>Ga0182027_10014196_pt1 | contig 11043 bp, 1 predicted proteins | sample 712E1DmetaG_FD_121300 | JGI IMG/M metagenome (GOLD analysis project Ga0182027, IMG submission 121300) | Permafrost microbial communities from Stordalen Mire, Sweden - 712E1D metaG (Illumina Assembly) | ecosystem: Environmental > Terrestrial > Soil > Wetlands > Permafrost | place: Sweden...
CGATATCGACCTAAGCCGTCATTCCGGCGAAAGCCGGAACCCAGTCGCTGTTAATGTTCTGGGCCCCGGCTTCCGCCGGGGTGACGTCAAAAAAGACATCGCTTTCGTCGTCCCTTCCGAAGCCGCCGAACGCGTGGTCCATGTAGATCTGCTAGCGTTCTCGATGCTCCCGGAAACCCTGCAGGAATCGATCCTCGCCCGGCATGAGGCCGTTCATCTGCATGGCTTGAAGGACCTGTCGGCATACTGTTTGCAAGCCATTACGCTGCCTTGGGATTGGGGTGCTCAAATCATATCGAGCATGCATAGTAGGTTGCGGTCGCATACGGTCATTCCAACCGTGGGTCGCCCCGCCCGCGCTGCGTAACCTTATCGAAAAGGAGCTGGCGTAGTTTATATTTATATGATAAATTTAAACCACGATGATGGTTCAGCGGCTGCTCGATCTTAAGAAACTTCTCGGAAAAGAAGGGTCTTCCTTCCTTTTTGGCGCGCGAGGGACCGGCAAGACCCATCTGGCCGGTGCTCTGGCTCTCCAGCGCGCTCCCGTCTTGCAAATTGATCTCCTCGATCCCAAATCATTTTTGCGCTACCTCAATCATCCCGAGATGTTGCGGGAAGAAGTCCATGCGGCGTGGGAAGAGGCAGGGAAGAAAACGTTATTTGTCCTGATCGATGAAGTCCAAAAAGCGCCTGCCCTCCTGGATGTCGTTCATGCGTTATTCAATGAAAATCCGAAACGCGTGCAATTCTTATTGACGGGCTCAAGCGCCCGCAAGCTTAAACGGGGAGGAGCCAACCTTCTGGCCGGCAGGGCCTACGTGGCCCATTTGCACCCCTTGACGCATCGTGAAGTGCGCCTGGATTTGTCCAAAGCCTTGCAGTTCGGTACGCTGCCGGGCCTTTATCTGTCGGAGGCAAAACCGGAGGCCTGGCTTGATGCCTACGTAGGGACTTATCTGAAAGAAGAGATCCAACAGGAAGCGCTCGTTCGCAAACTTGACAGTTTTACGCGTTTCCTCGAGTTCGCGGCTCAAGCGCACGGGGAGCCTGTGAACTTTTCCAAAATGGCCCGTCAAGGGATCGCCTCCGTCCCGACCATCCAGGAATATTTTTCCATTCTGGTGGACACGCTCATCGCTTTCCGGTTGGATGGCTGGTCGGCTTCTGTGCGCCGTCAGCTTCTCCAAGCCCCCAAATACTATTTTTTTGACTGCGGAGTCTTGAATGCGCTCCGAGGCGAACTGCGCACGGAGGCGCGGGCAAGCTCTTTTCGTTACGGCCGGTTGTTTGAAACGTGGGTCATTCTTGAAATGATCCGTTTGAACGATTATGCAGACACGGGATATCGTTTTGCGTACTGGCGAACAAATACCGGTTTGGAAGTGGATGTGATCATGTACCGGAATGTTTTGGATTCTCCCATCGCCGTGGAAATCAAATCCGGAGATTCTCCGGCTGAGCAGGACCTTAAGTCGCTTTTTGCTTTCCACAAGGAAAACCCCAAAGCCAAACTGTATTGCTTCTGCCAGGCTCCCCGGCCTCGTTTGGTCCGCGGCGTCCATATCCTTCCATGGCACGAAGGTCTTGAAACGCTGTTCCCATCCCCCAGAAAATAGTTTTTAGTATACCGGCTGGGTCAAAAATACATTTATTTATCAACACGATTATTGTGCCCACAACCAATTCGGGTCTAAAGGGCCTATTTTTTTGGCCTTGAGGCTCATTGTTTGAATTGGGGACGGGAGGTACCCTTCTAAGGGAATCCCGAAACAACGCCAGTTATTTACCGAAACTTAATAGAACGGCAATGTCGCTGTAACAAAGGACCCATACACTTAACTTATGAGTTTCCAGATGCCGATTCGTCGTTTTACCGCGATCCTGTTGACCGCCGCGCTTTTAGTTGATCCCGCCTTTGCCCAGGCTCGCCGGATCCCCGATCCTCAGTTGTCCAACATCGGTGTCCTGATGAATGCTGAGGCGCTGACTCAGCGCGATTTGTTTAACGGACAATTCCGCGCTTCATTCGACTATGTGAAATCGCAGGCAGCGGAGATCAACCGGCGCCTGTCTGAAATGCTGCCGGGCTGGTTCGAGGATCATTTTGATTTTGTTGTGTTAGGAGGGGCTGTTGCTGTTCTGGCGTTGTCTGCGGTGATCGGGGTGGTGGTGCCGCGGGAGTCGGTGGTCAACGCCGCGCTGGTTTCGGCGGGGCTGGGTGCGGGCGTTCTCGGGACGGCGGTCCAGCTCATCTGCCGTTCGCCGCGGTCGGACGAGTTCTACCGGCTGACGTCGTCCCTGCAGAAGCTGGTGGAGGAGGCGCCCGGCCAAGTGGCGGAGGCAGAGCGATCCGGGCTGACGCAGGAACAGATCGTCGATACCGCCTATCAGACGGATCTTTTTAAAGCGGCGGATTTAGGACAACTTCGCGAGGGCCTTCAGACTTTCCTTCGGGCTCTCCTGGCCCCGAATCAGGCGGACGCGGAACTACCGGCGATCTACTTTGTCGTTCCCGGCGAGGAAGAGCCGCTGTTCGCGTCGGGGGGTCAGCGCTCCGCCGTGCATTACACGGTTGAACCCCGGGCGCTGTATTTTTCGATCCCAGCGCTGGAAAAGCTGTATGAAATCGCGGAGGACTTTGACGCGGCTTTGCAGGAGCTGGCGCTGCACGGCTGGAAGCACCTGAACGATCCGGGCCGGACGGCGGGCAAGCGCCAGCCTTGCGATCTCGGGGAAAATGAGAAGCGGCTGTATGAGGCGTTCGGGTTGGAGCCGGCCGCGCCGGGCGAGACGGTGGAGCCGGCGCTTACGCCGGCCGAGCGCAAGGCCATTTTGAAGATCGTTCAAGACGAAGGGGTGACGCTTCCTCCGAAGCGCCTGCCGCGCTGGATGGGGGACGCTTATCAGGTGATCACGCTTTACGAGCAGAACCAGGAGGAGCGCGGTTGGTTCGAGAGGCAGATCACGGGGCTGTATCAAGAGCATGCCGTGGCTGTGGCCGCCACGGACAGCCTGGAGGGATGGTATCGGGACCTGGTGGCGGAAGTGATTGCGCCGGCCTTGGCGGATAAAGGGGTCACGATATCCGGGACGTCTTCATTTGAGGGCCGGATCACGCGCGAACTATGGTTCAAGGCGGTTGTATTTGCTCTGGCGCAGATCGAGGCGCACAATCAGGGAATCCCGGCGCCCAGCTCGTTTGAGGAAGCGCGGAGCCAAGCGTATGGATGGGCGCCCCTGCGCATGACCTATCACCCATTCGTGAAGACCCGCTGCGCCTTCAACCATCCGATCGAGTGGGCTTTTCACTGGGTGCATGTTCCGACGCGGACGCGGATCGTGCTGGGGCAGGATGAAGTGGTGACGCTCAAGCTGATGACCAAGGCTGAGAAGGAAGCCTGGCTCGGCGCTCATCTGGAAGGCAACCGGAGAGCCAACAGCCTGTATCCTCAGGCGGGGGTGTGCCTGTCGTTAGCGCGAGACCTCGATGTGCTGAAAGCACTGTTGGCGGAGCCGGAATTTGCCCGGAAAGGCCACGGGTCGCTGCGGGCGCAGCTTCTGGCGATGGCAAGGATCGCGGCGTCGCACCAGACGCTCGGCAGCATTCCTCTGGTCGGTCAGCCGATTCATTACACGGGCGGGATCACGCAGATCAAGGCGGAGGCCATCGACCAGACGATCGACGTCGCGCGCCGCCTTGTGCGGCGGGGTTTAGAGATGAGGCGCCGCTGGAGCATCCCGACGCGGCTGCAGGTGATCGTGTCGCGGGCGGCGATCGCCCAGGCGTGGGTGAGGAAGGGGGATTTTTCCGCCTGGGACCTGTTGATGCCTCTTTATTCGAAGTATGTGGAGCAGCTGGGGGCGTTCTGGTCGCGGATGGCGGTGTGGGGGCGGTTTGCGGGGTTGGTGGCCAGTCCGTGGCGCCGGGGCGGGAAGCCGATGGACCAGATTAATCTTGTGGTCAGTTACGGGGGCGGTCCGGCGATCACGGCGCGGGCGCTGCACCGGAACCAGAAGCGCTTGAAAGAGAAAGGATTTGACCTGAACAAGGTGACGGTCGTCAACGTGGACCAATCCCGGGTGGCTTTGGCGCTGGGTGAACAAGTGATGTCGGGGCGGCGGACTTCCGAGAAGCGCCCGGTGGCGATGAAATCGATCCAGGCCCAGGTGGGGTCGGCGGAGCCGATCCGGGGGATCCAGGATGGGACGGTGGACGTGGCGGAGTCGGGACTTGTGGGTTCGCTGGACGTGGATCAGAAGATCAATTTCCTGGGCGAGGTCAACCGCGGTCTGGGGGAACAAGGGTATCTGGTGCTGACGTCCAAGCGGGCGATTCAGAAGGAATTCCGGGCGGCCCTACCGGAGTTCGGATTCAAGGTCATGACGGAGCGGGACGCGAAACTGTTCTACAGCCAATCGACGCGGCACGGGCTGGCGGGCGGCCGGATCGGCGTCATGAACCGCATCCGGGAGCGCCTGTCGGGGATGTCGTATCTGGTGGCGGTCAAGGTGAACAACCTGGAGACCGGGCGGCTGGGAGAGCTGCGCGGGGAAACCAGGATCCGGGACGCCATGAGGTTCCAGGACGACGGGACCGGCGAAGAGGGAGCGGAAGGCGACGAGGACATGGAGCGCGCCCAGCCGACGGAGATGCCGGTGACGGGGATCCGCTGGCGGGCGATGGGGGATGACGCGCTGGAGTCTACCGGCATCACGCGCGAGGAGATGCTGGCGGAAGGGTCCCCGTACAAGAATTTTGAGGCGCATCTGGCGTGCCTGTTGTGGATTCAGGATGAGTATTTAACGCCGAACGAGGTTTTAAAGCTGCAGAGCATCATCGCCATGTGGGACGATCCCGCCGAAGAGGTGCTGGCGCGCCGGCAGGTCAAGTGGGTAATGGACCGCGTGCAGCGCGCGCCCCGGCGGCCGAGCCAGACGGAGGGACCGGACGAGAAGAAGAAGACCGAGCCGCCGGGTCCTGACGATAAAGTCCCGCCCCCAACGGAGGGCGCCGCGGCAACGGCCAGGACGCAGGGGACCAAGATCTGGGATTTGTTCCTGAAGGAAGAATCCCGCCGCCAAACGTTCCGCGAACCGAGTCTGGTGGATGTCCTGCGCGCCAATCGCCCTGATCTGGCGGCCGAGATGCCGGTGGAGGAAGAGGCTGTCCCCGAACCCGTTGTCCCGATTCCCCTGCTTGAGGAGATAATCCCGGAACTGCCGCAAGGGAGACAACAAGAGCCTGCTGCCGTGCCTGGCGGAACAGACGAACTGGAGTCTACAGGCGGCCTGCCCATTGTTATCGAGGTTAGGCCGCCGCAGGCCGCTCCGGAAGAGACGAGACCAAAGGCGCCGCCTGTTGATCCGAGGATTGAAGCGGTCGTGCAGGCCATCCGTCAGAAAAATACGAACAAAGCCATGAACAACCGCGTGAATCCGGCGCTGGTGCGGGATATAGCGTCGGCCGCCCGCCGCGCCCGCGATGAAGAGGGGCGGGTTCGGGAAATTCGCGAGCTGCTGAAAAACCGCAAAATCCCCCTGAATGGAATTTCACCCAAGGAGATCCTGGACCTCCTGCTTCTGCACGAGCTCCTGGAGTCTATCGTGGTGGAAATCCAGCCCCCGGCCCTGGCGGCAGAGTCCCCCGCTCCATCGGCGCCCGGCGCCTCCCCCGGTGCAGCCAGTCCAGGACAGCCTCGCTCGGCGCCCTTGCCCGGTGCGCCCTCCGCGCCTTCCGCCGCACCGCCGACCGACGGACATAAGGAGCCGCTCAAAGACGATTCCCCGGTGCTGGTCAATATGGCTGAGACATTGCGCATCGCTTTTAATAGCGGGTTTCTGGACAGCAAATCATGGGAACAGCGGCAGAAAGACCTCGCGGAATCCGTTGGACCAATCACTCCCGAAATCGTCGACTGGGCTGAGAAGGCCAGTGATCAGAGCCCGCTCGACCCGCAGGCACGCCGAAACGCTCTGGACCGGTTCTGTGAAGCCTTGAACCAGACATACTTGTATCGGCGAGGTTTTCTGCTTATGCCATTACCCGGTACGCAGGAGAATAAAGTGTTTTGGAAGGTCGAGATTGAAAGTATCAATCGCGCCTCCTCAAAGGAATATAAGATCATCTTGCCGGCTACTTCCGGCCTTCCCGAGGAACAGCGAACAACTTTTGTCCATATGTCCCCGCGCGAGCAAAAATACGCGCATCTGGGTCACATGGTCGGGATGGTGCAGGTGGGTGTCCTTGGTTGGGAACGCACATTGGGGGTCAACTTTAATGCAGCTTTTAAACGATTGGGAGAGCAAGCACTAAAAAACCCTCTCATGAAAAGCTGGGTTTCGAGGATGTGGGGCGAGTCTCGAGTAGACCCCATAGCCATCATCCATAAGATTGCTTCCAACGAAGCCTGCCAGCATATGGTGGGCCTCGTCGCTCAAATGCAAGGCAGAAGACTTCTTGAAACCCATCAGGTTTCTTCAGTCGAATTGCATCGTCATGTCGATGAAGAACGGGCGTTTATTGAGAAATACCTGGATAAAGACGGAGATCTCTTTTCCGTCTATCATGATGAACGCTTGCAACGGAAGCTAAGAAACACGTCCGCGAGCGCGGTTCATTGGATGATGGACTTGTTTGACATGCTCCATGAAGTGCGCTATGCGCCCAATGCTTCTGAAGATTTAGGGGGCATTGTGTGCAAGGCTATTGAAGGAAACCAATCGACTCAGCTCATCTTCGCCTGGTTGATGCATTCTTACTTAAGTCCGGGTGAGGCGGTATCTCTGGAGCGGTTCTTGGGTGATAAGAATAAGTTCGTCCCCGAATTGGGCCAGCAGCTCCTCAGCTTTACCAATACGCAGATCACTGATGCGATGGACGCCATTCTGGATGACAATTTTCGGGCCGCGGTGGTCTTCGACAAAGGGACCATCCGGTTCGAAGAGCGACCGAATCCATGGGCCCATGCGATCCCTCCCAGGCTCGGACGGGAAATTGCGAAATTCATTCAATCCTCCATAGACGCCGGCAAGATGGACCGCGCACAATTCGATTCCTTGATTCGCCACCTGGCAAGCCGCGGCCCGGTGCCCGACGCCGTGGCCCATCCGGACCCCGCGCTGTTTGAACCGCTGGACGGACCTCGAAAGATGCGCGAGCGGCAGCTGTTCGCGTATGTCCGAACGTTGAATGACCTGTATGCCGGGCCCCGAGGGACTCTTTTTGATGTGGTGATCTACGAAACGGCCGGCCCGCCGAAGCAGTATCACCATAGCGATATGTTCAGGGTATTTCCAACAAAGAAAACGGATTATCGGATGGAAGGAATCATCACAGACGCGATTCCCGGTTATGAGATAGCCCGGATCCCCGCGGGTCTGGCTAAGGTCTATAACACTCCAGCAACCTATTCTGCCACACTGGGTGTGATCATGATTCAATCGAATTTTGACGAGCGACTGAAGGACATCCAGCAAGTCGTTAGAGTCCAGAACTCAATGCAGCCCGCGGGCGATGATGCGAGATTTGGGCAAACCTCAAAGCGGCTGATCGCGCGCAGCTATCCGAAGGGGCCGGATCTCTCGGATCTGAAGCAGCGCCTCAGGACGCGTGACCTGACGTCTGCGCTAATTTCCGCGGCCGTGGACCGTCTGGGCGAAGAAAACGGACGGGACCATCCGGAGGCGGCGCGCCGATGGGGCGGCGAAGAGGATCTTAAAGTGGGAACACTGAATACAGCCCTCTTTGAGCCGCATATCACCGAATCCGGTCCGGTGCGGGAAGCGGCTGCTGACGATCATTTTCTTCGGGCAGACTTTCACAGAAATGAGCTGATGGTTAATGGGTATCACGTTCTCTCAACGATGGCTGAATTGACCGGCGAGCCGTTGGGACGACTCTACCACATCATGTCGAGCCAGCTCATGTATTTGCTCGGAAAGAAAGACGGGAAGGATAACCAGAACCTTCATCAGACCGAGCGCGACAGGGTCCTGGCCGCCTATTTGCTTTTGCGCGGGCGGCCCGGGTACGAGTCCTTGACGTTCGATTCCATGTTTGAGAAGTGGGAAGACCTGACGCAGCTCTACGACGTGAGCCAGAGTCTTTTGGACATCAGCTCGAAGGAGGCCCACGAGGCCTTGGATGAGATCCTCAACGACAGCGCGGATGTCCGCATTCGACTCAAGCCGGGCAATGTCATCTCTGTCGAGCGGTCGCCGCAGAAGGAGAGGCCCGTTTCGAAGGAGGTTGTGATCGAACAATTGAGGTCTTTCATTCAGGAGGCATTTGAAAACAACGCCCGGATGACTCGTGATCAATGGCTCGATTTGAAGAAACGGCTGAAAGGTATCGGCAAGATTACTCCCGCCATTGATCAAGCCGCGCGCGAGGTTTGCGATCTGAGTGCGTCCCCAAGGGGCTATCAGCGACACGTTGCTTTCTTTGGTTTTGTCAAAGCCCTGAATGATGATTTGCTGGTGGATTATCGCCAGAGAATCCGAGTGTATCAAGCTCCTCCGAAGGGCAGTCAGCCGGTCAGCTTACTCCCGGATTCGGAGAAGAGTGTGGAATATTCCTTAATTCTCCCCTCGGGTCAGACCCTGACGTTCCATCAACACTTTGCCAATACCCCTCTAAGTCTCGATGCCGCTGTTCATTCAGGTCTGCTCATTAATAAGGTTGAAGTCAAAACCAAGCAAGACGCTTATTTTGCTTATTATCAGAGCGCTCTGAAAGTTCGCAATCAGATGCTTCAGGCTTCGAATGCTCTCAGTCATGCGGATCGCTGGTTGTATTACGCTTCTCTCGGGCATGTCGACGGACTCACGCCGGAGGACACCATAAACGCGGTCTTTGAAGAGATGGTCGACCATGGGGTGACATTCGTTTCCGTCAAGCATGCCGGTCTTGAATTGTACCGAAAGGCTCAGGGAACACGGCGCGCATTCCTCGATAAATATTCCAACGATCGCGATGACGGAAATGTGCTGGCTTTTATTACCGAGTATGTTTATCCGGACCGCTGGGAATCCCTTCTTGCGGAATATCAGACTGCAACGCTGGGGCGATCCGCACCCGCTCACCTCGCTTCGGGCCTGCACCACCTGTATTGCGATCTGACCACGATTGCGTTGATGACGAATCCGGCTAAGCATCTTGCACAAATTATGCAGCATTCCATCAATAACGCATCCGACGAAAATCTTCTTATATTTTGGTTAATGGCCCAAAAGCTCGGTCTTCAGATGCCAACGCTAAGTCAATTCTCTTCCAATAAATCCGGAACGGGCGAGGCTCTCATTGCAGAATTGAGCGAGCGCCTTCATGCGTTGATCGTGTCCGATGGCGAAGAGAGTCTGCGGTATCTCATGGACAGCATCCTGAACGACTATTTTAGAGTCTCCGTGACGTTCGATTTCGATGGAGCGAAACGGACAATCCAACTGGTGGAACGTCCCGCCGACAGACTTGCCCCTATTCCCCCGCGTCTAGAAAGAGTCGTCAGGCGGTTCTTCGAAGATAGTTTTAAGACGGGCCGCTTCGACGCTGAACGGTTTGAGCAGCTTGCTCGCTATATGAAATGGAGCTTAGGCGCGATGCCTGCCGAGGTCCTCGCCGAGGCCACGAAACTAAAGAAATGGGACGGGCCGGCCATCACCGATGAACGAAGGGAAGAACTGGCGCACTTTCTACGCATTCTCAACGACGTCTATTTAGGGCCCCGCGGCCTTGTCCTTTTCTCTGAGCATTTCGACCCTGCCCGCATCGACATACATTTTATTCGCCTCAAAAAGGATTTCCATCCGTATCAGGTGGCCTGGCGTCCGGAACTCAATTTCAATGAGTATGAGTTCGTCGATCGTGATGAAGTCGCAAAGTCCTATCTTGAAATCCAAGCCAGGCGCGGCATCATCGGCGTTGTGCTGGATCCGGAACAAATCCGACGTAATCTGAAAGGTTTACTGCAAAAGGCGACGATGGGCGCCATCGCCAAAAAAGTTGAACGCTGGATGACCATTGCCTTTAACGGAAAAGTGGGAAGTTCGCCCGCTGAATTCGAGGCTCAAGTCCGCAGAGAGCTGCCGCAGTGGCGCGTAGAGGCCATCACCTCCATGATGGTGCAGCAGTCTGTCCCATTGGCTGGAGACGGATGGGCAATTCCCGTGAGTTTTGTCGATCAGTTCATGCGTCGCTCATCGCCCGAGTGGAAGATGTATGAAGCGGCGAGCTCTTCAGAGGATAAAGAGAGGAGGGCCATGATCCTGATGCAGTTCTTCGAAACCGTGAACACGATCATCCAAATCAAAAACCCGAAGAGCTACCTTGCCTGTAAAACTGTTCTACCCATCTTGTTGGATGCCGGACAGGAGCAAATGCCAATATGGAAATTTGCGGTGCGCAGGTTGGTCCAGGAGATCACGCATCCGAACCAGGACGCCTCTTCCTTCCCTGATCTATTCAGAGAATCCCCCATGATCTTAAGCGACATCGATTTTCTTTCGGAGAGAGAAAATCAAGAGATTGCCGCAGCGGCAAAACGCATCCGCGACCGCGCCTACAAGATCGGGTTTAAGATCGATCTGGATGAAAAGAAGGTCTTTATCGAGCATAACTCCAACGAGGGGGCGGCGGTTTCCGAGTCGCGGTCTTATTTGGGAGGCGTCATTCTCGCCACGGCGACGACGGCCGCCACGCTCGCTCTGGGGCTGATGGTTGGCCACAACCGACAGCTTGCAGATGCATTTGGCCTGATCGCTACAGCCATCGCCGTCATTGCCTACGCCGGTGTCTCCAACGGGCTTCTCTTCTGGCAGGGTTCCTCGATCAAGAAGGCTCAGGACCGCGCCCACGGCATTCGAGGGCCGGACCTGGCCCGGCGTACCTTCCAACTCGCCCAGCTCAAATCCCGCCTCGAGGCCGCGCACAACATCACGATTGTCGATGAATCCGATATCGACCTAAGCCGTCATTCCGGCGAAAGCCGGAACCCAGTCGCTGTTAATGTTCTGGGCCCCGGCTTCCGCCGGGGTGACGTCAAA
>Ga0182027_10014197_pt1 | contig 11043 bp, 8 predicted proteins | sample 712E1DmetaG_FD_121300 | JGI IMG/M metagenome (GOLD analysis project Ga0182027, IMG submission 121300) | Permafrost microbial communities from Stordalen Mire, Sweden - 712E1D metaG (Illumina Assembly) | ecosystem: Environmental > Terrestrial > Soil > Wetlands > Permafrost | place: Sweden...
ACCTTGACAGTTTCATCATGACACCAAACGCTCATCCACTTATCGGGACTTTGCAAAAAGGCATGCCAACCCTGATGGGGACGGCTACATTAAACCGCCGGGCCGTCAGCTATAAGGCTATGGGCCGCAATACCATGACTGCCAACGCGCAAGCAAGCGTTTTGCAGCCCTTCCCTGCAACCGTCCCATCGCTGCAAAACACATGCTTTTGTGCCAGGGCAAACCTTTTCTATTAGCTTTAATTTAAAATGTCAATTCCGACACTTAAACAGGACATGTTCATCGTGACCCATAACTTCGTTCCCTTTCCCGGACTTTTTTCGACCTTGGGCATTATCATCTCGCCTATTTCAGCATGTCATGGCTTCTCTTATCCATCTATTGGAATTTGGTAACAAGATGACAGTATTTGCCATTGACTCCACGGTAATTTATTTTAAATTATATCGCAGAAAACAATTTAAGTTAATCCTTGTTAAGTCATATATTACAATTGATTAGCCTATTTGAAGGGCTCTTAAATCAAAAAAATATTATATGGGAAAAATACATCCCAATCTAAATTTAATAAACGAATTTTATCAAGCATATGCTAATAGTGACTTAGACGGCATTTCAAAAATACTGGCTAAAGATATAAAACGGCATATTCCAGGGACTCATCCACTTAGTGGTACAAAGATTGGCGTTAACGCGGTTTTAGAGTATTTTCAGCAGTTAAATAAGTGTTATTTTAAAGCAGAACCAATAGTCATGGGCGTTAATGAAAATTTTGTTATTGACTGCCACCGGAATTGGAGCAATCTTGAAAATAAGGATAATTTGGATAACATGTCTTGCCTATTATGGAAATTTGAAAATAACAAAATCGTTGAAGTATATAATTTCCCGGAAAATCAACAGAATGTAGATTTATTTTTCTCAAAAGTGTATTGCTAAATCCTGCTTAAAGGGTTGCGTGCCGAGGCGCAAGTTGTTATATGTGCACTTAGATTAATCCCAGGCTTAGTAACTGCTCTTTCAGACTTTGGGTTCCATTTAAATGAATTGTGTTGAACCCTAGCTCATTTGCTGTTTCAATATTTTTCAGACTATCGTCAATAAACAACGACTCGTTTGCAAGAAGACCGTATCTGTTCAACAGTAACTGATAAATTTCCTTCCCTGGCTTTACTACCTTTTCTTCTCCTGATACTACGATACCTTCAAAATCTTTAAAAAACTCATATTTAGAATAAATAATAGGAAATGCCTCCGCCGACCAGTTTGTTAATCCAAACAATCTGTATTTTGATTTTAGGGGATTCAACAATTTTGTATTTTCAGATATTTCACCTTTTATCATTACCTCCCAATTATACTGATACATTTCAATCTCTTTCCTATACTTAGGATGAAGCTCCTGAAGTTCATTTGTAATCTCAGAAAATGAAAATCCAGCATCATGCTTCATATTCCACTGGGGACTCCATACATCACTGAGGAAGTACTCCATCTCTTTTATGTCACTGAAGACATCTTTATAAAAGTACCTGGGATTCCAGTCAATCAAAACCCCGCCAAAGTCAAAAATTATATTTTTAATCGCCATTTAATTAATATTTGTTTCCTCATGTTTTTCACTTCATCCGCGACAATTGAAATGAATACAAAAATGGGGGAAATATATGAAATTTAAATGTCTGTCAAGAAGTAATGTGGATAGATATTTATGCACCATAGAAAGAAATATCAAGGATGCTAGACAAACTAATTCACGATTATCCAACTGATTGTGCTTGTCGTTATTAGCTTAAAATTATTAATCTCAAATTAATGTTTTATTAATTGTGACTTAATGTTCCAAACCAATGGTATTTTTAGTTTTGTATAAAAGGCATTTATAAACTTTCGACCATATTAATAAATCTTCAAGTAATTCATAAGTATTATGTATTGAAGTATTTAAATCAGAAATATAAATACCAAAACGAGCTCTTTTCATACTCATGTGTTCCTTCCCGAGCATAATTCTTCCACTCAAATTTGCATCTACAATATCACCTTCTTTGGAAAGAATAAAATAACCTGTTGGAGCTAGTTCGAATAAATTAGTAAACTTATCTGCACTTTCTATCACTAATTCGTTAGCAATTCTAAGTTCTTAATTCTTAAGAGTAAGCTCTATCTGATGGACCTCAAGTTCATGGATGAGCTTCAACTGATCAGTCTCGGATTTTACTGTAGGATCTGGCGTTGACGTTATTTTAAGTAATTCCTCAGCCTTGTTACGCAAACTGGATGATTCAGAAATGTAACCATGTTTCATATTTTTATAGAGTTGCTATAATAGACTTAAATTAAAGGTAATGTTATTTACTTTATATAAGCAGAAGATGCTAAATAACATGCAAATGAGAATGTAACAAATACCTAATAATATTATATCTTCAAGACCGTCCCTTCGCTGTCAGGCACATTACGCAAACAAAAGCATCCGTTTAATAATTTAGTTATATCTTTTGCACAAAGAGCCTTCCAGCCCGTCCCTGCCACTCGACGAGACTGGCGGCTAAAGTAGAAAATGTCGACATATCAAGACAATAATAAAATTTGCCCTAACAGCTAACTCGCAGGATGCTATGAAAAGCATGCCTCCCACGCAGCGAGACAAGTCCCGGAGAAATCTGGGATTTTCTGTTTATATCAGGACTAAGGAACTGATATGCGGACGGATTATTTACATTACTTCCCCGGTTGCAACACACCAGGAGGATAATCCAAATATTTGATAGGTTTCTTAGGAGCTAACTTTTTATTCACTTTCACTTTCGTGGCTGGTTTAAACATCTCCAGATCTTTGAGGCTATCATATACCATTTTTTCATCCAATTTTATATACTTCTCAAATGCTTCAAACGTTTTATGACCCGAGATCTTCATAACCATATAAGGAGACACTTTTTGGTTGATCAGATTAGTGCAGAGTGACCTTCTGGCTGTGTGAGTCGAACACATTTGCCATTTTTTAAATCTATCTGGGACAGCTTTTCTCTTGCCTCCTTTTGTAAATGGCTTCTCATATACTTCATTTAAACGGGCAACCCTACATATTACTTTAATATTTTCGTTTGTCTTTTGATTACTTAACTGTTCAGGCATAACTCCATTGTACTTTTCTAATATCGCTTTAACATATCGATGAATAGGAATTTGAGAGACTTCATTTGTCTTGTGGGCTTGTATTCTGATAGAATTGCCTTTAATTAAGTCACTTCTAACTCTTCCAAGATCGCCAAATCTTAATCCAGTAAAACTGGCGACAATAAAACTGTCCCTTGTGCGGTCTAGGTGTAGATGATTTTTAAAATCAAGATTGTATATCTTGTCTAATTCTGAAAGAGTCAGAAAAATATTTACAGCGGGTTCTTTATCCGTATTGAAATTCTTAAAATCAAGGTTTTTGTGGAGCTTCAATTTATATGCTTTGCCCACAATAGCTTTGATATTTGTGAATTGTTTATTTATTGTGTTCATTTTGTAGTCCTTGGTCATTTCAAGAAACATTGTGAACTTATCTTTAAAGTCTTCCCCCAATTCATCAAATGTTGGTTTCTTTTTACCAAAAAATTCTACACAGTTATTATATGTCGTCTTATAACTCCTGAAATTTGATTTCTTGTTATTTTCAAACTCCTTAACCTTTGAATCAAAGAATTCTAAAAACAGTTCTTGTTTCACAGCCAATGCTCCTCCACGGATCACCACTCCGGACAATTTTGTACGAAATGTCTTTTTTAAGTCACCGTGTGTCACTTCACATTCTTTTACCGCATCTGCCATTGCATTTCGGTAACGAGCCAAGGTATCAACAATCTTAACCCCATTTTTATCTTTCTGATTTAAATCAAATGGTTGTTCTTTGTCTTCATCCCACTCTGAAAGATCATTAAGTTTTACCCCGGTGCTTCTTGGAAGTCGTTTATTAAGAGGTAACCACTGAATTATGTAAATGTATCCAGATTTTTTATCAATGTTGAAATGCGCCATGATTCAAAAGTATATTTCCTCAAATGTAGAGAATCAATATAACAAAACCTACTACTTTGGATGTGACTTTGGATGTTATGCCGTATATTGGAGAGCTATTTTTGATATTTTCAATCGGAAAAAAGAAGAGGAGATCGTTATAATCTCCTCTCTTTCATTTTGTTAGTAATATTTACAGAAAATCTGCATGTGATCCCGGGGCGACTCGAACGCCCAACCAACAGAACCGGAATCTGCCATTCTATCCATTGAACTACGGGACCCGATCAACACCGCAAAAGTATAACCAAAAGCCCGGTTTTACAACTAATTGAAATAAGTTGCTTGATAGTGGCTGCAAATTATATTACAAACCACTGTATATCAACTATAAACAATCTCTAATATCCGGGAACTGCTGAAAGATCCAGAAATATTTACTAACGATTATTGGTTTTTGAAGTTCATATTTCTATAAAAACTTCTTATGCCTTGCGTGTTTCATCTTTTAATCGCTGAATATGACCACGGCCAAGCCCCTTAACTTCACAATCGAGCTGGAAATATCGTCTGATTTTATCATCTGATAAGATCCCAAAGCAATCAATGATAGCGGCAGGATGACCGATTGTTTTTATCAGTTCATCAGGATCTAAATTAAGATATGCTTCATGTGGTACAGCAAAAATAACTGCCTCAGCATTAATGAGCGCTTTATTCAAATCATGTTCTACATGAATTTCTTTTAGTTTTTCCTGATTACGGAAGAATTGCGCTTTGCTCTGTCCTACAGCTGGATAAGTGTCCTGCTGCTCAAATTCCCACCAGTGCTCAACATAAGGATCATGAACTCTGATTTCAGCACCCATCTCAGCAAGTTTTCGAATAACAATTTCCGAACCACTATACCGGGTATCACCTACATCCTCACGATAAGCTGCTCCGAGAACTAAAATATCTGCAGAGGCAATTGGTTGGCCCATATTACGAAGTGCGTCACGGATAAGTTGCCCGACATGTAAGCCACGGGTATCATTTATATCAATTGCCAAGGGTGTAATTTTGAAAATATCATCTTCAAAACCCAGTATATGTTTGTATGCCCAAACACCAAGGCCACCGTCCTTCGGAAGACAATACCCTCCGATTCCAGGTCCCGGGAAGAGAATATTACTGTGTGTGGGCCGCATTTTAATCGCTTTAATTACTTTAATCAGATCTACTCCATTACGTTCGGCAAATAGACTCCATTCATCAAGAAAAGCCAGAATGGTGGCCCTGTAACTGTTTTCTACAATTTTAGCTGTTTCTGATTCTATGGGCCGATCCATAACTGTAAGGGGATATTTATCTGTATTCAATACTTCATTTAAAAATTTTACTACCCGATCTTTCGCTTCTTCATTGATTCCACTGCAAACCCGCCAAAAATCACGAATACTGGCAACATAATTACGTCCGGGCATAACTCTCTCATAACTATGGGCTAACAATGGATCGGATTCAATTCCCCGTTTTCTAAACACTTTTTTCATTATAGGATAGGCAACCTGTTCTGTAGTTCCCGGTGCCACGGTTGTTTCTATCAAAACGAGAGCTTTGGGTGGAATGTTCTCGGCAATAACACCAAGAGAAGATTCAAGAGCAGCCATATCGGTTTGTCCGTTACGGACATTCCCTAAATCTTCTTTTATATAATCACATTGCACATCAACGACTACAACATCAGCCAGTTTCAAAACATCATAAGTAAAAGTCGCCATTAATGTCTTTTTCCTGTTGACACAACGATCAATCATTGGATCCACTTCAGGGTCTTCTGCTTTTACAGGGGAAATGCCACGATTGAGTAAAGGAATTTTCCAAAAACTTCTGGCACTTGGACGTTGCATGCCAATTACAAATTTAGAGGGCTTACCGTTTTTGTCAACAGTATCGGCTACAATAGCAGCCATTACTGCACCAACAAATCCGACTCCCATTACAACAACAATTTCACGGTTCTTGTTTCGTTCAGCTTCAACACGTTTTTTAAGACTTTCAAATTCAGTTTTATAATCCTCTGGTTTTGGTAATGGAAATTTTTCTCCGCCGGGACTGATAGATAAATTTTCGCTCATGACACATCTATGATTTTAGTTTGAAAAAAAACACTCTTAAATAGCCCTAAATATACATATAATGCAATTTATTTGATTTTACTCTTTGATTTTTATTTAAATGAACTTATGTACACATCAGTCATGTACATTAAAGATGTTAATAAAGATTTGTAAGCTAAGAGAAGAAGCTTGTAAATTAATGATATCTGCCAAAGTTTTTCTATTTTTGCCCACTTATAATGAAGAAGTACTTAGAGTGAGCTAAAGTTTGGAGTACTTAAAGTTGAAAAACAAATTCTGCTTTAACATATAACTTTTATTAATCCAAGCACTTTAGGCACTCTAGGCACTTTAGGCACTCCAGGCACTATTTATTTATCAGTTAATATTTCTCAAGATAAAGGTATATGGACTACAATTTCCACGAGATCGAAAAGAAGTGGCAGAAATACTGGGAGGATGATAAAACTTTTAAAACCCCTGAAGATCTGACAAATCCTAAAAAGTGCTATATCCTCGATATGTTCCCTTACCCGTCAGGTGCAGGTTTACATGTGGGTCACCCTGAGGGATATACAGCAACAGATATCTTCAGCCGATACAAGAGAATGAAAGGATTCAATGTCCTTCACCCGATGGGCTGGGATGCATTCGGTCTCCCTGCAGAACAGTATGCCATTCAAACCGGAACACATCCATCTATCACCACAAGGAATAACTGCAATACTTTCAGAAGACAGATAAAAGAACTCGGACTAAGCTATGACTGGGAGAAGGAGATAAATACCACGGATCCAAAATACTTTAAGTGGACCCAGTGGATATTCATTCGTCTGTATAATACCTGGTTTGATGATAAACTACAGAAAGGCAAACCTGTTTCCGAATTAAAGATTCCTTCAGAATTAAATGAGAAGGAAAAAGTAAAATTTACAAATTCAAAAAGACTTGCTTATTATGATAATGCCCAGGTTTGGTGGTGCCCAAGCTGCCGAACTGTCTGTGCAAATGAAGAGGTCCTTAACGACGGCTCCCATGAGAAATGCGGCAACAGAGTCGAAAAGAAAAATCTCAAACAATGGATGCTTCGGATTTCTCTTTACGCGGAAAGGTTGCTGACAGGCATTGATAAGCTAGACTGGCCCGAAGGTATCAAAGATATGCAGCGCAACTGGATAGGCCGGTCAACTGGTGCAGAGGTTGATTTTAAAATAGAGGGACTTGATGTTAATCTGACCGTCTTTACCACCAGACCCGACACTCTGTTTGGTGCAACATACATGGTAATTGCACCGGAACATCCGCTTATTGATACTATTACAACAAGCGAACACAAGAATTCAGTTAACGATTATATTAAAGCCACTTCACTAAAATCTGACCTCGACAGGACTGATCTGGCAAAAGAAAAAACCGGAGTCTTTACAGGCAGGTATGCAATTAATCCTGTAAATAAGAAGAATATACCCATCTGGGTAGCTGATTATGTATTAACCGGTTACGGGACCGGGGCAATTATGGCTGTTCCTGCGCACGACACGAGAGACTTCGAATTTGCTCAGAAATTCAACCTCCCGATAGTCTGTATCCAGGATCCCGATGTCACATATCCTGAGCAGAAAAAAAGAATTATTGCCGGGAGTGAGTGCTGGACTGAAGACGGGAAATACATTAACTCATCCGATAAAACAACAGGCATTGACATAAACGGGCTGAATAAAGAAGCCGGTATTGCTCAGATAACAAGGTGGCTCGAATCTGAAAAACTTGGCGCATCAAAAGTCAATTACAAAATTCGCGACTGGCTTTTCAGCAGACAGAGATACTGGGGCGAACCATTTCCGGTAATTCACTGGGAGGATGGCGATGTTACCGTAATGAACGATTATGAACTCCCCCTTGAGCTGCCTGAGCTTGAAAATTACCTTCCCGGGGAATCAGGAGAATCTCCTCTTTCAAACTCAGAAGAATGGTTCAATGTAACAGACAAGAACGGCCGTAAAGGTAGAAGGGAAACCAACACAATGCCGCAGTGGGCAGGATCGTGCTGGTATTATCTGCGTTTCATTGACCCAAAAAATGATACTCTTATTTTTGATAAGGAAAAAGAAAAATACTGGATGCCCGTTGATCTGTATATCGGTGGCGCGGAACATGCCGTTCTTCACCTTTTATACAGCCGGTTCTGGCATAAGGTATTGTTTGATCTGGGAATTGTATCGACTGACGAACCGTATCAAAGGCTATTCAATCAGGGAATGATCCTTGCCTTTGCGTATGAATCAGAATCGGGTTCTAAAGTCTCCGGGGATTTTGTTGAAGAGCGTGAAGGCAAGTACTTTCATAAAGAGACAGGTGCTGAACTTAAGCAGATCGTAGCCAAGATGTCAAAGTCGCTTAAGAATGTTGTCAATCCTGATGATGTTACATCAAAATACGGGGCTGACTCCCTCAGGCTTTATGAGATGTTTATGGGACCACTTGATGTTACAAAACCCTGGGATGAAAAAGGGGTAAAAGGAGTTTTCGGATTTCTTGGAAGAGCTTTCAGGTTCCTGTCAAATAAGGAGAATATCTTTAATGGAGAGGAAGATCCGGAAATCCTGAAGGGACTTCACCAGACTATCAAAAAGGTTGAATGGGACATAGAGAATCTCCATTTTAATACTGCCATTTCAGCGATGATGATCTTTCTCAATCTTGCAACAAAAAAGGGCAAAGTTACAACTGATACAGCCTGTACTTTCGCTGAGATCCTTTCCCCTTTTGCACCACATATTGCTGAAGAACTATGGCAGATTCTGGGAAATAATAAATCTCTGGCATTTGAACCATGGCCAAGCTTTAATGAAGAGTATCTTAAAGAGGACACTTTTAATTATCCGATATCATTTAATGGGAAAATGAGGTTTAACATTGAACTACCGGTAAATCTGACCAAAGACGAGATCATTAAAATTGTCCTGGCTGATGAAAGAGCACGGAAGTGGATTGGAACCTCCACACCTTCGAATATAATAGTAGTTCCTAACCAAATTGTTAACATTGTTATTAAAAACTTATCTGCAGGAACTAATGTTTTGTAATGGAAAAATCATAATCGCATTTACTCTTGTTTTTCTTCTCCTTTCCTGTACCCATTCAGAGAACACTAAAACTGAGCCGGTTTCAGTTGCGTCAGACACAAGTGCCAGTGAACAAATTAACAGTCCGGTTTTTATGTACGGGATCCCGACCGATTCATTCGACCTGGTTTCCGGTCATATAAAACGAAACGGATACCTTTCAGAGATCCTTCTCAAGCATGGTGTAAGTATGCAGGAAATTGATCAGGCATTAAGAAACTCCAAATCGATATTTGATGTGAGAAAAATCAGGTCGGGCAATAATTATATCCTGTTTTGCGACAGAGACAGTATTGCAAGGGCCAGGTACCTGGTTTACGAACATGACCCCACAACCTGTTATGTATTCAGCTTTAATGATTCACTTAATATTACTCCTTTCAGAAAAGAGATAAAAAGTGAAATAAAATATTCATCAGTGACTATTGAAACCTCTCTCTGGTATGCGATGATTAATGGGGGTCTGCATCCTTCTTTAGTCGGTGAGCTGTCTGAAGTTTTTGCATGGACTGTCGATTTCTTCGGATTGCAGAAAGGAGACAGTTTTAAGGTTATTTATGAGGAGTTTTTCATTGATGACAAATCCTTGGGAACCGGCAAGATATATGCAGCGCAATTTAACAGAACAGGGTCGACAATAACGGCTATACCTTTTATTCAGAATGGGAAAGAGTCATTTTTTGATATTGATGGCAACAGTCTCAGAAAAGCATTTCTGAAAGCTCCCCTGCAATTTTCGAGAATCAGCTCGCACTTTTCTTCAGCCAGAATGCATCCTATTCTGAGAATCGTACGTCCACATTATGGAGTTGATTATGCTGCTCCTGTCGGAACTCCGGTACATGCAATTGGTGATGGCAGGATTATTTCAACTACAGATGAAGGAGGAGCAGGGAAAATGGTCAGAATCCAGCATAATAGTGTATATGCTACTGGTTATTTGCATCTTAGCCGGTTTGGAGAAGGCGTTTCACCCGGTAAATTTGTTAAACAGGGTGATATTATTGGTTATGTTGGCACAAGTGGACTCTCAACCGGACCCCATCTCGATTTCAGGTTTTATATGAACGGTTCACCTGTAGACCCGTTAAAAGTCGATGCACCACCGGTGGAACCGGTTTCAGAGGAAAACAAAGGTAAGTTTGAAGAAATCAAGACTGTCGTTTTAAGCCTCCTCGGGACCTTTAATTAAAAAATCAGGCAACTTTTTCACCAGTCCCTCAATAACCTTTGGATAATGCAGATATTCAAGTGCATGAACTTTTTCAGCAAGTGAATCGGGTGTATCGGAAGGATCAACTTTGCAACGGGTCTGAAAAATTATTTCTCCCTTATCATACAATTTGTTGACATAATGAATCGAAATACCTGATTCTTTGTCATGACTGGCTATCACAGCTTTATGAACAGTCTCTCCGTACATTCCCTTTCCACCATAAGCAGGCAATAATGCGGGGTGAATGTTTATTATTCGTCCTGCATATTGTTCAATTATATTTTCAGGTACCAGCCATAAGAACCCGGCCAGAACAATAAAGTCTATCTTATATAGTAAAAGGTAACGGAGTACTTTCCCCGTGATATAAAATTCTTTATGTTCGAAAAAAACAGTGCGTATATTATTCGCTTCAGCCCTTTTTAGAACCGGAGCCTGACGCCAATTAGATAAAACCAAACTTACTTTGGCAGTATTTTTGTTCGAAAAGTATTTAATTATGTTTTCAGCATTGGTGCCGGCGCCGGAGGCTAAAATTGCTATGTTCCTCATATTTTGATAATTAGCATATTTGTCAATAATTTTTAATAAT
>Ga0182027_10014199_pt1 | contig 11041 bp, 7 predicted proteins | sample 712E1DmetaG_FD_121300 | JGI IMG/M metagenome (GOLD analysis project Ga0182027, IMG submission 121300) | Permafrost microbial communities from Stordalen Mire, Sweden - 712E1D metaG (Illumina Assembly) | ecosystem: Environmental > Terrestrial > Soil > Wetlands > Permafrost | place: Sweden...
ATCATACTTCCGATTTGTTATTTCATTTTTGACCTATTATTGTTCAGCAGAAGGATCAATCAAGGCAGTGATTCCAGACAGTTCATCATAAAGAAAAAACGGGCAACGGGCTTTTCTTTGATCAATTCGTTAACTAATCTTATTGAAACGGATTTTGAACCATCTTCGGAATTGGATTCAGCAATCATTCAGGATAATCTTTCTCTTGACGCTACAGAGATATCGGATAATATCAAAAAGATAGTATTTCAGGCGCATACATCGATCAATAAGAAAGAATATGATGCAGCACTTCATATATACGAGATTTTAGTAAAGTTGGTCAAAAATAATCCTTATTTGCTATATAATATAGGGCTCCTATATCTAAAAACAGGCAATTATTCTGAATCTGCTGATTTTCTCCTAAGATCGGCGTCTTCTGCAGCTGACGACAATAATTTAAAATATCTGGCGTTTTTAAACAGAGGGCATGCAATGTATAAAGCCAGCGATTATATAGAATCTGAAGACTCATATTCAAAAGCATTTACTGCCGATCCCTGCAGTTATGAAGCGTGTTACCTTTCAGCTAGAGCTTTAGCTGCTGACGGAAGGTTTGAGGAAGCATCTGCGCGATTTTCAGATGCTTCTGTCTTGAGTGGTTCAAATTCCAAAGCATTTTTTATGCTTGGTATCATTAATAAACAAAATGGTGATACAGACAAAGCAATTGAGTATTTTGAGGCGTCGGTGGTACGTGAACCTGTATTAAAGGAAACATACCTTGAGCTTGCACGTCTCGAGACAGCTAAATGCAATTACAGCAAGGCATCAGACAATTATGACAAGCTGCTTTCGATCGATAACAACAATACGTTGGCCTATTACCTAAAAGGCAATGTTTTATATGAAGAAGAAAGGTACGAAGATGCAATCGTCAATTATAAAAAATCCCTTCAGATAGATCCGGATAACCATAAGGCGCGTCATAACCTTGCTTCAGCTTTGGAATCCGTAGGTCGCATAAAAGAAGCGGAATCGATGTACAGAAAGGCTATTTCATTAAGGCCGGACCGTCCGGATTCTTTCAATAGTTTAGGTGTCATGTTATGTAAAGCTGGCCGGGTAAAGGATGCATTAAGTATATACACCCAATGGATACAGAACAGCAAAGCTGACTTTAAAATGCATTATAATATGGGTGTGGCTTATTCAATGGATGGCAATGATCTGGAAGCAATAAACTGCTTTAAGAGAGCTATTAGGTTGAAGCCCGAAGAACTGATGCTTTATTATCATCTGGGCTCTTCCTATATCAAACTTCACAAATATAGTGACGCAATCAAGTCATTTAAGAAAGCATTGAGCGCTGACGCTTCAAACAGTGAAATTCTTTATCTGCTTGCTGAGGCTTATGCTATTACTAAGGAAAACGATATAGCGATAGAGACCTTAAAACAGGCGATAGAGATAGATCCCGAAATTATTTCGGACATACTTGAGAACAGGGCTTTTATCCAGTTGAGAAAATCAGATTCGTTTGCATCTATCATGTCTGAAGCAAGATAGCAGCTAATCCAATAAAAGTCAAAAAGCTTCAGGGTGATCGTCGATTCGGGGCAGTAAAGCAAAAATGCCAAAGTCAGGATCAATATTCCTATTTTAATTGTAAGAACTTTGGGTCCTGTAGTTCTGAAATATCTTCCCAAAGAAGCAAAACAAGAGCTTGATAAACATGGGATAGACCTTGGGCAAATAATTGAAGATATTGAAAAGGTCATTGAAGAATGTTCTGAAGAAGAAAAGGACTGTATTTATGACTGTTATATCAGTAAACGAACTTAATAAATACTATGGTGTCAATCATATACTTAAAGGTTTGTCTTTTGAAATATATGAGGGTGAAAAAGTTGGTCTGCTTGGCAAAAACGGTTCAGGGAAATCCACATTATTAAAGATCTTGACTCATATTGAACCTTATGAAAGCGGTAATATTTTTGTTCCTGCAGATATGACGCTTGAGATCCTTGAACAGATCCCCGTCTATCCAGAAGAAAATTCAGCAATGGATGTAATTTCTTCAGCTTTCCATAAAATAAAATCAATAAAAAATGAGATGACAGAACTCGAAGCATCCATGCATTCGGGGAGTGAATCACAATTGCTTAAAAAATATGGAAAGTTGCAGTTGGAATATGAGACTTTAGGCGGATATACAACTGACTATTATGTTGATAAGGTCTGCAATGGCCTTGGAATCACGCGGGACTTGCGAAATACGCCTTTTGGGCTTCTTAGCGGCGGTGAAAAAACGAGGGTGAATCTTGCCAGGATACTTCTGATGAACCCGGATGTACTTCTCCTGGATGAGCCGACCAATCACCTTGATATCAATGCTGTTGAGTGGCTCGAAGAGTTTTTGACACAGTATAAAGGGACGGTTTTGATAATTTCGCATGATAGATTTTTCCTTGACAGGACAATAACCAGAATAATAGAGATCGTTGATGGCAAAGCGGCTTTTTTTGAAGGGAATTACAGCTATTATATCAAGGAAAAGGCAGAAAGGCATCTTTCACAAACATTACAGTATGTACAGCAGCAAAAGAAGCTCAAACAGCTCGAGGAAGCAGCAGAAAGGATGCATATATGGGCAAAATCTGCTGATAGTCCTAGTATGCATAAAAGGGCATTTGCTATTGAGAAAAGAATTGAAAGAATAGATAAAATCGACCGTCCCAAAACGGACAGAAAAATAAGGACCGAGTTTAAAGAAAATACATTTGCCGGAAGCAACATAATTCAATTTAACAGCACAGTCAAGGCATTTGGTACGAAAACTCTGATGAATGATCTGAACCTTATTATATATAAAAATGAGAGGATTGCTGTCATTGGAAATAATGGGACCGGTAAGACGACGTTTCTAAAATTGATCACAGGTGAATTACAGCCTGATAATGGTATGGTAAAAATTGGAAGCAGTGTCAAATACATTTATATACAGCAGGAGGTAGTTTTTGATGAAGCTGAATCTGCAGTTTTGGACATAGTACGTAATAAACTTGTCATAGGTGAGGAAAAAGCGCGAAACATCCTCGCTTCGTTTCACTTCAAGGGGGATGATGTATTTAAGAAGGTCAATTCTCTCTCAGGCGGAGAAAAAAGCCGCTTAAAACTATGTATGTTGATGCAGTCAGATTGCAACCTACTTCTGCTTGATGAACCAACGAATCATCTGGACATACCTTCGAGGGAATGGATAGAGGAAGCGGTTTCGGAATTCAACGGCACTCTTGTATTTGTATCGCATGACAGATATTTTATTAATCGATTTGCTACCAGAGTATTGGAATTTGAAAATGGCCATGTAATAGATTATAAAGGCGGTTACAAGCAGTATTCTGCCTGGAAGCTTCAAAAAAGAACAGAAGTTGCGTCAGATTTGAGAAAAACAACTAAAAGCAGCTCTTTATTTTCAGATGGGCGGGTAAAGTCGCATAAACCTGTTGATATTGAAAAAACAAGAAGTATTTTTGAGGAAAGAATCATGAAACTGGAAGATAGATCCCGAATAATTGAAATGCAAATGCAGGAGGCATATAGTGATTTTATACAGCTCCAGGAATTGATATCGGAAAAGGAAGATCTGGCTGAAGAAATGGAAAAGCTATACAAGCAATGGTATGATACAATATAAAATCTTGACACTGATTTAAAACAAGTTTACAATTATTTTATTCAAAACAGGCTGTAATAATATATTTTGCAGCTTTTGACCATTGAAAAATGAATAAGGGAGGTGTGCTTTATCATAGTATATTTTTTTATTGGTCTGGGAATAGGTATAGCAATTGCAGTAATTGCTTCATTCATAACATTCCGTTTAGGTGAAAGCCATAGAAAAAAGGTTGCAGAAGCCGAGATTGGAAGTGCTGAGCAAGAAGCAAAAAGGATCCTCACCGAGGGACAGAAGAGCGCAGAAGGCAGAAAAAGGGAAATACTGCTAGAGGCCAAGGAAGAGATACATCGCAGCAGGGTCGAACTCGACCGTGAAATCAAAGAAAGAAGGAATGAGATCCAACGGCTCGAAAGAAGACTGGTTCAGAAAGAAGAATCCCTTGATAAAAAGGTAGAAGCCCTCGAACAGAAGGAAGAGGTCTTGTCAAAGAAGACCAAAGAGGTTCAGGCCTACCAGGAGAAATTATCTGAACTCCAGCAAAAGCAGTTGGAAGAACTTGAACGGATATCCGGATTATCGGTTGAAGATGCAAAGAATTTTCTGCTTAGGGCTGTTGAAAACGATGTGAAGCATGAAATGGCAGTTCTCATTAAGGATCTGGAATTAAAAGCCAGAGAGGAAGCCGATCTTAAGGCAAAAGAGATAATTGCCTGCGCGATACAGAAGTGTGCGGCAGATCATGTTTCGGAAATCACAGTTTCGGTTGTTGCTCTGCCTAACGATGAGATGAAAGGACGTATTATTGGTCGTGAAGGCAGGAATATCAGAACTCTTGAAACATTGACCGGAGTCGATCTTATTATTGACGATACTCCTGAGGCAGTAATCTTGTCGGGATTTGATCCTATCAGGAGAGAAGTGGCGAGAATAACTCTGGAGAAATTGATTCTTGACGGACGTATTCACCCGGCCAGAATCGAAGAGATGGTAGAAAAGGCCAAAAAGGAAGTTGAGAATACTATCCGGCAGGAAGGCGACAGAGCAATGTTTGAAACCGGTGTGCATGGATTGCATCCGGAAGTGGTGAAGCTGATGGGCAGGCTGAAATTCCGGACAAGTTACGGGCAGAATGTACTGACTCACTCGATTGAAGTTGCTAGGCTTTCCGGATTGCTTGCATCTGAGTTGAATGCGGATGTACTGATGGCGAAACGCGCCGGACTATTGCACGATCTTGGCAAAGCTGTCGATCACGAGGTAGAAGGTTCCCATGTAAGTATTGGAGCTGATCTGGCTAAGAAATATCGTGAATCCAACGAAGTAATTAACGCGATCCTGTCGCATCATGGGGATATCGAAGCAAATTCAATGATTTCAATAATAGTACAGGCTGCCGATACGATTTCTGCAGCCAGGCCGGGAGCACGTAGGGAAACCCTTGAGTCTTATATCAAAAGGATAGAGAAACTTGAGGAGATTGCAAATTCATTCCCGGGAGTTGAAAAGTCATATGCTATTCAAGCGGGAAGAGAAATACGTATCATAATAAAGCCTGAAGATGTTTCAGATGATGAAATGGTCATTAAAGCACGTGAGATCGTAAAAAGAATTGAAAGCGAACTAGAGTATCCTGGTCAGATTAAAGTAAATGTTATTCGTGAAACAAGAGCAGTTGAATATGCAAAGTAGAGAAAGCGTGTTAAGCACGCTTTTTCTTTTGAATTTTTATAGTTATTTGGAGGTTTTAGGTGAGACTGGTTTTTATAGGAGATATTGTAGGGAACCCTGGACGTAAGCTGTTGAATCAAGTACTTCCGGAGTTGCGTAAGGAGAAAGGGATAGATTTTTGTGTTGCAAATGGAGAAAACTCATCTGGAGGGAATGGGATCACTTACGGCTCAGCCACAGAAATATTTGAAGCTGGTATTGACGTAATTACTACAGGAAACCACGTTTGGGGTAAAAAAGAAGCCTTGACTTTCATCGATAATGAAAGGCGTATCCTGCGTCCTGCCAATTACCCGCCGGATTTGCCGGGTAAGGGGTCAGGTGTTTATAAAACGGCAAATACAAAAGGGTTGTACATTGGTGTGTTAAATGTAATGGGCAGAGTTTTTATGGAACCGCTTGATTGCCCATTCCGTATTGCAGTTAAAGAAGTTGAATATCTTAAAAGCTTTACAAACATTATTATTGTGGATATGCATGCCGAGGCGACTTCTGAGAAATGCGCACTTGGATGGTATCTGGATGGACGGGTTTCATGTGTCATCGGCACACACACTCATATTCAGACGAGTGACGAAAAGATCTTACCTGAGGGGACGGGATATATCACAGATGCCGGCATGACAGGACCTTATAGCGGAATATTGGGAATTGACAGGCATGTGATCATCGATAAATTTTTAAAACATATGCCTATAAGATTTGAAGTTGCTAAAGGTCAAGTACAACTGAACGGCATTATTTTCGATGTAGATGAAAATACCGGAAAGACGACAGCAATTGAAAGACTGTCAATAGTTTCTGATATCTGATGAGAATTACTTTAGCAGCACTTGAAAAAGTTAAATTATAAAAATATAATGAAATAATGATATCTATTTATAAAAACAAGCGGAAGTATTTACTGTTGTGTATGGTTCTTCTTTCATGTATGTCTTCAGTATCCTGTAATCTGAAAGACAATGAGCCTGGTGGAATAACAGAAACAACTCCGCCTGTCAGCCAGACTGTCAATAATGGCGTTGTCGATACTGGTCCTGTAAGCGGTGGTACATTGCAGTTGTTTTTAATTGATCCAGATACTTTTAATCCATTATGCACACAAAACAGCAATACAAATGATATCCTGTCCTGCATTTATGAATCTCTTGTAAAAACCGGCAGCGACCTTCACGCAATTCCCTGGCTGGCAAGCTCCTGGTCAGTTTCAGATGATAGATTGGTATGGACGTTTGAATTAAGAGACGGCATCTATTGGCAGGATAATGTACCTTTAACAACAGAGGATGTGGAATATAGTTTTAATATGATAAAGGGTTTTGGTCTTAAGTCTCCTTACTTTGCCAATCTTGAAAATATCAAATCGTTAACTGCAATTGACGGACATCATTTGAAATTGATTTTGGACCAACCGGATTCATTCACTCCCGAGTTGATGGACTTTCCTATTTTGCCTGCTCATTTGCCTGCTTTAAAGGATGTATCGCTTGGTGATTTCGGTAAATTGATAGGTTCAGGGCCGTTTAAGGCAGTTTCATATGTCAAGGGCGGGAATATGGTTTTGAAAAGAAATGATCAATGGTGGGCATCCAGTGAGATTTATAACCTTGGCGATCAACTGCCGTATCTGGACGGTATTCAATTAAAACCTGGGACTGGTTCCAACACGTCAGTTGGTAGTTTTCAAACAAGGGAAATAGATGTAGCCTTTTTAAGCAGGGAAGAAAGTGGGCGATTTACTGGTAGAACTGATATTACAAGTTCTACTTATCCAAGTAATGAATTTGAATACGTTGCTTTAAATACGAACGGAACTATATTGAAGGACATTGTAATCAGACAGGTTATTGCCCAATTGATTGATAGAAATGCGATCGTTGAAGGATTATTCCCTGGCAAGGCAATAACTGCTGAATTTCCTATATTACCAGGCAATTGGCTTGAAAAAGGGGAGATAGACGATTCATCTGTTAGTGATTTGACTACCTTAAAGAAACTGCTTGAAAGTGATGGCTGGAGATTAACAAATGAAAGGCTATATAAAAAGGTTGATAATAATACGATCCAACTTACGCTTCATTTATTGGTGAATAATGAAAATGAAGATAGAAAGAGGATTGCTGCATATATTTCAACTGCACTGTTAAAGTGCGGTATAAACGTAATCATCGACGGTTATGACTGGGACAAATATCTTTCTGTCATGTCTTCAGGCAAATATGATTTAGTGCTGGCTGGTTGCAGAGTGAAGAACATCCCGGATATGTCTTTCATGTATGCATCAACTTCGACAGATTCCATGACATCTGGCAACAATACAGTTTGGAATATAGCAGGTTATAAAAACCCTGATGTTGACACTGATTTAAAAAGTATACTGAGTTCCACCAGCGATGAGGACAGAATAAGTTATTTCAACTCCATAAAAGCCCTGGTTAGAAATGATGTACCTTATATAGGCTTGCTATTTTATAATAATACTGCATTATATATAAAAATAGTGAGGGGGATAATGGAACCTTCGATATGGTACAAGTACAACGACATTGCAAGATGGTATCTTACGGGAAGCTAAATGCGAAAGGAACAATACTATGAGCTTATTGCCATGGATATTTATTACAATTACTATTATTGGTGCAGACCGGTTAAGTAAAATTCTGATCATATCAACTATTAATACAACTGATTCCATACAAGTCATAAAAGGTTTTTTCAGTATCATTCGTGTGGAAAATAGCGGGGCTGCATGGAGTATGTTTCAAAACGGGCGATTCATATTTATTGCATTAACAATAATTGCTCTTATCTTCATATATTATTTCATGGTAAAAACCCATGACAAGTTTTTGAGACTTTCACTTTCAGTTATAGCCGGCGGTGCAATTGGCAACCTTATAGACAGGATAGCAAAAGGTTCTGTTATAGATTTTTTTAATTTCAATTTTGGCAGTTATAACTTCCCGACTTTTAATATAGCTGATATGTCGATTGTTATCGGTACGGTTCTTTTAGCATATTATATGCTTTTTCTGCATGATAAGCGGAGAAATCAGCTGCCTGAGGAGCCAAGCATTGGAGATCGCATATGAACATCTCTATAGAGGTAAAAAATAACGGCGATATAAGAATAGATTCCTGGCTTGTAAAAAACCTGGAGACATCATATACAAGATCATACGTACAAAAACTGATAAGCGGGGATTATGTGAAAGTAAATGGCAAGGTTATAAAAAGTAATTATAAAATAAAAATAGACGATTGTATTGAATTGAACATACCGGCTCCAGAAAAAACTGACATTCAGCCTGAAATGATACCTATAGAGATCATATATGAGGATAGTGACCTGATAGTCGTCAACAAACCCAAAGGGATGGTTGTCCATCCTGGTGCAGGCAATTATTCCGGCACGCTTGTGAATGCACTTTTGGCCTGTTGTGAAGGAAGGCTTTCGGATATAAATGGTACAATAAGACCTGGTATAGTACATCGGTTGGATAAGGATACATCAGGCCTTCTATTAGTAGCGAAGAATAATGTTTCACATGAAAACCTATCTTCCGCACTGAAAAACCATGATATTAAAAGAGTGTATTCAACAATAGTTAAAGGTATCGTTCCAGTGGATAAGGGAAGAATCGATGCACCTCTTGGCAGACACCACACAGACAGGAAAAAGATTTCTGTAAATGTTTCAAATGGGAAAAGAGCAATAACCCACTTTATTGTAAATGAAAGATTCAAAGATGCAAGTTATCTGGATGTAGAACTTGAGACAGGACGCACCCATCAGATAAGGGTCCATTTATCTTATATAGGCCATCCTGTTCTTGGTGATAAAGTATATGGGACTGATTATGCCGGATTTCAAACAAACGGCCAGGTGCTTCACGCCAGGAAAATAACCTTTAAGCATCCGACTACAAAGGAATTGATGAGTTTTGAAACTGTTCTGCCTGAGTATTTTACACGATTGCTTCAATTATTGAGATGCAATTAATGTGTATTGATTTGTAAATTTTGTAGACAGTAGAAGTTTAATGTGATATTATGATCTGGAAATTGAATAGACCTTTAAATTAAGTCCAGAGAGGCTTGAAAGGTTCGAAGTACTTAAACACTAAGAAGAATTTATACTTCTTGCCTTCTGGCAGGGAGTTTTTTTTTAAATTAAGCATTTGACGATTAGGTTTAGTGCAGTGCCAGAAAGGAGCGCTATGTCGGAAAAAGCGGAAATAATGGATGAAAATGCGATCTTCAGGGCAATCACGAGAATAGCTCATGAAATCATCGAAAAGAATAAAGGTATCGACGATATTTCACTAATAGGAATACAAACACGGGGCGTACCGCTAGCAAATATGATTGCAGCTAAAATTTCGGAAGTTGAAGGATGCAAAGTACCGGTAGGCATATTGGATATAACGTTTTATAGGGACGATCTGAGCTTGCTTTCAGAGCACCCTGTAGTGAATAGCACTGAGATACTTTTCCCTGTTACAGGCAGGAAAATAATACTTGTTGACGATGTGCTTTTTACCGGAAGAACTGTCAGAGCTGCCATCGATGCATTGATGGATATAGGCAGACCGCGCATGATACAACTTGCGATTCTTATAGACAGGGGTCATAGAGAGCTTCCTATTAGGGCGGATTATGTAGGCAAAAACGTACCGACATCAAGCAGTGAAATGATAAGTGTTAAGCTGGCCGAAATAGATGGGGTGAATTCAGTGGCCATTGGGGAGATAGTTGGGAATACAGGACAGTAAAACGGGGTAAGGCCAAAAGCCTTACTTTTTTAATATAGGAATAATTCCAAGAAATTGCAACCCATGTGTCGGAAGAGGTGACGATGATGAATCTTGTTTCGAAGGATATCCTGGGACTTAGAGATATGAGCGCGGAAGAGATAAATTATATTCTTGATACTGCGCGTACAATGAAAATGATAGTCCTGTCAAAAAACAAAAAGACGCCGCATCTTCAGGGAAGGTCAATTATTACATTATTTTACGAGAACAGCACAAGAACGCGACTTTCTTTTGAACTGGCTTCTAAGTTTATGAGTGCCAATGCTGCCAATATTTCAGCATCAAGCAGCAGTACTGCAAAAGGTGAAACTCTTCTTGATACAGGACGAACTATAGACAGAATGGGAACGGATATAATAATCATTAGACATCCGATGTCAGGTGCACCTGCTCTTCTTGCAAAAAACATCAATGCCTCCGTTATTAATGCAGGAGATGGGATGAATGAGCACCCAACACAGGCATTGTTGGATATGATGACCATACAGGAAAGGTTTGGAAGCCTCAAAGGGCTGAAAGTTGCAATAATCGGTGATGTTTACCATAGCAGGGTCGCAAGGAGCAATATCTGGGGTATGACGAAACTCGGTGCTGAGGTCAGTGTAGCTGCACCTTCAACACTTACGCCTCCTGGGTTGAATAAATTGGGAATCAAGGTGTATAACACAGTTCAGGAGGCTCTGATCGATGCGGATGTCGTCATGGGTCTTAGGATCCAGCTTGAACGACAAAAAAAGGCCTTGTTCCCAACTACCCGTGAATATTCAAGGTTTTTCGGGCTGGATGAAAAACGTCTGACATTGGCAAAAAAGAACGCGCTTGTTATGCATCC
>Ga0182027_10014201_pt1 | contig 11040 bp, 12 predicted proteins | sample 712E1DmetaG_FD_121300 | JGI IMG/M metagenome (GOLD analysis project Ga0182027, IMG submission 121300) | Permafrost microbial communities from Stordalen Mire, Sweden - 712E1D metaG (Illumina Assembly) | ecosystem: Environmental > Terrestrial > Soil > Wetlands > Permafrost | place: Sweden...
AGAATCTTTGAGGTATCTGATTTGAGACTGATAAAAGAAAAAACTCAAGAATTTGAACCATTTCACAAATCGCTTCAATATTTTACTAAAAGTTCAGAAGCTCAAGGTGAATTAAAATTGATTAGTTTTGAAAATCATAAAAATAATTCAAATCTTCTTGAAAAATATTCATTTTTAGTGCAAAATCTTTTCTCCTTTCAAAATAAGGTTATGTTGGCTGAAAACATCAAGGAAGTACATGTCCTCTTTCAGGAATTTGTTAAAAGAATAATTTTTGCAAAGGAAGCTGAAATATTCCTTTTTAATGATTCACTAAAAAATCTGATACCAATTGATAATTCCGCAACACAAAATCATCTTGCAATCGTTAATAAAGCTTATAAAGATGGAATTCTTGATTGGATATTTGAAACAAAAAAGCCTACTATTATACCTGATCTGAATTCCTATACTATAAATGGTTCGAAACTAAACCAGATTATTTTTCCTCTTTACGATAAAAAATCGAATTTTGGTTTAGTTTCATTGCTTACACCTGTCTCTAAAGTTCCTGAGGAATCTATTGAAAATCATTCAATTCAAATAATTCTTGGAATTATTGTTCCTATTATTATTTCTTTCAAACAAAAACAATTTGTAAATAAACTTTATCAGGAATTACAGGTCTATCAATCTAAAATTAACAATGATTTTGATACTTATGCAATTGGTGAATTAGCACAAGGTATTTTGGAAGAAATATGTGAACCGCTTCAAGTTATTTTAAGTTATGCAGATCTAATTGAAAGTGAATATCAAAATGTAAATAAAGAGATTACGAAAAAAATAAAATACCAGGTTAAAAAGGTAAATGAACTGACTAACCGTCTTGCGAAATTTACTGATTTAAATAAACCTGATGCACCGAATAATCAACCTTGTAATTTAAATAAAATTGTTAAGGAATTTATGAGCGTGATTAATACTACGCTAAGGAGCATTGGACTTGAATGTGAACTCGATCTCGAAGAAAACATACCTCCAGTATTAGGGGATCCAAAAAATATTAAACAACTTTTAACAAGTATATTTACTCTTTTCAAAAACAATTCCCAAAAGGGGGGAGCACTTATAATTCAGACTAAATATATAAAGGAAAAAATAATTTTATCAGTATTTACAACAGAATATATTGCTGGTTTAACAAATCCAAAAGAATTTAATTCAAATATTACTATTCAGTTAATTAATGAATTGATGAGAAAAAATGAAGGAGATGCCGAATTTAATTCACTACCGCTAAAAGGAACAATTATTCATTTGGGTTTCCCATTAAAAAGGAAATTAAGATTATGACTAAATTAATACTATTAATATTAATTTATTCTACACTACTTTGCTCTTCAGATAAATCTTCAAGTTCATTAACTTTAAATTCCATTTCAGATACTCTTAAAATCAGCGAATTAGTTGAGAAACAAATTCAAAGCGCAAGGGAGAAACAATTACAATTCAATGATAATTCTGCAGGACATTTAATATCCGTTCCTGATAAAGAAAAATCTGAAATTGAACAAGTCCACAAAGGTTCTGGATATTCTTTTATTCAGGATCAGCCGCTACATATTCAATTATTCGGAATTTGCACGATTGCTGTAATTCTATTTGTTTTAATTCGAAGAAGTGTATTTATTTTAAAAAGAAAGCTAAGACATGAACAAAAAGAAAAAATTCAATTGCTTCGAGAAGAAAAAATTACTTCTTCACTGTCGCCTAAACTCCGACACTCGCGTAAAGGTCTTCGAAATAGTGAAGTTGTAATAAAAGGCTCAGAAAAAAATATTTCTAGAGCTGCAAAAGATTTGAAAATAGCAAAAGGTGAATTGGTCTTAGCAGCAAGGCTTAAATTATTTGAAATAGGAAAAATGTAAGAGAGGAAGATATGGTTAAAGGGATTTATAATGCCGCCAGAAGCCTTGAACAGCATATGCAAAACATTGATGTGATTGCAAATAATTTGGCAAACTTGAATACAACAGGATATAAAAGAGAAATTCCATTTTCTGAAGTTGTAAACAAATATGGAGATATTCTTATTAAAAAATTAACAAGTCAACAACAGGGAGAAGTTGTTCAGACTTCAAATCAGTTAGATCTTGCGATTTCAGGGAACGGATTTTTTGCTGTAAAAAATGATCAAGGTGCACTTGAGCTAACTCGTGATGGAAGATTTAAAATCTCCGATGAAGGATTCTTAATTGACAATTCCGGCAATAAAGTTTTGGGAGAAAATGGAGCAATTTCTCTTGACAATACAGCATTGGAAAAAGATTCTACTATTTCTGTCTCAAAGAGCGGTGAAGTAAAACTTGGGGATAAAGTAATTGATTCATTACAAATATTAAATGTTAATGATCCGAGTCAACTAGTTCGCTCTGGAAGTTCAAACTTTTCTTCTGAAGGAGTAGAGTGTATTCCTTCAAATGAAAATGATTTTGCTGTTTCGCAAGGGTTTTTGGAAGAATCCAATATAAATCCAATGGTTGAGATGGAGGAGATGATTAAGATAAATAAAGAATATGAGTCAGCTCAAAAAATTATAGCATCCTTAGATACATCTCTAAGTGAAGCCAATGAAATTGGAAAAATATAATAGGAGAATATAATGTCAACAAGAGCTTTACGATCGGCTGCTTCTGGAATGTATGCACAGCAACTTAATATTGAAACTATAGCGAATAATATTGCAAATATTAATACAACTGCATTTAAGCAAAATAAAGCTGAATTTCAGGATCTGATGTATCAGGAAGAAACCGTCAATCCTCTTTCTTCATCGACTCCAGGACTTGAAGGAACCTCAAATTCGAAAATTCAAGTCGGGAATGGTGTTAAACCATCTTCAACAGAGAAAATATTTAATCAAGGTGATATAACACAAACAAGTAGCCAAATGGATTTGGCTATTCAAGGAGAGGGATTCTTCCAGGTGCGAAAGGCAGACGGGACATTTGCATATACCCGGGATGGTTCATTTAAAATTAATGCAAATGGAAATCTTGTTACTTCAAATGGGTATACTATAGAACCAGGAATTACAATAAATTCCGATATTGCCAGCGTTTCAATTGCTCAGGATGGTACTATTGAAGCCCAGGATATAAAAGGGAACAACTCAGTTTTAGGAAATATTGAACTTGCCCGTTTTATGAATAATGGAGGACTAAATGCTATCGGAGATAACCTTTATGAAGAATCCTCTGCGTCAGGTCGACCCATGTTAGGTACTCCGGGAGCTCAAGGATATGGAACGGTTAATCAGGGATTTCTTGAATCATCTAATGTTGATATTGTTAATGAAATGGTTAATATGATAGCTGCACAGCGGGCTTATGAAATAAACTCAAAAACAGTTCAGACAGTAGAAGCGATGATGACAATGGCTAATAATCTTAAAAGATCATAATTAATTATGATTGGATTGATTTCAATTTTATTCGCATTAATTATTGAACAAGGCAACTATTTTGATTTACAGTTGAAAAAATATTTGGATGAGAATTTGAAATCTTTTGTTAAATATGAATATAAAGTTATAAAGATGCCCAAATCATTTTCGAAAATTGAAATAAATCATGAAAAACCGTTTAGACTAAGTAAAAATTTTAGTTATGTACCTATAGAAATATTTGAAAAAAATAATTCGGTTAGTCAATCACTTTTGGTTGTAAAACTCAAGCTTTTTAAAAACGTTTTCATTGCTTCAAAAAATATCAACAAAGAAAAGGATATTTCAAGTGAAATGTTTATATCAAAACTTGAAGATATTTCTGAACTGAATAACAATCTTGTTGATAAGGCTAAGGATATTTTAAAATACAGAAGTAAAGTTTATATAAAAGAAGGGACAATATTGACGGAAGAACTTATTGAGCCAATCCCAATAATAAAAAATGGAGACAATATAATATTGCATGCGGGCAGAAATGGTGTTGATATTTCTATTGAAGTTATAGCCAGGCAAGAAGGATGCATCGGTGATATAATAAGAGTCTCTAATTCTAACAGTAAATTATATAAAGCAAAAATAGTTGATAAATTCAATTTAATATTAGCAGAGTAATATTATGAAAATGATATATAAATTTTTATTTATTTTGATTTTTTCAATGAGCATTAAAGCTCAAAATATGCGACAAAATTCTATATCGTCATTATTTTCAGATAATAAAGCGAACTTGAAAGGTGATGCAATAACAATTATTGTTCTTGAATCTACTAGTGCGTCAAACAATGCGACAACAAGTACGAGCAGAAAAAATGATATAAATTTAAATCTATCAGCAAATACAAGTAATACAACAGCAGGTACTTCGGCGGCATTAGGGATGCAAACAGGAAATGATTTTAATGGTCAAGGATCTACCCAGACTACTGGAAATATTCAAACTAAAATCAGTGCATCAGTTGACTCTGTGTTAGCAAATGGGAATTTGATGATTAGTGGTAATAAAAAAATAATTATTAACGGTGAAGAACAGGTGATTCGTATTAAAGGGATAGTTCGTCCTTCAGACATTTTAGCGGATAATTCAGTCTTATCATATAATATTTCTGATGCAGAGATAACATTTGAAGGAAATGGGATTATTCAAAATGCACAGAAACCGGGTTGGTTGACAAAGTTCTTTCATTGGTTGTTTTAAAAAGGTCATATTTTAAAAGGGACAAAAATGAAAAAGATATTTTTTCTTTTGCCATTAATTATGGGGTTGATTGAAGTTTCAATTTACCCACAACGACTTAAAGATGTAGCATATATAAGCGGTAAAAATTCTGAACAAATTATTGGTTATGGATTAACAGTAGGTCTCGCAGGTTCTGGTGATAGTTATCGTTCTTCATTTACAGTCCAATCAGTAACAAGTATGCTAAAACGATTCGGGATTACAGTACCACAAACAGATCTATATATAAAAAATGTTGCAGCAGTAATTGTAACTGCAACTCTTAATTCAGATTTAAAAACGGGTGCTGAATTTGACGTTACAGTTTCTTCATTAGGTGATGCAACAAGTTTACAGGGAGGTACTTTATTAATGACTCCTTTATCTGGAATTAATGGACGAGTCTATGGTTTTGCTCAAGGTTCAATTTCTGTTGGTGGATATGATATAAATACTGCTTCTGGAAGTAGATCATCCAGAAATCATACTTTAGCTGGAAGAATACCTAGAGGAGGTACATTAAAAGAATCAATCAGCTTACCCCAAGAATCAAGTAACGAAATTTCAGTTTTTCTGAAAGAACCCGATATTACAACTTCACAAAATATTACGACCGCAATTAATCAGAAATTTGGAAATCAAATTTCCAAAGCTATAGATGCTGCGGAAATTAGAATTCAGATTCCTCAAGATCGCCAAGCAAATCTAATTTCATTTCTTTCAGAAGTTGAAAACGTTTCTGTTCAAGTTGATATAATAGCTAAAGTAGTTTTGAATGAAAGAACAGGTACAGTAGTGTCAGGGCAAAACGTTAAAATTCAACCAGTAACAATTACACATGGTAGCTTAAATATTACAATTCGTTCTTACCCATTAATTTCACAGCCAAATCCGTATTCTCAAGGTAAAACCGCAACATTTAATAATTTAATTCCTTATGTATCTCAAGATTCAACAAGAACTGTCGCTATAGAAGGGGCAAGTAACGTTCAGCAGGTAGCAGCTGCACTAAATTCATTAAAAGTTACACCGCGTGATGTAATTGCAATATTTCAGGCATTAAAAGAAGCGGGCGCCTTGATGGCAGAACTAATAATAATGTAATTATGGATAATCTAACATTAAAAATAGATAATAATCAAAACCATTTGTCCAAAATGAGTGGTACAACTGGAAACTATGATAATAATCAGAAAGGGAAAATAGCATCTGCAGCTAAACAGTTTGAGAGCCTACTTACTTCAATGATGTTAAAGAGTATGAACAAAACAACAAGCGGTATTTCTAATGAAGAAGGAGGTTATGGCAATGATACGTTCGATACAGTGTTTGAACAACAGATTGGTTCATATATTTCTGAAACAAAAAGTCTTGGGATTGCTGAGATATTGTATAAGAAAATAACTGGCGAAGAAATGACGCCTGAAATGAGAAACAAGATATCCACTAAACTGAGTGTTAAAGGTACAGACAGCTTAAAAATAGAAGCAGATTCTACTAAAGTGAAACCAAGTGATGAATCTTTAAATAGATTAAATAAATACGAATCACAAATCGATGAAGCGTCTGATTCTTATGGGGTTGATAAGAATATTATTAAATCCATAATTCTAACGGAATCAGCAGGTAACAATAATGCTGTTTCAAGTGCTAAAGCTAAAGGATTGATGCAATTAATGGATTCAACTGCAAATGATATGGGTGTGAAAAATTCTTTTAATCCGCGAGAAAATATACTCGGCGGAACTAAATATTTTGCTCAAATGCTTCGACAATATAACGGGGATACGAAATTGGCATTGGCAGCTTATAATGCAGGCCCTAAAAATGTTGAAAAATATAATGGCGTGCCGCCATTTGATGAAACTAAAAATTATATTAATAAAGTTTTAAGTTATTTAAATCATTTTAGCGAGGATCAATTATGAATGCACAGATATTAATTGCTTCTTTAAAAGCACAGGAAGTGAACCTCGACTTATTAATCGAAGCTCTGGAAGAACAAAAATATGCGATTTTAAGGAATGATTTTATTGCACTTGAAGAAGCGATTATAAACGAACAAAAAATATTAAAAAATATTAGTCGAGAAGAGACTTTTATTTTAGGATTTATTAAAGATATTGATAAACAATTGTCTTTGGATTTAAAAGATTATTCAATAAAGAATCTAATACTTAGTGGAAAATCCTTTTTTGGAAAGGAATTTTATGAACTAGAAAAGGTTCGTGTTTCGGTTCGTGCTAAAGTATCTAAAACTGCAAACATCAATATCCAATTAAAAGATGTAATTGAATTTTCAAGGAATCTTATGAAAGAAACAATGATGATTATTGCCGGACAAAATAAACACGCACTAGTGAATAAGAGAGTATGAAATGGGTATAGGAAATTTACTTGATGTTGCCTCTCGTGCGCTATCTGTTTATCAGGATGCAATGTCTATTACCGGACAGAATATTTCTAATGCGAATAATACCGATTATTCAAAACAGAAAGTTATTTTTGCTTCCGATGTTACTGTTGGAGGGACTGGTAATGGTGTCAAGATTGCTGATATTGAGAGAGTCAGAAATACTTTGATTGATACGCAAGTTCAGAATTATCAGTCAACACTTTCTGATTCCACCAAAAGATCGGATTCTCTGCAACAAATTGAATCGGTTCTAGATGAACCCTCGACCGATGGACTTTCAACTTATTTTACTAATTTTTTCAATTCATTTAGCCAATTAACTGCAACTCCGAATTCAACTTCGCTTAGACTTAATGTTATACAGCAAGCTCAGCAATTATCCACCCGATTTAAAGAAGTTATTGACGGTATCTTAACTGTTCAAAGTTCATTACAGTCTGATGCAAGTGCGGACGTTACTTCTATTAATGGTTATTTAAAGGATATTTGTCAATATAATAGAGAAATAAAAGCAGCAACAATTCAAGGGACTAATACAAATCAATTAAAAGATGAACGGGATGCTGAAATTACTAAACTTAGTAGTTTAATAAATATATCTGTAAAACAGGGAAATTACGGAGTAGCAACTGTAAATGTTGCAGGACTTCAAGGGGCAGATGAACAAGGTTATAATCAATTCCAGTTAGCTAGTGTTAATGGTCAGATGCGTATTGCATCGCAGAACGATTCTACTAATTATGGTATAGTAAATTCGGGCGAAATGAATGCTATTCTGGATTTATTTAACAATAAAATTCCCTCATATAAATCAAATTTCGACACACTTGCTAATGTTTTTGTAGATCAAGTAAACAGTATACATATGAGCGGTAATACTTTAGTTCAAGGATCAGTTTCAAGTACTGGTATTCCCTTTTTTGGGAAATTGGATTCAAGCGGAAAAGTTATCAATGCATATCAGGATGGAGTGCTTAATATTAATACCGATATATCAAATAATTCAAATAACATTGCCGCTTCAGCTACAGCAAATACAGATAGCAATGGAGATGTAGCAAACCAAATTTCACAATTAGGTGACTCGAAATTAACATCATTAAATGGAAAATCAATTCTTGATTATTATAACACTGTATTAAATAATGAAGGAACTGAAAAGGTTTCAGCTGATAACTCTGTAACTTCAAGTACAGCAATATTAAAATCATTACAAAAACAGCAAAGTTCGACTTCGGGTGTTTCTTCTGATGAAGAAATGACAAACGTTCTTGTTTATCAAAGATCATACGAAGCAGCAGCTAAATTAGTTTCAATTGCAAATGATATGTTAACTACAATTATTAATATGGTGACAACATGAGAATATCAAATTCAATGATGACAGATGATTTTTTGTATGATAACAATCAGATACAACAAAATCTAGTTAAAATTCAAACTCAACTTTCAACTAATTCTAAAATACAAACCGTTTCTGATGACGTTGGGCTTTCATTAAGTTCAATTGAGTGGGAAACTCAGTTAAGTAAGTATCAGACATACTCTAAAAATGTTGATAATGGAAAAGATTTTATAAATAACTCTTTAAGTGCTTTAGGTAGCATAAACACAGATGTTCAAAATATTATTTCTCAAGCAACTTCTGCTGATAATGCATTAAATTCTCAGAATTACAGTACAATTGCAGGTACAATTAAGAATTCTCTTTCTTCTATTGTACAAACGATGAATACTAAATACAATGGTATGTATTTATTTGGAGGAACTAATAATCAAGCGGACCCAGTTTCATTGGATTCGAATGGAAATGCCGTTGTAACTTCAGGAGATATTTCCGGAGAAGTTAAAACTCAGGTTTCAAGTGCTTCAAATATAGCTATTAATATTCCGGGTTCGAGTATTGAAGCTACGAAAATATTTGATTCGATAAATCAAATAATTAACACTTTGCAATCGGGACAAGCTCCAGATGAAACCGCAATTAATACGCTTGAAGCTTCTTACCAAGGTCTTCTCAATGTTCAATCCACAGGTGGTAGCACATATAATCGCCTTGATAATATAAGTCAGCAATTAGCAACACAACAAACAAATCTGCAAACAATGATAACAAATAAACTTAAGGTAGATCCTGCTCAATTATCCATTTATTTACAAAATCAACAATATTTGCTGCAAATGTCAGATAAAATTTTGGCTACAACATTATCAAAATCACTTTTGGATTATATTTAATGCAAAAATTCGGTGCAGTCTTCGGATTAATCGTCGGTTTATTTTCCATTTTCGGGGCATTCTTAGCAGAAGGCGGCTCTTTTCATACTTTATTTCTTTTTACTTCAATGATAATCGTTTTTGGAGGTACATTTTCTGCGATCATTATCGGTTTTGGTTTAGATAAATTTACTACAATTTTAACATTAATCAGACTTGCATATTTCCCGCGAAAATTTGATGTACATAAATTAATTGATAATTTTGTTGAACTTTCCATTAAAGCCAGACGAGAAGGTTTATTAACAATTGAAAAAGATTTAAATAAATTTCAAGATTTATTCCCACGAAAGATGACAAAATTCGCTCTCGACGGAACTGATCCGGATTCGCTGCAATCTTTGGCAAGCTTAGAAATGAGAGCGATGCAGGAACGGCATTTTTCAAATATTTTTATATTTACTAAAATGGGAGGTTATGCTCCCACAATGGGAATTATTGGAACAGTGATGGGTTTGATAATGACTCTTGCAAACGCCGGTACCGATCCTAATTTATTGATAAAAAATATTGCTTCGGCTTTCATTGCGACTCTTTGGGGAATTTTTAGTGCAAATATTTTATGGCTACCAGTTGGAGATAGATTAAAAAGATGTCACTTAGAGGAGAAAAATATGATGGAGATTTCTTTGGAAGGGGTTCTAACCTTGCAGAGCGGAGAGATTCCCTCGATAATGAAAGCAAGATTATTAGGAATGCTTCCGCAAAAAGATCAATTAAGCAAGTTGGGCCATTAGATCCAGAGGAATCACCTTTTGCTGATAGCGGTGATAAAGATAGGTATTTGCTTACATATGCCGATCTGATAACATTGCTTTTAGGTTTGTTTATCATATTATATGCTATTTCTAATATTGATAGCAATAAATATAAATCAGTTGTTGCAGCTTTTGATACTTACTTTGGTAGACAAGCTGTTATTCAAACAAAACCTGAGCAAAAATTTATTAATACTGTAAAAGATAGATTAAGTGATGAACTGAATAAATTGATAGAACAGTATAACTATTCAAGCTCAATCCAACTTGAAGAAAATGAGAAAGGAATAACAATTCATATTCTAGAAGATATTTTATTTGGTCCTGGTAATTCAGATATAAATGAAGTATCAATAATAGTTCTTAAAAGATTGGCGAAGGTAATTAAAGATTTCCCGAATGATATTCGTATCGAAGGACATACAGATAATATTCCAATCAGTACTCAAAAGTATCCTTCAAACTGGCATTTATCCGTTGATCGTGCTTTAAATACTGCATATTATCTTATAAAATATGAAGGAATTCCACCTGGGAAAGTTTCAATTGTAGGTTATTCTGAATATCATCCCATTGCTTCTAATGAATCACCTACTACGAGAGCAAAAAATAGAAGAGTTGACATCGTAATATTAAAGTGAGTTAAAATGAAAATAACAACAAACCAATTTGGCGAAATTGAATTCACTGAAGATAAAGTGATTTCTATTAAAAACGGATTATTTGGTTTTGAAGACTTAACTAAGTATCTTTTCATTACACCGAATGATCATATATTCTATTGGCTTAATTCCATTGATAATCCAGATATTGCATTTCCTATTTTTGGAATTAGAGTGATTGATGATAAATATCCTCAAGAAGAAAGCCAAGAGGCATTTGG
>Ga0182027_10014203_pt1 | contig 11040 bp, 11 predicted proteins | sample 712E1DmetaG_FD_121300 | JGI IMG/M metagenome (GOLD analysis project Ga0182027, IMG submission 121300) | Permafrost microbial communities from Stordalen Mire, Sweden - 712E1D metaG (Illumina Assembly) | ecosystem: Environmental > Terrestrial > Soil > Wetlands > Permafrost | place: Sweden...
TAAATTGTAAACCCAACGGACTGAGCGACTTATGAAATTCGGAAAAAAATATTTGTGTAACTAGTTGAAAGATAATAAGATACACATCATGCCCGAGTGGCGGAATCGGCAGACGCACCGGACTTAAAATCTTAGTGAGGAATTGTTGTAAGTCCTTGAAAACAAACGTAATTTGAATAAATATAACAAGTTACGATTTATTGCGAAATTGATTGGTTTTGAATGGCTTCCCTTTGGTCGATGCTAGCTTTAGACACCCTAAAGACACCAGATTTCTTCCCTGCATCTTTTTCCTGAGAGTAACGCATCCCCAACCCTGTGGTGCCAAAGGTGAAAAGGCCAAAGAAGGCCTTCCCTATAGCCTGGTGCTTTAAACCCGCTCCGTCGCATTCTTAATCCCGACAATGTATTTCGGCTGTCTTTTTGAACCTCTCAGGGTAGATTTTCTTTTAATGAACACAACACTGATGATATAATTGCTCTGGCGATGGAGTTCGCCAAAACCGCCCGCCTCATCGGCTGATAACTCCTACAATTAACAACCGTAGGGGTTATTGTGATGAACGAAATAGATCCTCTCTATAAAAACCTGATCGGCAGAGATCAAGAACTCAAAGAACTGCTGGAAGCCTTCCAAGAGTCCAAGCACATTCTCATCCTCGGTGGAAACGGTGTTGGCAAGACGACCCTGGTCGAATCCTTCGCTCAGGAGATCACAAAGACCTCTCCCCATAGGAAGTTCGTTTTCTGTAGTGCTGATAAAGGTTTTAAGGACGTCTGTCTCTCTCTTTTGGACCAGTTGGGAGACTTAGGTTATCTTGAAAAGGTCCCAGAGCCTCTGAGAAAATCCCTTTCCTCGAAAGGAAACCCCGCACAGCTTTTTTCTAAACAGAGCGTTACCATTCTGAAAAATATTGTTTTGGCCAATGCTCAGGGGCGGGGCCTTGTTTTTGTTTTTGACCGTCTCCCGAAGTTAAAACGGAAATTCTACCTTTTCCTCGAGAATCTAAAAGATTGTGCGAGACTCGTGATCATTCCCCAAAACGGAACAAAAAATGAAATGGGCCGCCTTTGGATGGTTCTTTGGGGTTTCCATCAAATAAATCTTAAGCCGCTTAAGACCCACGATATGAAGCGACTCCTTATAGGTTGGATTGCCGAACATCCTGGCCTGGGAGGTGATAACTCCGTTTGGATCGATGAAATGGTGCGAGCAGCTCATGGGAATCCGGGTATTCTCCGAGCCCTTACTGACGAAGTTGTGAAACAGGGCGATTGCCATGGCGCTCCCAAAAACGTTCACCTTGCCGATATTGATAGGAAGATCACGGCGTTCATTAAAGGATCTCACGGGGCTGTAAAACCAAGTCGGGAAAGGGTCACATCATGACGGGTGTTTGGACAATGGCTGCAATATGGTTGGGACTTGCGCTTATCGCCACGCTGCTTTCTATTTGGCTTAGGGTTGCCACAGCGCTTTCTGAAATTGTCGTGGGCACGGTCGCCCAGCTCATAATTGGAGCCTTAATTGGTGGGGCGATCCTTGGGACAGGCGAGGGCTGGATCACTTTCCTATCCGGGACCGGAGCCATTGTCCTTACCTTTTTGGCCGGAGCAGAACTTGATCCCGTAGTTTTTAGAGCGAAGTGGAAGGAAGCAACGGCTATTGGTCTGGTCGCTTTCTTTGCCCCTTTTTTGGGATGCGCGGCCATCGCTTACAAAGTGCTCCATTGGACTCTTCCCGCCAGTTGGCTTGCGGGGGTTGCTCTTTCAACCACATCCGTCGCTGTCGTGTATGCCGTGATGCTCGAACTAGGGTTGAATAGGACCGAGTATGGGAAAGCAGTCCTCGCCGCTTGTTTTATAAACGATCTCGGAACCGTAATCGCATTAGGGCTTATTTTTTCTCCCTTCACCCTGAGAACATTGATCTTTGTTGTGGCTAGCATTGTGGTGTTTATTATTCTTCCATGGCTGACGCCGAGATTTTTTCATAAGTTCGGTAATCGTCCTTCGGAACTGGAGACGAAATTCATCCTGCTTCTTTTGTTCGGGATGGGGGCTCTAGCGTCTTGGGCGGGCAGTGAAGCAGTTCTACCAGCCTATATCATCGGGATGGTGCTTGCCGGGACTGTGGGAAAAGACCACATCCTGATACGGCGTCTGAGGACTTTGACTTTCGGATTTCTTACTCCTTTTTATTTCATACGGGCAGGTTCTTTTGTGTCCGTTCCCGCACTGATCGCGGCTCCTTTTGTTTTTCTTACGCTCTTTGTGGGGAAAATGGTTACGAAGATCGCTGGAGTTTATCCAGCCGTTAAATTCTTCAAATACAAGAAACTCGAGGCGAGGTACACGACTCTTTTAATGTCTACGGGACTTACTTTCGGAAGCATTGCGGCTCTTTTCGGATTAACCCACAAAGTGATTACCCAAGCCCAATATTCTTATCTGGTTGCGGCGGTAATCGTGAGCGCGGTGATCCCGACGTTAATCGGGAATGCTTTTTATCTGCCCAAGCATTTGCTCCCTGAAGATGAGCTGCCCCCGGAACCTATGCATCGAACACCCCATAAAGCAGGAGATAGATCATGATCAAAAAACTTCTGGTAGCATTCGATGGGTCTCCCGAGTCCCATGCCGCATTTAATTTTGCGTTAGACCTGGCTCAAACCTACAAAGCCGAACTTCAGGTGGTTGCGGTTGTGCAATTTCCGGAACCTCCGATGGATGTCGAAACTGAAGCGTTTCTGGAAAGCGGCACCAATCATTACAAAAATCTTTTTCGTGAATTGCACAAGAAAGCCAGCGCGGTTGCTATTCCTATCAAAACAGTTGTTGCTGCAGGACGTCCTGAGATGCAGATTCTGCATCATATCGAACAAGACAAGGCGGATGTTCTTGTAATCGGGCATCAGACCCAGAGCCGGTTAGGTAAGTGGCTTGTGGGCTCTGTGACCGACAAAGTAGTGGATCATGCGCCCTGCACGGTTATTGTTGTGAAGAAGGAACATAAACGGGCTTAAGTGGGATATTGAAGGAGAAAAAGCATTTATGACCAAATGGTTTAGTTTGGCGATTGGAGGCACTGCCGGGACGTTTGCTCGTTACTTGGTAGGTGGCTTGATTTATCATCTCATGGGGACATCTTTCCCTTACGGAACCATCGTGGTTAATCTGAGCGGATGTTTCCTAATAGGTTTTTTAGCAGCACTAGCTGAAGAGAAGTTTCTCTTGGGGCCGACGGCTAGGACGCTTTTGATGATCGGTTTCTGTGGTGCTTACACAACCTTTTCGACTTTTATGCTGGAGACCTCGAACCTGATTAAAGACGGTGAAATGATGCGGGCTTTTTTGAATCTCGCGGCCAGCGTGATCTTTGGATTCATAACTTTGCGGTGCGGCGTTTATCTTGGAGAGATCATCTAACAGGAGGAATGTATGAAAATTCCGGAAGATGGGAAACTTTTACGGATCTTCATTGGAGAGCAGGACAAATGGCATGGCCAGCCGCTTTATGAGGCCATCGTGAACTTGGCAAGAAAAGAGCATTTGGCGGGAGCCACGGTCCTAAAGGGATGCATGGGCTTCGGGTGCAAGAGCCACATGCACACAGCAAAGATCCTGAGGCTTTCCGAGGATCTGCCCATCATTATCGAAATAGTGGACAGTGAAGAGAAGATTAACCAATTCCTGCATCATTTGGATGAAATGGTCAAAGAAGGATTGGTTACCCTGGAGAAAGCAAACGTCATCCTGTACCGGGCGGAAGCCAAATGATATAAACCTATGCAAGAAAAACATAGTCCCTATTACAACCTCACCGATGCCTTCAAGGAAAAACACTGCCCTGTTTGCTATTTAGCCCGAAAATCAGTCACGCGCTTTTTTGATGATCTCCTTTATGAACGCACCAATGATCCCGGCATTCGTCAGGCGGTGAAAAGCCCAGGCGGGTTTTGCGAAAAGCATTTCTGGCAACTGGTCGAGTTCAATGACGGCTTCGGGATATCGAGTTTTTGCCGGGATATGTTGATGGAGACTATCGGGCAATGGAACCTCGGTAAGAATTTGAAAAAAGATGGCAAAACGAAGTGCTTGGCTTGCGAAGTTTGGAATGAGACTGAGAAAAATTATGTCAGTCTTTTTTGCGAGAACATACAGGAGTCGGAATTTAAGCGGGCATTTGAGAGTTCTTTTGGATTATGCCTCGCCCATTTCAAAAAGGCTTATTTGCTATGCGGGGAAGATCCGAAGAAGGCGGATCTGCTTCGTACTCAACTTGGAAAAATGGAAGCCCTCGTCAAAGAGCTGGAAGAATTTGATAAGAAACACGATTACCAGCATGCCCATGAAGAATATGGCTCAGAGAGTGACTCCTGGGTTCGCGCCGTTGAATTTTTAAAGGGGCAAGCAGCTCTCTTGCATGATTCTACGGGACGTCCCTCCGCCGAAAAGGGTTCATGAAGTATTAAGAAATGAAGATCATTATGACAGTCGATCAAAGTCAGATACAAAAAAAATATTTGAATCAGATCCGGCAGGTCTGTGAGAAATTCCGGTTTGATTCATTGATGCCAAAAATTACAGCGATTTCCGAAGCATCTCAGGAAATCGATTATGTAAGCATCGCCTTATTGGGGGGCTTTAAGGCGGGGAAGAGTTCGTTTATTAACAGTATTATTGGTAGGGACGTTTTGCCAGTGGGAGTCGTGCCATTAACCTCGGTCATTACCTACGCCAAATACGGACCCGTAGAAGGAGCGGAGGTCAGGTTTCTTGATGGAAGAGCTCAATCGTGCAGTCTTGGCGAAATAGCCGATTTTACTACGGAAGAAAGAAATCCCCAGAATGTAAAACGGGTGGCAAGAGTCAATGTCGAGTTGCCCGGGCTTAGCGATTATCCAAAAATTCATTTCGTCGATACTCCGGGCTTTGGCAGCGCGCATCAGCATAATACGCTTACGGCGACTGATTGGCTTCCCAAGGTAGGAGTCGCTTTTTTTGCCGTCACTTCAGCTCATCCGCTTTCGGACCGGGACATCGCGCTCATAACGGAACTGGAAAAGCATACCTCGGAAATAGTTATTTTGCTTACCAAAGTGGACCTCATCTCGCAAAAAGAAAGGGGCGAGGTCGCTGATTTTATTTATAAACAGCTCAAGCAACACCTGAATAAGGAATTCCGGCTATTTTCTTTTTCAAACCGTCCAGGCTTTGAGGTGTTGCGGGAGGAAGTCCTTGGTTTTATCCGGCGATCATTCGCCGTTGATCCATCGCAGAAATCACAGGAGATCATTAACCATAAAATCCGCATTGCGGCTTCGGAATGCCGGGAATATCTTCGGGTAGCGCTTTTAATGGCAAAAGCGGAGCAAGCCTCCCGCCAAAAGTTGCAGGGTCTGATTGCTCAGGAAAAGCAATCATTGCCGGTGATCCGCCATGAGATCCTTTTGATGACGCAAGATATGAAAACAAGGTTCCAAGAAAAAGCGCTGGATACATTCCTTGCGTGCTCTGCGGGATTAAGAAAAGAGCTCATGGAAGACTTGGAAGAACAAATCAGGCATTGGAAAGGAAATCTGGCGGAAACGGCAGAGGCATTTCGTAATTGGACCAAGGTCAAACTGATCAAGAGGCTTAAGGCTATATCAGATGAGAAAGGATCTGAATTAGCAGAAACATATCTTCATGACGGACTGACAAGTCTTTCCCGCGTTGTCCTCGCGTTTCAAACACGTCTAGGGGCGGCGATTGAGGTGGCTCTTCATACAAAATTCACAGGTGTGGCATTTAATGTTCAGGTCGAGCAACCCCAAAAGCCCAATGTTGATATAGGCCAGGTTTTCATGTTCTCATGGGGAATAATTTTGCATCTCATTCCTATGCGAATATTCAGACCGATGGTCAACCGGCATTTCCTTAGCAGGGTTTTTTGGGAAGTGGAAAAAAACTTGTATAGAGTAAAAGCTCAATGGGTTGATGCCGTATCTGCATCGATTGACAAGATGGCGAAAGAAGCGGGTGAATTTATCAATAATGAAATTCTTACGATCGAGAATATGCTCATCAAAGCCCCTGATCAGGAAAAACAGATTGCGGAAGCAATTTTAGAACTGGATGCCGTAACCGAGCATTAAACGCTATTTCGCAGTTGGAGGATCAATGTCGATTTTGGTTTTAGTCAGGCATGGGGAATCACAATTTAATCTCGAAAATCGTTTTACGGGTTGGCTGGATGTTCCCTTATCCGACAAAGGTATTGTGGAGGCGGTTGAGGCTGGAATGAGAATTAAAAGCGAGAATATCCACTTGGATAAAGTTTATACCTCGCCGCTTCAGCGCTCAACAAATTCCCTCGAGTATGTTCTTAAAATGCTCGGTCAAACAAATGTTGAACTCGAAAGTGATGCTGCGCTAAACGAAAGACACTATGGGGACTTGCAGGGGTTAAATAAGTCTGAAGCAGCCAAAAAATTCGGAGAGAAGCAAGTCAAAGTCTGGCGGCGATCCTATGATGTTGCGCCGCCGAACGGAGAAAGTTTAAAAGACACAGCCGCACGAGTGCTGCCTTATTTTCATTCGAGAATCATGGCGGATATTGAAGGCGGCAAGAACGTGCTTGTGATGACTCACGGCAATAGTCTGCGATGTATTGTCATGGAGCTTGATCATTTGGACGAGAAGCAGGTTGAGAAATTGGAAATTCCGACAGGCGTTCCTATGATTTATTCTTTTGATAAGGAAAACAACATTTCTAAAAAAGAACTTCGTTAGATATATTGGGTAAACATAGATGGGAAAAAAATGATGTATGATTGAGAAGAAAAAGATAACACTTTTGGGGCGGTTTGAGAGTGAACTTCGATTTTATCAAGCCGTTCTTAAGGATTCGCGGACGCCAAAACTGACCAAGTTTTTCTTGGGGTTGGCAGTTGCCTATGCGCTTAATCCGATAGATTTAATACCGGATTTTATTCCCGTCCTGGGTTATTTGGATGATTTGATTATTATCCCGGCGTTGATTTTTATCGCTGTGAAATTGATACCAAGAGAGCTTTTGCAAGAGATCAGGAAGACGGAGCATTCAAATAATCCGTTTTAATAAAATGTCCACTTGATTCGGAAAGCCATATTAAAAAACAATCAACAAACGGGAGGAAGTTATGTCAAAGATTTCTAAAATTCGTGCACGGGAGATTCTGGACTCCAGAGGCAACCCCACGGTTGAAGTGGATGTTGTGCTGGACAGTGGTGCTTTTGGAAGAGCCGCAGTGCCATCGGGGGCATCTACGGGTTCGCGGGAAGCTGTGGAACTTCGTGATGGGGACAAGAAACGGTATCTTGGAAAGGGTGTTTTAACGGCTGTGCGGAATGTGAATGAGATCATTGCTCCGACGCTGATCGGTAATAATCCAGAAAAGCAAAAAGAAATTGACCAGTCGATGATCGCGCTGGATGGCACGGAGAATAAATCGAAATTGGGAGCAAATGCGATCTTGGGCGTGTCGATTGGCGTTGCCAAAGCTGCCGCATCTGATTTGAAATTGCCGATTTACCGGTATCTCGGTGGCAAAGAGGCGAAGCGTCTTCCGGTTCCTTTTCTGAATATCCTGAATGGTGGCAAACACGCGGACAACAATGTGGATATTCAGGAATTCATGATCGCCCCCATTGGAGCGCCGTGCTTTAAGGAAGCTATTCGATATGCGAGCGAAACCTATCACTGCCTGAAAGCCGTCTTGAAGTCCAAGGGGCTCAATACTTCCATCGGCGATGAGGGTGGATTTGCTCCTGATCTGCATTCAAATCAAGAGGCCATCGAGATGATCCTCCTCGGTATTGAAAAAGCGGGTTATAAACCCGGCAAGGACATCGCCATCGTTTTGGACCCTGCGGCCAGTGAATTTTATGAGGATGGCAAGTATGTTCTGAAGGCCGACAACAGTAAGCTGACATCCGCTCAAATGGTTGACTACTATGAGAATTTGATCTCTAAATTCCCGATCATTATGATCGAAGATGCGCTCGCGGAGAACGACTGGGACGGATGGAAGATTCTGACCGACCGCTTGGGTAAAAAGATCCAGCTTACCGGGGACGATATTTTTGTGACGAACGTCAAGATATTGGCGGAAGGGATTAAGAAGGGGATCGGTAACTCCATCCTGATTAAAGTGAACCAAATCGGGTCGCTCACGGAAACCTTTGAGACCATTGCCCTAGCCAAGAAATCCGGCTACACCTGCGTTTTTTCTCATCGGTCGGGTGAAACCGAAGACTCCTTTTTGGCGGATATCACTGTTTCAACCAATGCGGGGCAACTCAAAACAGGGGCTCCGGCACGGTCGGAGCGTCTAGCGAAGTATAATCAGCTGATGAGGATCGAAGAAGAGTTAGGGGACAAAGCGGTATTTAATACTAATCTGCGTTGGTAAAATTAAAGAGCAAGGAGTGTCCATGTTAAGCAATTGGCAGATCTATGCACTAGCGTCAGCGATGTTTGCGGGACTCACGGCTGTGCTCGCGAAGGTGGGTGTGGTGGGGCTGCCTTCCAATACCGCGACTCTCATAAGAACGGTCGTGATCATCCTGTTCCTGATCGGTTTAGTCGTAGTTCGCCGTGAATGGGTCAACCCGCTGACATTAAGCAAAAGAAGTTTGATCTTCCTCGTTTTATCGGGCTTAGCGACAGGACTGTCCTGGATCTTCTATTTTCGGGCTCTGCAAATCGGCCCGGCCTCCATTGTCGCACCGATCGATAAGCTGAGCCTGCCCTTTGCGGTAATACTCTCCGTCCTGTTCTTAGGTGAACGGTTGAATTTTACCCAATGGGGAGGCGCTGTTCTCATGAGCCTGGGGGCGCTCTTAATGGCTTTAAAATGAGGGCGTAAGCGTGCTAATTTCTGATAGAGCGAGTATGGTCTGAGCATTTTATGATATAAAAAAGAAGAAATGGCGTTTTGATTTAAATGATTTGTTGGTGGGGCATTTGCCAAAAATGAAACCACATGCTAACTTTTCCTCATCGCTTAGTTTATTAAAACCATCATTCCAATTTCCATTTTCAGTTTGTGTGAGTTGAAGATATTCCGATATCCACGTTCCTCAAAATCCAAAGAAAGGGCCTTTCAATGAGCCAGTCTAACTCCACCATGAAGTTGCTTGCCGCTATAGTTGCTTCTACTTTCTTCGTCACAAATCTTCAGATTAGCCCCAATGCGTTTGCTGTTGGGAGTGTGTCTACGCCCGAAGCGTCGTCATTGACGGTCGGCTCGCTTGCGATTCCCGCGGATCTTGGACAGGTAACAGACACCGTCACGGGCGACCCGAAAGCTCCGGCCTTCATTCATATCCAATCTGCACACGGGAGTTATCAGGCGGAAAAGAATATTGAGAAGCTTCTTGGATATATTGAGAAGAACACTAACGTTAAACTAATGCTCCTAGAAGGTGCCGCAAACAAACTTCATCCCGAACTCTTTCGCCTTTTTTCGGAACATCCGGATTTCAACCATAAGGTTACGGACAAGCTCATGCAAGAGGGCTACCTCACCGGGCCTGAGTCTTTCTTAATCGAATCCTCGAAAAAAACCGAAGGATGGGGCATTGAAAACCTTGACGCTTATAAGAAAGACCGCGATGCTTTCATGTCTGTTGTAAGATCAGATAAAACCGCACAAGCTTTTCTGTTGAAACTACGCGCCACGATCGATAAACGCTTTACCACGAAACTAAATAAAGACCTCTTGAATTTCATCCGCCAGGAAGAGGCGTTTGCATCCGGGACCGTCTCCTTCGAAAGTTGGATTAAGATCCTTGGTGAGGGAAGCAAAAAACATCTCGAGCAAAACCTCTCGGATGCCTTTTACCAGGACCAATATCCTTCTCTTATTCGCTTTTTCCGCATGCAGACGATCGGCTCCAAGATCGACCGTGACAAGGCCCGCCGGGAAGCCAATGTTTTTCTGAACGAACTCGATAGCCGCAAGGTTTCCAAAGACATTATCGAGAACTTCAAATCCATGCTGCAATTATCCGAAACGGATCTTCTGAAAACTGTCAGCCGCACCACGGATGGCTATTCCACTCTGCGCCGTTCTTTTGATCTTGCTTTCAATATGCTCCCCAAAGACTTCTCTATGACTCAGTGGCCGGACTGGACTCTATATGCCCAATACATCATCCTGATGCAGGAAATGGAAGGCAACGGGCTTCACGAAGAGGCTCTTAGCCTGCAGGATAAGATCCAAACGGCTTTAGCCAAAACCGCGGATGAAAAGGAATACCTTGCCAAAGTCCGGGAGTTTTATTTGTTGCGGAGGCTTTTCAATCTCGAATTAACACGGAAGGAATATGAGGAACTGACGCGAAAAGTCAAGATGTCTGAGATTCAAGAGGCTCAGCCGCTCTATAAAACCGCCATGGATTTCTATTTAACCGCTATTGATCGCGAAAACAAGATGTTTGCTAATGCCTTCACGCGCATGAGTCTGCAAAAGCAGGACCGAGTTGTGATTGTGACTGGTGGATTCCATGGAGATGGTCTTAAAAAGCTCGCCGCATCCAAAGGCTGCTCCTATATTCAAATCACTCCGCGCATTGCGGAAGTCTCGAAGCGTGATCATGAGGTCTATCTGCGCTCAATCCTTGGAAACCGAGAGGTCGAAACCTCCCAGATGAGTCGCTTGTTGCTTGCCGCATTGTCGGCTACGCAGGTTGCTCGAGAAATCATGGGCTCTATTCGTGATGCAATTAGTAGTGAACCTGTTTCAGCTCAGCCAGCTCTTTCCGCTGCCTTGGCCAGCTCTGCAATCGGTCGTTCTGAAATGCGGTTGGCGGATGCAAAAATTGAAGCAAGAGAAATAAAAGATTCCCGCGGCAAGTCTACGGTGCAGGCGGTGATCACAATCGGTTATATTACGACGACCGGCGATGTTCCTGCGGGAGCTTCGAAGGGGGAGCGTGAGGCGCGTACTGTTTCTACTGCTCAGGCGATCGAGAATATCCATCAAGTGATCGCCCCGCTAATCAAACAAA
>Ga0182027_10014204_pt1 | contig 11040 bp, 7 predicted proteins | sample 712E1DmetaG_FD_121300 | JGI IMG/M metagenome (GOLD analysis project Ga0182027, IMG submission 121300) | Permafrost microbial communities from Stordalen Mire, Sweden - 712E1D metaG (Illumina Assembly) | ecosystem: Environmental > Terrestrial > Soil > Wetlands > Permafrost | place: Sweden...
AAGTAGTGCTGCCGGCGTTCCTTTGCCTGAGACATCGCCGATTGCCAGCACATATTCATCCTGCTTGCGAGTGATTACATCATAATAATCGCCACCGACTTCTTTTGATGAAATCGTGAGTGCAGCGATATCGAACTGTGGAATGGACGGAAGTCTTTCCGGCAAAAGTCCCTGCTGAATTTCCCGTGCGATATTTAATTCATCTTCCATCCGTTGTTTTTCTATGGCAGTTTTGAAAAGCCGCGCGTTTTCGATTGAGATGATAGCAAGATTGCCGAGTGAGTATAGAAATTCAAGATCAGCTTGCGAATATAAACCGCCGCGCAATCGTTCGCCAAGCAAAATCATTCCATTCGTTTTTTGCTGAATATGCATCGGAACCACAGCAGTAATTCCCATTTTAATTAGTGTTGCCGCTGCAACGCGGTACGCTTTCAACTTTAATAAATCCTGTGTCGTAGCAGATTTTGTTAGATCGCATAAATCAGGAAGAATTTCTTGTAGAATTGCGCTTCCTTCCATCCGCGAAGCGATTATATTTAGTTCGTCTTTATTCCGGATGCAGATTGCATAACTCTTCACCCCAATTTGCCCAAGAAGTGCAAACGTAACGAGGCGAACTACCTTTTTTTCATCAAGCCCGATGTTGAACTCTTTGCTTAAATCAAAGAGTGTATTTAGTTCTTGAATTTTTCGGTCGAGATTTCGATTTGCTTCCTTCACTTGATCGATGATAAGCGCCTTCTCGATAGCGGTGCCAGATAGATTGACTAATGATTGGATAATTTTTTTATCTAATATTGAGAATGGAGATTTCGTTAGCCTCTCGCCAAGTGTGATGTATCCCACGATGCGTCTTTGAGAAAGTATTGGAATTACAAGCGATTGCTGATTGTGATTTAGAAATTCTAACCATTGAGGACTTCCATGAATCAGTTTTTTTGCCAACTGAATAGATCGTAGCGGTTGTTCTATTTCGATGCTTTGACCGACGATGGAATTATTTACGCCTTTTGCAACTATTACTTTGAATAGTTTTCCACTGATCTTAAGAAGAATTATTCCGAGCGTGACAAGCATCTTGCCCATTAGGGTGCGTAAAACTGTACTAAGAATGAAATCGAGTTCGAGCGAGGAATTGATGATAGTGCTGAACTCAAACAATGGAAGTAGATCGGAAGTTTGTTTTCGATCCACCGATGTTAATTTTAAGTTAGTGCGTTTCGTTGCTACCTCTCTGCAACTATGGATGCATCAGATAGATACTTGATAAGCCGCACTTCGTTCCGTTTTCCCTTATGGAAATTATATTCCACTTTGTCCATCAGTTTTTTCATCATATATACGCCAAGTCCGCCCCGTTTGCGATGACCAATATGTTCTTTCAAGTCCGGCTGACGAATTGTAGAAGGATCAAACGATTTACCGCTGTCATATATCCGAATTTCAAAAGAACGATCTTGGGGGAGAATGGAAACTTCAATTTCTTTATCTGTTGCATATTGATATGCATGCTTAATAATATTTGTGCATGCTTCATCGACAGCCAACACAATATTAGCGGTGTCTTCTTCAGAAAAACCAAACGCACGTGCCGCTTCACCGACAAACTCTCTTACTTCAATAAGATAGTCTGTCCGGCTTAGAATTCTTTTCGATCTATGTGATACCTGCGTTCTCATCAGTTTTTGTTTTTACAAAATTGTATTTATCTCCAACTTTTACTTTTTTGTCTCATGAAATCGAACAACTGCCTCTTGTTCATCCTTAAATATTTCGTATAAGATTGGAAAGCCCAGCAAGTCAAATACGTTGTAAACCTTCGGCGTCATATTGGTCAACTTGATGTCACCTTTATTTTTACGTACGTCCTCGACATACGCCATAAACACTCCTAAACCTGCGCTGCTGATATATGAAAGATCACGGCAGTTCACTACGATATTAAACTTATTTTCCGTCATCAGCTTTTGAAAAGCAGTTTCGAGATCGGGCGCAGTGTGAGCGTCAAGGTACCCCTTGAGTTCAATCACGCTGACATCCTCATTGTCCCGTTGGTGGATTTTAAAATCAATCATGGTGGTCTCCTTCTTGTCCTTCTCTCCTTGCAATCGATTGAATATTCATCATCACTATCCTTAAATATTTCCTAACCACTTCATTACAATGAGTGTTACATCATCATTATACGTTCCTTGGCCGATAAAAGTTCGGACGCTGCTTAAAATCTGCTCTTTCATTTCATCTACCGAACAATCAATGCATTTATTTGCTATTTGCATCAATCGCTCGTACCCGTATTCTTCCATTTCTACGTTACGCGATTCGGTAATGCCATCAGTATAGAAGATGCAAATGTCACCGCGTTGAAGGTTAATTGTGCGTTCTTCTGTCGTTTGCTCAAATTGCATACTATTTGTCAATCCTAGACCCATACCGGTTGATCGTATTAATTCAACCGAATTATGCGAAATATAGATCATCGGACAATGCCCTGCACGCGCAAGCGTAAGCGTTGCTTTCTGAACATCGAGCACACCATATATAGCACTAATAAACATATTCTTTTCCAAAGTTTCCATTAGCGCGTCATTTGCTCGCGAAAGTAATTCCCGCGGTGTCTTGCAGATTTTACTTAACGACATCACGATTCCCTTTACTTCTGCCATATAAAATGCGGCAGAGACACCCTTCCCTGACACATCACCAACGACAATTCCGATTCGCTCATCGGGAAGAGTAATGACATCGTAATAATCTCCACCAACTTCTAAAGAAGACTCTGATACAGCCGCAAATTCTGCAGATGACAGATTTGGCAGGGATTGAGGAAGCAATCGTTTCTGCATCCGTTGTGCTACCATCATTTCCTGATGCAGGCGCTCTCTTTCGATTGATTTGGAAATCAAGCGCGAATTTTCAATTGCAATACTGACGTGATCGGCAAATGTTGTCATTACATCGATATCGTCCTGATCAAATGCATTCTGCAAGTCTTTAGTAGCATGCAAAACACCGATAAGTTTTCCATGAGATAGAAGCGGAACGGTAAGCAAAGAGCCGCGCGCAAATCCCTTCCCCTTAAGATGTTTCGTCCTCCGATCCGACCAGATATCTTCTATGAGCAACGCTTTGTGCGAATCTATAAGATATCGCATTAATTGTGTCCCATCATCAGCAGCTATGAGATCAATTTCATCTTGACTAATGTTACGCTTGGCTACTAGTTCCACCGATATCTCGCCTGTGTTATCATTTATGGAAAATAGTTCCAACCAGACACTGCGTGCGCCACATACTTCTGATGTCATCTGTGTAACAGTGTTTAACAGGTCATTGAAATCGAACACCTGGGTTACTAAACGGCTCAAATTATGCAGCGACAACAACTCAGACTGTTTCCGTTCGAAGACTTCCGCTGTAGGCAAGTGAAATAATGTGCTTATAAATGTGACACTGAAATAAATTGTACCGAATATTACATTTAACTGGATAAATGTGTGTAGTGGTCCGCTGTATGCGATCAGATTTTCACCACCTCCCGATCTTTGAGCAAGATATACATCCAATATAACGAGAGCGATAAAAAGTAACATTGAATAGACGATTGAATATTTTTTTTCACGTTTTGAGAGATATACAATCCAATTTTGCTTGAACGAATTTATGATAATCAACACAATTGTCAATGAGAAAAATATTGATGCGAATATATTGCCTTCCGGCAAAAGAAAAGGGAAATCTGCGGCGCATGCTGCAAAGAGAAATAAGAGATAAGCAAAATAATATCGCCAGGTTGTTTTACGGCGCTTGAAAAGCACTAAGTCGTGGATAATGATCAGCAAATACAAAGACAGCGTTCCGAGAACTAAAGCAATAAGAGTTGAAGCAAGTAGTACCAAGGCCGATTTGTGAATATGGAAAGATTCATCTCCCAAGATATAATGAAGTTGGCTGAATGAACAAATTACTATCACAATCAAGGAAAGTACAACCGCAAAAAATACCCGCCCAATTTCTCTCGGAGCGTTGCGTTGTGACATTTTTCGTCGTTTTTCGATGAATAAACCGATGAGCGTGAATGAGCCAAGAATGAAGAGTTCGCGCAGGATGGTCATGCCAGCATTATCAAACTCAACTGCAGCGCATATCACATCGTACGTAAATACAAGCGGTAGAAGAATTGCAGGTATAACCAGCAATACTAATCTTTTTATCGTGGATATATTAACCATTACTAGTTATCCATAACCTATCTTAATATATTTTCAAAATAAATCAATAATTACGTTCTCCTAATGTGTTATCAGATTGACAATAAGTTTGCAGCACTACCTATTCTTCGTAATAATTGACTAAAAGTTGCGAAAAAGTTGAAATATTTAAGCATTGGAATAACAGAACAATAACGGGCATGAATTACATTCGGTATCCTAAATATGAGCGTCATCGATTCACTTGCATTTTAGAATTTGTAATGAATAAAAAAACCGCAAACGGTCTCTATTTTAGACGTATCATAGAAACACATTTACGGTCTTCTCGTTTTATAGAAAATCTATATGCTATATTCAGCGATAAAACGATCAACATCGCGGGCATATGGCGAAGAGGGAAATTCTTTTTTTAGCATCTGAAGAAGTTCGATAGCTTTTTCTTTCTTCCCAGCCGCAGCAAAGTTTATTGCTGATTTCTGCAAGTTTTCCGGTGCCTGTACTGTCGTCATATTTTTCGATGCCGCTTTTTCAAAATAGGAAGCCGCATGGCCGAAATCACCTTTCGCTTCATAGCAAGCCGCCATTCCTGCATAGGCAGATGCGGTAATCATCTTATCCGATACGCTGATATCGTCATAAGTGCTTAGAGCTTTGTCATAATTTTTTAACGCAAAGCAGGAATTTGCTAAATATAACTTCGCAATTTCACCTGCTTGTGTACTGCCGTGTTCATCCACAATGGCTTGTAATCCTTGAGTGCCTTCCTGAGGAACGCCATTGATAGCAAGATCATATCTTCCTTCATCGTAGTACTGTGTTACCTTGGCGAGCATAGCCGTTGCCTTTTCGTTTGAATCAGCCCGACTTTTACTCCAGAGAAAACCGATAACCACGAGCCCTACAAGCCCGATTCCGACATAAGAAAGAATCTTTGTATTTTCATCTACCCACTGGCGCGCTTCGAAATATTTGGTTACAAGTTTATCTTCTTTGATTTCTCTTTTGGAAATTTTTTTCTGTGGTTTAAGCATGTCGATTCCTAAATCAGTTAATAAGTTAATTATTCGTGCGCCCGAGGCGATTCGAACGCCTGGCCTACAGCTCCGGAGGCTGTCGCTCTATCCAGCTGAGCTACGGGCGCAAGAATGCTGGTTCACAATCTAATGTATTGAAGTTTTCAAAGAGATTCAAATGATAGGTAAATCCTATTTATTGTCTTGGTGCATTCCTACCAGAAAAAAGAATGAATCTCAGCTATTCTGTTTCCAGTTACCCTTACAACGTATTAGAGATTATTTGCACATATCCAAAGTATCTTGAGAGACATGATAACCAAGTTCTGTCACTTTCAAAAAGTCCCGGATAGCATCACTTTTTTGGTTAACTATCAAGTATGTTCGTCCTCTACCATAGTAGGCATCTATATAATCCGGTTTCAGCTCAATTGCATGGGTGAAATCGGTATTAGCTCCCTGATAATCTTTAAGGTCAGACTTTGCTAGCCCTCTGTTTTTGTACACTTCTGCATTATCCGGTTTCAGCTCGATTGCATAGGTGAAACTGGCAATTGCTCCCTGATAGTCGTTGAGCTTATACTTTGCACGCCCATTTGTATAGTATGCGTCTACAAAATCCGGTTTCAGCTTGATTGCCTCCGTGCAGTCGGCAATTGCTCCCTGATAGTCATTAAGTTCATACTTCGCTTTCCCCCTATTATAGAATGCGTTTGCATTATCCGGGCTCACATTGATTAACTCCGTGAAATCAGCAATGGCCCCTTGATAATCTTTAAGTTCGACCCTTACTTTCCCCTTATCAACGTAGGCATGCAAATTGTCCGGGTTCAACTTGATTGTTTCAATGTAATCAGCAATAGCTCCTTGATAATCTTTAAGTGCAACCTTGGCATGTGCCATGTTATAGTAGGCGAAAGCATCATCTGACTTTAGACCGACTGCTTTTGTGTAGTCAGCAATGGCTCCCTGATAATCTTTGAGCACAGATTTTGCATATCCCCTGTTGTTGTAGGCGTCTACATAATCCGGTTTCAGCTTGATTGCCTCGTTGTAGTCTGCAATTGTTCCTTGATAGTCGTTAAGGCTAGACTTTGCCTGTCCTCTGCCGTAGAAGGCGCCGGCAAAATCCGGTTTTAAATTAATCGCCTCGGTGAAATCAGCAATTGCTCCCACATAGTCACTAATTCCATACTTCTCGTTCGCACTCGCAAACCAATCGGTCGCGCTTTTCTTTGTCTGAGACAAAGATATGGCTTGGAGACAAGAGACCATTAAAACAAAAACAATCATTTGCTTTTTCATTTTTATCCTTTCGTAGATTTAATATTATCTTTTTCCACTAAAAAAAAGATATCGTTGCCAATTAGTATTTCGTTCCCCCGTTGCTTCATAATTAGAAATGTTAACAATTCATCATATGATTGTCAACATACTTGAAGATTGTTACTAAACCATGCGCCATTCGCTCATATTTATGTTTTATATAACGATCTCAATTCAATAAGGGAAAAATCTTATTCACCTCAATATGCAAGCTCTCGGTCGGTAAATGGCTGTATATCTGCGTTGTCTTTATGTCGGAGTGAAAGTAATTTAATACTATCAGTTAAGAAATAAAAAAGCCGACTTCTTATGGGTCGGCTTGAGTGACCAACAGTATTGCAATGTCTCACCTTAGCAAAATAAGTTTTTTTGCCTCAGTAAATGAGCCAGCTTGCAAACGATAGAAATAAATTCCACTCGGTATATTGCTCGCATTCCATATCCGTGAATAACTTCCTGCCAACATTTCTTCAGAAACAATGGTTGCTACTTCTCTTCCTAACAGATCAAAAACTTTAAGTGAAATAAAAGATTTTGCTGGAAGATCAAAGGAAATCATTGTAGATGGATTGAATGGATTTGGATAGTTCTGGCTCAATGCAAAAGTTATAGGCGCTCCAATCGTCACTTCCGCTTCAGTGGAATATTTATAACTTCCGTCATTATCTATCTGTTTGAGACGATAAACGTAGCAGCCAGTAAAACCTGTCGCATCCGAATAAGAATATTCTTTCGGTGCATTGCTCGTGCCTGCACCTTTCATAAACCCAATCTTTTGCCAACTATTCACTGTTGACTGTTCACTATTCACTGCCCTTCGTTCAATTTCAAATCCGTAATTGTTCACTTCTGTTGCTGTGTGCCAGTTGAGCATAACGGTAGAACCGTTTGTTGAAGCAGTAAAGGAAGTGAGTTCAACCGGAAGAAGTAAAACAACGTTGTTTAACAATACTGAAACTGTATTAGAACTACAGTTCGCCACAGCCATATCAAGTTTGCCGTCTCCGTTGAAATCTCCCATGGAAACCGAGTATGGAACACTTCCTGTTGTAAAATCTGTTTTAGCAGAAAACGAAGGAGTTGCGGCTCCCGGGGCTGTTATGTTTAATAATACTGAAACTGTATTAGAACCATTATTCGCTACAGCCATATCATTCTTGCCGTCTCCGTTAAAATCTCCTATGGAAACTGAAATTGCATTAGTTCCTGTCGTAAAATCTGTCTTATCAGAGAATGAAGGAGTTGTGGCCCCGGGCGATGTTGTGTTTAATAATACTGAGACTGTATGTAAAGGACCTGCGTCCGCCACAGCCATATCGAGCTTGCCATCTCCGTTGAAGTCTCCTATGGAAACTGAATATGGCGACCCTCCTGTTGTAAAATCTGTCTTTGCAGAAAATGAAGGAGTTGTGGCTCCAGGTGCTGTTGTGTTTAAGAATACTGAAACTGTATTAGAATGATAGTTTGCCACAGCGATATCATTCATGCCGTCTCCATTTAAATCTCCTATGGAAACTGAATATGGCCAATCTCCTGTTGTAAAATCTGTCTTAGAAGAGAATGAAGGAGTTGTAGCTCCAGGTGCTGTTGTGTTTAAGAATACTGAAACTGTACCAGAGCTATAGTTCGCCACGGCCATATCAAGCTTGCCGTCTTCGTTGAAATCTCCTATGGCAACAGACCATGGATTAGTTCCTGTTGGAAAATCTGTTTTTGCAGAAAATGTGGGAGTTGCAGCCCCGGGCGATGTTGTGTTTAATAATACTGAAACATAGCCAGCTTCGTTCGCCACGGCCATATCAAGCTTGCCGTCTCCATTAAAATCTCCTATGGAAACAGAAATCGGAGACGATCCTGTTGTAAAATCTGTCTTAGTAGAAAATGAAGGAGTTGTGGCTCCAGGTGCTGTTGTGTTTAAGAATACTGAAACTGTATTAGAATTATAGTTTGTCACAGCGATATCATTCATGCCGTCTCCATTAAAATCTCCTGTGGAAACTGAGACTGGATTAGTTCCTGTCGTAAAATCTGACTTATCAGAAAATGAAGGAGTTGCAACTCCAATAGTTGTTGTGTTTAAGAATACTGAGACAGAAGTAGAACTATGGTTCGCCACAGCCATGTCATTCTTGCCATCTCCGTTAAAATCTCCTATGGAAACTGAGGATGGCATAGTTCCTGTTGTAAAATCTGTCCTAGCAGAAAATGTAGGAGTTGTAGCTCCCGGTGTTGTCGTGTTTAAGAATACCGAAACAGCATTAGAACCATAGATCGCCGCGGCTATATCAAGCTTGCCATCTCCATTGAGATCTCCTATGGAAACTGACATTGGATTAGCTCCTGTTATAAAATCTTTTTTAGTAGAAAATGTAGGAGTTGCGGCTCCGGGGGCTGTTGTATTTAATAATACTGAAATAGTAGCGTCACCACAGTTCGCAACAGCCATATCAAGCTTGCCATCTCCATTGAGATCTCCTATAGAGACAGTCCATGGATGACTTCCTGTTGTAAAGTCTGTCTTTGTAGAAAATGAAGGAGTTGTGACTCCAGGCGTTGTTGTGTTTAATAATACTGAAACAGTATTGTCACCTTGGTTCGCCACAGCGATATCAAGCTTGCCGTCTCCGTTGAAATCTCCTATACAAACTGAGTATGGACTACCTCCTGTCGTAAAATCTGTTTTATCAGAAAATGAAGGAGTTGCGGCTCCCGTGGCTGTTGTGTTTAATGATACTGAAACAGTAAAAGAATTACAGTTTGCCACAGCCATATCAAGCTTGTCATCTCCATTGAAATCTCCTATGGAAACTGAGTATGGCGCACTTCCTGTATTATAATCTGTCTTATCGGAAAATGAAGGAGTTGTGGCTCCCGTGACTGTTGTGTTTAATAATACTGAAACAGTATTAGCACCATAGTTCGCCACAGCCATATCAAGCTTGCCGTCTCCGTTGAAATCTCCTATGGAAACCGAATATGGAAGACTTCCTGTTGCAAAGTCTGTCTTTGTAGAAAATGTAGGAGTTGTAGCTCCCGGTGTTGTTGTGTTTAAGAATACTGAAACTGTATTATCATTAAGGTTTGTCACAGCCATATCAATCTTGCCATCTCCATTGAAATCTCCTACTGCAACTGAAAATGGAGCAGTTCCTGTTGTAAAGTCTGTCTTTGTAGAAAATGAAGCCTGTGCAAATACAGATTGAGTAATCGCTATTGTGCAAATAATAATAGAAATAGTAATGTACTTCATAAAATCCCTCTAGTTGGTTGGTAGATTATCGGTGCTTAACGTTAGAAATCCTCGTTACCCTCTCCCGCATTTACTCTTCCAAAATCTTATTAATAGTAATACAACTGCAAAACAACTGCAATAATGCAAAACATATTTCAATTTTTTATTTACCCTCTCTTTATTTGCCGAATTACTTGCAAATTTTGGCGCATTGTGCTGTGACCTGCCCCAGGATTATGTGAGAAAGATCAGTTAATGTTTTTTCAACATCAAGAACTGGCTACTTAATAAAAGCGGCAACCACTCATATTTGCATTAAGCTCTACTTTCTCAGTTCATAGATACGAAAATCTTATTCACCTCAGCATGCAAGCTCTCGGTCTGTAAATGGCTATGAATCTATGTTGCCTTTGAGTCCGAATGTCCAAACAAATCTTTCATCACGTAGAGGGAAGTGTCGTCCTGAGCAAGCCAAGAAGTGAACGAGTGCCGGAGTAAAGTATTCGAAGAGATTAAAATAGTTTTAGAAAAAAGAATTTAACCTTGCTCACAACAACTTCCGGCGTTATCGACAGCATACATTCAAATGTTTTTATAGGACAGACATTTCCACCATGGATTGAACACGGGCGACATTTAAGTCCTTTCATCTCTACCACAACATCACGAGCTCCGCGCGGCGCAAAACCAAATCCCGGAACAGTTGCACCAAAAATGGCAACGACTGGAGTTCCTATCGCAACTGCAAGATGCATCGGTGCACTGTCGTTTGAGATCAATACTTTGCAGCGACGAATCAATTCAGCAGACTGAAGCAGTGATAACTTGCCTGCAACGCTGAAAACATTTTTTGTTTGTGCAATCTCCATAACTTCCTTGCACAATACTTCATCTTCTCCTCCTCCGACAAGAACGATAGCAATGCTTCCTGAAGCAATTTGTTCACAGACGGCAGCGAATCTGTTTGCCGGCCAGCGTTTAGTATTCCATATTGTGCCTGGAGCTATTGCTAAGATATTCTTATACAGATTCAATCCATAGTTATTTATAATCAAATCGACAACTTGCATGTCTTGATTTGAAGGATAGAGCCGCGGTAATTCGGATGCAATAGCAGGAAGTCTTAATGGATTCAGTAATGAAAGATTTCGGTCAATCTCGTGAGCTGAAGAATTATAGTGGACAATTTTCTTGAACAACCAACGTCCCGCACTCCTATCGAATCCAATACTCAGTGTCGATTTTAGCAGCC
>Ga0182027_10014205_pt1 | contig 11039 bp, 5 predicted proteins | sample 712E1DmetaG_FD_121300 | JGI IMG/M metagenome (GOLD analysis project Ga0182027, IMG submission 121300) | Permafrost microbial communities from Stordalen Mire, Sweden - 712E1D metaG (Illumina Assembly) | ecosystem: Environmental > Terrestrial > Soil > Wetlands > Permafrost | place: Sweden...
CAGCACCTCGTGGGCCGCGTTGGCGATTTTCTGCATTGGAGATCGAGTATCGCCTTTGACGTTGAGATGACGCACCATGTTTTCGATCATGACCACGGAGCCGTCAACGACCATCCCGAAGTCCAGAGCGCCCAGTGAAAGCAGGTTGGCCGGGATGTGGCTGAGGTCCAGGCAAATGGACGCAAACAGTAGTGCGACGGGAATGGTAAGCGCGACAATGATGGCACCGCGCGCGTTGCCGAGGAAGAGAAACAGAACGATCACAACCAGAATCATTCCCATGGTCAGGTTGTGCTCGACGGTCTCGACTGTATATGAGACGAGATTGGAACGGTCGAGAAACGGCTTGATCTGCACGCCTTTGGGCAGGACGTGTTCGTTGAGCTCTTTGACCTTTGCGTGGATGCCGCTGAGGACCGGATCGGAGTCGTCGCCCTTTTGCAAGAGCACAATGCCTTCTACTGTGTCGGGATTGTCAATGATTTTGCCGTCTTCGCGATGTGTGGCGCGACCGATCTGGCCGAGGCGAATCTTGGGGCCTTGCGCAACGGTTGCAATGTCTTTGATCTTGATGGCCGCGCCGTTCGCGGTCTTGACGACGGTATTCTCAATATCCTGAACACAGGTGAAGAGGCCGGCGGACTGCACGTTAATCTGCTGCGCGCCCTGCTCGATGAAGCTGCCGCCGCCGTTGGTGTTGTTGCTGGAGATTTGCTGCTCGACCTGGGAGATGCTCAGTCCATAGGAGACGAGCTTCTCCGGATCGAGCTTGATCTGATATTCCTTGGTGGGTCCGCCGAAGCTGGAAACATCGACCACCCCTTGGACGCTCTTGAAAGATTTTTCCAGCGTCCAGTCTTCCAGTGATTTCTTCTCCATCACGTCGTACGCGGGGTTGGTGCTTTCCAGGGTGTACCAGTAAATTTGGCCGACGGGGCTCCAGTCAGTACCCATCTGCGGAACCAGATTGGCGGGCAGATTGACCTGACTGAGGCGTTCGAGAACGTGTTCGCGGTTTACGTCACTGGTGGAGCCGTCGTCGAAGATGAGCATCAGGCTCGACAGGCCAGCCAGAGTCGTTGAGCGAAGATGCGTGAGGTGGGGAATGCCGGCCATCTGAATCTCAACAGGCACGGTAACCTGGCGCTCGATCTCCTCGGCCGAGCGGCCCGGCCACTGGGTAATGATCTGGACGTAGTTGTTGGCTACGTCCGGGTAGGCCTCAATCGGAAGATTTCGGAAGGAGACAATGCCCCAGGCGGTGAGGACAACAAGTCCCCCGATGATCATCCAGCGATTTTTGAGCGCGAAATCGACGAATGCGCTAATCATTTACCGGTCCCCGCGGTTTCAAAAAGAAGTGCGTTGCCGACAACCTGCTGCCCCGGCTGAATGCCAGAGAGAATCTCCTGATGGTTGCTGTCGATCATGCGTCCGGCGTGAACTTCGGTGCGCTTGAACTGATTTCCCCCAACCGGCAGAAAGACCCAGTCGCGATCATGCAGATGAAGAACCGCCTCTGCGGGAACCACTGCGTGTTTCTCCTTCGCGCGACTGGTAAAGGTGGCTGTAGCAAACATACCCAGCTTGAGGAAACCAGGGTTGGCAACCTCAATACGGACCTTGGCCGTGCGCAGCGTGGAATCAAGAATGGGGCCTATGTCTCCGATGCGGCCCGTGAGCAGGCGATCGGGAAATGCATTGAATTTAATTTTTGCTTCCTGGCCGAGTTGAATTCCTGAAATGTCGTTTTCGTAGACATCGCAGACGATCCATACCCTGGAGAGATCGGCGATGGTGAAGGCCGTGGCCGAACCCAAGAGACTCACACCCGCAGCGCTTGCATTGGTCACGTTTTGGGCCACGATGACGCCGGAGATCGGCGCATACACATTGACTACGCTGCTTGGGTGGGACTTATCCACGCCCAACGTCTGTAGTTGCTCTTCGGCGGCGGTGAGGTCGGCGCGGGCGTTCTTGTCTGTGTCCTCGGCCTGTTCGAGTTGTGCCTGCGAAACGGCGCCGTGCTTGAAAAGGTCGTCGGCGCGAAGATAAGCTTTGTGGGCAAGTTGCTCATCGTTGGCTGCCTTGAGATATGCGTTGAAAGCGTTGGTGATGTCCGGGCTTTGCACCTTCAGCAGCAGTTGGCCTTTCTTGACGTTGTCGTCGAGGCGGGTCTTGATGTCGACCACGCGGCCATTGGCCAGCGAGATGACCGGCACTTCGCGTGAGATGTCGGGGAAGACTGCACCGGTGGCTGTCAACTCAGCAGCGGACTCGATTTGAGTGGCTGCGGCCAGCGGAAACTTTGCCACATCCTTGGCGTCGATGGTGAGCAGGTTCATGTCGGCCACTTGAATGACCTGGGCCTGAGGCGGCGCGCCGCTGCCTTCTTCTTTGGATCTGCAGCCGGAGAGAGCGAGACCGAAGACTGTGATCAGAACGAGAGTCCATGTAACTCTGGGGGAATAACTCATGCGGAATGACGGGTTCATTGAATTACCTCGCGTCCCACAGCCAGATTGAGTTGTCCGACGGCGATCAAATAGGAGCCGATCAGTTGCAGGTAGGCCAGTTGGACGGCCCGATAGTCGCTCTGCGCGTTGAGGAAGTCCATTAGCGAAGCGCCTCCGTGGTCGTAGGCATAGGTCACAGTGTCGCGAACGCGTGTTGCCTGATCTTTGTACTGCGCCATATAGGGCCTGAGCAGCGCCACATTGCTCTCCACCTGTTCGTAGGCCGAATCCACGTCGCTGAAGACCTGGGCGCGCGCGGCGTCGGTCAATTCCTTATTGCGGTCTATATCGATCAGGGTGCGCTGCTTTTCGCCCTGGTTGCGGTCGAAGATGCGCAGGGGAACACTGACGCTGGCGCCCAGCGTATAGCGGCCAAATGGGTTGTTGAACGCGGGATTGTAGGAGTACCAGGTGCTGAATGTCGGATCGGCTGAACCGTTGGCAATCGCCAATTTGTGGTTGGTCTGGGCCTGCTGAATAGACTCAAGCGCCGCGCGCAGATCGGGCCGTTCGTCGAGCGCAATCTGGCGGAAGTCTTCGAGCGGCTTCAACTGATCCGAGAAGTCGAAGGGGCCAGTCACGTCGAATTGCTCGACCGGTGTACGTTCGTTAAGCAGTTGCAAGAGTTGAATCTTGGAAGTGCGCAGGTTGACGATAGCCGCTTGAATCTCAACTTCGTATTGCACGCGCAACAACTCGATGCGGTCAAGGTCGATCTGGGCAATGTCGCCGGCCTTGTAGCGACTGCGGCTGATCTCAATGATCTTGTCGTAGTAAGCCAGGTCGGCTTTAGCTAGTTCGAGAACCGCCTTGGCCTGGAGTGTCTGAATGAACTGCGAACGAAGATCGAAGAGGAGATTGCGCTCTAGATCCTCGTGCTGCGATCCTGCGATATGGGTGCCCTCTTTGGCGCTTTGTAATCTAAGCTCGCGCTTACGCTCGCGTTCGTGCAGGTAGTTGATGCTGGGTACAAGCTGATTGCCGGTCAGCGGCAGCCAGTGGGTGCCCACTCCAGGAGTCGTGTGAGGGGCGATTTGAAAACCATCGCTCGACAGTCCGATGCCAGGGTTGGGGCGAAGATAGGCCGTGGTCTCCGCGGCCTTCATTTCATCCACACTCAGGGCGTCGGCCTTGAGAGCGGGGTTGGCGGCCTCAAATCTGGCCTTTACCTGATCCCAGGTAAGGCTTGGCTGCGCCACAAGCAGGGCTGGGACCAGAACAAATAGCGCCGCTGCTGCCGGAACAGATAGGGGAGGAAGAACTCGCTTCATACGCAACCCTTTCGACGTGGTTTGCACGGCGATTACTGGAATGAATAGGACTCAAATTGTGGAATGAAAGGGAGGCGAAAGATTAGGCAACAGGTGGAGGGCGGTTCTGGATGGGGGCCAAAGCAGGGTTGTCCAAGGCAGGGACAGGGAAACTGGAGGGCGTGACAAAGCGCAGAAAGCCGAACGGCGGCTTGGCGAAAACCGGCGGAGGCAGCGTTGCAACGGCGGGAAAGATGGAGTGAGGATATGAAACCTCGTGGTTGCGGCGCGCGCAGCAGTCGAGTTCAGCCGGGTTTTGGATGGTCTGAAGATCGTCGGTCACCGAGATCACGGGGAACAGGATCACGATGAGCATCGCCAGCGCGGCTACCTGCGTCCGTCGGTTTGCGCCTTCGCACGGAGCATAGCGAAGCCACAGCCACACAATGACGGCTGCCAGAAAAATCCAGGCGAGGTTGAGGATTATCTCCATTCTCAGTCACAATTCTACATTACCGGTTTTGCCGCCTATTTGGAGGAAATTGCAACCCTAACGAGATCTGTTGCTGTCACCGTATAACCCGACACAGGTACGCTTTTGAGAGCAAGTTTTCTTTCCTGATTGTGCCGCAGGAGTAGTTGACGATCCAGAACCAGATTGCCGGTATGCGCCCAATTCACTAAGAACTGGCGATCCTGAGATAGGAAATTCCACTTCCTTTGACAGCATTGCAACGGATTAGTACCGGTAAACGCCCTTTCAGCCAGAGGTCCTGAGCCAAAATACCGATCTACTTTCAAATCAAACAAATAGACGGCGGATCTCGCATTGTTCTCCGGATGCAAGACAGGATCATCTCTTCCGGTCGTAGATATTTTTGTAGATGGTGTTGCATCCAAGATTCGGCGAAAAACCCAATATTGACGCGCCTTCCCGTTCTAGAGTATCTGAGCTAATACCAGGGGGGCTAGGCGGATCGTCTGCAAACTATTGAAAATATTGGTCGGGGAGAGAGGATTTGAACCTCCGACCCCCTGGTCCCGAAACAGTTCTCGCCGTTTATTGAAGTCTGTTGAAAATCGCATGATTCTAAGTGTTTTTGATAGAACGGCATTCAGCCATATGGCTGAAAGCTGTGGTTTTGCCTTGTTCCCGGGTGCTTTGACAGCTACGTTTTTATCTACAGTCGCCGCTCGCCTTAGGCAATTTCCATCTTCAGTTCATCACTCTGGATCAGGGTTGTCCAAAGAATTCTAACCGACTTTGCCCTTCTCCCCTGTTCTGCATTCGGCGGGCACCTACACCGCATAATCGCGATTGATGAACACTTACCGGATTGCGGGTACCGATTCTCTGACGCATCCTCAACAGTAAAGATCGGAATGGGCTTGCGGCTCTTGCCCGGCCAAAAGGGACGCTCTCTTGTATTGTCTGTTCTAGCAAAGTGTTGATTGACACAACTGACACTCAACTTCCGAGCATTCAGATAAGCCGCCAAGCGCAGAATCGGCGAGAATTGTTCACCTCGCATACCCAGATGCAGATCCGGCCTTCCGCAACCGCTCAAGAGTGTTATGCCTTGCGGATTTGAGCTGAAAAATGGGATTTCCGCACATGTTATTGCAAGCAATCACCTCTTGCAGGCCCCCAACCTTCAGAAATGAGCAATATAGAACATACGATTGCGCGGGATTCCGGCGATTCTGCGAAGAGCGCATTGCCAAATGTGCGTGGGAGCGGAGTCCTGCATGGCCGGAGTCGAAGATCAATCGGATATCCAGCACAGGGATGCGGATCATCAGCTATCGCCGCCGCTTCCGTGGTATCACAGGCGCTGGATTGTGTGGTCCGGCTTGCTCCTTCTGCTGCTTCTGGCTGTGATCATTGTCGTGGTCATCCATGAGAACAACGCCAAAGCGGCCGCCGCGAAGCGCGCGCTGGCTGCCGTGAAGCCATCCGTCACGGCCACGGTAGCCACTGCCACGAAGGGCAGTATTGGCATCTACCTCGATGCTATTGGCACAGTGACTCCGGTTTATACCTCCTCCATCACCGCACAAGCGAGCGGATTCCTGACCGCGGTTCATTACAGCGAAGGGCAATTCGTTCAGAAAGGGGATGCGCTGATCGAGATCGATCCGCTGCCATATCAGGCCCAGCTACTGCAAGCCCAGGGAGCGTTGGAGCGCGACACCAATGTTCTGGCACAGGCCAAGATGGACCTGGACCGATACCGGACAGCATGGGCGCGCAACGGGATACAGAAACAGTTGCTGGATGACCAGGAAAAGATTGTGTTGCAAGACCAGGGAACGGTCAAGAACGATCAGGGCGCCGTCAACTACGACCAGGTTCAGCTCAGCTACTGCCACATCACCGCATCGATTGCCGGCCGGGTGGGGCTTCGCCTGGTGGACCCCGGAAACGTGGTACAGGCAGGTTCGGCTACCGTGCTGGTGGTCATCACCCAGGTGCAACCCACTACCGTGATCTTCACCATGCCCGAGGACAGTCTGGCGCAGGTGCAGGGGCGCATGCGGCTCATGCATATGCTGCCGGTCGAGGCGTGGGATCGCTCCCAGACCACCCGAATCGCATCGGGCACGTTACAGACCATCGACAACCAGATTGACACCACGACGGGCACGGTGAAGCTGCGCGCCCTTTTCAATAACAAGAACGGGGCTCTCTTCCCCAACCAGTTCGTCAACACCAGGTTGCTGGTGAACACGCTCGACGGCGTCACACTGGTTCCCAGCGGCGCCGTCCAGCATAACGGACAGGTCGCCTTCCTCTATGTGGTTGCAAAAGGAATTGCGAGCGTGCACAACATCAAGACGGGGGTTTCGGACAACGGCTTGACCGCGGTTGAGGGAATCAACCCCGGCGAGGTTGTGGCCACCAGCAGCTTCGATAAGTTGCAGGCCGGGAGTAAGATCGTCGTGTCGAAGCAGGCGCCTCCAGCCAATCCCGCCGAGAGCAATACCCCGTGAATCCCTCCGGGCCTTTCATCCAGCGACCCGTTGCTACCTCGCTGCTGATGGCCGCAATCCTGCTGGTGGGTGTCGTTGCCTACACCCAGTTGCCGGTCTCTGCCTTGCCTGAGGTCGATTACCCCACCATCCAGGTGTTGACCTTCTATCCTGGCGCCAGCCCCGACGTGATGGCCACCACAGTCACCGCCCCCCTCGAGCGCCAGTTCGGGCAGCTACAGGGCTTGAGCCAGATGACCTCCACCAGCTCCGGCGGATCGTCTGTGATTGTGCTGCAATTCGAACTTAGCCTGAACATCGACATCGCCGAAGAAGAGGTACAGTCTTCAATCAACGCAGCGCAGAGTTTTCTGCCATCGAGTCTTCCTTCGCCGCCGGTTTATAGCAAGACAAATCCCGCCGATGCTCCCGTACTCACGCTGGCCGTCACCTCCAACTCCTTGCCGCTTTCGCAGGTTGAGGATCTGGTGGATACGCGCCTGGCGCCCAAGCTCTCGCAACTGAGCGGCGTCGGTCTGGTCAGCATCAGCGGAGGGCAGAAGCCGGCGGTGCGCATTCAGGCCAACCCGACGGCCTTGTCGTCATACGGGCTCAACCTCGAAGATCTGCGCACCGCGCTTGTTCAAACCAGCGTCAATGCCGCCAAGGGAAGCTTCGACGGGCCTCATCAGGATTATCAGATCAATGCCAACGATCAGCTGGTGACCAGCGGCGACTATCGCAAGGTTGTGGTTGCCTTCCGCAATGGCGCTCCCATCATGCTGAATGATGTTGCCATGGTGGTGGACAGCATTGAGAACAACAAGCAGGCAGCCTGGATGAACGAGACCCCGGCGGTCATCGTCAACATTCAGAGGCAGCCCGGCGCTAACACCATCAGCGTGGTAAAGGCCATCAAGGCGATTCTGCCTCAGCTTGAGGTGAACCTGCCGGCTTCGATTCGGGTTACGCCGCTCACCGATCTCACCACCGCCATCAACGCCTCGGTAGCCGACGTCGAGTTCGAGTTGATGCTCACCGTTGCGCTGGTGGTGATGGTCATCTTTCTCTTTCTGCGCAACCTCTACGCCACCATCATTCCCAGCATCGCCGTGCCGGTCTCGCTGGTGGGCACCTTCGGCGCCATGTATGCGCTGGGCTATAGCCTGGACAACCTCTCGCTGATGGCGCTCACCATCTCCACGGGCTTTGTAGTCGATGACGCAATCGTCATGATCGAGAACATCACGCGCTATCTCGAGGCCGGAGATACGCCCATGCAGGCGGCCATGAAGGGCGCTGAGCAGATCGGCTTCACCATCATCTCTCTCACCGTGTCACTGGTCGCGGTGCTGATTCCGCTGCTCTTCATGGGCGGCGTTATCGGCCGCCTCTTTCGCGAATTCGCGGTTACGCTGGCCGTCACCATCATCCTCTCCGCCGTCGTTTCCCTGACACTGACGCCCATGATGTGCTCGCGAATTCTGCGCCATACCCCTCCCAAAGAACAGCAAGGGCGCTTTTTCAGGGCCTCGGAGCGCGTCTTCGAGAATGTCATTGCGTTTTACGGCCGCACGCTCAAGTTTGTTCTCAGATACCAGACCATCACCTTGCTGGTGGCTGCCGCCACCCTGGTGCTCACGGTTTTCCTGTACATCATCATCCCCAAGGGTTTTTTCCCTACCCAAGATACGGGCATAATTCAGGGCATCTCGCAGGCTCCGGCAACCATCTCCTTTGCGGCCATGGAGCAGAAGCAGCAGCGGCTGGCAACCATCATCCTGCAGGACCCAGCCGTCGAGAGCCTGTCTTCCTTTATCGGTGCGGATGGGACCAATACCACGCTGAACAGCGGAAGGGTGTCCATCAACCTGAAGCCGCTGAACCAGCGCGACAGGAGCGCAGCCGACGTAATTCGCAGGCTACAGAAGAGCCTCAAGCAGGTGGACGGCATCGAGCTTTTCATGAGTCCGGTGCAAAACATCACGGTGGACGACCGCGTGAGCCGCACCCAGTACCAGTACACGCTGGAGGACCCCGACCCCAACGAGCTGAACTTGTGGACCGGCCGGCTGGTCGACAAGATGAAGCAGTTGCCTCAGCTTGCCGATGTGGCCACCGACCAGCAAACCGGAGGCCTGGCGGTCTCGCTAATCATCGATCGCGTCACCGCATCGCGGCTCGGCATCGCGCCTTCCACTATCGACAGCACGCTCTATGACGCTTATGGCCAGCGTCAGATCAGCACCATGTACACGCAGTTGAATCAGTATCACGTGATTCTGGAAACTGCCCCAAGCTCCCAGCAAAGTCCCGGCATACTCCAGGATCTGTACATCCAGACCAACACCTCCGCGGGGGGCAGCGGGCCTGGCGCTTCGTCGTCCTATGCATCCTCGGGGTCTTCGTCCGCCGGCTCGAATGCGACGACGACTGCCGTGGCGTATACGCCGTCCTCGACGGTGCTTAGCGCGCCCTCAAACGCCATCAAGTCCAGTGTGGGCGCAAGCGCTACTTCTTCAACTGCGAACTCCAAGACCAGCACCGTGGCATCGACTGCCGTGCCTCTGAGTGCATTCACGCATATTGAGAAAGCGACCGAGCCACTCTCCATCAATCACCAGGGACAATTCCCGGCCGTGACCGTGTCGTTCAATCTCGCTCCGAACGCCGCGCTGGGAGGCGCAATCACGGCCATCGAGAAGGTTCAGAAGGATCTGAATATGCCGGCCAGCGTTCAGTATGGCTTTCAGGGCACAGCGGCTTCATTTCAGGGCTCGCTCTCCAATGAAGGTCTGTTGATTCTTGCCGCGCTGGCAGCGGTCTATATCGTGCTCGGCGTTCTGTATGAGAGTTTCATTCATCCTATTACCATTCTTTCCACGCTACCGTCGGCAGGCGTGGGCGCATTGCTGGCCCTCATGCTTTTCAAACAGGACCTCAGTGTCGTCGCCATCATCGGCATTATTTTGCTCATCGGCATTGTCAAGAAGAACGGAATCATGATGGTCGACTTTGCGATGGAGGGTGAACGAGAGCACGGAAAGAGCGCAACGGACGCGATCTACGATGCCTGCCTGCTCCGCTTCCGCCCCATTATGATGACGACCATGGCAGCGCTGCTGGCTGGGATTCCATTGGCTGTGGGTCAAGGGATGGGTTCGGAACTGCGGCGGCCCCTGGGCATTGCCATGGTTGGCGGTTTGCTGCTCAGCCAGGTGCTTACGCTCTACACCACGCCTGTCATCTACATCTTCTTCGATCGCATCGGCCACCGCTTCACGCGCGCGACGAAGTCGATTGAAACCGGCAGCCAGCCGCAACCGGCGGAGGAATCATGAACATCTCCGCTCCCTTCATCCGACGACCGGTAGCAACGACCCTGCTCACGGCAGGCATCATGCTTGTCGGAGCTATCGCCTTCAATGTTCTGCCTGTTTCTCCTTTGCCGCAGGTCGATTTCCCCACCATCTCTGTGTCGGCCGGCTTGCCCGGCGGAAGCCCAGCGATCACGGCATCCTCAATCGCGACCCCGTTAGAGCGCCAGTTCAGCCACATTGCCGGCGTTACCGAGATGACCTCATCGAGCTCGCTGGGCAGCACCTCGATTGCGCTGCAATTCGATCTGAGCCGCGACATCGACGGCGCGGCGCGCGATGTGGAGGCGGCCATCAACGCCGCGCGCACCTACCTGCCCGCAAACCTGCCCGCAAACCCGACTTATCGCAAGGTGAATCCCGCCGATGCGCCGATTCTGATCTTGGGGCTTACTTCGGACAAGTACGACAAGCCGACGCTTTATGACGAGGCCTCGTCGGTCATTGCGCAGAAGCTGTCGCAGATCGCGGGCGTTGGACAGGTATCGGTCGGCGGAGGCGCCGGTCCTTCCGTGCGCGTGGAAGTGAACCCCACGCTGCTCAACAGCCACGGACTCACAATCCAGAATGTTCAGTCCATGCTGACCCAGCAGAACGTACACGAGCCGGCCGGCCAAATCTCAGACGGGAGTACGACCGCCGATATTGTCACCAACGACCAGATGCATCAGGCGGACCAATACAAGCCGTTGATTGTGGGATACCACAACGGAGCCGCGGTCCGGCTTGCCGACGTAGCCGACGTATCGAATGGGGCGCAGAACATTCGCAACGCGGGGTATCTGAACGGTGTGCCGTCAATCACCATCATGATCTTCCGCCAGCCGGGCGCCAACATCATCGATACCGTCGATCGCGTCCGCGCGGAATTGCCGTCGATCGAAGCTTCCATTCCGCAAGGCATCAAGACCACCGTCGTTCTC
>Ga0182027_10014206_pt1 | contig 11039 bp, 10 predicted proteins | sample 712E1DmetaG_FD_121300 | JGI IMG/M metagenome (GOLD analysis project Ga0182027, IMG submission 121300) | Permafrost microbial communities from Stordalen Mire, Sweden - 712E1D metaG (Illumina Assembly) | ecosystem: Environmental > Terrestrial > Soil > Wetlands > Permafrost | place: Sweden...
CCCGCACAATTCGCCGCTTACGTTATCCAACGGACGGCAGAGAAATCGGATTTGTTCCTCTCCGGCATCGTGGAAGCAAATCCTGATTACGACACCCGCGCCGCGCAAGGCGGCACACAGGTCAACATGCCGCATTGGAATGACCTGACGGGAGACCGCCAGCCACTTTCCGACTCGGCCCCGCTGGTGCCGGCGAAGCTGGTGGCGGACCAGGACATCGCCCGCATTCATAACGACGGCAAGGCGTGGTCGTGGAACCATCTGGCAACCGTCGTCGCCGGTGACGATCCGGCGTTGGCGCTGGCGGACTTCATGGCTGGCTACTGGAACCGTCAAAATCAATATATGCTGATCTCGTCCCTCAAAGGCGTGTTCGCCTCGCCCGGCATGGCGGGCAACCTCTTGGCGATTCAAAGCGAAACTGTCGCCAACCAAACGACCGCTACGCGCTTGAACGGTTCAACCTTCGTGGATGCAACGCAACGCCTCGGCGACTGCGGCGACCGGCTCGTGGCTGTGGCGATGCACTCGGCGACGGAAGCCGCATTGCGGAAACTCGACCTGATTGACTTTATTCCTGACAGCCAGGGTGAGGCGCAAATCCGCACGTTCCAAGGCCGGCGCGTCATCGTGGACGATGGTTGTCCGTCGCGCACTGGCACCACCGATGGTCAGATTTATACCACCTACCTGTTCGGCAACGGCGCTTTCGGAATGGGTTCCGCCGACTTGAACGGCCAACCCGTCGAAGGCGGTCATGGCACGGAAGGGTTTGAAATGGCGCGTGACGCGCTGAACAGCGACACCAACCTGATCAACCGTCGCCGTTTCATCCTCCATCCTCGCGGCGTCAAGTTCACCAGCGCAAGCGTGGCGGGTGCCAACCCGACGAATCCCGAACTTGAAAACGCGGCCAACTGGACGCGGGTTTGGGAAAACAAAAACGTCCGCGTTGTCGCGGTCACTCACAACATCTGAACCAAAGGCGTGCCGGTGTCCGCATCGGCACGCCGATTTAACTTAATAAATTTATGGGCAAACTTTTACCTCGCAGTTTTGAGCGCCTTCGTTCGGGTGAACAAATCGTGAATCCCAGCTTTACCAACGTCGCGGCGGCGAACCTGGCCGGCGTTACGGCTCCAAAGTTTCCGAAACGCATCATCTACCTCTCGGCAGGCGGGACTGGCTCCGTGCCGTGCCTCGCCGTCAGCGATGGCACGAACTGGCGGCAAGTCGCCATTGGCGTCAACGCCATCTAAACCATGAATGGATTGTTTCCCATCATCCGGCGCAAGCGGCGTCCGCTTTCCGTGCCGGACGTGGCACCGGCGGTGAATCCTCTGGCGTTGAAACCGGATCGCCTGCCGCCGGTGGCCGTCGTGCCACTGGTGGCAACCGTGCCGGAGTCCATGCCGGACGTTCCAACATCCAAGCCGAAAAAGACTCGTGATGGCGCAACCAAAAATTGACCGGCGCGGCTGGCTGTCGTGGTTTTTGCAAAAGCGGCGGCGGGCGCGGTGTCTGCTACCCGCGCCGGTGCTGGTGGCGGCTTTTCCCGACCTCGCGGTGTGGACGTGGGATTATCCCAACCCGGCTTACTGGTATGCCTATCATCAGCACGCGGTGGGCGATCCTTTTACTTACGACGACCGTGGCGCTGGGACTGACCGCCAGTATGCGCCGGACGGAGGTCAATATTGGATGTTCATCGTCGGCGTGGATGCCAACGGCAAAGAAATCACTGAACGGAGCAATGCGGTTCGTCCTGAAGATGCGCTACCAACTGCCCCTGTCTTGGTTTCGCTGGGAACGGTCGCCGGCGATACTACCTGGCGGGCAGTCGCCCCGATAGCTGTGGATGATTGGCAATTTTGCACGACAGATAATGCTTTCGACCCTCAAGTTAAAAGTTTTGATCAATGGGTGTATGAGGCGGACGCGCCGGACACAGATTTCGTCAATATAAATTCCATGACTGCCACCGTCACAGTGGACTTTGCTTACTGCGCTGCCCGCTATCGGGTCGGGGCAACCTGGTCGTCTTGGACGGGGGTCTTCGATGCAACTGTGATCCCGCCGCCGGTGGAATTGGTGTTGTCCTCGGACGGCCACGGGCATTTGACCTGGACCTGCAACTTCGTCGTGGACACGGCCTTCATCATCCAGCGTTCGGATGATGGGGTCAATTGGAGCAATTACGATGCGCAGGACTGCGACAAATTTTATCGGGACTCCAGCGGGCAAGCGGGCTACTTCCGAATCGCGATTGGGGATGATGATGGAAACGCTGTGCCACCCTACTCGAATGCGGTGCATTCGGATGGTTTGTAATTTTTATGGCGCTCACCCTGATCAAAGAAGATGGCACCGGCTTGGCAAACGCCAATGCCTACGCCAGCGCGGCGGATGGTGACGCCTACCATGCCGGCCATTTATACGCGACGGCGTGGACAGGCGCGACGGGCGATCAAAAAGTCGCTGCGCTCGTGATGGCGACGCGGCTGATTGACGGGCAATATCAGTTCAACGGCCTGCGGTCGCAATCCGGGCAGGCGTTGCAATGGCCGCGTGTGAATTGTCCCGACCCAGACAAAGCGCCGATTCCCGTCCTCACCAGCCTGCTGCTTTACGATCCATTCGTGCCGTTTTCCATCGTGCCGCTGGCTGTTGTCCAGGCAACTTGCGAGACCGCTCGCGAGCTTTTGGTTGCCGACCGCACGGCATCGCCGCCGGGTGAAGGGCTGAAATCCTACGCCGACACCAGCGCCGGCAAGACGACGGTTTATGACAAAACCGACACGCGCCCGGTCATTTCGCTGGTCGCGAAAGCGATGTTGATTAAATTCGGCTCGCTGGTGTCCGCCAAAAGCGGCGCGGTGCGGCTGGTGCGGGCGTGAATTACCGTCTGGCTGGTTTGTGACGCTTTGCTTGAAAAGTTTGACCGTCAGATCAATTGCCCTCACATTAACACCGAAATTTATCCGCATGAGCACCGCAAAAATCGAAATTGGTTACGATGGCGAAATACTTCGCGGTGGATCAATGGATGTTCGCGACCTTGCGCCTGCCCTGCTGGCTCTCGGCGATTTACTTCAAGAATCCCATTTGCTTCTCAATGGCGGACGCGGACAACTTACTACCAACGTCAAATCTGATTTCAAAAAAGGGTCTTTTGAGGTTCATCTGCAACTGGCTCAAAGCCTGTCGGATCAAGCCGCTTTTATTTTGGAACACTGCAAGCATTGGAGCGCGGCTGACATTGCCAAGCTTGTTGGTCTGACTGCTGGTTCAGGGATTTCCTTGATCAAATTCATTAAATGGATTGGCCTGCGAAAAATTAAAAGTTCCACGACAATTTCAAATGGAAACATGAAAATCGAAACCGACGGGGACTTTGATGCAATCGAGGTTTCCCCTGAAGTGATTCGATTGGCTAAAAGCCGAAAGATTCGTTTGCAATTGACGGGTGTTCTTAAACCGCTCAAGGCGCTTGGAATTGATCTTTTCTATGCAAAAGGAGAGGCGGGCGAAATCGAAAAGGTTAAAAAAGATGAGGTCAAATTGTTCGAGGTTCCCGAACAGCAGGAACAGGAACTTACCGACCAAACCAGAGATGTTGCCGTTAAGTTAATCGGGGTTTCTTTTGAAGAGGGGCTTAAATGGAAATTGGCAGACGGGGAAAACAGATTTAATGCTTCCGTCGGCGATGAAAACTTTCAAAAGGAAATTGATGACGGGAAAAAGTTTTCAAAGAATGACATTTTGGTTGTAAAACTTCGCACGCGGCAAGTCGCAACCGTGGAAGGCATTAAAAACGAGCATGAAATCTTGCGCGTGATAAAACATATTCCCGCTGAAGAGCAATCAGAATTGCCTCTGGTGGCAGATTCCTAGATTTGAACCCGCCCAAGTTACCGCCTGCGGCTTGCTTCTTTTCAACTCACGCTGGCACCAGTTCGCGTTCCGTCTGGCTCACCGCGTCGGCGTGTTCCGCCGCCCACTGCAACATATTGGCTACGTCGGTGGCGCAGTTGGAAAAAGAAATTCGCCCGATGATTTCGGGATGCTGGCGGACAATCCGCCCGATAAATTCATCCGCCGCCGATTGGGTGATGACATCCACCCCGGCAAAATCCACCTGCACGGTGTCCCCGGCGTGGCAGGCGTGAACCAACTTTTCGCGGATGACGCGACCACTGTGCCGGCCAGTGATCGCACCCTCGTGCAATACTTCGCTGACTTGAATGATCGTTTTCATTTATTGAATTTAAGCTGGATTTGCGGCTTTTTCAATGCCGCGTCGAACTCTTTTACAACATCGGTCACATTGATTGCGAGCTTAATCGGTAATGACAGAAAAACCACCGTGCCCGGCCACGCCACCGGCATCGTCTCCACCTGTCCGCTCTGGCTGCGATACAACGCCCGGCCTGTCCAGAGGTAAAGCACTCCACCGCCGCGCTTTGCAACTTGGTCGGTCACGGACAGCCCCAGCCCTTGATTGTCGTATTCCAGTTGTTCGCCGGGGACGACGTGCGTGCCGGTCACAAACGGCGTCAACGCCGTTTTAATAGCCTGCAAGTCATCCGCGACGTGCCGGTAACGTGGATTTTTCTGCAAATGGCCGCGTATGCCGATGCCCGTGTCCACAATCAGCAAATGCACCCGGCCGAGTTTTTCGTATTTCTGCGCCGTGACATACGCGCCCGTGGGTGAATCGGAATGTTGCAGAGCATTATCAATCAATTCCGACAGCACATATTGCAACGTGCCGCTGGATTCTTTGTCGGCAATCGTCAGGCAGCGAACCATTTCCCGGCTGGCCGCGTCCGTCTCGTGCAACTGGTGCAGGTTGCGCATGGGCATGAAACGGCCTCCCGACGGATGCCGGATGAAGTTCGCTCCCTCCGGTGTCATGCACCAGCGGATGTCGCTGGTGAAAAAATCCATCCGCTCCAGATAACGCACCGCGTCCTGGCATTGATGTTCCACCGGGAAACAAACCTCCGGCGGCAGCGCCCGCTGTTCGCGGGCGAGCAACGCCTTGATGCACGCCATCGCGCCCGGCCCGGCGAACGTGAGCGGTGAAAAATCCAGTTCAATCTGGCCGCGAAATGCCAGCGGATCGAACTGCCCGCGCCGTGCCAGCGCCAGCATTTCCAGAAACGTGAACTTGCTGGGAAACGTGTATCTCATTTGGTGGCGGTGGATTTTATCAGGGCGATTTCGGCGGGGTGATGGCGTAGAGGACGGGACATTGATTTGTATCTTATTCAGATTGAAGCATTTGAAGTGCTTCCTTCACCAATTCATCGGCCTTAAATTCCATTTGCTGTTGTTTGCGCTTTCGCAGCAGGTGGTAAATCCAATTGAAAACCAGTGGGCTGCGCGAGCGATTATCGAGGAGCGCATCCTGAACCAGCAGGCTTTGATTTAACGCCTCGACATCATCGAGCCGTTTTTCCATCGCCTGTTTCCAAAGCGCCTCGACGGTGGCAAGACCGCGCTCGTCGGCTTGAATCGCGTCACGTTGGGCAATTATTTCGCGCAGTATCCACATAACAGCCGGGGCGAGCGGGACATACACCGTGAGAATCATTTGCTGCACGGTGTCGCCGCAAGCCAGGGCGATGAGGAAAACCGCTACAACCAAGACGCTCAAGATTGTGGTCAGTGCGCCGCGCACACGGTAGCGTTGGCGCAAATCCCACCAAAAGCTGGCGCGCTGACAAATCAACCGGGCGAGCGACAGGGGCAACCCCTTCACCGATGGTGGATACCAGTCAAGTAATTCCTTTGGTCGCTTGGTGGCGGCAAGGTGGTCTTGGGCATCGGTCAAGATGTCCTCGGAATCAACTCGCGAGCCGCAACGGAGTGGTTGCCACGGCATTTCCATGACGGCGCAATCAAACATCTGCTGCACCACCGCGCCGCGTTTTTTGAATCGCGACAGAGCACGGGTGAGACAGAGCGCGTCAACCAACGTCACCGTAATTGAGAAAAACGTGAGCCAGACTTTCCAAGTTGGCTGCCACGCCATCAGCAGGGCGCTGGCAAGCGCGGCGGGAACCGTGAGCGCAAGTTGGATCGCCATGAGCAGTTTGGCTCGGCCATAGATGCGGCTGGCGGCGGCGAGCAGTTTCAACTGCGGCTCCGCATTCTGACGATCCGGGATGTCGTTGCCGGTCGTCACCACGGAAATTTAGTGTTAAACACAATATCCCACTGCCGCCGGGCTTCCTGAATGTCCCCCTGGCTGTCGGCATATACGGCGTTGGCCGCGTGGTCACGCGAGCTGATAACGGAAGCGAGCGAACGCTCCCGCTGGCTGGCAGATTTGACGGCGGGAATGTTGCCGGCAATTCCGTAGGGGTCGTGCATGGCACGACATTCGCGCCGGGCCAGACTGCGAAGAATTTCCAACATACAATCCGCGTAGGTGGTGGCAACTTTGCAGACTTCTTCATACGCCAGCACCATTTCAATATGAAATGATGAAAGCGGGATGCGCGGCTCGCGGCACTCACGCCAGAATTTCATTAGCTGGGCAACGTAAATCAATTTGCTGCCGCTTTTGGTGTTAGCTCCGGTCAGATAGGCATCGTAAAGGCTGGGACTGGTCTGCATCCAACCGCCGGTATTATCGGGTATGAGATAAACCGGCCATTTGTCACGATACATTGAATCAAAGACCCCGGGCACAACATCAACATGTTGGCCGTCTGAAAATGAAACGGCGATGGCAATGCCATCTTTGTAAACATCACTGTTCGGATAACGCTCCGCCAAGGCCACCCTGACTTTTTCCAGCGCGGTATCGGAACTTATCAAGTCGTCACCCCGAGTGAAAACAGGTTTGCGGAACACCGCCAATATATCTGTATCGCTGAAATCATGTATGGACGTGCCGCGAGCGAAACTGCCAACCGCGATACATTTTGAAACTTCAAACTCGGTTTCAAGGCGGGTCCGAATGGTGGCATAATGCTGGCGGGCAGCCTGCATTTCGTTTTCGGTCGGCTGAATCCGGCTATTTAGCAACTGGAATGATTCGTTGATGGTCATATTGTCAATCCGTGAATAGCGCAATGATGAAACCAAGTAAATCCGGCGGCAAGGTCAAACAAAATCAACTTTTCAGCCTCCAAACGCATGGCTATTCGTGGCAAGATGGCGGTATGGCGAATGATACGAAATCCAAAAAGAAACCGGCGGCAGTGGCGCTGGGGCGGTTGGGTGGATTGAAGGGGGGGGGCAATGCGCTGGCGGCGAAAATGAAAGATGCAGATGGCCTGTAGTTAGCTGTGTCGAAAGAAGTAGTTGAACATCGCAACAGCCAAGGAAATGAAGACCGCAAGTGCAAAAATGGTTCCGATTAAAGTGATCAATTTAGCCAGGCGGCTATCGTCGCGCTTTTTGGTCAGCTCAATTAACAGCCTGCCTCCAGAAAACGCCGGCAACGGAAGGAGACTTAAAGCCGCGTTTTTGGCCGCCAAGATTCCGTAACCTGCAATGGGAGCTGCCTGGGCGTGGACAAGATACCCACCGATCAGGCTTTTGCCATACGTCATCGGCGACAAAACGATTCCCAAAAATTGGGAATATGTTGACTGAAAACTTGACGCCGCATGAAGAAAACCAAGGCAGATTAACGATGTAATGAAGATGGAGACTGGCCCGGCTAGATTTACGAGGCATCGGGTTAGTAGATTTTTTTTGGGAAACGCATCCACATCTGGCTTGATGTATCCCCCTGTTGGAATATAGCCAATTTTGATAGGACAAAAACGCGTCTTAATCGTAAATACCGGCTTGCCACTGAACAGCACTATTTCGGTAACTCTGACGCCCCCAATCCAGCAGGCGACCGCCATTCCAAGATTCGAAACTGATACCAATAGGGTGACGAATAAAATGAGCAACCCGATGCGCGAAAGAATTTCAAATGACATTATATTAGTTCCAACTGGTGCGTGTTTTGGCTGACGGCGATGTTGAGCCAATATCTTTACCCAAAACTTCCCGCTTGGAAACGGTGAGCAGGCGCTTTTTTTCGACGTTTAGTTCGGCTAGTGTCGCGTCGCGATGTTTGTCCACCGCGAGCAATGTCGCGTAAAGCAAATGGACGGGATAAACCGTGTCGCTGCCGAGTTGGGCGAAGTGTTCGGCATCTGCAAACACTTGCTTTGCGGCAGAACTCCGGCGAAGCCGCTCTGATTCCGCCAATGAGAATCGCCTTTCTGGTGCAGCGCGTCGCAAGCGGCGGCGAAAGGTTTTAGCGTCCAAGCCTGCGGCGCGGAAAACAGTTCGCAGTTTTCTGACTTCTCGCAATAGCTCCTCAAGCACTTCGTCTCGATCCGGCGAGTCCTTTGACACCAACTCCGGCAGGTCAAGGTCAACCACCTTGCACAATCCAAGAAGCAGGTGCGTCGGTTCAATCGTAGAAGCGTTCTGATGACGCGCCTCGAATTCGGCGACGCGCCAAATTAGGATGAGGCTGCGGGAGTGTCGGGACTTCATATTATCCTCGAAATGCGTAAATCAAAGCTGCCACCGCGAATGCAGCCGTTGTCCACACCAAAACATTCAGCAGCGTATCCTGTGAGTTTACAATCAAGCGGACAATTCTTCCCGCGGGAGTCAGGTGTTCAACGCACTGGCGGTAAATCTTGTTACCCGGTTCGATCTGAATCGCCGCGTTCCAACGCCGCCGTGCTTCATCAAAGCGCCCCTGCCGTGCGGCAATTCGTGCCAGCAAATCCAACTCGCTTGCGTTGTGGGGAAGTTCGCCATTTTGAGCCAGAGCGGCTTCGGCTTCGAGCAACCGGCCTGACTGCGCAAGTTCCGTGGCGCGTGCGAGCCGGATTTGTGCAAAGCAATTTTGAAGCGCGGTTCGCGCTTCAGTCGGCAACTCTTGTTCGTATTCGTTCACGCCGAGAAACTACCTGCGCATGATGGTCGCGCCGTAACCCCGCTTCGCTTCTTGAACTGTTTCGTCTGGCAACAAATCCCAAAGCTGCCTGACGACGTTCTGCAAGCCGGTGGCATTGTTTTTGGCAAGACAGTCCCGGCCCTGTCCAAGCAGTTTTCCAGCTTTCGCCTTATCGGACATTGCATCCTGTTGCTCATCCATTTTTTGGAACTGATAAACCCACCAACCGGGCTGGGCCATGACGATCTCGTGATAAAGCCGGGCAATCTGCTCGATTTTCTTGCGCAAGCGATCGGGCTTGTGGTCGCGGATGATTTCCTCAACCTCGGTCGCGAGGTCATCCGCTTTTTGCTTTTGCTGATTGTTGCCGTGCTGGTCGGCGACGTTTTTCAACCAACCGAGCCAATCGCGGGATTCGGAAACGAGTGTGGGCCACTCCAAGGCGTCGGCGGCTTCGTCAAGTTTGAGTTTCAATTCCAGCAATCGCTTTTCACCTTGGAGTGCTGCGGTCGGGTCTGCTTCGGCGGCAGCGAGAGTTTCTTTAACGTCCTGTGCAAGCGGTGAAGCTTCCACTTCCTCGACCAACCTTTCCGCCGTCTCGCCTCCTGTTGCTGCGGCTCTGGATTTCACTTCGCGGAATCGCTTCATTTCCGCCTCATAGTCCTTTGTCAATTGGTCGGGACTTGGCTGGTGACGTTTCATTTCGATTTTTGCGGCAAACTCCTCATCGAGCCGTAGAACGTAGGCTGTAACTGTGATGATGCGCGATTCATCGATTTTCAATGTTACCTCGATATCGCTGCCTGCGGGCAAGTCACGGCGGATCATGTCGCCACGAATTTCAAGCGCTCCGTTAAAGCGATTGCGGTCAGCCTTGTCATTTTCACCTTCAACGACAGGAATTATGCACACGTCGTCACTGCGGCCCTGTCGGAGCGGGACGGTCGTCACGCAATCCACCGTTACTGTTTGCGGCAGGCCACGCCCCTTTTCCAGACGCTTCTTGTCGCATTCGTTGTTTGCGAGTGCAATCCCCACCGAATTGATCAACGGTTGCTCGACATCGCCGCCAACGCCGATTGTGTAGGTCAGCGTATCAGGTTTGATTTTCTGCTTTCGACCGCTCGCGTCACACAATTCGACGTTGAATGTGTTTCTCTCGCCTTTCTCCGCATGAAGATTCGCAACGAACACGCCATCGGGTTTTAGCGAGACTTTTCCGCTCCGCCATTGGGTCTTTGAATTCACCAATTCCAATGTGAAGTCGGTGAAATCTTGCGCGGACGCACCGGAGACCTTGCCGCCGACCATCGGCGCGCTGTCCAAACCGACGGGTTTGAAGGCCTTGGCAAGTTCAAGCTGGTATTCGCCGATTGCTGCCGGCGTGGCAACGCGCGCGTTCAATCGTTGCGTTCCGGCGAACACGGCAGCGCCGCTTGCGACAACGGTGAGCGGGTCAACGTTGTGATCCAGCGGAATCCCAAGTTTCGCCGCGAGAATTTCGCGAAAATAGGGTGCGAGCGTCGGGCCGCCAACGAGGATGACTTTCTTGATGGCTTCCTTGCCGAGTTTTTGTTCCTTCAAAACTCGCTTTGAGATTTCCACCGAGCGCAGAATGAAAGGTTCAGAGACATTCACGACCTCGTCGCGAGTCAGTTCACATTCAAACTCAATTTCCTCCCCGCTGTCATCCGCGAATTTGCAGACTTCCAGCATCGTTCGCACATTCCTGGAAAGGTCAATCTTGGCAATCTCCGCATTGTGTTTCAGTTTGTTAAACGCCCGCTTCCACTTCTTGTTACCACGAGTAAAATCAGTCAGCCCAAACTCCTTGGCCACCCTTGGTGCGATCAGCTTTTCGACAATTGCCCAATCAATGTTTGACCCACCGAGAAAATTGTCGCCGCCGTGATGCGCAACGTGGATCGTGCCTTCTTCGGATTTGATGATAGCCGCGTCGAACGTGCCGCCGCCAAAATCATAAACGAGCCAGTAGGCTTTTTCCTGGTCCACTTGGAAACCATAGGCGAGCGCCGCTGCGACTGGTTCTTGAAGAAGCGGACTCTCTTTGAAGCCCGCAAGTTGTGCCGCCTTGCGCGTCGCATCG
>Ga0182027_10014207_pt1 | contig 11038 bp, 8 predicted proteins | sample 712E1DmetaG_FD_121300 | JGI IMG/M metagenome (GOLD analysis project Ga0182027, IMG submission 121300) | Permafrost microbial communities from Stordalen Mire, Sweden - 712E1D metaG (Illumina Assembly) | ecosystem: Environmental > Terrestrial > Soil > Wetlands > Permafrost | place: Sweden...
ACAATTAAAAATGGCAATCAATGAAAAAGTCAAAATTATCAGGAAATCAGGGAGCCAGCATAGTAAGATAATTAATGTCCCAGCCGTAGCGGCCAAAGTAATATTATTAAATGTCTAAATGCGCAAATCAGCGTATCTTAAAACGCCGTAACAATAAACCCTCTGACTCCGGCGGAGTCCTCGAAGCAGAAAACTGCTGTGGAACTAAAAAAAGAGAGGGTCATGTTTTCACACAACCCCCTTTATACTTTACTATTCTAACGTCTCTTTATTTCTGGGCTGGTAGCGGTATTTGCAACAGTAATCCATTGGTACTTCCTTCCACCATTGGGCGCTGACCATTCCATTTGTCAATCGCCTTGGCGGTAATCTCGAGATTTTTCCATTGCACCAGGACTGGTGTTATAGATTGCGACAAGAGTGCATTCGATTTGGCTTCTCCCTCCGCCCTAGCCACCATTTTTCTGGCATCAGCTTCGGATTGCCGCAGTTGATTTTCGGAAGTAATGGCATCCTGGATAGCCTGGAGCTTCTTATTCAACGCCCCCATGATTCCCGGATCCATTCGCAAGGCGCCGGTAAAACCGAACTGAATGACATCAACACCGTACTGATTAACTTCGGCGTTCACCCTGGCTTTTACGGCTTTCAAATACTCTTCCTTCTTTAGGCCGTAGACTTCTTCTAGGGTATATTGGGAACCAAGTTCATTAAATGCATCTCGCGCAATATTGTGCAAAAAGCCATGAGTGAACAGGTCTAAATCGTCGGAACGAAATTTCACATAGAAACTTGGAACTTTTTCACTATTCAACTGATATCCAAGTGAAATATCGCCACTGACGCTTGTTCCTTCCTTCGTGTTGAAGGTTATCTCTTCGTTGATCGGCTTGCCTTCTTGAAGACTTGCGGTCCAGATTGCCGTTTGCACGAACGTCGGATAATTAAAAATATGGGTTGAAAGCGGGTTAAACCAAACGACTCCTGTTTGAGCCGTATAGTTTGCAACTCCTTTTTCGGAGCCATAATTATTCACCACGATTCCCACGTGGCCAGGTTGAATCACCGAACAACCGTTCAAGAGCGCGAACATAGCGACGACACTTGCCAATAAGACTTTTTTCATACAAAACCTCCACTTTCTTTGATTGAATGAATTGTTTGAAAAAACACAACCACCTTGTTCACCGCGTTAATATTCATTTTTCTTATCGCTATCTATTTCTTTGATGTTTTGATGTTTCGAATAATTGCCTTAACAACACTAATTGTTATGCTGATAGCGATACCCAGCAAAACAAGTAGGCCAGCAACACCCACGATAACCGCGATATTGCTTTTCAAGCTGATCAGCGACAGGCAGCCAAAGACCAGACATCCGAAAACGATTACGCTGGCAATCCAAAGAGGTACTTTTACCCCTGGTCCCAACTTCATACCATCCTCCTTTGAAGAATTTGATTGTTTAAATACCAGTTATTAATTCGCCAATTTATCCATTGTTAAAGAACGTCGAAATATATTATCACACATCTTAATTTCTGTCAACAGCCTGCAGCCAATAATCCAGTAAACCGCAAAAAATAACTAACTTTAAATAAAAAATTTAAACAAAACCATCATTCAAGTCCACAAACATAATTAACAACTCTTTATTCTTAACCATTTGACTTACCGACAAAAAAGCGGTAGTATTAAAATAATTCTTAGGAATTGTTTTTTTATTATTCGCGTTTATTTGCGGCATTAGCGCTCATTCGCGGAAAACACACCCCGTCGCCGCGGCGGCGCCACCCCTCTCGAGAGGGGAATTATTTATCATTCGCATTTATTCGCGGCATTCGCGCTCATTCGCGGATTCGCATCATATTATGAATGTAACCGAACTCGCCAGAATTTTAAAAGTCACACCCAATGATCTGAAGGAAAAACTCCCGCGGATGGGCTTTGATATTGGCTTTCGCGCCATCAAAATCGATCCGAAAACCGCGCAGATGATTATCCGCGACTGGCCGTTTTTATTGCGCAAATTGCAAGCCGAGGACGAAATGAAAAATAAGGCCAAACGCGAAGAAATGATTGCCGAAGGCGTCGTCAAACAAGTCGTGCCGATTCCTTCAATTATGACGGTTCGCGATTTTGCCGCGCTGACACATTTGCCGGTGAATAAAGTTTTGGCTGAGTTGATGAAGAACGGCGTCTTTGCCTCGATGAACGAGCGCATTGATTTTGATACCGCTTCCATTATCGGCGAAGCGATGGGCGTGGAAGTCAAGCTGGATGAAAAAGTCGGACAAGTGCAAGAAGCTGTCGCCAATGACAAAAAAATTGAAGATGTTTTAAGTCATGAAAAAGAGTGCAATTTAATTATCCGTCCGCCGGTCATTGTCGTAATGGGTCATGTTGATCATGGCAAAACAAAATTATTGGACAAAATTCGCACCGCCAATGTCGCAGAGGGCGAACACGGCGGCATTACCCAGCACATCGGCGCCTACCAAGTCGTTAAAAATAATCGCTTGATAACTTTTATTGATACTCCCGGCCACGAAGCTTTTACAGCCATGCGTTCCCGCGGCGCTAAGATTGCCGACGTGGCGATTTTAGTCGTAGCCGCCGACGATGGCGTCCAGCCGCAAACATTGGAAGCGTTTAAAATTATCCAGGCGGCGCAATTGCCGTTTATCATTGCGATAAATAAAATCGATAAGCCCGGCGTTGATCTCACCAAAATAAAACAAGATTTGGTCAACAAGCTCGGCATTTTGCCGGAAGATTGGGGCGGCAAAACCGTTTGCGCGCCAGTCTCGGCTTTGAAAGGCACCGGCATAGACGAACTTTTGGATTTAATTTTGTTAACCGCCGATTCGGAAGCGAAAAGCATGCGCGCCAATCCTTGCGCTGACGCGGTCGGCACGGTCATTGAATCGCATATCGACAAAAATTCCGGCCCGCTGGCCACGATTTTAATTCAAAATGGAACTTTGCATATCGGCGATCAATTGGTTTTGCATGGCAATATTTACGGCAAGGCTCGCGCCCTGAAAAATTATAAAGATGAAAATGTGAAAGAAGCCGCACCTTCCATGCCAGTCAGAATTCTTGGCTTGAAAATGGCGCCGGCGGTCGGCGATGTTTTGCTGGTCGGCGAAGGCGAAAGAATAAAAGGCAAGATTGAAAATGTCGCGCAAAGCCGCAGTTCTTTGCAGATGAAAAATGAAAATGAAAATGATCCGGATGTGAAACGCTTGAATTTAATTATCAAGAGCGATGTTTTAGGCTCGGCCGAGGCGATTGAAGAATCTTTAATGAAAATAAATACCGACGAAGTAAAAGTTAAAATTTTGAATAAAAGCTTGGGAAATATTATTGAAGGCGATGTGGTGCGCGCGGAAAGCTCCGGCGCTGAGCTTATCGGTTTTAATGTTAAAATTTCGCCGACTATCGAAGTTCTTTTGCGTGAAAAAAATGTTAAAGTCCACTCTTTTAATATTATTTATGATCTCATCGATTACGTGGCGGGTGAAATGAAAAAATTAGTCGTGGCGAAAATCGAGCGCGTTGACTTGGGCCGCGTCAAAGTCTTGAAAATTTTCCGCACCGAAAACAAAAGCCAGATTGTCGGCGGCAAAGTCTTGGACGGAATTGCGAAAAATAATGTCCGTGTGGAAATTTTGCGTGAAAAAATAATGGTCGCGCAAGGAAAAATCACCAAGCTGCAAGCCGGCAAAATGGATGTGCCGACCGTGGATATCAACCAAGAATGCGGAATGCAATACGAAGGCAAGCCGGTTATTTTGGAAGGAGATATTTTACAGTTTTTTGAGGAGAAAGAAATCAAAACAACGGTTTAATTGTCACATTGCTACATTGTTACGCAACGAAAAAATACGCCTTAAATATATTTAAAACGTTGCGCAACAATTTAACAATTTAGCAATGTAACAATTTATTGTTTTTATGCCAAATATCGACCGCTTAAACGAAACTTTACGCAAAGAAATATCGATGATTATCGCCGAGGAAATTGAATTCCCGGACGGTTTGATTACGATTACTCGCGTGGAATGCGATACCAATTTTTATTCGGCGCGCATTTTAATTTCCGTTCTGCCCGATTCGCTCGTCGGCACGGCGCTGGAAAAATTGCGCAAGGGCTCGCGCTTGATCGGCAACGAATTAAAAACCAAAATCCGCATCCGCAAAATTCCGCATCTGATCTGGGAATTTGATCCGACCGAAAAACATGCCGGCGCGCTAGACAAAATCTTTGCCGAAGCGGAAAAGGAAAAAAATACGCCGGAAGACGAAATTGAAGATGTGAATTATCAATTTTAAAAGGAGCTGTCAGTTTATAACAGCTCCTTTATTTATTTAAACAACGCGAATCTTATTCAAAAGATTCGGCCATCGTAATTTTCGTTTTCAAAGAATTGGCAATTTTTTGCAACACATCACCGGTGATGCCGGCTAAAACGAAGTCGCTGGTAGAAATATAGAATTCTTTTTGCAGTGTTGACTTGAATGTGGTGGGATTTTTATCCCGACAAATCATAATGGTTTTTTCTAGACCCACCCTCTTATTAATCATAATTCCCGACCTTAACGATCTATCATTAATTTTATTTTTCATCTTCTATCCTTTCTTGGTTTGGGTTTAGCGGTTAATTGTTTTTATCTTTTCTTATTTTAATGAGCGAATTTGAAGGCCGCGGTTTGTTGTCCCGCGGCCTTATTTTTAATTAGGCATACGCCTCTTCAAAAACTTCTTCCATAATTGACCCTTCGGCCACCAGGAAGTTGAAGATTGATCTGAGGTCTTCGACCGCCAAACCATCAAGTTCTCCAAGACTGAAGACGTTGCGCTCGCGGAAACACTCCCGGTCTAAAAGCGCATTGGAATTATCTCCCAAATACACTTTTATAGCTTTCAGAAACGCTTCGCCGTCAAGAACTTCATTTACATCAACCTTTGGCATTAAGTTGTGATAACTCACTTTTCCTCCCTTTAATTATATTGTGTATAAACTAACTTTAAAATATCTTAGCATATAAACCATTTTTTGTCAACAGCGCGAAAAAAATTAAAGGAGCATGGTTTTTTGGGCCATGCTCATTGATAAAAATGAACGGTTTAAAGGATAGATATTTTCACTACTTTTTTCACGCGGCAGCGGAAAATCGCTTCCGAGCGCTGGTTGTTCGGATATTGAACATTAATATTGGCGTTCAACATCGCGATGCTTTTGGGATTTTTATCTTCCGGATCATTCCAGGTCAAATCCAGAAAATTCACGCCGTTAAAAACTATGGTGCTTTGCGGCGGCAGCCTGACAGAAATAAGATCGTAGGGCTGATAAGATACGAAAAATATCGCTTTATCGGCGTAAACGACCAAATGCCTGCCCATGGCGTAATTTTCATCCCTTTCGTTTCCCCAGACCAAGGCGTGCGGATTGATAAAAATCGTATCCGCTCCGGTTCGGCACTCGTCCAAACCTTTGGCCGGAATTAATTTTTCATCAAGATAATCAACGCCCTTGCTTTTGGGGTTGAGAATTTTGACAGATGCTCCGGCCGGCAATGAATCAGTTAAAACCAGCTGAGCGCCGTCTCGCTTGAAGGCCGGTGTTTTATTTATCACCAGTCCAACGATCAGCGTTTTATTATTCGCCTCATTCATCTTTTTCAGAACTTCTTTGCTCATCGGCTTTAAGGTGTCGCCGGTGGCCGGATTGATGCCGGGTAAAGTAAAAATTATATACTCGCCCGTAACCATGTCATACCAGGTAACCGGATCGACGCCGACCGAACTGACATAATTTTCTCCTTGCAGTTCGGGAGCGGGCGGCATTTTTCCGGTCTTCAGCCAATTAAGATAATTTTTAATCACCCCTTGATTGACCAGACTATACCTCGCGCTCAACTTAATATCCATTCCGCCATAGACGCGGGAATAAAATTTGTAGCCGGTATTGGTTTCAATGTAATAAACCGCCGGTAAATATTCTGGGCGGTCAACGGAATGGAAAAAGAACGTGTTGCGGGTTCCAAAAAATAATCCCGCAGTCAAGACAATGAAAACAAGCGAGCCCAGCAGCAAAACTGGCCCTTTATCCCGCCGAAAAATTTTCAGCGCGATCAGCACCAGTAAGCCCAAAGGAATCAGCACTGCCAGCACGGCGGAAATTATCTGCGCCGCCAAGACATTACTGAATGCGGAATAAGTAAAAGGCAGAAAAAAATAAAAGAGCCGATAGGCTAAAAAACCGGTCAGTTCCTTTTCCACTAAAAATCTTATGCCGGCCGATAAAACGAAAATGGCAACAGCCATTGTTATCAGCGCCACCAACAGCCAGACGGCGGTTTGCCGAAACGGATGTTGATTCTTGACGGGTAATGAGTTGTTCATAAACAACCCCCTTTCTTGTTTAAGTGAATGGGTGTTTGCAACTAAATCCTTTCTTTTTGAATTGTAAGGAACAGTTAATTTTTTCTTTGATTTTTAACAAATTATTTCTATATTTTTATCACTATTTTTTCAGGAAGTCAATCCCATCTGCCAAAACAGCGCTTAACACGCTTTGTTATTATTTTCGTAATTTTTATAAAACACGAATACGGCGAATTTTATGCGAATACCACAAACCCTCCTAAAAAGCATATTCGATTAGCGGAGTTCGCGGTATTAGTGTAAAATTCGTGGTATTCGTGTTATATTTTTTTAAATTCGCAGATGCCGCTGTAGTCGCAGAATTTGCACTGCATTCCGGGGGTGGCCGGAAACTCGCCGGCGCGGATGGCGCGGATGGTGGCGGAAATTTTTTCATCAAGTTTTACAAAATCTTTTTCTTTTCCCAAAAATTCGATTTCGCTGTTGTCGGTCAGGTAGCGATAACAGAGCGCGCCGACTTCTTGGCGGAAAACTTCTTTGACGGCCTGCTGGTAAATCAATAATTGGGCTTTTTCGTTGAATTCCAATTTTTCTTTGGGCTTGCCGGTTTTATAATCAACGATTTTCAATTTGCCGTCCGGCATTTCGTCAATACGGTCGATTTTGCCTTTAATGGTAATCCCCTCGCCGTCAACTTTCATTCGCAAAGCAAAATCTTTTTCCAAAAATAAAACTTTCGGCCAATTATTTTGATGTTGTTCGTAAAAAATTTTGACTATTTCTTTGCCTTTTTCATGATATTTATTTTTATTGGCTTCAGTTTCATACCATTCATCAATCCAAGATTCTTCGTAAATTTTTAGACATTCGTCTAAGTTAATTAACTCTTTCTTGTCATCCAACTCTAACCCACCCCGTCCGCGCGGCGCGGCCACCCCTCCCGAGAGGGGACTCTCGAATAATGAGTCTTGTTTTTTTTCACCGGCTTGTTTCACGATTTGCAAAATTTTCTGTAAGGTCGAATGCATCGTTTTGCCGAAAGACATTTGAAAATTGCCGCGCTTGGGCACGCGCAAAATATTATCAAAACGATATTGATACGGACAGCGCTCGTAGGCTTCGAATTGGGAATAAGAAAATCTTTCCGGCGCCTTGGGTATTCCCCTCCTTTCCAAGGAGGGGCTAGGGGTGGTTTGCCGCAATTTTTTCAGCAATCCGCCCACCGAACCACCCCCCGACCCCTCCTTGGGAAGGAGGGGGGATTTCTCGTCCGCATTTTTAATATCCAAGTCTTCCACTAATTTTGTTTCAATCAAAAACCGCGAAGCTCGGCGCTCGCGTTTGCCGCCGGCATCGGATGACCAAGAAAAATATATTCCTTTCTTGGCGCGCGTAATCGCCACATAAAACAAGCGGCGCTCTTCTTCCAAATGATGATCGCCTTCCGGAATTGTTTCATCCAAAAGCGCGTCGGGAATTTTTATTGATTCGCCGCGCTCGATGGACGGAAAACGCTTGTCAATTAAATTTATCACGAAAACATATTTAAATTCCAAGCCTTTGGCCGCGTGCACGGTCATAATTTTAATCATCGCCGGATCATCCTCGTCGCTTGAAGGCAATGTCCCCTGCTCGCCAGCTTCAATTTCCACTTCCAATTCCGCTAAAAATTCGCGCGTGGATTTATCAGCCGAGGCGGTTTCAAAAGATTTGATCCGCTTCATGAACTGATTAAGCTGGTTGGTGGCGATTATTGCTTCGCGCTCCGGCTGAGAATATAAAAATTTCAAATAGCCGGAATCTTCCAGGAAGTCGGAAAATATTTCTGAGGCCGGTTTATGGCGCGCATCCGCCGCGTGCTTTCTGAATGTCGCTAAAAATTTATTTATTTTTTCCAAAGTCGCTTCGCCCAAACCCAAAATCTCAACTTCGTTCAAAACCTTGTACAGTGACATCGCCTTGCGATAGACAATATAGTTCAGCGCCGCCAATTCTTCGGCGGAAAAATTAAAAACCGGGAGGGTCAAAGTTTTATACAAAGCTACGCCGTCATATTGATCCGCCACGGCCTTCAAATAACTGATGGAATTTATAATCGGCTCGACGCCATAAAGACCGCGCGAAGAAAATAATTTATACGGGAATTTCGCCTCATCCAAATAAGCGCAAATTTCTTTGCCGGCATCATTTGACCGCGCTAAAATCGCGAAATCACCCCAATTTGCTTCTTTATCTTGCGCTTTAATGTCGGCTATTTTTTTAACGACTCTGGCCAATTCATCAGCCGAATCAGAGCCGCGCAAAACTTCAATCTCGCCAACATCTTTTATGTTCGCCTTTAATTTTTTACAAAGTTCGCAACCGTCTTTGGCTAATTGCGCCTCCAAACGATTCGGATTATTCAACTTGATAAATTCATACGACAAGTCCAAAATATTCTGCCGGTTGCGATAATTTTCAATCAAAAAAATCTGCTTGGCTGCCGGATAATCTTTCTGGAATTCCAAAATATTCGCCATCGCCGCGCCGCGAAATCTATAAATCGCCTGATCATCGTCGCCGACCACCGTGATATTATTTTGCGGCGCCGCCAATAATTTTACCAATTCATACTGCGCCCAATTCGTATCCTGAAATTCGTCCACCAAAATATATTTGAATTTATTTTGATAATGCGCCAAAATATTCGGCCGCTCGCGGAAAAGTTTCAAACAATAATTAATCAAATCACCAAAATCCAAAGCGTTATTTTCCAATAATAAATTTTGATAAATATGAAAAGCGTTCGCGACTTCCTCGATTTTTTTAACTTCTAATTCCGCCACCTCGCCATCAAACTCGCCCTTGGCATTAAGAAACGTCCCCTCCTCGGGAGGGGTGGCTGGCGTCGCGCCGGACGGGGAGGGTCTTTTCCCCTTCTTTTTTCCAATTTTTCCCGACAACATCCCGTCCAAATTCTGCCTTAACTCATCCGCATATTCCAAATAAGCGAGCGGCGTAATATCTTCATCCTTGCAGCGCGAAAAATGTTTCAGCAAATCGCGGATAAATTTGGTCGGATTACCCATCGGCCGATAATAATCCAAACCGAACCGGTCTAAATGTTTTTTAAACAGCGCGTATTGCTCATACTCGTTCAGCAATTTAAAATCGGTCGGCAAGCCGATGTCCAAGCCGTCCGCCGTCAAAACATCCTGGCAGAAAGAATGGAAAGTGGAAATCGACAAATCAAAAAACGCGCCATACGGCAATAATCTGTCCACGCGCTCTTCCATTTCGCCCGCGGCTTTTTCCGTAAAAGTCAGCGCCAAAATTTCCTCCGAACCGGCTTTGCCCGAATTAATCAAACCGACAATGCGCTCAGAAATAACGCTAGTCTTGCCGGTCCCAGCGCCAGCCACAATCAATAACGGCCCCTCGCCAAACGCGACCGCCTCGGCTTGTTCTTTATTTAATTGGGTTTTTTTGATTTCCATATCTATTGTCATTCCCGCGAAGGCGGGAACCCAGATTAAGAACGTTAAAATAAATCTACAGACAAATCTTTCCAAGTTGGATTATTTTTTTCAATTAAATTTAATTTCCATTCTCTATTCCATTTTTTAATGCATTTTTCTCGATGGATTGCATCGTTCGGACTGCCATAAATTTCATAATACACTAATTTATCAACACCATATTTTTCCGTAAAACCTTTAAAATATTTTGTTTTGTGTTCCTGAATTCTTCTAACCAAATTATTAGTAATACCTTATAAAGTGTGCCATTGCGTTTACTTGCTAAAATATAAACATAATAACTTTTCCCCTCCATAAAATTTACTGGTTTCCCGCTGGAGCCTGCCCTCGTGCAGACGGGGGGCGGGGATGACATGTTTACTGGTTTCCCGCCGGAGCCTGCCCTCGTGAAAACGGGGGCGGGAATGACGAATAAAAAAAAGTCTGAATAATAACATCTTTATCTTATAAGAAAATCCGCATCTTGGCACTATTGACAATATTTATAAAATCTGCTAATATTTTACGATGTTCTTTTTGTAATTAAAATGTCAAAAATAAACCAAAAACCATGGGAGGTTTCAGATGTTTAAGTTAATTTTTGCGGTATTGGCGGTTTTCTCAGCGATTCTGCCGACAATGGCGGAAGATAATTGCCGTTTTATTTCGGGAAAAAACTTACTGGCTTTACCGGCAGAAACCAAATTCATAAACGGAAAATTTTATGTTTATGATTTAGACTACGGCCGAACTGATTCGGTTGGTCGTCTTCTTCCGGCGGTAACTTTAAAAAGCGAGCCAAGAGCGCCGACTGGAATGGAAGTAAAAAGTGAGTGGCTGATAAATCTTTATCAGCATCCTGATTTGTCAATGACGGTAGAAGAAAAAATTCTGCCGACAAAATTTTCATGGCAAGGATTTATCCCAAAATATCGGGATAACAAAAAAATCTTGGTCGGAAAATATTCCAGTGCCGACTCTTCCTGCCAAGAATTCCAATGGCAGGAAATTCCCGGCCAAACCAAAACCTCCACACGGCTAATTGTGTTCATCTCTATACTATTTGTCGCTCCCCTACTGACCGGCCTGTCGATCCGCATTAAAAATAAAAATGTAGCGGCGGTGGCGGTGATAGTGGCGGCGGTGG
>Ga0182027_10014208_pt1 | contig 11038 bp, 4 predicted proteins | sample 712E1DmetaG_FD_121300 | JGI IMG/M metagenome (GOLD analysis project Ga0182027, IMG submission 121300) | Permafrost microbial communities from Stordalen Mire, Sweden - 712E1D metaG (Illumina Assembly) | ecosystem: Environmental > Terrestrial > Soil > Wetlands > Permafrost | place: Sweden...
GCGTGGACGATGCCACCGAGGATGTCCACCCACCACAGGATGCCGCGATCGGCGTCCCAGAGCGGCCCCTCGCCGAGAGACGCCCGCGCGTCGACGACAAGCCGTGCCGTCCCGAGCGACGCGCCCGATCCGGCCGTGGCCGCCGACCCGGGGCCGGTCACGTGCCCGCCATCTCCCGCAGAAGCGCTTCGGCGCCGTCTACGTCCATGTCCGGACCGACCTCGCGGATTTCCCAGCGCTCGTCGTGGGTCGCCGATTGGCCGGGCGCGAGGGTTGTCAGCGGGCCCAGTGATTCGAGTTCGATCGTCCGGTCGTCGCAGTAGACCTCGAGGTTGCAGCCGAGGTCGGGATGGATGGAGCCGCGGGCGGGATCGAACTGGAGCACTACCAGGAAGCCGTCCAGCAGATACCCGGCGGTTCCGGTCGCGCTCAAGCATCCGACCTTCATCGGCTTGTCGGGGCGAGCGGTCACGGTCAGCCGATGATGGCCGATGCGGAGCCTCTCGTCCGCGCCGGAAGCGTACGGCCACAGCACCACGAGCTGGTTCGGCCGGCGGTCCGGCAGCTCGTCGCCGGGAGGGAGCGGCACAACCGCGACCCCGCCGAGGCGCAGCTGCGTGATCGGCCAGGGAGCGATCTCGAGCGTGCCCGAGCCTTCGTTCGTCAGGATGTGGTGGAGAGATATCGCCGCCGCATCCGGATCGAGCCGCACTTCCACGGTCTTGCGCAGGCCGCTGGGAGCCTCGACGGCACCGACCAGCCGGACGGCCGGCATCGTCGCGCCGGGTATCGCCCACAGGGTCAATCCGGTCGCATCCGGCACGCTGCAATCGTCGCTCTCGGGAGCGAACCAGAAGCGATGGCCGCCCAGTAGTTCGTACGTCCCATGGCCGCCGTCCCAGCTGGCCGTGGGCGTCTCGGCAAAGAGGTTCTGCCCGCCGTGCAGGCCGAACCGGACGACGCGCGGCCCGCCGTTCGCCAGGACTTCGACCCAGCAGTGGGCGCTCTCCAGCCGGCGTGCGGCCCGGCCGAAGTAGTCGGCCGGAGTGCCGGGCAGACCGTCTGCGGACCCTACCGATGCGCTCATGCCACCACTACCTCCACGATCACCGCCGCGGTGCCCGGCGGAGGCGGCGGCACGACGTCGCCGGGCACCGCGACTCCGTCCACGATCATGGCAACAGTATTGCCCGGGCCCTCGCGGCGGACACTGATTTCATAGGCTGTTCCGCGGTATTCACGGTGGGCCTTGAAACCCTGCCACCCAGACGGCATGGCCGGCGCCACGCGCAGGCCGTCGTACGTCGGCCGGATGCCCAGGATCCACTGCGTCGCGGCCACGAATGTCCAGGACGCTGTACCCGTGAGCCAGGCATTGCGGGCCATGCCAAACGACGGATGGGCCGGGCCGCAGATGTTCTGCGGGTACGTGTACGGCTCAACCTTGTACAGGTCCGAGTCCGTGCGGGCGAGCGGCAGGATCTGGCGGTAGTACTTGTACGCCTGGTCGCCGTGGCCGAGCATCGCCGCCGCCACGATGGACCAGGCGTTGGCGTGGCAGAAGATGCCGCCGTTCTCCTTTGCCCCGGGCACGTACGTCGCCATGCCGGCGACGCGCGGATCGGCGCCGTCGTAGGGCGGCCACATCAAGGCAATGCCGTACCTGGTGTTGAGCTTCTCGTCGGCCGAGGCCATGGCCTGCTCGGCCCGCGCCGGCGGCGCGACCTTTCCCAGGACGGACCAGCTCTGCGGGATCAGGTCTATAGCGTGGTGAGCGGCGCCGGCGATGCCGATCGGCAGTCCGTCGTCGTCGAACGAGCGCATGTACCAGGCGCCGTCCCAGGCGTGCTCGTTGATCGCCGCGGCCATCGTTTCGTGGAGGCCGGCAAACCGCGCGGCGTCGGCCGGGCGGTCGATCTTCTCGGACAGCTCGGCCAGGTCCAGCATCGCCTTGCAGAACTGCATCGCGGTCCAGACGCTCTCGGCCTTGCCGGAGCCGTGATCCACGTCCAGCGTGTCGTTCCAGTCCGAGAAGCCGGAGCGCGGCAGCCCGTGAGGGCCGAGGTGGCTCAGCGTGAAGTCCACGGCCCGGAGCATGTGCTCCCAGACGCTCTCCTCCGCGTGGTCGACGTACGCGACCTTCTGATCGAGGTAGTCGAGGGATCCGGTCTCGCGCAGGTAGGCGCAGACCGAGATGATCAGCCAGAGATGGTCGTCGCTGAACCACTGCGGCCACTTGGGATACTCGCCGGCCAGGCCCGGCCCGCCCTCCAGGGTGAGCGGGAAGAACTGGTGCCACGTGTGGCCGTCGGCGAACTGCATCGTCCAGATCGTGGTCAGCATCCGCCGCGCGTGTTCCGGCACCGTGTGCATCGTCCCGAGCGTGTCCTGGCCGCTGTCACGCGTGCCCATGCCACGGCCGAGGCCGGTCTCGTAGCCGGAGACGAACCGGGACCAGTACAGCGTGGTGCGGCACTGAACCTGGTTCCAGAAGTTGATCATCGCGTTCGTGTCGGCGTCCGGCGTCTCGACCGTGAAGCGCGAGAGGTATGCGTCCCAATCGTCGCGCAGGGCCTGGAAGGCGGACGCGACCTCGGCCGGCTGAGAGTAACGAGCCACCACGCGGCCTATCTCCGCGGCGCGCTCGGTGGCGCCCATGATAAAGACGATCTGGCGCTCCTCGCCGGGGGCGAGGTCCAGGTCGTGGGTCAGCGAGCCGACGCTGTTGCCGCGCGGCGACGGCGCGTTTGAGGGCGTGCCCGTCTCGACGACGATCGGGTCCGTCAGGTCCCGGCCGCGGCCGACGAAATCCTCTCGGTCGCAGGTGTACCCAGTCGGGGTTTCGCTGCTGGCGAAGAAGTAGTTGAGCGGGTTGAACTTGGTTCCAACCCGGATGACTCCGTCCTCGCAGCTGCTGAAGACGATGTGCTGGGCCCAGTCCAGGTTGTTCAGGTCGTTGTTGGCGTCGGCCAGGCTGAACTCCACGTAGCTGAACGAGCGCAGCTTCCGCGGTGTCGAGCCGTCGTTGCGAACCTTCAGCACCCACAGCTCGCACGGGGCCGGTTCGTCGACCGGGCTGAGCGGCACGAAATAGAGGATCTCGGCCGCGATGCCTTCAAACGAGCCTGAGATGCGGGTATAAGCCGTGCCGTGCCGGCACTCGTACGAGTCCAGCTCCACCCGGGTCGGCCGGGCCGTGGGGCTCCAGAACTCGCCCGTCTCCTGGTCGCGTAGGTAGACGTACCGGCCGGGCTGGTCGACCGGGATGGCGTTGTAGCGATAGCGGCTGACGCGCCGGTTGCGCGGGTCGCGGTCGAACGAGAAGCCGCCGCCGGTGTTGGAAACGATGCCGCCGTACCGGCCCTCGCCGATGTAATTGAGCCACGGCGTCGGCGTGTCCGGCCGGGTGATGACGTACTCGCGCGCGGCCACGTCGAAGTAGCCGTATGCGTTTGAGCCCGGTCGCGCCTTGACATCAGTCATCGAAATGGAATCTCCCAGCGCTACTCGACGAAGGCCTCGACGACGAACGACTGACCGGGCCGGGTGGGAGCAGTCAGCAGGTTGCCCGGTACCGCACGGCCGTCGACGGTCAGCCGGGTGACCCGGCCCACGGCGCCCTTCGGTTTGTGGACCGTGATCTCGTACCGGGCCCCGCGGAAGCGACGGGTCACGGAGAAGCCGTCCCAGTCGGCCGGCAGAGCCGGGTCGATGCGGAGGCCGTCGTACTCGGCGCGGATGCCCAGGATCCACTGGCTGATGGCCACGAAGTTCCACGCCGCGGTGCCGCTCAGCCACGAGTTCTTGGCCTCGCCGTGAGTGGGGGCGTCCTTGCCGGCGATCATCTGGGCGTAGACGTAGGGCTCGCAGCGGTGGACGTCCGAGATCTCCTCGCGGGCCGAGGGGTTGATCCGCATGTAGTAGTCCAGGGCTTTGTCCGGATGACCGGCCATTGCCTCGGCGATCATGATCCACGGGTTCGTGTGGCAGAAGATGCCCGCGTTCTCCTTGTAGCCTTCCGGGTACGTGGAGATCTCGCCCAGTTCCAGGTGGTAGTAGGTGAACGCGGGGTTGTTCAGGACGATGCCGTGCGGCGTCGCCAGCCGTTCTGCGACAGAGGCCAGCGCCTTGTCGGCCATGCCGTTCTGGAGGCCGATGCCGGCCACGATGCACATGCCCTGCGGCTCGATGAAGATCGAGCCTTCGGGGCACTCGTCCGAACCGACCACGCGGCCGAAGTAGTCGTACGCGCGGCGGAACCAGCTGCCATCCCAGCCGGCCGTCTCGACGATCTTCGTCATCGACGCGGAGGCATCGGTCGCGAGCTTGACCTCGGCCTCGTCGCCGTGGCGCCGGGCAATTGCCGCCATCTCATCGGCCGCCAGCACGAACAGGCCGCCGACGAACACGGACTCGGCGACGCCGCCGCCCTTGTTCTCCGTCGTCTGGAACGACTCACCGGGAGTCTCGGAGAAGCAGTTGAGGTTCAAGCAGTCGTTCCAGTCGGCCCGGCCGATGAGCGGCAGGCCGTGCGGCCCGACGCGGTCGAGGGTGTACTGAATCGAGCGCTGGAGGTGCTCGTAGAGCGGCGTCTCGGTGTCCGGCTTGTTGTCGTACGGGACCGGCTCGTCGAGGATCGAGGTGTCGCCGGTCTCCTTGAGATATGCAGCCACGCCCAGGACCAGCCATGCCGGGTCGTCGTTGAAGCCGCCGCCGACGTCGTTGTTGCCGCGCTTGGTCAGCGGCTGGTACTGGTGATAGGCGCCGCCGGTGGGCAGCTGAGTCGCGGCGATGTCCAGGATCCGCTCACGGGCTCGGGTCGGGACCATGTGGACGAAGCCGAGCAGGTCCTGGTTCGAGTCGCGGAAGCCCATACCCCGGCCGATGCCAGACTCGAAGCCGGACGCGGAGCGCGACAGGTTGAACGTGACCATGCACTGGTAGGCGTTCCAGATGTTGACCATCCGGTCCACGTGCTCGCTGCCGGTCCTGACCTGCAGGATGCCGAGCATGTTGGTCCAGTGGTCGCGCAGGTCCGTGAATGCCTTCTCGACGGCGGCCGGCTGCAGGTACCGGGCGATGACGGGCTTGACCCGCTTCTTGTTGATCGTCTGGGAGCCGGCGGGATCGAACTTGTCGTCCCTGGGGTTCTCCTGGTAGCCGAGGAGAACGATGACTTCCCTGGTCTCGCCGGGAGCCAGGTCCAGCTTCACGTGGTGAGCGCCCATGGGCTGCCAGCCGTGGGCGATCGAATCGGAGGCCTTGCCGGTCTCGACGGCGATCGGCCGGTCCCAGCCGCGGTAGGCGCCGAGGAACGCGTCGCGCTGCGTCTCGAAGCCGGCGAGGGGCGCCGAGCAGGCGAAGAACGCGAAATGGTCGCGCCGCTCCCGGTACTCGGTCTTGTGGTAGATGACTCCGTCCTCGACCTCGACCTGGCCCGTCGAGTAGTTGCGCTGAAAGTTCGTGTTGTCTTCCAGGGCTTCCCAGAGGCAGAACTCGACCGAGTCGAAGAGCGACACCTTGGCGGGCGTCCTGCGGTCGTTGGTGACGCGGATCCGCCAGATCTCGAGGTTCTCGCCGAGCGGCACGAAGTAGAGCGCCTCGCCGCGAATGCCCTTGTAGCTCGAGCCGATGATCGAGTAGCCGAGGCCGTGGCGGCAGCTGTAGTCGTCGACCTCGCGCTGAGTGGGCTGCCAGCTCGGGCTGAAATACTCGCCCGATTCGTCGTCGCGCAGGTAGACGTAGCGGCCGCCCAGGTCCAGCGGCGCGTTGTTGTAGCGGTAGCGGGTCAGGCGGCGCAGGCGGGCGTCGCGGTAGAAGGAGTAGCCGCCGGCGGTATTCGAGATGATCCCGAAGTAGGCCTCGCTGCCCAGGTAGTTGATCCACGGCAGCGGAGTGTCCGGGCGAGTGATGACGTACTCGCGCCCCTCATCGTCGAAATGCCCGTAGCGCACGACTCTCCTCCGGGATCCCCTGCTGCCGGTCGAACGATCGCATCCAATACTCGTTTCGGGACGCGGCAACGATCGGCTGATAGATTGGCTGGCGGTGGCGGCCGGGTCTCAGGGCCTCGGCGCGCGCAAGGACATTACCATTCCGGCCCGCGCCGGCGCAGGGCGGCCGGTTGCGTCAGGTGGTTGCATGGACACGACGCCGACCGGCGAGCGGCGTAGGAGTACATTGGCTTGAGCGTCCGAACTTCGTGCGTCACGCGCGGCCGCCGGAGCCCCCGCCATGCTTCCCGACGAGTTCGACAACGAGTTTCACAAGTCCATCGTCGACAACCTCGCCGACGGTGTGTACTACGTCGACCTCGGGCGCCAGATCACCTACTGGAACCACGGCGCCGAACGGATCTCCGGGCACGACGCCGGGAACGTGGTTGGTCACCGCTGCTTCGAGAACATCCTCGACCACGTCGACGCGGCCGGGAACTCCCTCTGCCAAACCATCTGCCCGCTCGCGGCGACGATGCGTGACGGCCAGCCCCGCGAGGTCTCGGTATGGCTTCGCCACTCGGAGGGATACCGCAAACCCGTTCGCGTCAGGACCTCCCCTGTTCGCGACAAGGAAGACAAGATCGTCGGCGCGGTCGAGGTCTTCTCGGACGACTCGGCCGTCCTGAGGGCCGTGGAGGATGCCGACCGAGCTCGTCGCGATGCCCTCACCGACGACCTGACCGGATTGCCCAACCGCCGCCTGTTCGACGCCGCGCTGGCGGGCCGGATCGAGAACCTGGCCCGCTACGGCTGGCGGTTCGGCCTGTTGATAGTCGACATCGACCACTTCAAGGCGATTAACGACGAACACGGGCACATATTCGGTGACCGGGTCCTGGCCGGTGTGGCCGCCACGATCCACGGAGCCACCCGGGCCGGCGACGTGGTCGCGCGCTGGGGTGGCGAGGAATTCGCGGTCCTGGTCGAGGCGTCGGACGAGGCCGGCCTGATCGAGACTGCCGAGCGGCTTCGCGCCCTCGTGGCCCAGTCCGAGACTCGCTCCGACGGTATTCGGATCCAGGTCCACGTCTCGGTCGGCGGGGCCCTGGCGCTGCCAGAAGACACTGCCGAGTCGCTCTTCACTCGCACCGACGCGGCAATGTACGCGGCCAAGCACGCCGGTCGCAACCGCGTCGAGATCGCCGAGCCCGCCTGAGGGCAGCGCGGATGCGCGATCGGATCCGGGCCGGAGTCGGCCCGAACGCGGCAAAACAAGAGCCCCGCCCGTAAGCGCCGGGAAGGGCTTATTGCCATCGAGTTTGGTGAGCCGGGAGGGATTCGAACCCTCAACCTAATGATTAAGAGTCATTTGCTCTACCGTTGAGCTACCGGCCCACGGCCGCGAAGGATACAGCAACACGCCCCAACTCGGCACGGCCGGCCCGGATGGAGGCGCGCGACCCCGTTTCCGAGGCGGTCTGCGGGCGCCGGCAGCCGCGAATCTGGCTTCCTGGGCCAGCGTCTCATGCAAATGTACTAGCCAGGCTGGGGACCGCCGAAGGCTGCTGAAAGGGCCCCGTCAGGGGCTACCATATCCGCCTGCGAACGGGGACGCCCGACAGGAAGTCGGAGGCCCGATTGCGCCCTCGGCGGCATCGCGTGGCTCAAGACTCGGCAATCGACGATTTCCGGCTGCTCGATCAGCTGGAAGCTGGCATCGCCGCGATCAACGCGGCGGGCATCGTCGTGCACTGGAACGCCAGGGCGGAGCACATCCTGGGCGTGCCCGCCGACCGGGCGATCGGCCGGCCGTGGGCGGACATTGCCGTTGTGCTCAGCGGTACGGGCATCGAAGGCGGCGATGTCCGACAGGCGGCCATGCAACCCGCCGGATGGCACGGCCTGGCGCTGCTCCGAATTGACTCCACCCGGGACGTCTGGGTGCGTGCCCACGTCCAGGGGGCGCCGCTCGCCGACGGTGACGAGCAACCGGGCGTAGTCGCGCTCTTCTGGCCCGATGTGGCCCCTTCGAGCCCCGCCGAAGGCGAGCCGGCGCTCGAGGAATCGGCTCGCGCCGGCGGGATCATCCTCGCCCAGATGGCCGAAGCGATCGTGACGACCGATCCCGTCATGCGCATCACGTCGTTCAATCCCGCCGCGGAGCGCCTGTACGGAATATCGGCCGGAGTTGCGATCGGGCACAGGGCCAACGAGCTCCTCATCCAGCTCGGCCTGGACGGCACGGTGCTCGATCGACGGGCTCTTGTCGAAGCGCAGAGCACCGGGTTCTGGCACGGACGCGTCATCCACAAGACCCTGGTCGGGCCGTTCGCCGGGCGAAATCTCGTAGTGGACGCCTCGATCACTACGATCCGCGACGGTGATGGGAGCGTCACCGGGCTGCTGGGCATGAGCAAGCCCGCACCGGCCGACACGTCTCTCGAATCCCAGGTCGAGGCACTCGCGTCGCTGGCGCTGGCGATCGGGCGGAGCCGATCCCGCCGCGAGATCGCAGAGGCCGCGCTCGAACAGCTCTGCGACCTGACATCAGCCGATTTCGGCGTCATCGGTACCTGGGCCGAGAACCGCCAGATCATCGAGGCGAGCCGCGGCTTCGGCCCGGGCACGCTGGAGGCAATCGAGTCTGCCCTCATTCCCGAGCTCGGCAAGGCCATCGAGCAGCCGGGGGCGATCGTCGCCGTCGAGACGATCGCGCCCCTCCTGGAGGGTTCCGGCCTCGTGGAGGCGCTCCAGAAAGACCGGGTCGCGACGGGCGTCCTCGTCGATCTCCGCGCTCGCGACCGCTCGATCGGCTTCCTGGGACTCGCCTCCGCCCGTCCCGGGTGGGCCAGGCCGGCCGACGAGACGATCCTGCAAGTCGCCGCCCAGATCGCCAACGCCGTCGAGAATGCGCGGTTGATGGAGCGCCTCGAGGAAGGCCTGGCCCAGGAGCGACGGCTCACGAGCCAGCTCGAAACGCTGATGAGCCTGACCATCCTCCCGCAAGGGAACGTCTCCGAGGAGGCGGTCGCGGGCGCCCTCCTGGAACGGATCATGGGCGCTCTCGAGGCGAACATCGGCTTCGTGGTCCACGAGACCGACAACCGCTTCCAGGTGGTTGCCGAGCGGCATCTGCCGGATCCAATGCGGGAGATGGTCGAGGCCCGGCCAGCCGACTCGTTCGACTTCTGGCGCCACCTCGGGAACACTCGGGATGGCCGGGCGTTCCAGGAAAGCCTGGCCGAAACTGCTCGATCGGAGCCCGCGGTCGAGGCGATGATCAGCTCGGGCATCACGGGCCACGCGGTCTTCCCTGTCCGCGAGGGCAACCGGCTGAGCGGCGCCTTCCTCTGTTACTTCACGAGTTCGCCCGAAGCGCCCGCGGTCCAGACCGACGACCGAAGCGTCGAGGCGGTAGGCCGGATCATCTCGATCGCCTACGACAACGCCAGGATGAGCGAAGGACTGGCCGAGTCGGCCGAGCACGAACGCCGTCTGACGGCCGAGCTTCGGGCCCTGCAGGAACTGACTCTGCTCGGCGCTTCGACGGACAACCTCACCCGCCTGGCCCAGGAGACGATCGACGAGGTCGTGCTGGCCACCGGGGCGTCTGGTGGCGGCTACGTGCTGGTCGACCCAAGTCGGGCCACCGTGGACCCGATCGCCTCCGTCGGCCTGATCAGCGGTAGCTGGGCGAGGGGCTCCGAAATGCCCCAGGTGCCGGCGGAATGGCCGTCGCTCACGGAGTTCGAGGCCGCCAACGGCATCTGGCTCTCGGCCACGACCGCGGGCGAAGACGGCACGGCGCAGCAGCTGGACCGGGCCCTGCTGCCGCTCCGGGTCGACGGCCGGCTCGACGGCGCCATCTACCTCGAGTGGTCGGGGTCGCGGCGGAGCGACAAGTACGACGTCCACTTCCTCGAGCCGATCGCGCGGGTCTGCAGCATTTCGCTGGCCAACTTCCGGCTCCGCTCTGAGCTGCTCGTCCGCGCCGCGGTTCAGCGCGCGCTGAACCACCGGCTCGGCACCCTCGACGAGCTGACCCGGATCGGCGAGGAGGCCAGTTCGTTCGAGGAACTGGCCCACCGGACCGTGAGCCTGGTCCGCGAGGCCCTCGGCGCGGCGGGCGTGTGCTACCTGCTGATCGAGCCGGGCCGCCATTTCGAGACCCACGCCGTAGCGGGTGAGACCGGTGCGTTCCGCCTCTGGCTGAAGGGCGTGCCCGCGAAGGACGCTCCCGGTGGGGGCCTGTTGCTGGCCGGCGGGACCAGCGTCCTGGGCGACTTCGTGGCCAGTCAGGTGAACGAGCGCGTCCTGCCACTCGCCCGGGACACCGGCTTCCGATCCTTCGGCGCAATTCCGATCCGGACCGGCGAGGAGCTGGCCGGCGCGCTGATGTGCTTCTTCGAGTCGCCCGCGGCTACGCTGCCGCTCGACGAATCGGCACTCGACTCGGTGGCCAGGATCGCCGGCATCGCTCTCGCCAACTTCCGCCTGCGCGAGCGGCTCGTCTCGTCCGAGGAGCGGTACCGGACTCTGTTCGAGGAGTCGCCCGACGCGCTGCTCGTGACCGCCCTCGACGGCACGATCCTGGACGTCAACGAGGCGGCGATCCGGCTCTACCGCGTCAACCGAGGCGAGGTCCTGGGCCGCTACTTCGGCCAGTTCGTGACGGCCGGCGAGCGAGAGATGGCCCGGCGCCGCCAGATTGTCTGGGCCCAGGGTCGCGGCACGTTCAACGATCGTGGCCGCCGGCCCGACGCGACAGAGTTCCCGATCGAAGTCGAAGTCCGAGTCGTGGAGCTGGGCGGCCAGCGCCGCTTCCTGTACCTCGTCCGCGATCTGTCGGACCAGGAGCGGCTCAGTCGCGAGCTGCTGCAGGCCCAGAAGATGGAAGCCATCGGCGTTCTCGTCTCGGGTGTTGCCCACGAACTAAACAACCCGCTGGCCGCGATCATCGCCTTCAGCCAGCTGCTCCGAAGCGACGACCGCCTGCCCGATGACATGAAGCACGACGCCGGCCTGCTGGTCCAGGAGGCCGACCGCACGCGGCGGATCGTTGCCAACCTGCTCGACTTCGCCCGGGCCAGACCGCCCGA
>Ga0182027_10014209_pt1 | contig 11037 bp, 15 predicted proteins | sample 712E1DmetaG_FD_121300 | JGI IMG/M metagenome (GOLD analysis project Ga0182027, IMG submission 121300) | Permafrost microbial communities from Stordalen Mire, Sweden - 712E1D metaG (Illumina Assembly) | ecosystem: Environmental > Terrestrial > Soil > Wetlands > Permafrost | place: Sweden...
CGGAAGAGGCGAGAAACCTGGATTGCAGCTACCAAGCGGGCAGTCCGAGCGTTGAAAAACCGGGATTCGTATGAGGCCCACGACAAAACCCAGCGTTGCGGAAAGTTATCGGAGCTTTTGGGGGGGGACCCACCGGTTTGCATTGTCAGACCGAAAACGGTATAAAACTACTTCTGAGACCTCTATGAATAAGACTCCACAAGAAATAGCCGCGATCATCCAGGAAATGGTCCGTCGCATCGTGAAAACGGTCAATCCAACCCAGATAATTCTCTTCGGCTCTCACGCCCGCGGCACGGCAGGCCCCGACAGTGATGTCGACCTTCTGGTGGTCATGCCGGTTTCAGGTTCCAAGAGAACAAAAGAGGTGCAGCTTCATCGCGTCCTGGCTGGCATAGGACTACCCAAAGATGTCATTGTGGCGACCCCCGAAGATTTAGCCATGGATCGAGATGTCCCAGGAACACTCATTCGTCCAGCCTTGTTGGAAGGCAGAGTGCTGTATGATCGAGCGGCCTGATCCGCTGCGTGTCGCTCGACAATGGGTGGAGAAAGCTGAGCACGATCTCACGACAGCGCAACACACACTCCAGCTCAAGGCGAACTGTCCTTTCGATACTATCTGTTTTCACGCCCAGCAATGCGTCGAGAAATACCTGAAGGCATTGCTTTCCTTCCACAAGATTGATTTTCCAAAAACGCACGACGTTGCCGAATTACTGGCTCTTCTTCCCATGGATTCCCGCTTGGGACTACGACCAGAGGAACTGGCCGAATTAAACCCGTATGCCGTAGAAGGCCGCTATCCGGGAGAAGCCGACACGGAAGACCGTGCCGACGCCCAAAGCACGATTGATCTTGCTCTTAAAGTCAGATCCGCTGTTCGCAATGCCCTGGCAATCTAGTCGGGGAAAAAGTGCATTTGCGCTCAACGAGCAAGCTTTGGACCCAGGAGATTTATGGTGAACGAAAATAAGATCCCGAAATTTCATGAGCTGATGTTTCCAACGTTGAAGGCGCTGAAAACCGCTGGTGGTTCTGCAACGTTGTCCGAAATCAATACTGCCGTCATTAAAGACATGAAGATACCAGAAGATGCGCAAAATATCATGTTAGCGTCAGGAACAATGCCTGTTCTTCAAAATCGCCTCGACTTGGCGTTGCGACCGCTGTGATGGAGCAACGACAGAGGCTTCCGACTGAGCGGACTCCGCGGACGGAGCGAGCGAGGAGGCGACGCGCCGAGCAACGTCCTCGTGGGTTCCCCGCCAGAGACCGCGGGGAATGACGAAATTGAACGGCACTGGGTCCCGGCTTTCGCCGGGATGACGGCAGGTGGCGTTACGCCCAGACGAAGTGTTCGTGGGCTTCCATCATGGCTTTTTTGGTGGGGTAAATATTTCCAACGATTTCGGCGGGTTTAAACCACAGCTTGATCTCGCGTTCGGAATCGCCCGTGCTGGAAGAGGCGTGGATGACATTCTCAAACACGCCTTTGGTCGTGATACGGCCATAAGCGCCGCGAATGGAGGTGGAATCGGCTTCCTCCGGATTGGTAGACCCGGCAATGTTGCGGACTTTCTGGATGGCGCCATCGCCCCGGTAGACCATGGCCAGGACACGTTGGTACTCTTCGCCGTACATCTTGCCCTGGATGTAATTGAGCAGCTCCGGAAAAAAGGGTTTGTCCTTCAAATGGATATAGTGCTGTTCGGCGAGCTCGCGGGACACGCTCACGACCTTGGCTCCGACGATGATCAGGCGGGTTTCAGCGAGTTTGGTCAGGATATTGCCGGTCAGCGACTTTTTTAAGCCGTCCGGCTTGATCAGGACGAGAGTATTCTGGATTTCGCTGGCCGCCATGATAGATATGCTTTATACACGAAATTTTCCAACCTTGTCAATTTGAGCTAAAATGAATGGATCATGATCTGGTGGAAAGAAATCGCTGTTCTCAAAAAACACCTGAACGAAGTCCAGGCGGAACTGGAAAGAGAGCAGGGAAAGGCGGCACGGCTGGCAGGGTATTTCAGCCGCCTTCAGCACTTCGGGATAACCGCCACCGGCCGGATTCCGGCGCGCGAATTCGCTGAAGCCTTGATTGATTCGGCCGCCTCTGTATTACAGGCGGATCAGGTCATTCTTTTCAAGATCGATGACACGACCTTGGATCTTCTGCCCGCCGCCGGGAAGGGAATATCTCCAGAGACCCTTTCCCGACTGCGCATAAGACCGGGAGAAGGTGTTCTCGGACGGGCGGCGCAGGGACTGAAGACCCTCGCTCAGAACACGGGGGACGGCTCTTCAACCGACGATTTCCTGACCCCCCCGTACATCTTGTCCCCTCTCTTATCTCGGGCACGCTGCGAAGGGCTGCTCCTCATCGCCAGACCGCAAGAAGGCGCCTTCAGCGCGCAAGCCCGGGACCTGGCCTCCGTCCTGGCCGCGCAGGCCGCGTTAACGCTCGAAGATCATGCTCTTTTTGAAGGCCGGGAGCGGCTTTGCGGACAGATCATTCAATCCCTCACGAGAGCCGTCGAGGCGAAAGATTCCTATACGCACGGGCATTCGGGCCGAACGCGTTCTCTCGTCCGCGCGTTGACACAGGAATTATCCCTGCCTGAATTCTTGACGCGAGAAATCGAATCAGGGGCCGTTCTTCACGACATCGGCAAAATTGGCATTGAAGATCACATCCTTCGTAAACCGGGCCCGCTGACGCCCGAGGAATACGCCGTTATGAAAACCCATTCGGCCATCGGCCATCGGATTCTGCAGCCCATCACCGTTCTCAACCAGGTCGCCGCGATCGTTCTTTACCATCAGGAGTGGTATAACGGAGGAGGCTATCCGGAAGGCCTGGCCGGCGAGGAAATCCCTCTTGGGGCGCGGATCGTACAGATCCTGGACGCCTGGGACGCGATGACTTCCGACCGATCCTACCGGAAGGCCATGCCGCGCACCGCGGCTGTCGCGGAACTGCGGCGCCAGGCCGGCACTCAATTTGATCCGAAACTGGTCGAGCTCTTTCTGCGCGCGGTCGACCGCCTGGAACGCGAAGGAATTCCGACAACGGAGCAGAAAGGGGGAACTGCCGTAACGGCTGCTCTGCCGTTATGACCCTTTATATCGTTCCAACGCCTCTTGGCAACCTGTCGGACATTACCCTGCGCGCGATCGATGCCTTAAAGCAGGCCGACGTGATCGCCTGCGAGGATACCCGGCGCACGCTTAAACTCCTGAATCACCTGGGAATCACCAAACCCCTCGTCAGCTATCATGCGCATTCCGGCCCGAAGACATCGGATCATCTGATTTATGCGCTCCAGGGCGGTAAACGGGTGGCCCTGGTCTCGGACGCCGGAACCCCCGGCCTTTCGGATCCGGGAACACCTCTTGTGCAGGCGGCGATTAAAGCCAATATCCCGGTGATATCGCTTCCGGGCCCCTGCGCGGCCATCACCGGTCTGGTGGCCTCCGGCTTGCCTACGGATCGGCTCTTTTTTATCGGCTTTCTGCCGCGGCGCGCCGCGCGGGCCAAGCGTGTTCTGGCGCTCGCGATAGGAAGTGATTCCACGGTGGCCATCTACGAATCTCCCTATCGGACCGCGGAAACTCTGGGCTGGATCGCAGAGGTCGCCGGACCGGAAACTCCGGTGGTCATCGCCCGCGAACTCACGAAAATTCACGAGGAATATCTGCGCGGAACCGCCCGCGGTCTGCATGAACGGCTGCTGGCCGCCCCTCCTTTGGGGGAAATCGTGATATTATTTGATGCGAGAGATGTAGGGGCGCACCGCTGTGCGCCCGAAGGATGACAATTATGATACGAGTATCTATCGTCGGCTCTACGGGTTATACCGGAGGAGAACTCCTGCGCTACCTCATCCGCCATCCGGAGGTGACGCTGGTCCATCTCACCTCGGAGAGCTATGCCGGACAGCCCATCCATCAGATCCATAAGTTTCTGAAAGGACGCTGCGGCCTCCTCTGCGAAAAATTGAGCATCCCCGCCATCGCGAAGGATTCCGATGTCGTCTTTCTTGGCCTCCCGCACGGGGCCGCGGCGAAAACGGCTGCCCAGTTTTTGGAAAAAGACGTCAAAGTCATCGATCTGTCCGCCGATTTTCGGATCAAGGACCTCAAGGTCTATGAACGATGGTACGGAAAGCATCCGGTACCATCGCTCGTGAAAGAAGCGGTGTATGGGCTGCCGGAACAGTACCGGGACGAGATCCGCGAGGCAAAACTGGTCGCGAACCCCGGGTGTTTTGCCACAACGGCGATCCTGGCCGGCCTGCCGCTCGTCACCGAGGGCCTTCTTGGCAAAGGCCCGATTATCGTCGACGCTAAAAGCGGCATCTCCGGCGCCGGGCGCAAGGTGGAGGCGACCTATCTTTATTCCGAACTTGACGAAAGCATGCAGGCCTACGCGCTCAAAGGCCATCGCCACCAACCGGAAATCCAGCAGGAATGGAAACGGGCGGGAAAAACAGACAATGAGTTCATCTTCGTTCCACAATTAGCGCCGATGAACCGCGGCATTTTCGCCAATCTCTACGCTCCGCTCAAAAAGAAAATGACGGCGGAGGCCCTGCGCGACGTCTACCTGACGCATTATATGCGCGAACCGTTCATCGCCGTTCTCGGGACTTACGAATCCCCGGAGATCAAAGCGGTATCGTACACGAACCTTTGCCAGATCGGACTCTCTGTTTCAGCCTCGGGGCGGGAAGCCATCGTCACCGCCGCTCTCGACAACCTCGTCAAAGGCGCTTCCGGCCAAGCCATCCAAAACATGAACCTCATGTTCGATCTTGAAGAAACAACAGGACTATTATGAGCCGGAAGTTTTCCGAACCATCGGCCAAGATCTTCGCTGCGCACCAGGTGTCATTTGCCTATCTCTTCGGGTCGCGCGCGCTGGGGAAGGCTCACCCTGGAAGCGATCGCGATATCGCCGTTCGTTTCCGGCCCAATACTTCTAAGAGCAGGCGCTTTGATCTTCGCCTCAAGCTCTGGAATCGACTCTCCGACATCTGGCCTCGAGAGGCTCTTGATCTGATTGATCTGGGCGAAGCCCCGCTGCTTCTCCAATTCCGGGCGATCCAGCCAGGAAAACTCCTTTTCTCACAAAACGAACTTGAGCGCGTCCGCTTTGAGGCATCCACCATGTCCCAGTATTTTGACCGGCAATACTATATTGACCGGGGAGCCAAACAGTCGATCGCACAAGTCGCCCGCCAGGGTCTCCGATGACCGATCGCCAGAGTTTGCGCGTTCGTCTTGATAAGCTCCGTCAGTTTCAAGAGCTTCTCCAAGGCTATCGCAAGATCCCTTGGAGAATATTTAAAGATGATCTCACGATCCAAGGCGCCGCGCAGCACTATTTTCTATTGGCCATTGAATGTTGTTTGGACATCGGCGAGATCATTATTGCCGACTGTCAATTCCGCCACCCCACGGACAACCGTGATGTTTTTCGAGTTTTGGGTGAAAAGAAAGTCCTTCCAAAACCATTCGCTGAAAAGTTTATGTTAGCCGCAGGATTCCGGAATCTTCTGGTCCACGGTTACACCAAAATCGACATGGCCAAAGTCTACGAACACCTGCATGACGATTTGAAGAGTTTCTCAACCTATGCACGCGCCGTGAGCCGTTACATCGCAAAGCATTAATATGAAATTCGGTCTCATTCCCTATGGCTGGCAGATGAACACGGCGGACGGAAACATCACTTTGGGGGGGAAATGCATAAATGAGCCAATTACCTCTTGGATTTAGAGCCGCCGGGCTGCCGCGGCATGATCGGCCGCGGCCCAGCCGTCACGGCCTGGCCATCTTCTATTCCGAGACGCCTGCGGCGGCGGCCGCTTGCTTTACCACCAACGTGGTAAAGTGCGTGCATATTCCCGTCGACCAAGAACGGCTGCGCCACGGCCGGGCTCAGGTCATCATGGTCAACTCCGGCTGCGCCAACTGCTGCACCGGACCGCGCGGAGTGCGCGAAGCCAATAAGACCATCGCCTGGGCATCGGACGCTCTGGGCGTTGCGCAAAATCAAATCCTTATAGCTTCCACCGGCGTGATCGGCGATTTTATGCCGATGGATCTCTTAGTTGACGAGATCCCGATGCTTTCGAAAAAGCTCCTCGGCGAGGAAGGCCTGCATTACACCGCCTTTCACAAGGCCGCCGAAGCGATCATGACCACCGACACAACGGTGAAAATGGCGCATGCGTCCTTTTCCGCTGATGGCCGCGAGGTCCGCTTGTGGGGATGCGCCAAGGGCGCCGGCATGATCCATCCGGCCATGACGCGAACGGGTAAACCGCACGCGACGATGCTGGCCTTTCTGTTGACCGATCTGGAAGCGAACGCGAACGGACTCACTCCTCTTTTAGAATCATCCGTTGACAAAAGTTTTAATCGTGTGACCGTCGATGGCGACACCTCCACCAATGACAGCGCGTTCCTGTTGGCCAACGGCCGATCGGGCGTATCGCTTAAGTCTACCGGCATCAAAGCCAAGTTTGCGGCCGCACTGGACGAACTCTGTATTAGCTTGGCCAAGCAAATGGCCAAAGACGGGGAAGGGGCCAGCAAATTCCTGGAGATCCGCGTCGATGGAGCGCGCTCGGTGGCTGACGCACAGAAAATGGCGATGACCGTGGCGACCTCCCCTTTGGTGAAAACCGCCGCTTACGGCGAAGACTCCAACTGGGGCAGGATCCTGGCGGCGATGGGGCGCGCCGGGGTTTCCTTCGACCCGTCCAAAGTCGACATATCCTTCGGAACGCTCTGCGTGTTCCGACACGGGGCGCCGACCGCCGTGTCCGCCGAAAGAGCGCGGGAGCCGCTCAAAGCCAAAGAGGTCACCCTGAAAATAGATCTGCATACCGGCCAGGCAGAAGGTTTTTATTGGACGTGCGACTTTACAGGGCAGTATGTCGATATCAACGCGCGCTACCGGACGTAAATCCCGCTATTTCCGAACACGATTACCCGCCCTGCCCCCCAAGGTTCTGGCTTCTCTGGCCGCCGACCTGCAGGCGGGAGGCGTCGCTATTTTCCCGACAGAGACCGTCTACGGGATCGGGACCAGCGTGTTTTCGCTTCCCGGGATCAAGCGCATCTACGCACTGAAAGGCCGACATGGACGTAAACCCCTGGCGCTTCTCGTCCCGACTCTTGAGGCCGCGCGTCCCCTGGTCGAAAGGATTCCGCCGGAGGCGGATCGCCTCGCCGGAAAATTCTGGCCGGGTCCGTTGACGCTTATTTTCCAAGCGTCTGCGCTCGGGCGCCTTGTGACCGGAGGGCTGACGACGATCGGGGTGCGGATTCCTGACCATCCGGTCGCTCTGGCTCTCCTGAAAAAAGTGGGGGTTCCTCTGGCAACGACCAGCGTGAACCGCTCCGGCGAGAAGCCGGCGGTCTCGGGGGCCGCCTGTCATCGATTTATCGCGCAGGCACTCGCCCGCGGCCTAAAATCGCGGTCGAGTGCGGCGGCAGAGGACCCCCGGGATTCTCCCGGGGCCCCGCCGACCGTGGACTGGCTGATCGACGCCGGGACCTGCCGCGTCAAAGCGGCGTCCTCCGTCGTCGATTTATCCCACTATCCCTTCACCATCACCCGGGAAGGAGCCATTTCCAGAAGAACGCTGGAAAAGACGCTCTTCCGTTAGCGCCGCTCCCATCGGATGAGCCGCATGCCGGGCATCTCGGCCGTGTATTGACCGGCCTGATCCGGAATGCCGTCGAGTTCGTAGATATTGCCGTCCGCGTCAAACCGGACGGAGGCGCAGGCGGACGGCAGACCCTCGAGAACGACCTTTCCCTTCAGCGAACCATCGGCCTCGTACACGCGGATTTCCCGATCGCCCACCCGCGTGTAGATCTCGCCCATGGATGTCATATAAGCAACAACCCCTCGGAGTTCCGCCACACCGTGGTGCGCTTCATCCGTCACGCGGTTGACCGGGGGTGAATCCGAGGTCGCGCTTCCGGGAACCTGGTCGATAAAATATACGCGGTCCTTGTGGCGGACCTGATGGTGCGTCTCCGGCGGCCGCGCGATATGTTCCCTTTTCATCAGGAGACTTTTCTCGTCAAACAGGTACGTCTGGGTCGCCCGCGGATCTTTGTCAGAGGAGAGGATCACGTGCAGAACGTTGTCGTCATCCGGATGCAGGCGGAAATGATTGAACCGGGAGAATATCCCCGACCTCAAACTTCGGCCGCGCGAATCATACACGCCGTAAAACATCCCCTGCCCGGGATCGCTGATCATCAGCCACAGATTCTCGTGGGAATCGGCGTGGGCGAACAGCTGTCCGGCCGTGGCTGGGTAGCGAAATTCCATTTCGTACCGGCCCTCGGAAGAGAATCGGGCCACGCGATGCTTGTTGATGTCATAGAGATAGAAGTGGCCGGCGCCATCCATCGTAAAATCGCGAGGCGCCGTGAGATTTTCGCCATCCAGCCGAGCGCCCAGCCGGTCTGGGCCTTTGCCGAAGGAAACACGGAACAGCTCCCTCGGCGCAAAGGTCCCGGGAGCCGCCTGGACGATACCCCCGGAGAGGAGCGCCAGCATCCCAAAAAGCATTCGTTTTCTAATCATCATTTTGATAGGGTACATAAAGTGCCGCGAAAACGAAAACACAGGGAGGCCTCATGCATCACCTTCATGCCTTGCAGCCCGTCATCGCTCTCATGGCCGGGATCCTGATCCTGGCCGCGCCTCGGCTCTTGAATTATGTCGTCGCCGTTTATCTTATTTTCATCGGGCTGATTGGTATTTTAAGATAAGCGTATTCGCATCTATTTCTAGATCATTTTTGTCGCTTAATAAATCTGTAATATTCAAAGGGTATATACAGACTATGAGCATGCCGCTGACGACCCTTCTCTCCGGAATCCAGATCATGCTTTATGTAGGATCGAGCCTGCTCCTGGTTGGCTCTCTGGCCGGACTTGTTACGAAAAGCCAGATTTTCTCATTGCATTCAATCCTGATCTTTTCCGGCAGTGCCGGGAAACCGGGAACCAGGGGAGATCAGCCCCATGAAATGCGCCGCGCGCGGCGCGTCCCGAGCAATCGTCCCATTGAATTAATGAATTCATCCGGGAAGTTTGTCGCCAACAGCGCCCGGCTGCGAGACATTTCGGCGAGCGGCGCGTGTTTTGAAAGCCCTTTCATTTTGAATCAGGGCAAGCGCATTGAAGCGCTGCTCCATTCCTCAAAAGAGGGGCTGCAGCGGATTTCCGCCCGCATCATCTGGATTCAACCCAAAAACGACCGGACGGCTTATGGGATTGAATTTGTCCATGCGCATCGCGCCCACTCCTGAATCCCTCGCCCTTTTCCCCTGAGACCATAGCTGGATCTTTCCGAAAGTGCCAAAATAGCGGGACAGATGGCCGCCTCAAACCCGCTCATTCTTCTCACCGGCGCCTCCGGCTATGTTGGAGGCAGGCTTCTGGCCGCCATGGAGCGGCGGAGCTGGCGCCTGCGCTGTCTCGTTCGCAATGTTGAACGCCTGCGGGCGCGCGCGATCCCCTCCACGCAGATCATGGAAGGAGACCTTCTGGACCGTGCTTCTCTGGATGAAGCCATGGCGGGAGTTCACACGGCGTATTACCTCGTCCATTCCATGGCCACCGGCCCCGGGTTTGAAGTCACCGACCGCCGCGCGGCGCAGAACTTCGCCCAGGCCGCCGCCCGAACAGGACTGCGAAGAATCGTTTACCTGGGCGGCCTCGGCGACAGCCGGGAACAGTTATCCTCCCACCTGCGCAGCCGCCAGGAGGTGGGGAATATTCTGCGGTCATCGGGAATTCCGGTTCTCGAATTTCGCAGTTCCATTATCATCGGATCCGGAAGCCTTTCCTTTGAGATGCTCCGCGCCCTGGTGGAACGCCTGCCGGTGATGGTCACTCCGCGCTGGCTGCGCATGACGACTCAGCCGATCGCCATCGAAGATGTGATCGGCTATCTTCTCGGGGCCATAGACCGGCCGTCGGAAGAAAGCCGGATTTATGAAATCGGCGGCCCGAATGTCGTTTCCTACGCAGGACTGATGCAGGAATACGCGCGTCAGCGCGGTCTTCGAAGGCTCATGATCTCCATCCCTCTGGTCACGCCGCATCTCTCCAGCCTCTGGCTCGGCCTGGTAACCCCTATTTACTCACGCGTCGGCCGCCAATTGATCAACAGCATCCGTCATGCGACGGTCGTCCAGGACCCTGCCGCGCTGGACGCTTTTTCCATCCGTCCGCGCGGGTATCAGGAAGCGATTCACCGCGCGCTTGTCAACGAGGACCGGGAATTTGCTCTCACGCACTGGTCGGATGCGTTGTCCTCAGGAGGCGACCTGAAATCCTGGGCCGGCGTGCGCTTCGGCACCCGCCTTCTGGACACGCGATCGGTGAAAGTCCGGAGTCATCCGCGGGAGGCCTTTCGCGTCATCCGCCGCGTCGGCGGCGATAACGGCTGGTATTTCGGCAACTGGCTCTGGCGCCTGCGCGGGTTTCTGGACCTGCTTGCGGGCGGCGTCGGGATGCGGCGCGGCCGTCGTCATCCGGAATGGCTGCGCGTCGGCGATACGGTTGATTTCTATCGGGTGGAGCGCTATGAAGCCGACCGGCTGCTGATTCTGCTCGCAGAGCTCAAGCTCCCCGGCCGGGCCTGGCTGCAGTTTGAAGTTGAGCCCACAGGGGAAGGGTCCATTATCCGACAGACCGCCCTCTTTGATCCGATGGGCGTCTGGGGCCTCTGGACCTGGTATCTGCTCTATCCCTTCCACAAAATCATTTTCGTGGGGATGCTCCGCGGCATCGCCAAAGCCGTGGAATCTCCAGCCGCTTAAAGTTGCCCCGCTGTTTTGAAGCTGTAGCATCCATTTTCAATGATTTGGTGTCTTCTCTGAAAAGAGTCAATAGCGCTCCAGCAGAGCGGAACAAAAAAGGAATAGTCTTCTCTTCGCCCCGACGTCGGGCAGGATGAAATTCATCCGTGGTCCCCTAAACTGACACACA
>Ga0182027_10014212_pt1 | contig 11037 bp, 8 predicted proteins | sample 712E1DmetaG_FD_121300 | JGI IMG/M metagenome (GOLD analysis project Ga0182027, IMG submission 121300) | Permafrost microbial communities from Stordalen Mire, Sweden - 712E1D metaG (Illumina Assembly) | ecosystem: Environmental > Terrestrial > Soil > Wetlands > Permafrost | place: Sweden...
AAATGGTGGCAAATGGAAAGCGAGCCCTCTTTCAGAAAATGCCTCGATAAAGCGAGGAAAATATTTTGCAGTTTCCTCGTGATCATGCGTGAGTATTATTTGATTCTCTTTGTAGTCATAATTCTCAAGAAAATTTCTCAGATTCTTGATGACTTTTCTTGAGCTCAACCGAAAGCCGTCGTTATGCCCGATCGCCCAGTCCTGAATGTCATACGACCATAGCCAGTCTATTTCTGCGGGCCGGCTGCTCCAAACGTCATGATGGTCCACGGTCGAAATCGGGAACGCTTGAAAGCCCATATTTTTCAGTAGTTGCTGGAGCCGTGCTTTGTGTAAAAGCTTCTCAGGATTGTTGGAGGGCTTGCCATTCTCAAAGTGTCCCTGGTCGCCATAGGGGAAGCGACAAAGTTTAGCGGGCCTTTGCGCGTTCGATTTGCGGTACAGCTCCTCAATAATTTTCTCCGTTCGAACTATTTCATCACGACACTCGTCGAGAGTAATTGCTGAAAAGTGGGGGTGGGCATAGGAGTGATTGCCGATGACGTGCCCGCTTTCGATAAGCTGCCTTGCCGTCTCTGGATAGTTCTCAAGATTCTTTCCGACGCAAAACCAAACTGCTGGAATCTTGTGGTCGGCAAGCAGGCGAATTTTTTCGCCCGTATCCGCCGATGGCCCATCATCAATAGTTAAATAGAAAAATGACTCAAATTGATCTTGGCGAATCATCGACGGCATCCGATGAACGTTGGAAGCAATATCCCCCCTGAGCCCCGCCACCCAGGCGAGCATAACATTCCGAATCGAGGGTTTGTCCGTGATATTCAGAACCTTTCTGCGCGGAGGATTTGAGGCCAAAGGGATCTCTCCTAAATCGGGCTCGCCGCCCCGGAGATGGGTCATCGGAAGTTGGAGGAGCCCATGCCAGGCACGGCCGAACGGTTCAGAATATCTGGAAAAAGTGGCTCAGAATTTCCGGAACCAACAATTTGTAAGGAAATCGGTGCCTTCGCTCGCCAGACGACCATTCGTCGAACCAGTTTCGGAGTGCGATGGATGAGAAACCACTTGCAGAGAGTCGGAATCTTCCTACAATACCCGGCAGGGGTCCTGGCTCTTCGCACCAGCGATCACCTTCACGGTCCCGAACGGGATTAAAGTAAATAGCTCCCCCCTTGGCGCTTGGGGTTTAGTAATCGCCGAGGAGACCGCCGCGTCGGGCACTTTTACGTATAACCTACATGTCGACGGGGCGACTCGGCCTCATGAGCCATCGGGAGATCGCGCCCGGCTAGGTGCGTGCGGGCTATACGACCGTCTTTTGTCTAACCGTTGTTTCCTTTACTGGGCTCTACAGCCCAACTTTCGCCGCGGCATTTTCGAGGAAGAGCGATCCCTCGCGGATGTACTTGCGCAGGGTGGCGAGGGAACGGTGGCCGGTCTGGGCCATGATGGCGCGTTCGGGCACGCCGGCGGCAGCGGCCGCGGTGGCGAGCCCAGCACGCAGGGAGTGGCCGGCATAGTCGCCGGGGATACCGGCTTTCGCGATCAGCTTTTTGACCACCAAAGCTACGGATTGGGGGCTCAGGTGGGTTGGCTGTATACATCCGTGCCGATCCACGGCGCGGAAAAGCGGCCCTTCGGCTGTAGGTAGAACTTTGACCCAAGCTTCGACGGCCCGTACCGGGCAGGTGGCGGGCGCCTCGCCGTAGGGAATCCCGACCTTCCTTCCCTGCCCTTCCGGGTCGGTTTTGGACCGCCTCAAGTGCACCACCAACCCGTTGTCATTGAACTCTAAATCCTCGATATTTAAACCGACCAACTCGGATCGTCGAAATGCACCCGCGAAACCAATCAATAGCAATGCCCGATCCCGAACGTCGAGTGCGCGGCCGGGATCGAGGCCAGCGATGATGGTGCGCAGGTGCTCAACCTTGACCGGGCTCTTGCCGATCTGAGCGGTGCCAAGAGTCCGCCGAATTCCTTTCATCAGCTGACGGACCACGGGCGCCTGGGTGGGAGAATCGAATCCGGCAGCCTGGTGCGCCTGGGAGATGGCGGAGATGCGACGGGTCAGGGTCGAAACTTTGGCTTCCTCCGCCAGGGTAGTCAGATAGAGCGCCACGGTTTCGGGCAGCGCGGGAAGAGGAATCCGGTGCTTGGCCTGGCACCAGGAGGAGAAGTGTCGCCAGTCGGCCGCGTAGGCGCGCCGGGTGTTAGAGGCAAGAGAATGGCGCAAAAGCTCCTGGGCGCGCGAAACGGCGTCGTCTAAGGCGAGTTCTCTGACCTGCGCCGGAGTAAGTTGTTGAGAATCGTCAAACATGGTGGGCATTGTAGCAAAAATTTATAGGTAGCGATACCCTTCTCTTATCGCTAGTTAAAAATTCCTCCATTCCGCACAACTGTGCGGTAACATGGAGTAAAGGAGGAAACCTTTCGTGCCCAACCAACCCTCTTGGCTGCTTCGAGTTAACGAGATTTTGGAACACTTGACCGGTCCCAAAATGGCCGCGCACCCCTTCCTTACCCGGGCCGCCGTGGAGGAACTCTTCGGCCTTAGGCGCCGTCAGGCGATCCAGCTCATGCACTCGGTCGAGGGCTACCGGATCGGCAAGACCTTCGTGGTGGGGCGCCCCGAGCTCGCTGCCTGGCTCCGCCGCGCCTCTCTGGGCGACCAGGTGTGGTGGGAAGAGGTCCGCCATACCCGAGTCGAGAAGGTGATCGAGGACGTTTTGGAGGAGCGCGAAGCCCGCAAGCAGCGCGCGCTTGTACCCCGTACGACTCTCGAATTGAAGCTTGAGGGAATACCTCCCACCGTGAGTCTCAGGCCCGGAGAGCTGAGGATACAGTTTTCGGGCGCCGACGACCTGTTTCGACAGTTATTTGAGCTGGCACAAGCGATGAAGAACGATTACGAGCGTTTTAAGGCGCTTGCAGAGTCGTGACCAACCTTTTCTATCGTCGAAACATTTGTGAACCTGATCCTAATATTGCATCAGGGTCATATAATGATCCACATCTGTTTTGCCTCATTGAAAACTTACCACGATTTTATTTGGGTCGCACCTCGAACGGCTGACTTGCGATTTCATCAAACCCTACCCACATACTGGCTTTTTGAGAATCTGCCAATCGCTGGCATGTATAAACATTTTTCTATTGCAATCAAACCCTACCCATATTAATCTTTTCGCCATGGAACGCGATTACCTGACTACACGACAAGTGGCCCGAGTCGTTGGGGTTTCGCTCAACACAATCTACCGTTGGCTCAAGTCAGAGAGGATTGACGAGCCCCACCGAGACCCGACTAACAATTACCGGCTTTGGAGGGCGGCGGATGTTGAGAAAATACGCAGGCTCAATGCCTTGGAGGAATCATGATCCGGTTGGTCGTTGCCAATCAGCGAGGGGGCGTCGGCAAGACGACGGTCGCTGTGAATTACGCTTGGTACCTTGCAAGGAAGGGGCACAGGACACTTCTAATCGATACTGACAGCCAGGGGTCAATCGCAGTCATGCTTAATCTCAAGCCAAAGCTCTATTTTAGCCATTTCCTAGTGAACAAGTTCCAGCTCAACGAATGCGTGATAGCTCTTGACGAGAAATTAGACGTGCTGTGCGGTAACAAGGACACGGTCCAAGCGGAAGCCGCTCTTGCCGGGGCAGTCGTGAGGGAGATGGCTCTCAAGATCATCCTGGAGCCGTTTGAGGCACAATACGACGCGGTTGTAATTGATGTGTCACCGTCAATTAACCTTCTTCAAACCTGTGCCATGGTGTATGCACGTAACGTCGTTATCCCGGTCAATATGGACCTGCTCAGTCTTAATGGCGCGAATGCGGCGTACGACATGATTCGGCTCTTGAATGAGTTGATCAAGGCAGACATTAAGGCTGTCGGTTTAATGCCCTGCCAGGTGGACCAACGCCTCCAAATCACACGACTTGTCGAGCAGGGAATGGGGAAAATGTCTGAGATGTTTAATATTCCCATCCTGCATGCCGTTCGCACAGACCAAACCGTTAATAAGGCGTTTCGCGCTCGGAAACCATTGCTCCAGTACGATCCGCTATCTAAGGCTGCTGAAGATTACACAGCTGCCTTTGATCAAGTTACCTCGATCATCCAGGGCAAACTGAATGCTGTCGAAACGGAAGCAACGGTCTGAAAATTTCGATGTGACGGAATTCCTGAGGCCAACTGATACGGACCTTAAGAGTGCCCTCACTTCCCTGCTCACCCCATCTGTCGGAGACGAGCACGCTTCAGCCGAGGCGGCGATCGTCCAGCCGGATACCCTAGCGAATACTCCCACTCCAGGCTCTGGAAGTCATATTAATACTGCACCAGGGTCATTACATGATCCAGGTGTAAAAAACACGCCAGAGTCAAAATATGTACCAGACGCAAATAAAGATGATGAGCGTGTCAACGATCGGCGGAAACCTCAGAATTCCAATGACTCATCATCTTTCGGTAATACTGCACCAGGGTCATTACATGATCCAGGCTCAAACAACACACCAAAATCAGAATATGTATCAGACGCCAATAAAGATACAGAGCGTATCGACGATCAGCAGGACTCTCAGAATCCCAACGATCCATCATTTTTCAGTAATACTGCTCCAGGGTCATTACATGATCCAGGCTCAAACAACACACCAAAGTCAGAATATGTACCAGACGCAAATAAAGATACAGAGCGTATCAACGATCAGCAAGACTCTCAGAATCCCAACGATCCATCATTTTTCAATAATACTGCACCAGGGTCATTACATGATCCAGGCTCAAACAACACACCAAAGTCAGAATCTGTACCAGACGCAAATAAAGATATGGAGCGTATCAACGATCAGCAAGACTCTCAGAATCCCAACGATCCATCATTTTTCAGTAATACTGCACCAGGGTCAGAATATGATCCAGGATTAAAATATGGTCCTACTTCTTTATTAACACCAGTATCATTAATTGCGCCTGGATCTAGTTTGCAAACAACTGCTGCAGCCAACGGCAGCCGCTTTCGCGTTCGGCGAATGAAACGTGCCCAAGACGCTCACACGCCGACCGAGCAACTAATGTACGAATTCTTGTGGAAGACTGCGGCACCGAAGGATGATGTCTCCAGGATAATAACGATTGGGCTTGCCGGGATTATGCGAGCGCTCGGCCTTTCTAAAAACGGTGCAAGAGCTGCGCTCCGCTCACTAATAAAAAAGTTAGCGGTCGAAGAACAGCGAACGTATCGGTGTGAGGACCACACTGCAATTACTTATCGTGTTCTCAGCTACCAGGAAATTCTTCGCCAGCGTAAGGAGCGTGGGATGACTTGGTACATGAAACGGACGCAGGCGGTTATTTTTGTCGACCCCACCACTGGATTGCCATTCGAATCTGCTGAATTTACTCCTAATACTGCACCAGGGTCAGATATTGGCCCTGCCTCAAATCATATGCCTGGCTCAGGACAGAACCTGGCTTCGGGGTCAAACTATGCACCAGCCCCTACTCCAAGATATGACGGCGACCCTGGGTCAGAATATGCACCCCATTATAGAGAAAGCTCTGAGAGAAACTCCTTTAGAGAAGAAAAAGTCAGTTCTAAGCCATCATCATCGTCGACGTCGCCACGCACGCCCACTAAGCTCACACAAGGTCTTCTACACATTTTTCCATTCATTGACAACGAAGCAGTAACGATCCTTTGGGCTGAATGTACGGCACGAGCAGCAGATTGCACTGTAGAGGAAGTACTGTACTTTAGTCACCAAAAAGCCGCGATATGCCGTAACGGCAGAATTCAGAACCCTATTGGATTCTTGCTCGCCGCGGTGCCAAAGTGCTTCGACGGGCAGGCGTTTACAAACTTCCGTGAGGAGCAGATCAAGCTTAAGGAAGCAGAGCGAAAAAGCGAAGAGGGGAAACGGGAGCAGGCTCAGCGTTTAGCAGAGGAGATTCGCCGTGAAGAAGAATCGTACCACAGGGCAGAAGAACGGCTGCAAGCCCTCGGGAAGCTGGAATTCGACGCCCTATACGCAATGGCAGAGAAGGAATTAAAGGCTCTTGTACCCAAGCTCGGCTTATGGACGCCCGAGGCGCGTCAGCAAAACATTCGAAGCCGAATGATCGCTGAAATTCAGAGGCGAGAGCGGCAGCAAGTACCGTTCGTGACAGACTCAGCAGCCGCAAAATAACAGGTGGGGAAGGGAAGCCGGCTATAGGTGACCGCCACCACTGTGCTCAGATCAAAAGGAATCCGCGCGTCAGCACAGTTCCGAAGACGGTCGGACACCCTGTGCCCGCCGAATGCGTATATCGTATTCCTATTGTTTGGGGACCCGCGATCAGCGCGTTGTATTCGTTAACGGCGGAATTCCAAACGGACGCGCTCACGCGGCAGTCGGCGCTCGTTGTTCCACGTCAGGATCACGCAGTCTTGTGGTATGCGTACACCACGGCTCCTGTAATACCAGCGTCGACCTCCTGATGATACCTCCTGAGTCCACAGGCACTTTCGCCAATCTTCAGAGCAGAGAGACGGCAAAAATGGCAAAAGCCACACCGCAACAGAGTGGGATTCTAGAGACCATGGGGAGGGGCAACCGCGTCTGGGAAGTGCCAGGGAAGAGCCATTACACCCTGTATAACGACAAGACAGACCGGGACCGTGTGCTCAGCCGAAAGATGGTGGTGGAGCTGGAAGCCGCCGGTTGGATCCGCCGGGCCGGTGACTCCTCGCCTCAGAGGTTAGAGAGTTGGGAGATTACCGACGTGGGACATGCGGTATATTCGGAGACAACCCCGCGATAGAACTTTTGCCAGTGTTGGATAAATGCAATGCCGAAAAGGGGTGTCGATGGCCGCAAAACCACCGCGCCTAGGGATGGCGAACCAGGCCGATCTGGCAAGCCAGCAACTGACAACGCACCTTCGCCTGAATCTTCCGGACCGTCAAGCTTTACGGCGATACAGGAACAGCTTGGGCTGAAGTTGGAATCAACAAAGGGCCCGGTGGAAATCATCGTCATCGATCATATCGAGAGGGCGTCGGAGAACTAGCGACAGACCAGCTCAACCCGCAATGACTCATCATACTTGAGTTTAGCGAATTGAGAATTGGCTGAATCGCGGGCAACGGCGCAGTGTAGACCGAAATCGTGAGGGAGAGTTGGTCGACCGCATCCAGGTCGAGGGTGGGTTGGTATTCGACGCCGGAGGGTGGGATGTTCGGGCATGCCCGGGTGATAGTCTCGCTTTATTGACATTGAAGTAAATCCCCCATTATAGTAGTTTTTCTGACCGTTTAGCGCATACGTCCACAACATATGGGGCGGATTTTCATTCTGGCAGCTACGAAGATGGAAGCAGACCCCGTGGCGCGGCTCCTCGGGGTCCCCCAGGGGAAGTGTGTTTCCGAAGCCAGCCCGATCACGGCAGGACCGAATCGACTCGAATTCTTCTTCACTGGAATCGGCCCCAAGCAGGCGCGGGAGCGCGCCGCGAAGATACTTTCTGACAGCGCGCAACGCCCGGCCGCGGGCGATAAGAAAAGCGACAAACCGGATGCCTTGATTGTAATTGGCTTGTGCGGTGGACTCACGGACTCGCTACCGGAGATGAGTATAGTGACCTACTCCTCGTGCGTTTCAGAGACGAGCGACGGTATCCCCTGCTCTTGCCCCCCCCACATTTCCGCGCAAGTCACAGCGCTTTTGAATACTCAAAATACGCCATGCCGCTCCGTGGTCGGTATCACTTCTCCGCGCATTGCAGTTTCCAGAGATGACAAACTCCAACTCGCGCGAACCGGAGCCGAAGTTGTAGACATGGAGAGTTACGAGATTCTCTCGGCAGCTCACAAATCGGGTATCCCGGCAATGGTCGTTCGCGTCGTCTCCGATTCTCTTGACCGTAAACTTCCAGACTTCAACCGCGCACTGAACCCGGACGGCACGGTCAACAATGGCAGGGCCCTTCGAGTGATGTTAGGCTCTCCACTACTGACCGCCCGCGCCTATGCGGCCAACAAACGCGCGGCTCGACATCTTGCCAATGCACTTCGAGTTGTTCTATCAGCGGATTTCCCTCAGCTTCACTAGGTCGGTAATGGGCCCAAAGGTACTTCCATTTCGAAGCTGCTTCTCTGGCCTGACACTTGGTCCGAGTCCGGTTCTCCTCATTCTGGTGCTGCTGTCCTCGTTCCTGCTTTTCGCTGTCCTGCATCCTGCACTTTCCCGGTCGGAGGACTCCAACCAGTTACTCGCTCAGGCCGATCACCTAGCCTGGCTTTCGAACTGGCAAAGGGCCGCAGAGCTTTACGCACGTGCGGAGCAACTTGCAATCCAGAAGGGTGACAAGAGGGACCAACTCTACGCCGAGTGTGGGAGCCTCCGGTCCGGCTTAGGCGCGGACCCTCTCCCCCAGACTTCAGCAGCATTGAATCGTATTCTAGCTGATCCTCTCGCAGCGCATGACTCCCGGTTGAGGATTCGCTGCTTGTCCACCAAGGGCGACATCTTGCGAGAAGACCATCCTGATTCTGCCGGGCAAGCCTGGCAGGAAGTTCTCAATCTTGCCGGCGGGCTAAACGACAAGGCGTGGCAGGCAAGGGCCAGGGCAGAATTGGGAATCATTGATTTCATGGATGGCAATACGGGAAGAGCTAGAGGTCTGGTGGCCTCCGCGCTTACCTCGGCACTTGCGAGGGCCGACCTCCCGACATTGGTAATCTATGGGTCACAGGTTGGGAACGGGCTTGTGGAAATGGGCCGCGCCGGCGAAGCTTTGGATTACTGCAACGCAGCTTTGCACATTGCAGCGATGGTCAAGGACATTGGCTTTCCGTACCCTGCTTATGGGTGCAAGGCCCGAGCCCTTGCCCTCCTCGGCCGATCGGACGAGGCGCGCAAACTCCTGGAACAAACCCTGAATCAAACGCGCCAGTTGCGAATGTCTCTGGAACAGAGCCAGGCCTTAATTGTGTTGGGACAAGTTGCGGCAGCGGTTGGCGACCCAAGAGCTGCAACTCAATATTTTGAAGAGGCGGGTAGGCTGAGTCGATCCAGTGGATTCATTCACTCTATCGCGTGGAGCATGTACGAAGCCGCGAAAGTCTATCGTGACGAAGGCCGATACGTTGACGCGGAGCGGTGTGAAACGCAGGCGATGAATGCCATGCGCCAGGTCACGGATGAATATCACCTCCCCCTCCATCTTGCCATGCTCGCTGATTTGAAATCCAAAGAAGCAGATTTGGCAAGCGCTCATGAGCTCTATGACCAGGCTGCACGAGTTACTGAAACCCTGCTCACGAATAGTCCAAACGAAGAGATAAAGAGTTCTCTCATTGCCACAATGAGCGATGTCTATAAGGGTGATTTCGCCGTGGCCGCCAGATTGGGGCATACAGAAGAAGCTTTCAGGATTATCGAAACAGCCCGCGGTCGTTCCATCGCCGACCTCCTGAGGCAACCTCGATCGCAGGAGACCGCACTTTCCGACACTGAAAAGGCCGCAAAAGCTGAGTTCAATCAACTCCAACGCACTTTGATGGACACTTCTGACAGTTCCGATCGAAGAGAACTCCTGGACAAGCTCTTCCTTGCTGAACAGCTGATGGGTGCGCGGACCAAGAATGCAAACGGGATGCGGGACGCTACTCTTCGTGCCCAGCCGATTGATCTCGCGAATCTGCGAGCCGTTTTACTCCCGGGAGAGGTCGTCCTGGAGTATGTTTTGGCTGATCCGAGGTCGTTCTGCCTGGTCGTTGACCGAAGGCAAGCAGTCATCATCGCGCTGCCGGCCGGGGGAACGGAGATTTCCGAAGCAACGGCTCGTTATCTGGGTCAAATCGAGGCAGAGAAGCATGATGATGCGGGGGCGAGGAAATTGTTCGACCTGTTGCTCCGCCCCGTCGGGCAAGTAACGGAGACCACCCGATTGACAATCATACCGGACGCCACGTTATGGCGCCTGCCGATGGAGACTTTGCGTGGCCCCAACGGCAACTACGTTCTCCAGTCGCACACGGTGAGCTATGTACCCTCCAGCACGGTGCTCTATTACCTCAGAACCCTTCGCCGCCCCGTTGAGCCGCAACTGGCATTCCTTGGAATCGGGGCGGTCCCCTATGATCTTGAACCCAAAAACACCGCTGCCAGCCAAAGGATAATGCGCGCTGTTTCGCAAGGCATTTACGATCTTTCGGGAGCCCACATCTATCGTTTACCAGGGTCGGGTGGAGAGGTTATCCAGGCGGAACTGTCGTTGAACCATGCAAACCGCAGTGTATTACTATTCGGCGGCGACGCAACCGAGGCGAAGTTTAAATCGGAGCCCTTGGCCAATTTCAAGATCCTCCACTTTGCCGTCCACGGCCTGCCCGACCCGCAGTTCCCGGACAGGGCAGCGCTCATTTTGGGAAGAGACCCCAAGTCGAATGATGATGGCTTGCTTCAACAACGAGAGATTATTCAGCTTTCCTTATCCGCGGACTTGGTAACCCTTTCGGCTTGCGACACGGCCACTGGGAAGATCGAAGGTGAAGAAGGCAGCGACGGTCTCGCGGAGGCGTTTTTGCTTGCGGGCGCAAAGAGTGTGGTAGGGGCCCTATGGGATGTGGACGATTCTGCCACTGAGGCCCTGATGAAGAATTTCTACCGGAATCTGGCGCAAGGAGAAGACAAGTCAACCGCCCTCCGGCAAGCGAAGCTGGACTATTTGCAAAGATTGGGCGATCTCCCACCCAGCTTGTGGGCTGCCTTCACTTTGGTCGGAGACGGTTCCGCTCCGATCACGTTCTAATCGACGATGGCTCGTTGTTGCCGGCAGCTTTCACATGTCGGGTCCTCTCGACCGATGAAACGCCACCCAGCGCCTCACACCGAAATAGCCCGAGGCCCGTTCCATGCTAGTGCTTAGTTGCGTAGATTAGCGATAGTATTGTGAAGCTGCGAGCCTTTGACCTCGCGCTTCCGCCACTTGAACGGCTTGGCATTTGGGGCATAGGCCGCGATGAACGCCTCGATGGC
>Ga0182027_10014213_pt1 | contig 11036 bp, 13 predicted proteins | sample 712E1DmetaG_FD_121300 | JGI IMG/M metagenome (GOLD analysis project Ga0182027, IMG submission 121300) | Permafrost microbial communities from Stordalen Mire, Sweden - 712E1D metaG (Illumina Assembly) | ecosystem: Environmental > Terrestrial > Soil > Wetlands > Permafrost | place: Sweden...
ATCGTACTCGTAATCTTAATCGTAATCGTACTCGACTCAGTCTCTCCCTAGTTAATATCACCTGCCAATGACATTAAATTATGTTGAAATATATGCAGTGTTTGAGAACCCCTCACCGCCTTCGGCGGAGCTCCCCTTTGAAAAAAAGGGGAGCATATTTTTTTTTAATAGCAGCAAAAATTTATTGTCATTGAATTAATGCATAAAGGTAAGTGCCTTTTGGGACCACTTAACTCGAAGATTCTTATTTTTGTCTTTGTCTCATAACTTCAAACAAAAGAATACCTGTTGCAACCGAAACATTAAGAGAATCAATTTTTCCCTGCATTGGAATCTTTGCCAGAAAATCGCAATTCTCCGCTACAAGTTTACGGATTCCCTTTTCTTCATTACCAACAATAACAGCAAGCGGCATATTAAAATCAATATCAGTATAATTTTTCGATTCAGATGTCAGTAAAGATCCAACAATCCAGAATCCTTCTTTCTTCAATCGTTCAATTGTATGAACTAAATTATTTACCTTACAAATTTTAAGGTAAGATACAGCGCCGGCGGAAATCTTTTCAACTGTCTCGGTAATCGGCGAACTTTGATTTGTAGTAATTATAATACCGTCAACACCAGCGCATTCTGCCGTTCTAAATATTGCTCCGAGATTATGAGGATCCTGAATAGAATCAAGAAGAAGGAGAAATGGCAAATCTGATTTTTTTGATTCGTCAATCAGTTCTCCAAGTTCAAAATATTTCTGACTTCTTTTATATGCAATAACTCCCTGAGCATTCTCTCCGTCAGTTAGTATGTTGAATTTATCGGATGATAATTGAGTGATTTTAACTTTGTTGGTTTTTGCAGCGGAAAAGATCTGATCAATAATATCCCCATGCTGTCCGAAAGCGACATAAACTAATTCCAGGTCCAATCCGGATTTTAACGCTTCGAGGACAGGTTTTCTGCCGTAGATTTTTTTCACACTGTTCTATATATGAATTACGTAAGGAATTTCAATTTAATTTGTTTCCGGAAAAGAGAAATCCTCTTCTGCAACGGTAAATGTACAGAATAGCCGGTTATTCTTCTTTTTTGACTTATACTGTTTTGTAAGCAGAATTTCTTTTTTAAAAATGTTGAAATGATATTCTCCGGTATTGATTGCGCCGTCTTGTTTGACTACATTAACAATATAATCACCAACGAGATCTTCAAAAAGAATATCAGTTCTTGCCGGTTGAATCAACGGAACAACATTTGTCTTTGCTTTAAGACCCATTATAATTAATGTAAATTCATTTTTTTCTTGAAGTACTTCAACCGATACTTCATAAGAAAAACTTGTAAACTCAACTATTGTTTCAATTGCAAAAACGCAATATTGCTTTCTTACCGATTCGTCATATTTGAAAAATGCTTTGCAGATATATTCAAGTTTATCGGGTTTCTTCAGAGGAATTGCCTCAATTGCCGTATGGGCTTTCTTTTTCCTTGTTTTTGGAATTTTAGGAAGATCTTTAAGTTTTCTAAGCGACAATTATACACCTTTTATAATTTGGCAGATTTTATTGAGTTCGTCCTTTCCGAAAATTAACTGTTCTCCATTACGCATATTTTTGAGAACCAATTCTCCTTTTGCAAATTCATCACCACCTATAAATAAAACAAATGCAGCATTGAATCTGTTTGCTTCTCGCATTTGCGCTTTAACGCTTCTGCTTAGATAGTCCAAATCAGTAATCAGGTTTTTTCTTCTAAATTCAGTTGCTGTTTTATAAGCGAAATTTTCCAATCCTTTCTCTATGGTTACAATATACAGATCTATTTTCTCGTCTCCAATCATTAATGACTTTTCATTTTCGCATGCCAATAAAATTCTTTCAATTCCGGCAGCAAATCCTACTCCCGGAATATTTGCACCGCCAAGTTCTTTAATCAAAAGGTCATACCTTCCTCCTCCGCATAATGCACTTTGGGAACCGACGCTTTGGCTTACAACTTCAAATGTTGTATTGGTGTAATAATCGAGTCCCCGTACAAGTTTCGGATCAATTAAATAAGGGACACCGGCAAGAGTCAGCGCCTGTTTGACTTTATCAAAATGTGCAAAACTTTCTTCATCAAGATGATCGATTAAAAGCGGTGCGTCAATTAATAATTTCTGATCCTGCTCTTCCTTGCTGTCAAAGATGCGGAGAATATTTGTCTCGAATCTTTTTTTACTTTCACCCGACAATTTATCAAAATGAGGAAGCATATAACTTTTTAATTTAATTTTATATTCCTCACGTGATGCCGGGATACCAAGCGAATTAATTTTAACCTGCAGGTTTTTCAGACCAAGTTTAACTAATATATCATAAGCTATTATTATCATTTCAGCATCAAGCGATGGGTCGTTACTGCCGATAGCTTCAGCGCCAAATTGATGAAACTGTCTGAATCTTCCCGCCTGTGGACGTTCCTGTCGAAACATGGGGGCGATATAAAAGAGCTTATTGAGATTTTGTTTTTTATCAAGGGAATGTTCAATAAAAGCTCTTACAACTCCTGCCGTCATTTCCGGACGAAGAGTAAGACTTTCCCCGCTGCGGTCAAGAAATGTGTACATTTCCTTGCTGACTATATCCGTAGATTCCCCGATTCCCCTTGCAAACAATCCTGTTTCCTCAAATATAGGAGTACGGATTTCCTTATAATTGAATTTAGAAAGGTTTGAAATAACAACTGATTCAAGAAAATTCCATTTCGGAATATCTCCTGGAAGAATATCGCGGGTACCGGTAACGGCTTTAATCATAATTTATTTATACATTCTCAAAATAATGGTTTTCTTCTTCTTCAAAGAGGGAATAAATTTCTTTGGCAGTTTTAGCTTTTGCGAGTCCCTGGCGGAATTCATCTTTATTCATCATACGGGAGATTCTGCTGAGAAGTTTTATATGAGGGCCTACAAGACTTTCTTTTCCAACTAAAAGGAATACGAGATTTACAGGTTGTTCATCAAGAGCTTGAAAATCAAGCGGCTGATCGATTTTACCAAACGCTGCTATGATTTCACTAACGCTGTTTGTTTTGGCATGCGGAATTGCAAAACCTTTTCCAACACCGGTCGACATGATTTTTTCTCTTTCATGGATTGAATTACGCATTTCTTCAAGATTAACAATACGATTATCATTTTTGAATAAACCGATCAATTCATCAATTATTTCGTTCTTTGAAGATCCTTTCATTGAGGGGATAATTTTATCAACACTGAGAATGTCGCAGATTTTCATTTTATTGTTTCCATTGATTTTGTCTGGCACAAATTTAAGAAAGGCCTGCTGTTTAATCAAAAGAATCTTTTGAAATGTTATATCTATTTTTCTTGCAGAGTTGGCGGTCAAAGACTAATTTTTCAGCGAGAATAATTATTATATACACGAAACGTCACAGATAAAAATAAAGGCAGTTATGGAAAAAATTTTATTACTAGGCGCCGAAGCAATTGCTCAGGGTGCAATAGAGGGGGGCATGTCAGGAATTTATGCTTATCCCGGTACACCTTCTACTGAAATTACCGAATATGTACAAAATTCAAAATCAGCTGCGGCAAGAAATATACACCGGCAATGGTCTTCAAATGAAAAAACAGCAATGGAAGCGGCATTAGGAATGTCGTATGCCGGGAAAAGAGCAATGGTCTGCATGAAACATGTTGGGCTGAATGTTGCCGCAGATCCTTTTATTAATTCTGCAATTACAGGAGTTAACGGAGGACTTATTATCACAGTTGCAGATGATCCATCAATGCATTCTTCTCAAAATGAACAGGATTCCAGGTTCTTCGGGAAATTTGCTATGATTCCAATATTTGAACCTTCAAATCAGCAGGAAGCGTATGATATGGCAAGAGATGGATTTCAAATATCCGAGAAATTTAAGACACCGGTAATGATAAGGATTACAACCCGCCTATCACATTCCCGGTATGGAGTTCAAGTAAGTGAATTTAGAGAGGAAAATTTATTGAAACTCCCCGATGACCCAAAACAGTTTGTTTTACTTCCTGCCATTGCCAGAAACAGGTATCGTATTCTATTAAATAACCAGATTAATTTTGAATCATCATCAGAATCATCCCTTTACAACAAATATATTGACGGAGAAAATAAATCTTTGGGAATTGTTGCATGCGGAATTTCCTATAACTATTTAATTGAGAATTTCAAAAATCATAAATGCTCTTATCCTGTAGTTAAAATCGGACAATATCCGGTACCGAAAATATTATTGAATAAATTAAAATCAGAATGTAAAAAGATACTCGTTCTTGAAGATGGTTATCCTTTTGTTGAAGAAATCCTGAAAGGATTTTTTGATTTGGATATAAAAATTCTTGGAAGGCTGGATGGGACATTGCCAAGAGACGGCGAATTAAATCCTACATTAGTAGCAATCGCATTAGGAATTCCTACGAAACATGGGCTGCCTGTTCCAGAGATAGTTGCAAACAGACCTCCTGAATTATGCAATGGCTGCAGTCACCGCGATGTTTATGAAGCATTAAATATAGCAATGAAACCGTTCGGGGATAAAAAAGTTTTCTCTGATATTGGCTGTTATACTTTAGGAGCGTTGCCTCCGTTTAATGCAATTTATTCCTGTGTTGATATGGGCGCTTCAATTACAATGGCTAAAGGAGCCGCCGACGCCGGTTTATTCCCTGCAGTAGCTGTTATAGGCGATTCTACATTTACTCATTCCGGTATAACAGGATTGCTGGATGCTGTAAACGAAAATTCTCCAATCACTGTGATAATATCAGATAATTCGGCTATTGCAATGACCGGGGGACAGGATTCCTCGGCAACAGGAAGAATAAAAGAAATTTGTGCGGGTATTGGTGTAAATCCGGAACACATTAAAGTTGTCGTTCCTTTGAAAAAAAATCAAGAAAATATGTTATCGATCCTAAAAGAAGAACTTGAATATAAAGGAGTATCCGTAATTATAGCACAGAGAGAATGTATTCAAACAGTTACACGTAAAAAGAAAACAGCGAAAAGGGGTTAGGGATCAGGGATCAGGGATTAGGGATCAGGGGTTAGGGATTAGAAATTAGTTAAATATAAAATAAAGTAGAATTTGAATAATGAAAAAAGATATTATTTTATCCGGAGTTGGCGGGCAGGGCATTCTATCAGTAGCATCAATCATAGGATTAGCTGCAATCGAGAGCGGGCTATTTGTAAAGCAGGCAGAAGTTCACGGTATGAGTCAGCGCGGCGGAGCGGTTCAATCTCATTTAAGAATTTCTTCAGATGAAGTTGCTTCCGACTTGATTCCACTTGGAGAAGCTGATGTAATTTTATCCGTTGAACCATTGGAATCATTAAGATATCTGCCATATTTATCTTCAGATGGATGGATTATCACAAATACAGCTCCATTTATTAATATCTCTGATTATCCGGATATGAATAAATTATTAACTAAAATCCGTTCTTATAAAAATGTTATTGCCATAAATGCTGATGAAATCGCTAAAAGAATCAGTTCCCCAAAAGCGTCAAATGTTGTTATTCTAGGCGCTGCTTCACTTTATTTAGGTATTCCATATGAGAATCTTGAAAATGGAATTCGTAAACTATTCAGCAAAAAGGGCGACGAGTTAATAAATATGAATTTAACTGCCTTAAAAGCAGGAACGGGAAGTTAAATTGTGATTAGTGACAAGTGTATGAATTTGTATATTGTTGAATCGTGTACTCAAAATTATCTTCGACTACTCAATAAATCAACTCTTCAACAGTTCAACCTTTCAACAACAAAGAAATTCTTATCATCGGATTAAGATGACAACATTATCCTATTTTAAGCATAAGAATAAATATCATAAGTAATTTTGTTTTCCAATGTGTTTTGAATTTCGAATATTTTATTGTGATTCGAAGTATTTCCGCTAATCATAGAAAATAATTCGTTTCTTGAGTTACGGCGGTTCACAGTATCTTTTGAACAAAGAAGTTTGAATAAATTATTTAATTGGTACCAGTTAACGTTTCTTCCAAGTTCTCCGCATAAATCGCTATACATCAATTCATATTTTTTTATATCAAGTAAATTTGGCTCAATGGAATTTATTAAACTTAATATACTTCCGGTCAGGAATGATAATTCAAGAAAAGATTCACCCCCCCGCTGAATCTTTTCTGAAATAATTTCATAAAACTTAGTTAAAGATTGTCTGGGGTCATTTGTACAATCTAGTGAAAAGTTGTTACTTTCAGCTTCATCAAAAATATCAAGTACAAGTTCATATGCTGTTTTAAAAATATCTCCGCTGAAATCCGTAACCATAAAATTTGGGAACTCAGTAATATCTTTTAGATCTTCATCAAGTTGATCGCGTAAAAAAGAAACAAAATAACCAAGTGTAAAAGCTGCAGTCAATTTTCTTTTTGAAATGGATTCCATTTGAAGCTCCTCTGATCATTGAGATTGAATTTTACGAATAGAAAATAAACAGAGGTTTTGGATAAAACACTAGTACAAGTACTAGTCGAAATCACTTTTTTTGTCATTTTCTTTAAAAAACACTAGTAGTTGTACTAGTACCATACAAGCTTGGATTATCTTTGTTCTTTTTTTAATAAAATCAAAGGATGGGGTTTAAGAGGGAAAAAATTACTTGTTATAAGTAGTAATTAGCTGCACGATTATTTTTCTTATAAAGTTCATCGTTAACAATTGTATAACGCTGATTATTTTTTTGGCTATTTGTTTTTTTCAATTCATTATTAGTTCTGCCCGTTGCACTTTTAATCATCGTTTGTTTAAGAATGATGTTAACTTCTTTAGGTTTAGCATTATTGATATTGAATATATTCGGTGTATAAAAATAATCTTTACTCTTTTTAGATACAGGTATATAAATTACAGGTTTATTGATTCCGGTATTTTTTAGAGTTTTGAATTCATTACGTAGTTGAGAATTCTCTTTATTTATCTTTGATAAAAAGAATGAAAATCCAATAATTAGAACCAATAACCCGCCTGTTATCATTAAAACAGAATAAATAATCTGTATAAGTTCCATATATTCTCAGGATAAAAGATACTTTATTGTCTCAATTATAATGCCATTAAAAATGTTGTATTTTAGCTTGCGTGTATCCAATATTTTCTGATAAAACGTATCAAGTTGAGATTATCTATTATTTTAAGACAAATAGGCTTTTAAATGAACTATTTTATTTACGAAACAAACAAATGATTCAATTAAGGAGTTCATTGATTTTCAATATATTATTTTCGTTAAGAAATATTTCAGTGATTTCCTTACAATGAATCTCCTCGCCGCAAACAGCGAGGAATTGGCCCTGACTACTCGCCTCGCTAAAGCCGAGAGGAGGATTAAACGTGGGATTTATCGATAAAATAATTGAAAGGGATTTTAATTTACAATATTTTATTCTTTTATTTGGGGATCAAATACAATTTATTTCGCTTAAATATGAATGAAATTCAATCAATTATTGAAAGTCTGCAATTGCAGAAACATCCCGAAGGCGGTTATTTCAGAGAAATTTATCGTTCAAATGAAATATTACAAAAGGCAGCTTTGGACAATCGATATTCCGGCGATAGAAATTATTCAACTTCGATTTACTACTTATTACCCGGAGTTTCAATTTCACTTTTTCACAGATTAAAGTCCGATGAAACCTGGCACTTCTACCTTGGTTCATCATTAATTCTACACTGTATCAGCGAAATAAAGGGATATTACAAAATTAAACTTGGTAATAATTTAACTGATAATGAGATACCCCAATTTACAATTCCACATGGTGATTGGTTCGCCGCGGAAGTAATCAATAAAAATTCATTTTCGCTAACCGGATGTACCGTAACTCCGGGATTTTCATTTCAGGATTTTGAATTAGCCGGACAAAATGAATTGTCGGTAAAATTCCCCGAATTAAAAGAACTTATAAACATGTTTACATAGTGTCAGAATATGAATAAAAAAATCGATATAATTAGAGGAGATATTACAAAACAAAATGTTGATGCAATCGTAAATGCAGCAAATACCAGTTTACTTGGCGGCGACGGAGTTGATGGGGCTATTCATCGGGCGGCGGGACCAGAACTTTTAGAGGAATGCCGTACATTAGGAGGATGCCCGACCGGAGCGGCAATAATCACTAAAGGTTATAATTTACCCGCAAGATATATCATCCATACTGTTGGACCTGTTTGGAAAGGAGGATCCAATCATGAAGAGGAATTATTGGGAAACTGTTATAAAAATTCTTTGACATTAGCTGTTGAAAATAATATTACAACAATTGCTTTTCCTATGATAAGTACAGGCGCCTACGGTTTTCCATTCAACCGTGCAGGCAAAATAGCAATTGATACAATTAATGAATTCTTAAAAAGAGATAACTCAATTGATAAAATATTGCTGGTTTGTTTTTCTGAAATTGATTACGAATCATTATCCGGACTAGATTAAAGAAAAGATTTGAGCATTTATATTCGATTAAGCGCTTTATTTTATTTGTTATCTAAAAAAAGACAAAACCGATATACCCGCAACTGCTATAAAAGCTCCAAAAATTGAAATCCATGTTAATTTTTCTTTATAATAAAAACGAACCATGGGAAGCATAATAATCGGAACGGTTGCCATAATAGTAGCGGCAATTCCAACCTGCGTATGTGAAATTGAAATGAGACTGAAAGTAATTCCAAGAAAAGGTCCTATGAATGAACCGATTACCGTAAATATAAGAGCCCGCTTATTATTCCGGAAAATCTTAACCGGATTTATAAAACGACTCGTCATCATCGCCATTGGATAGAGTATTATTACTGCTGAAAAAATACGGATGAATGTTGCAGCAAAACTATTTATTTCTCCTTCATTAAAAGCGAATTTTGCATAAATCAAACCAACTGCCTGACCTGCAGCTCCGATTATGGCAAAGAAAATTCCTGAATATTTAATTTTGTAATGACCGGACGGTTTTTCCTCTCTTTTAAATACAACCAGTACTATACCTGCAACAGTGATTAACATACCGATTATCCCCAAAAGTGATAACCGTTCCCCGAGAAACATATAAGCCATAAGAGAAGACATTGCCGGAACTAGAGCCATAATTAACATACTTAAGCGGGCACCGATACTTTTGAAAGCTTTAAATAGAAACGTGTCCCCTACCACCAATCCAATAAAACCACTAATAGAAAGATTCATTATCTGGTGCAGTGATAAGTTAAAGCGGATATTTAAAAATAAAAATGTGATGAGAAGAAAACAGATCGCAAAGATCATTCTGGTAATATTTACATAAATGGGACCTACCCGATTTGATGCTTCGCTAAAACATATTGCCGTAGCCGACCATAAAACTGCTGTAATTAAAGCTGCAAATTCACCAATGAACGGCATAATTTATCTTTTTGTTTACAGAGATAAAATAAAAAAAGTCCCGCATGCATTACAGCAAACAAAACTGATTGCTGCCGGCAAGTTTGCGGGACTTGGAAATTAACTTTTCTTTTAACTATTCAACCGAACAATTAATTGCTGCAATTCCCGGGAAAATACCTGTTGTACCAAGTTCTTCTTCAATTCTGAGCAACTGATTATATTTTGCAATGCGGTCTGTTCTGCTTGCAGAACCTGATTTAATCTGACCTACATTAGTTGCCACTGCTATATCAGAAATTGTAACATCTTCAGTTTCACCCGAACGGTGGCTAATAACCGATGTATAACTTGCGCGTTTTGCCATTTCAATTGCATCGAGAGTTTCGGTCAAAGTACCAATCTGATTTACTTTAATTAAAATAGAATTAGCTGTACCTGTTGCAATTCCTTTGGCAAGGTATTCAGTATTAGTAACGAATAAATCGTCGCCAACTAATTGAATTTTATTGCCAATTTTATCGGTTAGCAATTTCCAGCCTGCCCAGTCAAATTCCGCCATACCGTCTTCGAGAGAAATAATCGGGTATTGTTTAACCCAATTAACATAATAGTCAACCATCTTTTCAGGGGACATGTAAGATTTATCGGATTTAAAGAAATAATATGCCTGTTTATCTTTATCCCACATTTCGCTTGCGGCGGGATCAAGAGCAATGAAAACATCTTTACCGGCTTTCAAGCCTGCTTTTTCAATTGCTTCAAGAATAACTGTGATTGCTTCTTCATTAGATTTCAAATTTGGAGCAAATCCGCCTTCATCACCAACGGCAGTATTATATCCCTTTTTCTTTAAAACTGATTTTAATGAATGGAATACTTCGGCTCCATATCTTAATGCTTCTGCGAATGAAGGAGCTCCTGCCGGCATAACCATAAATTCCTGGAAGTCAACATTATTATCAGCATGTTTTCCGCCATTTAAAATATTCATCATTGGGACAGGTAAAGTTCTGGCATTAACTCCGCCAATATATCTATAAAGAGGAAGTTCAAAAGCTTCGGCAGCTGCCTTAGCGCATGCCAAAGAAACGCCTAAAATTGCATTTGCGCCAAGAACCGATTTGGTTGGAGTTCCGTCAAGTTCACAGAGAAAGTTGTCAATTGCCACTTGTTCCGCCGCATCAAAGTCAATAAGTTCATCGGCAATTTTATTATTGATGTTATCAACTGCTTTAAGAACTCCTTTTCCCATATATCTTGATTCATCGCCGTCTCTTAATTCAACAGCTTCATTTTCACCTGTTGAAGCGCCGCTTGGAACTGCAGCTCTTCCGGTTACACCGCATTCAAGCGTAACTTCAACCTCCACCGTCGGATTGCCGCGTGAGTCTAATATTTCTCTTCCCCATACATCTACAATTGTTGTCATTTAATACTCTCCGTTATTGATTATGAAATTTTATGGCGACAAAGTTAACAATAGGATGAGGGAAATTCAATTTAATCATGATAAATTATTATTTTTACTTCTTAGCGATATTCACATTAATTATATTTGAGTTGGTTATTCTTTGATATCTGCCCACGTAGCTCAGTATGGATA
>Ga0182027_10014214_pt1 | contig 11036 bp, 10 predicted proteins | sample 712E1DmetaG_FD_121300 | JGI IMG/M metagenome (GOLD analysis project Ga0182027, IMG submission 121300) | Permafrost microbial communities from Stordalen Mire, Sweden - 712E1D metaG (Illumina Assembly) | ecosystem: Environmental > Terrestrial > Soil > Wetlands > Permafrost | place: Sweden...
CTTTGGTTCGGTGATTGTGGATACGAAGGTCATTGATCGCATTACCGACCATGAGCGCGGCCAAATGCTGAATTATCTCCGCATCACAAAGTTGCGGGTCGGCTTGATTTTGAATTTCAAGAATGCGCGGCTGGAATTTGAGCGCGTTGTCCTGTAATTTTTAATCCGTGTCCATCCGTGGTAAAATAATTTTTTGGAAAAATGAGCAAACCGATTCTCGAAATCAAAGATCTCAATGCGGGCGTTGAGGGCAAAAAAATCCTCAAGGGCGTCAGTCTGACGATTTCGTCTGGTGAAGTTCACGCCATCATGGGACCGAATGGCAGCGGCAAAAGCACACTGGCCGCGGTGCTGGCCGGGCGCGACGGTTACAATGTGACCGGCGGCGAAGTGCTTTACCGGGGCAAAAACCTGCTCGAACTCGATCCTGAGGAGCGCGCCCGTGAAGGGCTGTTCCTTGCGTTCCAGTATCCAGTCGAAATTCCCGGCGTCAACAGTACCTATTTTCTCAAGGCCGCGCTCAATGAAATCCGCAAGCACAAGGGCGAGTCCGAACTTGATGCGATGGAGTTTCTCACCGTGGTGAAGGAAAAAATGAAACTGCTGGAACTTAGTGAGGATTTGTTGAGACGCTCGGTCAATGAGGGTTTCTCCGGCGGCGAAAAGAAGCGTGCCGAGATTTTCCAGATGGCCGTGCTCGAACCCAGGCTCGCCATTCTCGACGAAACTGATTCCGGCCTCGACATTGACGCGCTGAAAATCGTCGCTTCCGGCGTCAACAAGTTGAAACGCGCCGACAGCGCCCAACTGGTCATCACCCATTACCAGCGTTTGTTAAACTACATCATTCCTGATTTCGTGCATGTGCTTGTGGATGGCCATATCGTGAAATCCGGCGGCAAGGAACTCGCGTTCGAACTCGAAGCCAAAGGTTACGACTGGATTACGAAAGGCGAAGTAGTTAAAGCTTGAGCCATGAATCTGGACGAAGCCCAACGTCAACGCATCACCGCCTGGGTTCTCCAGGGCGCAAAGCTCTCGGAAATCCAAAGCCGCCTCGCGGAGGAATTCGGCCAGCGGCTCACTTACATGGAAGTGCGGTTTCTCGTGGACGATTTGAAACTCACGTTGAAAGACCCGGAACCGCCCAAACCCGCCGCCATCGTCAATCCGCAACCGGGGGCAACTCCGCCCAAACCCGCCGACGCCAAAAAAATACCGCCGTCCGCCGAACCGCCGTCCGCGACCGGCAAAGTTTCCGTGAGTGTGGATCAATTGACACGCCCCGGCTCAATCGTCAGCGGCAAGGTCACATTCAGCGATAATCAACAGGCGGACTGGTATCTCGACCAGACGGGCCGACTTGGGGTAATACCCAAACAGCAGGGTTACAAACCATCCGCAGCGGATGTGCAGCAATTTCAAGCCGCGTTGCAAAGCGAGATGGCGCGGATGGGATTTTGATGGCTGGCTAATTCCAGCCGCCAATTCTTGCCGCACGCCCGGCAACTTGGCACATTGACGCGTGATGCGTGAACAATTCCGGGTCTGGGCGGAAAGTCTCGAAACCTTCGCCCTCGAAGTCATTTCCGACGAACGCCGTGACACCAAAGCGGTGTTGATGCGCGGACTTTTGTTTGGCAGCTCGAAGCTTTTCCAGGTCGGCGTCAAGCTGCGCCGGTGGCTTTACAATGTCCGCATCTTTCGCGACACGACATTGGGCGTGCAAGTCATCGCCATCGGCAATCTCACCGTCGGCGGCACGGGCAAAACGCCGGTTGTGGAAAAATTTGCGCGCGAACTTCGCGACGCCGGGCGCAACGTAGCCATTCTTTCGCGCGGTTACCGTTCCAAACCGCCGCCGTTTCATGAATGGCTGCTCAATAAAATTTTACTGCGCGAAGACCAGACCCCGCCGCGTGTTGTGTCCGACGGCAAATCGCTGTTGCTCGATTCGGAAATGGCCGGCGACGAACCCTACATGCTCGCATCAAACCTTAAAGACGTCGTCGTGCTCGTGGACAAGGACCGCGTCAAGAGCGGGCGTTATGCGATTGAAAAATTCGGCTGCGACACGCTGCTGCTCGACGATGGTTTTCAATACTGGGATTTGCATGGACGCCGGCACGATGTCGTTTTGGTTGACCGCCAGCAGCCGTTTGGTAATGAGCATTTGCTGCCGCGCGGCACATTGCGCGAACCGCCATCACATCTCGCCCGCGCCCACACGATTTTCATCACCAAAAGCGACGGCCAGTCCGCCGAACTGCGCCAGCGCATTGCAAAAATCAATCCCGATGCTGCCGTCATTGAATGTGTTCATCATCCGCTTTATCTCGAAGATGTGTTCACCGGCGAGCGGCGCGAATTGGATTTTTTGAAAGGGCGGAAAGTCGCTTCGTTCAGCGGTATCGCGCAACCGGAAAGTTTCGAACTAAGCCTCATAAAACTTGGCGCGGAGCTGGTCTATTCCAAGCGTTTTGTCGACCACCACCGTTTTACACAGCAGGAGGTTCTCAACGTCATTAATCGCGCAAAAAAACGCCAGGCCACCACCATTATCACCACGCAAAAGGACGCCGTGCGTTTCCCCAAAATTGACCGGCGTGATCTGCCCATTTATTTCATGCGCGTCGAAATCCAAATCGTCAGCGGCGCAAACGACTTCCAGGATTGCGTCCGCAAAATCTGTTTCCGCTAATGGATACCCTGCTCTACCCGGTGGCCCGCCTGCTCATTGCGCTGCTTCAGGCGCTGCCGCTCACCCTGGTCGCGCGCATCGGCCGCGCGGTTGGCGCGCTGGTGTATCGACTCGATGCGCGGCATCGGCGGGTGGCGCTGCAAAACCTGGAAATGTGTTTTGGCAACAAGAAATCGCCCGAGGAAATCCGCGCGCTCGCCCGGGAAAATTTCCGGCGCGTCGGGGAAAATTTTGCCTGTGCCATCAAAACCTCCGCAATGAGCTGGAATGAATTGCGCCCGCACGTCGAGTTCGTCGGCACAGACCGCCTGCTGCCGCCGCGCCGGGTCGTCGCGGCCATCGGCCATTTTGGGAACTTTGAATTATACGCGCGCTTCGGACAGTTTTTGCCGGGTTATCAATGCGCCACCACCTATCGCGCCCTGAACCAACCGGCGCTCAACCGGCTGATGCAAAAATTGCGTGAACGCTCAGGCTGTCTTTTTTTTGAACGGCGGGCCGACGGACCGTTGCTGCGCGCCGCAATGAACCGGCAGGGAATCATTCTCGGCCTGCTGGCCGACCAAAGTATGAATGGCTTGCGCGGACCATTCCTCGGCCATGACTGTTCCACCACGCTTGCGCCCGCCGTATTCGCACTGCGCTATCATTGCGCGCTGCACACGGGAATCTGTTATCGAACCGGGCTTGCCCAATGGCGAATCGAAGTCGGACCGGAGATCCCGACACACGAAAATGGCGCGCCGCGGCCGACCGGAGTCATCATGCGCGATGTAAATCGCATACTCGAAGATGCCGTGCGTCGCGACCCGGCCAATTGGTTTTGGGTCCATCGCCGCTGGAAAGACTGATATGAACACGCCACCAAAAGTCCAGCCCCGCCGCATTCTGGTGCGCGGCGCCAACTGGCTCGGCGATGCGGTCATGACCACGCCCGCGCTGACGCGCCTGCGAGAAAAATTTCCCGATGCGCACATCGCCCTGCTCACACCGGAAAAATTGAGGGATTTATGGCTTGCCTCGCCGACTTGTCTCGTCGAAGCAAAGCAAAGACGGAAGCAAGGCGAAGGCGGGCTGCATCATCCGGCGGTAAATGAAATCATTCCGTTTGCACCGGGTGAAAACGCGTTTTTCGTGGGTCAAAAATTGCGTGCAGGCAAATTTGATCTCGCGCTTATATTCCCGAACTCACCGCGCTCGGCGATTGAAACCTGGCTTGCCGGAATCCCGCAACGCATCGGTTACGCACGCCCATGGCGCAATTTTTTCCTGACGAATGCAATCGCGCCACGCTCCGGAGCGGTAAAAATGCGGAAGCGTTCTGTTGCCGAAATTCAACAGCTGATCGCGGTTCCAACCCAAAACTCAAAACTCAAAACTCAAAATTTATCGAGCCACCAAATCCACGAATATCTGCATCTCGTCGCCGCGCTCGGAATAAATCCTGAACCGCTGCCACCGACGCTGTTCGTCACGCCGGATGAAATTGAAGCGGTGAAGAAAAAATTCGGATTGGAGAAAATCACGCAGCCGATCTTCGGTTTGAACGCCGGCGCGGAATACGGTCCGGCCAAACGCTGGCCGATTGAAAAATTCATCGCTGCCGCGCAACAGATTCAACAGCGCACAAATTGTGTTTGGATTTTGTTCGGCAGCAAAAGTGACACGCCAATCGCAAACCGAATTGAGTCTGAAACTCAAAATTCAAAATTTAAAATTCAAAACTTGGCCGGAAAGACTTCCCTGCGCGAATTGATGGCGCTTTTGAAGGTCTGCCGTGTGCTGCTTACGAATGACACCGGCCCGATGCACGTGGCTGCCGCACTCGGCACACCGGTCGTCGTCCCGTTCGGCAGCACGTCGCCGGAACTGACCGGACCGGGCCTGCCGGGTGATGCACGGAACCTGCTGCTCAAGTCTGATGCGCCGTGTTCACCGTGTTTTCTGCGCGAATGCCCGATTGATTTCCGCTGTCTGAACGGCATCAGCGTCGAGCGCGTCGTGAAAGCGGTTTTGGAAATTTTAAATTCAAGGTAGGGCGCGCTGTCCCTAGCGCGCCGCTTCAAGATACTAACGGCGCGTTCGGAGAACGCGCCCTACCAGAATTTAATTAGACTTTGTGCCTTCATACCTTCGTGGTAGATTCGCTTCCGTGGAAACGGTCACCAATCTTACGAATGAACTCGTCGCGTCCTACACCCGCGTCGGGGGCATCAACCATTTGGACGGCAAAAATCTGCCGTCCAAGCGCGCCATCACGGCCATCACACAGGATTTGCTGCGGCTGCTGTTCCCCGGTTTTTTTGACGAGAAGCCGCTGCATTCCTCGGAAATCAAAACGGTGACGGCTTCGTTGCTGGATTTGGTGCTGGGCAAATTGGAGACCGAAATCCGCAAGAGCCTCGAATATAATCCACCTGATAATTTACAAAAAAAGGACATCCCGAAAGCGGCACATAGTTTGACATTGGAATTCCTCGGCAGCCTGCCGCGATTGCGAGAGGTGCTTCAGACGGACATGGAAGCGGCTTACGACGGCGATCCTGCAGCGAAGAGTAAGGAAGAGGTGTTGGTGTCGTATCCGTTTGTCGAAGCCATCGCGGTGCAACGGCTGGCACACGAGTTATATTTGAAAAACGTTGCGCTGATTCCGCGCATCATGACGGAGTGGGCGCATTTTCGTTCCGGCATGGATTTGCATCCGGGCGCGCAAATCGGGTCGCACTTTTTCGTGGATCACTGCACCGGCACGGTCGTGGGCGAAACGACTACCATCGGCAATCACGTGAAGATGTATCACGGCGTCACGCTCGGCGCGAAATCCACTTCCGCAGTGGAACAACTGCGCGGCAAAAAACGGCATCCGACGATTGAGGATCGCGTGACGATTTATCCGGGTGCGACGATTCTCGGCGGCGAAACGGTCATTGGCGCGGGCAGCACCATTGGCGGCAACGTATTCCTCATGGAAAGCGTTCCGCCGAACTCAATCGTTCTTTACGACGCCCCAGAAATGCGCGTGTTGAGCAAAACGAAAAAGAAATCCGCGACGGACTTTTAGATTTGAAGATCGCTCTGTTCACAAGACGTTGAAAGCCCTCATCGAAACCAGAAAGACGAGACCTGAGCGGGTCTTCCTCGTCGGTGTCGAACTCAAATCACGTAACCGCGCAGACACGCGCGATTCGCTTGCCGAACTCGGTGAACTTGCGGTGACCGCCGGCGGTGAAGTCGTCGGTGACGGCCTGCAAAAAACGGAATCGCTGAATCCCGCCACGTTCATCGGCAAAGGCAAGGCGGCTGAATTCGCGGATTTCTGCCAGCGCCAGGACGTGGACACGGTGATTTTCGATGACGAGCTTTCGCCGGCGCAGAGCCGCAATCTTGAAAAGATTTTCAACTGTAAAATCCTCGACCGCACGTCGCTCATTCTCGACATCTTCGCGCAACGCGCCCGCACGCGGGAAGGCAAACTACAGATTGAACTGGCGCAGCTTCAGCATTTGCTGCCGCGTTTGACGCGGTTTTGGGGCCACTTGTCCCGGCAATCAGGTGGCATCGGCATGCGCGGCGGTGAAGGTGAAACACAATTGGAAACCGACCGGCGCAGAGTGCAGGATAGAATCGCCACAATTTCGCGCGAACTGGAGTTGGTGCGGCAACAGCGCGGTATTCAACGCAGCGTGCGCCAGCGTAATAACTGGCCGCTGGCTTCCATCGTCGGCTACACGAACGCGGGCAAATCCACTTTGCTCAACGCACTCACCGGTTCAGATGTTTTGGTGAAGGACATTTTGTTCGCCACGCTCGACCCGACGACGCGCCGCTTGCGGCTGCCGACGAACCAGAATGTTTTGCTCACCGACACCGTCGGCTTCATCCGTAAATTGCCGCACGGTCTGGTCGAAGCCTTCAAGGCAACGCTCGAAGAGGTTGTCCAGGCCGACTTGTTGTTGCACATCGTGGACATCAGCCATCCGCAAGCTGAGGAACAGATTCAGGCGGTGAACGCCGTGCTCGAGGAAATCGGCGCGGGCGAAAAGCCGACGATCATGGTTTTCAACAAAATGGATCGCCTTGACAACAAGGGGCCATTAAATCGGTTGCAGGCGCATCACACGCACGCAGTCGCCATTTCCGCAACGACTGGTGAAGGCATTCCGGTTTTGCTCGCTGAAATCGGGACGCAGTTGCGACCGAAGCGCGAATTTTTGGAATTGCGCGTGCCGCACGAGCAGGCGGCGGTGATTGCGCGATTACACAAGGTGGGACAGGTCATCACGCGCCGTTACAGCGGCAAAACCGCGCGATTCAAAGTCCGTATTCCACCGCATTATCACGACGAATTTGCGCCTTACATCGTGCGCGATGCGCAGGCAATTTGAAGTTTAGGAAACTTCTTCCGTGGTGAACTCAACCCCGCCGGTCCATTTGGCAACAATGTTGTAAATGAAAGCGGCAATCACTCCGCCAATAAATCCAAGCGCGGCATAAATAACCGGCAGAAAAATCACGAACACACCCGAGAAAATGACGGGGAGCGCGTGAGCGCCCGTTCTCGCGCCAACAGCGCCAATCACCGAAAAAATGAGGAAAAATGGGACGAGAAAAACAAGCGACATGATGCCGTAAATAACGGCGAGCGTGATTCCCAGTTTGAGCGGGCTGACGTTGGTGAGTCGTTTTTTCATGGTTTTGTTGGTTTGCTGTTTATTGAGGGTTTCGTGGCAACGTTCCCGATTTTTCGAATCGGGTCAATCCACAAATCCGTTGCTTGTCTGGCCATTGAAAGCGGTATATGATTTGTCCAAGTTCACTAAAATTGTATGTCAAAACCCGACCGCCGACCTTTCTATGGCAAGAACGTCCTTTGCGTCATCATGGGCGGGGGCCAGGGCAAGCGGTTGTTCCCGTTGACGAAGGAGCGCGCGAAACCGGCCGTGCCATTGGCGGGCAAATACCGGTTGGTCGACATCCCCATCTCCAACTGCATCAACTCCGGCTTCCGGCGCATTTACGTTTTGACGCAATTCAATTCCACCTCGTTGCACCGGCATATTACGGGAACGTATAAATTCGATTTGTTTTCGAGCGGCTTTGTGGAAATTCTCGCGGCGCAGCAGACGCTCACAGACACGTCATGGTATGAAGGCACCGCCGACGCCGTGCGAAAGAATCTCACGCACTTCCTCAACCACGATTTTGATTATCTGCTTATTTTGAGCGGTGACCAACTGTATCGGATGGATTTCCGCCACATCATTGCACAGCACGCCGAAACCGGCGCGGACATCACCGTGGCTACGATACCCGTCGGGCGGAGCGAAGCGCAATCGCTCGGCATCATGCAAATCTCGGAAGATGGCCGCATCAATCGTTTCGCGGAAAAACCCACTGATCCCGCCATGCTCGATTCACTCCGGTTGAAACCGGAATGGCATTCCAAATTCGGCATTACCGAAGGGCGCGAATCATTTCTCGCTTCGATGGGCATTTACGTCTTTAACCGCAGTTTGATTCAAGACCTGCTCAACAATTCGCTGTCTGATTTCGGCAAGAACGTCATTCCCGAAGCCATTAATTCGCAACGCGTTTTTTCCTTCATTTTTCACGGTTATTGGGAAGACATCGGAACGATTCGCAAGTTTTTCGAAGCGAACCTTGACCTCGCTTCCGAATTGCCGCGGTTCAATTTCTTTGACATGAACGCGCCGATTTTCAGCCGCCCGCGGTATCTGCCCAGTTCCAAAATCAATGGCGCGACCATAGACCACGCGCTCCTCGCCGACGGTTGCATCATCAACCGCGCGCGTCTCACGAACAGCATTGTGGGTTTGCGCACCATCGTCGGTGACGGCTCCGAGTTGAACCGCGTCATTACTCTCGGCAGCGATTATTACGAACCGCAGGAATCGGTGGACATGCACGAGCGCGAAGGCAAACCGCGCATTGGCATCGGCGCCCATTGCAAAATTGAGAACGCCATCATTGATAAAAACGCGCGCATCGGAAACAACGTCGTCATCTCGCCCGATGGCAAGCCCGATACGGTGGACCACGAACTTTATTACATCCGCGACGGCATCGTCATCATTCCCAAAAAAACCATCATCCCGCACGGGACGGTGATTTGAACAGGTGGCCCAACCTGTGCGCCTTCGCTCAAACCGGAAAACACTGATTAAAGGACTAAATTGTTGTGGACAAACGGCTAAGGCAGGAATAAGGTCGTTTTCATGAAAAAGGATAGACTGCAAAACGAGCTGTCCATTATCTGTTAGACCACGACCGCATGAAGCCTGCCGTATTTATTTTAGCTCTGCCGATGGTCATATATGCGTGGCTTTTATTCGCTACCCAAGATAGCGATGTGTTCAGCAGTGCGTTTCACATGGCGCTGCTTTCTCTCTGGTTTTTATCCTCGATTATCTGCCTCGTCTGGGGATTTTATATTTCACGTCGCAGCCGGCGGTTGGGTTGGCTTTGTGTTGCTGTTGCCATGATTCCGCTCGTCATGTTGGTGATGCCGGTTTATAGATCTTGATGATTATGAGACACGCGTGGTCTAACAAATCGCTGCAGGCAACGCGGGATGGTCGCTTCCGCCGTCGCTGTGCTTTGGCGCGACAAGCCAGTTCCGCTTCGCGGTTCACGTCATTTGGTCCCGCGCGCCTGAGCTTTGGCCGTTAGGCGGCACGAGCATATGAAAATGTCACGTTACTTCATCATTTTTGGCACAGTCGTATTATTGGTTGGTTGCGCTTCTCACGTCGCCAAGACTGAAGCTATTTCCGGTGGAGATTTTTTATTGCAGTTGCATCAGCAGGGTCGCCTTCCAGGCGATTCCAAAGATTCCCACGGGAAGATTACTTGCTATCTACTTCCGTCAGACTTGCAGCAGGTATCATATCCACTTTCCCGCACATACCAAGTTGTTAAGACAGGCGATATTTCCACGAACAATTATACCATTGTGCGGCTTACGAAAGATTCAGCATGGCAGTTGCAGCGGGCTTGGCGGACAGATTCGTCAGGTCATGTCATTGAAGTGATGCCTCCTAATACAAGGATAGGCTGCAAGGGATGATTCTCTTGTTGGTGTCAGGTTGCCATGCGCCATTTACTTTCGGCTTCACCGGTGATAAAATTCCCGTGTGCTTAACGCTACAGCCATTTGGAAAGCTCTTAATTCGCCCAGCCGGCTGACGCTCATCGCCGGGCCGTGCGTGATCGAAAACGAAAAGTTGTGTCTGCGGGTCGCCGCTTCGCTCAAAAAAATCTGCGCCAAGCTCGGCATTTTTTACGTCTTCAAGGCCAGCTTCGACAAGGCCAACCGCACCGCCACAAAATCCTTTCGCGGACCGGGTCTCGACGAAGGTTTGCGCGTGCTCGCCAAAGTGCGCGCTGAATTCGGCGTGCCCGTGCTCACGGACATTCACAACGAAGCGCAGGCCACTGTCGTTGGCGAAGTTGTGGACATTTTGCAAATCCCCGCATTTCTCTGCCGTCAGACCGATTTGATTGAAGCCGCTGCGCTCACCGGCCAGATTTTGAATCTAAAAAAAGGCCAGTTCCTGTCGCCAGCGGAAATGGGACAGGTGGTCGAAAAAGCCCGGCGCGCCGGCGCAAAGAAAATCCTGATCACCGAACGCGGCACGACGTTCGGCTACAACAATCTCGTCGCTGACATGCGCGCCATCCCGATGATGAAACGATTCGGCTTCCCGGTGATTTTCGATGCGACGCATTCCGTGCAGTTGCCCGGTGGCGGCGGCGACAAATCAAGTGGCCAGCGCGAATTCGCGCCCGTACTCGCCCGCGCGGCGATCGCCGCCGGCGCAAATGGCATTTTCATCGAAACGCAGCCGCAGCCGGACCGCGCGTTAAGCGACGGTCCCAACATGATTCCACTGGCCGAAATGCCCGCGCTGCTCCGCAGCCTGCTCAAGGTTTTTAACGCGGTGGCGAGGTGACAGGTGACGTGTGACAATTGACAAGAAAACAGCAGCCACACGACGCGCGACAAATCCTGTCACCCGTCGCCTGTCACTTATCACCAGGCTCAAGCGCGTAAAGCTGTTTCTTTGCGATGTGGACGGTGTGTTGACCGACGGCTCGGTGTTCATCGGCGGGGCGCAGGAAATCAAACGGTTCAACATCCAGGACGGACTGGGGCTTGTGTTTCTGCGGCGCGCGGGCATCAAGACCGGCTGGGTTTCGAGCCGCCCGTCGCCCGCGACAACATTGCGGGCGCGTGAACTCAAAATTGATTTTCTTGTCCAACAAAAAGACAACCTTGGCAAGGTAGATGCGGTCGAAAATCTGCTGCGCCGGA
>Ga0182027_10014215_pt1 | contig 11036 bp, 7 predicted proteins | sample 712E1DmetaG_FD_121300 | JGI IMG/M metagenome (GOLD analysis project Ga0182027, IMG submission 121300) | Permafrost microbial communities from Stordalen Mire, Sweden - 712E1D metaG (Illumina Assembly) | ecosystem: Environmental > Terrestrial > Soil > Wetlands > Permafrost | place: Sweden...
GCTACTGCCGGTCGGGGACAGTTTTCGGGCGATCTGAGCGGCACGTTGAGCGCCCCGATTTTCAACGGGCAGGTCGAAGCGTACAAAGTGAAGATAGCCGGTGTGGGTCTGGAGCGAATAGCGGGCGGTGTCTCCGCAAACAGAAATAAAATCGAGTTATCTAAAGTCACGGCTTTTGATAATCCGGGCACTGCAGTGGTGAACGGCAGCATAGACCTTCCCCTTGGGATGACTCCTGTTGTGAATCTGGATATTCGGGCGGATTCGATAAATATCGATAAATTTCTCGGCGAGTTGGGCTATCAATACCCGGTGCACGGCCTGGCATCGGCAAGAATGACTGTATCGGGTAAAGTATTCGATCCCAAAGCATCCATTGCTCTTCAGGTCGATAAACCCGCTTATTCGAATATGGCCTTCGACTTGTTGAAATTGACCGCTTCATACGAAAACGGCGGGCTGAATGTTGACAACTTTAGCCTCTCGTTTGGGGATAGTCTTTTCACAGCAAAAGGTAAGATGGGAACGGATGAGCGACTCTCGGTCATTTTCAACTGCGACAAGTTCCCTCTATCTGAGACCTTCAACCTGACGAAGGACTATGCCAGCCTGTTCGGTGATGTCAACATATCGGGAATAGTTACGGGAACAAGGGCTGACCCGCATGTAGACGCTACGCTGAAAGGTGAGCATCTAATCATCAATGGACAGGACTTTGCGGAACTGAAGGGGAGTATCTCGTGGGATAGACTCAACACAGCGGTATCCAACTTGAGTCTGATCGACGGCCCTTCGGAGTATTCCGTATCAGACGTGAAATTCGATCCGGCTTCTGAGGTCATCAAAATCAATGCCATAGTGCGTAACGGGAACGGGCGCAAGTTGTTCGATGTTCTGGATTCAAGCGCATATTCAATCGCCCAGCCGCTAATGCATACCTTCTTCACTCGTGTGCCGAGGCCGATATCCGGGATTGTGAATGCAAGCGTTACCGGAAGCATTGGACTGGATGGGGTGGGGGCGAACCCCGATTTGCAATGCGATGCCTCAATAACGGATATCAAATACGGCAGCAACAGCCTGAAGAGCCTGCATGCGCAAGGCACACTGAAGAACGGTACGTTGGAGGTCAAGAAGATCGAGGCGCTGGAAGGCGACATGAACCTTTCCGCCGACGGCAAGTTGACAGCATCCGGCGATATTGGGCTGAAAATCGACGCGCATAGCGTCTCCATAGATATGCTCAGGCAGTGGGTGAAAGTTCCGGAAAACTTTTCCGGTCGCGCCGACGTAACATTAGTAGCAAGCGGCAAAACAGACGCCCCTCAGTCGGAGATGTACATAGAACTCGTAGATCCGGTGCTGAACGGCGTGAAATACGACCGCTTGCGAGGTCGGCTATCGAGTGAGGGCGGAGGGCCGGGAGCGAATCCCGCTCGGCTCAATATCGACGATATCACGCTGGTGCTTCAGGACCAGAGTCTGAAAGTATCCGGGCATATTCCGGTGGACTGGAAGACTTTCGCGATGCCGACCGCCGGAGACATATTGCTGGAAACCAAACTGGATGCCGGCAGTATGAAGATAATCTCGGCGTTCACCGGTTTGCAAATGGCGAACGACGCAGGCGGTGTTTTCCAAGGAGATGTGAAGCTCGTCGGCACGGTTGGATCACCGGCTTTGGCAGGCAAGATAACCTGGAACAAAGGTCGTGTCTCAATACCGAGGGTAGAGACAGAACTTCAGAACATCAGCGCTAACGTGACGCTCCAGAACGAGAAGATTTCGATAGAGCGCCATACAGGCCAATCAGCCTTGGGCGGAGATTTCAGCGTAACCGGTCAGATGGCTTTCTTGGCCGCGAAACCATCTATCGATATCAATATTCGAGCGACGAATCTGGATATCACCACACGCAATCTGAGCAATACTTACGGAGAACACGTTAAGGCGAAGTTGAGCGCGGACGTCAAGGTATCCGGCGATTTGAGGGAACCTCTTCTAGCCGGGAAGGTCAGTATCCCCGATGGTCTGATTGAGTCGATCAGTCAGGCCTCGAAGAGGGGGGCGAACCAGACTCCGTTGGTGGATCCTAAGTTTGCTCTCGACGTTTATCTCGGCAAGCATATGGAATTCAGATCGGGTAGGCTGATATCACCGTTGTATGGGAAGATCGCGCTTGCCGGTTCATTGAGCAAACCGGTAGTCAATGGAACACTGGACGTGACAGACGGGCGCATACTATTCCCGCTGCACCAACTGCGCGTGATGCCCGGAAGTACGATATCATTGCACGCGGCGCCGCAGCAGCCGCCTTCTGTCTATATCGATATCAGCGCGCAGGCACGTGCTTCAACCATCTCTTTGACCGGGCGTAGCAAGATTTATACTATCACGATGACGGCGAAGGGCCCTATGGATAACATCCATCCTGTGTTTAGTTCGTCGCCGCCGGACCTGTCCGAACAAAATATCATATCGGTACTGGCGGGAGAGCAGCAACTAAACGCCCTGTCGGCGGATACGCGCACTAGCGATATAAATAAGATATTCAGTTTCGCCGTCGTGCCCACGATATTCCAGTCTGTGGGAAATGTCGTTCAAACAGTTTTCGGACTGGAAGAATTCGGGATCGAGACGGGATACAATCAGCCGTATCGGCTGACTATCGGCGAACAGATATGGAAGAATTTTTACCTGGATTACGCGCGTGTTGTAGGAGCGCGACCGGATTACACGGACAGTCTTTCCCAGTTTACGCTGTCTTACAGGTTCAAAAAGGGCCTTGAGCTAGACTTGAGCGTAGATGAGAAGGATATGATGACGTATGGCATCCAGGGGAGGACGACTTTTTAGGCCTATAGACAAATCAACTGCTAAATGTTCACGACGAACTGTCAATTGGCCCTTTGGGGGCTGGTTGCAGATTCCGCAAAATGGTATACTTACCTCTAGTTATGATGAACAACGCATATCATTCATGTGAGCACAGTCAGGCCTAGTATCGCCGACGATCTCTTGGAAACGTCGGGCCAGACCAGATGCGGGCTTTCGGTCCGAAATCATATTACAGTTTCTCACAGCAGGCTTGGATAGGAAGGAAGGATAGCTGAACCATGTCATTAACCATTCTCACACGACATACATGCACCAAGGCAATGATCCTCGTACTCATGGCGTTGCTGCTGCCGTCCGTGGCGTTTGCCCAGACCGAAGCGAAGCAGATTTCAGATATCGTCATTGTAGGAAACGATCATATCTCCAAGGACGCTATTATGGCAGTTATCCAGTTGAAACCCGGCCAACCCTATTCGGAAGCGACTGTGCAAACGGCGAAACAATCTATTGAAAAAATGGGCTATTTCTCTTCCGTAACGGCGGGACTGGAGAACTTGGGCGCGGGTGCGCGAGTGGTGCTTAATGTGGTTGAAAATCCGGTTGTAAAGGAAATCAGCATCACAGGCAACACCGTAATAAAGACCGATAAACTTCGCAGCCTTATGCGCACCTCCATAGGCAGCGTGCTGAACACCAGCACTTTCCGCCAGGACCTGCTGTCGATAGAGAACTATTACAGCGAGCATGGATACGTCGCCACCGTAACCGAGAAATTCCGAATAGATGAGCAGACAGGCGTGCTGAGTATACCTGTAATCGAAGTCCGGGTGGAAAGCATCACAGTGACCGGGAACAAGAAGACCAAGAGCTTTGTCGTGCTGCGAGAAATGCACACGAAAGTCGGAGATGTTTTCAACAGGGACGTGATGTTGGCGGATATCAGGCGTATTTATGACCTGGACATATTCGATAAAGAAAACGCTGAGATGTTCAAAGCCAATTTAGGATCGACGCCGGACCAAGTGAAAATCATCATCCCGGTGAAAGAGAAGAAGACCGGAGAAGTATCCGTAGGGATCGGCTATAGTTCTGAACAAAAGCTCATCGGGCAGACCAAGATTTCAGAATCGAACTTTCATGGACTGGCTCAGAAAGTGAACGTTGTTTGGGAACAGAGTCTGGATCGCGGTTCGAGCGCCGAGTTGGGGTGGGTTGAGCCGTGGCTCGATAAGAAACATACGTCACTCAATATCAATCTTTACGACAAACTGATGTGGAGATTTAACCCGGACCTATTTGGCGGCGGCTCCGGATCGGCCACTGACTACAGCGAGCGCCGCGCGGGCGGAAACGCGACCGTGAGTCGGCCTTTGAGCAATATTGAAAGGGGCTCACTGGGATTCCGCGCGGAGAACGTCAGCACTGAAGGGTTTACTTCACTGGTTTCGTCTAAAGGAACGGTCATAAGCGGCACAATGGGTTATACGAGAACGACCAAAGATTCTGAGATAGAACCATTCAAGGGCACATATAACTATTTCTCTACGGAGATCGGAACAGCCGATTCCGAACAGGAAACAGGCGTGTTCTCTTCATCGATGTTTGAGAAATACACCCTTGACTCTCGCATGTATCTGAGCAATGGAGGCGCAAGAAAGACGCTGAACGAGCGCAGACCGGTATTGGCGATAAGAGCAATGGCCAGTACTATTTCCGGAGACGTACCATTCTATGAGCAAGAGTTCCTAGGTGGCTCAGAATCGCTCCGTGGTTACAGAGAAGATCGGTTCTGGGGCAAGAATAAGGTCCTTGTGAGCATAGAGCCAAGGATTCCACTTGCGCCAAGTCTGGTCGGAGTTCTTTTTGTAGATGCGGGTGACGCATGGGGACAACCGGATATCTTTCGCAACCCGAATAACCCGCTAACAGTGGGACAGCACGACCTGCAGCTTCAAAACTTGCTGAACACCATGCCGCAGACCAACAGTTTCAAGCCGCATATTGGTTATGGATTGGGCATTCGCGTACTGACTCCGCTGGGCCCGTTGCGACTTGACTATGGCTTCGGCAGCGAGGGTTCAAGAGCGCATTTCAGCTTCGGACACGCGTTCTAAGCTGTGGCCTAATCTCCGGATCGTTCACGCGGCGACAGATTCGGATTAGCTCCGCCTTGCCGTGTTATCGAGTCATTTGGTATAATCTACCGGTTACATTTACATTGAAGGGGGACAAACAATGTCTAAATTACGCAGATTTCTCTGCGGACTAGCAGGAATTGTAATTCTTACATCGCTTGGAGGCGCTTCGCTATTGGCGGCAGAGAGCAAGACATCGATGCCGATTTTTGCTTGCGTGGACGTTCAAAAGGTGATGAGCGGTTATAATAAGGGTAAGGAAATTGACGACCAATTTAGAACTCTCGTGCAGAATCTTCAGACGAAACTGAAGTTGAGACAAGCCAACAAGCTACTGACGGACGAGGAATTTAAACAACTAGCCGATCTTAAGGTCTTGGATAAACCGACCGCGGATGATCAGAAGAAGATCGAATCCTTGACTGCAACATCCAATCAGCGAGAGCAGGAGTTTACCACACTTCAGCAGAAGCCCAATGCTACCGACGCGGAAAAGGCGAAGTTGAAGGAATATCAGGATCGAATTGATAAGGCTAACGCCGCTTTGGCTTCGGATCAGGAAAAATATCAGGCTGACTTGACTAAGCAGGATGCCGATAACCAGAGACAGAATACCGAAGCTATTGAGACCGCGGTTTCCGCCGTTGCCAAAGATAAGGGCATCGCGATGGTCTTCACTAAAACGATAGGTCCGTATCCGATAGTCATGTACGCAAGTACCGATATCAGCGAAGATGTAATCAAGAAACTGAATAAGAAGTAATTCATGAGAAGTTCGGTAATGCGGTATATACTTGCCGGCTTCCTCACATTAGGGCTTAGCGGGTTCGTCATGACGAAATCCGTTTACGCATTGGGTGAAGGGACTTCATTGTCGCACGCGATCAAATCCATGGTGATTGGTCTTAAAGCGAGCAATGGAGACATGAACGCTCTGCAATTCGATAAGAGATCTATGCCGCCCCCTACAGCAGAGCCGCAGGGGGCGTTCGAACACATCGCGATGGATTGTCTGAACACCTACCAACAGTGGCAGGAAGAGCATCGCAAAGCATCGGCAAGCGGTCGAAGGGTGATTGGTTCACGCGTTGCAGCCCGGCAGCCTGTGACGTCGACCAGTGCCGTGATAAGCGACGAGGCGTTAGCCATACAGCAGAAGTACTCCGCGTCGTGGTTTAATGCGTACACCAGAGTGGCGCTGCTCGAATCACATCTGGCGATGGCAACTGAGGCTGATAAGCCTGCGATTTCCGTCAGGCTGGAGAAGGCGCGAGTTGATTTGCGAGCCATCGAAGCAGCGAGAGATTCGGAGGTTCGCGCCGGCAATGAGCGCTCCCGTAAGAAGGACAATATCCGGCCTCTGGGAAAACATATACTTATACTTTCGAACGACGGGTCAGGTGAAGTCGCTGCTCAGGACAACGCCGACATGGTGGACGTAGCGAAAACTCACTTGCGGGTGACTCCAATCGGCGTAAAAGTGATGCCGAGTCCAGTTGCTGTGCTGCCCACAGTAGCCGGCATGCCGGAGTATCAGGGCAGACTATCCGAAATGAAGACGAGTATAGATCACGCAATCCAAGTGCTTGAGCACTAGCCCGGACTATTCAAATAGCGAATGTGTTTCGGCAGCAGGCTATCGAAGCAACTTGTTCGTATGGGCTAGGATGTGTTCTCTTTCATATCAATTGAACTATGGGCGAGGACGTCCCCAAGGGAACTAAATGTCTGAATTGCTAAAAGACCTGGCCAAACTGGTCGGTGGAGATATTACGGGAGACCAGGAAACGCTGATCTCAGGGGTCTCGGACATCAAGGATGCTGACGAAGGTGATATCGTCTTCGCTGAAACCCCGAAATTGATTCAGGAAGCCTCCGAATCAAGAGCATCGGCGATTATTGTGGGCAATGGCACTCCCGACTGTGGTAAACCGCTGATCCTTGTAGAAAATCCACGCCTCGCTATCGCCGCTATCCTCGAAGTTTTTTCTTCTGAGCAGCAACGTCGCAATCCCGGCATAAACCCGGTCGGTGACATTGGACAAGGTAGCTCGATAGGGGATAACCCATCGATCGGGTATGGCGTCAGCATCGGAGAGAATGTGACCATCGGGGATAATGTCTGGATATTCCCCCTTGTTTTTATCGGCAACAACGTGCGGATCGGCAGCGATTGCGTGATTCATCCGTTTGTCTCCATTTACGACAACACTGTTCTCGGCGACCGAGTAATCATACACAGTGGATCAGTAATCGGCGCGGATGGGTTCAGCTATACCAAGAAGGATAATAAACATTACAAGATACCGCATATAGGCGGAGTAAGCCTGGGTGACGATGTCGAAATCGGCGCAAACGTTACCGTTGACAGAGCGCGAACCGGCAAAACTCGAATCGGACGGGGCACGAAGGTCGATAATCTTACCCATATCGCCCATAATTGTTCAATAGGAGAGGATTGCATAGTGATTGCCCACGTGGGAATCTCTGGGAGCGTCAATGTGGGAGATCGTGTAATCATTGCGGGACAGGCGGGCCTCAAAGAGCATGTTAACATAGGAAATGACGCGGTCGTTTTAGGCCAGGCCGGGGTAATGGGCGATATCGAACCCGGAGCGATGGTATCCGGCTATCCGGCGCGCGATCACAAGCAACACTTGAAGGTGGTCGCCGCACAGATGAAAGTGCCGGATTTGTTACGCACGGTGAAAGATTTGGAGCGGCGACTCAGCAAATTGGAAGAGCATTCCGAGTGATTCATAATATCGAGCAGTGTACCTTAAGATCAGAAGCCGTAATGAGCGGTCCCGGGCTGCACACTGGAGAAAAATGCACCGTGCGCCTATTTCCCGCTCCTCCCGGAACCGGCAGGGTGTTTGTGACCTCTAATGGTGAGATTCGCGCAATCGTAGAAAACGTCAGCGACACCAGGCGCGAGACCAGCCTTCGGAACGGCTCGGCGGAGGTACATACCGTCGAGCATATTCTTGCCGCGTTGTACGGGTTAGGCGTGGACAATGCGCGAATAGAGGTCGAGGGCCCAGAGATGCCTGCCGGTGACGGCAGCGCGCTTCCATTCGTGGAAATGATAGATCGAGCGGAGATTATCGGCCAGGGAGTTCAGGCCGATGAGATATTCATAGAAAATCCGGTCTGGATAAATAATGCAGACAAGTGCATGCTTGCAACGGTTGCCGACAAATTTTCGATCCGATCTCTGATAACCTTCGCGCACCCTATGATCGGCGAGCAGGCAGCATGCTTTGATATCAGTGCGGAAACGTTCAGGCGGGAGATAGCGCCCGCGCGAACCTTCTGCACTTCGGATGAAATAGAGGCAATCCTCGCCCAGGGATTGGGCAAGGGAGGAAACGAGGAAAATGTCATTGTGGCTTATGCCGACCGCTATTCTTCGCCTCTTCGTTTTTCGGATGAATTTGTGCGACACAAAATACTGGATGTGATCGGCGATTTATCGCTGATCGGCGGAAGGCTTCGCGCCGACATCACCGCCATAAGATCCAGCCATACACTTAACATTGCGCTTGCAAAAAAGATCGCAAAAGAAGCGACGAGAGAGCAAGGAGGAAGATGATGCTATGTTAGATATTGAGCAAATCCGAGCAATACTTCCGCACCGATATCCGTTTCTACTCGTGGACCGGATCATCGAACTTGAACCGGGAAAACGTGCGGTTGGGATAAAGAATGTTACGATTAACGAAGAGTTCTTTGAGGGACACTTCCCGGGGCATGCGGTTATGCCCGGTGTTCTCATACTTGAAGCCATGGCACAGGTGGGAGGCGTTTTGCTTCTCACAATGACGGGCAATGCAGGAAAGCTTGCGTATTTTGGCGGGGTTGACAAAGTCAGGTTCCGCAAGCCCGTATTGCCTGGAGATACCTTGGTCACGGAAGTCCAATTACTCAAGAGCCGCGGGGACATCGGAAAAGTCAAGGTAGTAGGTCGAGTCGACAAACAGATTGCTGCAGAAGGGGAATTCATATTCGCGCTGGTTGAAAGGAATGTGAAGCCCGTGGAGGAAAAAGATGAGCTCCGTCCATGAGTCGGCCATAGTGGATCCTGGTGCGGAACTTGGAACAGACGTAGAGGTCGGTCCGTTCAGCATTATTGGCCCAAACGTGAAAATAGGCGATGGGACAGTTCTCGCTTCGCACGTCGTTGTCGAGCAGTGGACTACTATCGGTGAGAATTGCAGCATACACTCAGGAGCTATCCTTGGGGGCAAACCTCAGGATCAGAAGTTCAAAGGAGAGCGCAGCTACCTGAACATCGGAAACAGAAACATAATCAGAGAATACGTGACCATCCATCGGGCTACAGGCGAAGGCAATGCAACCACGATTGGTGATGACAATATGCTGATGGCCTATTGTCATGTCGGGCATAACTGCACCCTGGGCAGCGGCATCATGATGGCGAATATGGTAGGTATAAGCGGTCATGTGGTTGTAGAGGATAAAGTCGTATTCGGCGGCATGGTGGGCGTTCATCAGTATGTTCGAATCGGCAAAATGGCGATGGTCGGCGGCTACTCCAAGATTTCGCAGGATGCGCCGCCATTCATGATGGTAGATGGTCGCCCCGGCAAAGTCTACGATCTGAATGTAAGAGGACTTCGCCGAAACAAGGTCTCCGCCGCCGTCAGATCTAGCTTGAAGCAGGCGCACAAGCTGCTCTACAGGTCAAATCTCAACCTATCTCAGGCGATAGAAGCGATAGAAACCGAAGTCGACCCAAGCGCAGAGCGTGATTACTTGCTGGAATTCGTCAGAAACGTCAGGTGCGGCTGCGCGGGCAGACAGTTAGAACATCGGGATTAAATGGCCGACAACGTTCCCAGGGTAGTGATGATCGCCGGCGAAGCGTCCGGCGACGCGCATGGTGCCCATCTTGCCGCGCGGCTGAAAGAATTGCTTCCATCGGTAGAGATCCAGGGGGTAGGCGGCAAGAACATGCGCCGGGCGGGCGTCGATCTGATTTTTGACAGTTCCACGTGGAGCGCCATAGGAATATCGGAAGCTGTCAAAGTTGGGCCGCGCCTGATACTGGCACTGCGGAAATTGCGCGCCTGGTTGAATACAGACCCTCCCGATATTCTTGTTTTGATAGATTTCGGCGCGTTCAACTTGCGACTCGCCAAACGCCTCCCCAAGCGAGTAAAGATTCTCTACTATTTCCCGCCGGGTTCATGGAGAAAACACGGGACGTATTCATATATGAAAGGACTGGTTGACAGAGTAGTCACCCCGTTCCCATGGTCCGCCGAGACGCTCAAAAAGGAAGGATTTCAGGCTGATTATTTCGGCCATCCGCTTCTTGATGTCGTGAAACCCAGCTTGGAGAGAGATGAGTTTTGCAAGCGATTCGGATTTGCGGAGGATCGTCCGATTATTGGCTTGCTTCCGGGCAGCCGAAGGCAGGAATTGACTCATACATTTCCCTGCCTGCTGGTTGCCGCGAGCATGATGATGGAATCTAACCCTGAACTGCAATTCGCCGTTCCGCTGGCCGCATCGGTAAACGCGAAAAGCGTGATGAAAGAATTAGCGGAGATGCCGTGGGTAGACGCTGAATTGCCGGAAGTTTTCGAAGGTCAGGGGAGCGCTTCGGGAACATCATATCGTTTGGACTTGGCCCGAAACGCGCAGAAGTGGCTTGACGAGATCGGCAAATCTCCGTCAAAGGTGAGTCTAAAACTGCTTCCTGGAATGGCGTATGACATATTTGCCCATTCCAGAGCAGCCGTCGTGACCTCCGGCACTGCCACACTGGAAGCCGCGATTCTCAACTGCCCGATGGTTATTATTTATCGAGGCAGCGGACTCATGGGCCTGGAATATAAGCTGCTGGGCAGGCACATAAAGTTCATCGGGATGCCGAATATTATTTTAGACAGAGTCGCGTGCCCCGAATTGCTGGATAAGACCGCGACTCCGGGGAACATATCCGCGATTATGTCCCAAATCATCCCGGACACGCCCGAACGAGCAGAGATGCTTCAAGGGCTGGCCGAGGTAAGAGCCGCGCTTGGCAATCCC
>Ga0182027_10014217_pt1 | contig 11035 bp, 9 predicted proteins | sample 712E1DmetaG_FD_121300 | JGI IMG/M metagenome (GOLD analysis project Ga0182027, IMG submission 121300) | Permafrost microbial communities from Stordalen Mire, Sweden - 712E1D metaG (Illumina Assembly) | ecosystem: Environmental > Terrestrial > Soil > Wetlands > Permafrost | place: Sweden...
AAGTTCCTGAGTTGTTTCCGGACGGAATGCATTTCTTTTTTCAGGACGGTTGATAGTGATCTTTGCTATACCGCCGGATTTTTCATAAATAATATCCTGATAATCTTTCACTTTTGTCCACTTAAAACTCATAATTGCCTTCCAATCGCATTGTTCAATTGAATTATTCATTCATATTATTCAAAAAATCATTTACTAACTTAATAAAAAGCTCCGGCTTTTCTAAGTGAACATTATGACCGCAATTTATAACTGTTTGATGATATGCTTTTTGAATACCACACAGCATTTTTTTATTAATGTTTGTGAATTTCTCATCCAATTCACCGGTTATTAAAAGAACCGGAAAGTCAAGAAGCCGAAGTTTTTCCCAATAATCAGTCATTATGCCTGCACTGAATCCTGCCAACATATTGGATAAACCCACAGGATTGTTTTTATATCTTTCATTTCTTATTGATTCAAAATTTGGAAGTTTTTTCAGAGATTCAAACAGCGGAGTATCAAACCAAAAATTGATGAATGATTCCGTACCGCCATACTTAATTTTTTCTGCAAGCAATAAGTCAAATTCCGCACGTTGTTTCTTTAATGAAAAATCTTCAATACCGGGAGTTGAACTTTCGAGTATGGCGGATTTAATTCTTTGAGGATGTTTAATGCAGAATGAGATGGCTGCCCGTCCCCCCATTGAGTAACCGGCAATGATTATTTTCCCAAGATTCAGCTTATTAAAAATAGAATCAAGATGATGAACAATTTCATTACTCGAATAATTTTCAAGATTGTCTATAGTACCGGTTTCACCATGACCGATAAGATCAATTGCAATGGGAAAAAAATTTAGAGGGATTTTATCAAATAAAAAAAGCCAATCTTTAGCACAGCCGGTAAAACCATGAAGAAAAACTACCGGAGTCTTATTTGTATCAAGATCGGTTTCGTTGAGGATTACATTAAAGCTAATATCATCAACTTTTAATTTCATTTATATAATGATTTATTTTATCTGCGACAGCAAACCAGTATTTTTGCCGATACAGCCTGGATTTTACTGCATTAGTTTTGACTTCAAGTACAGTCAATCGGTTGCTTTTTACTGCACGACGAAGTTGAATTCTAAATTCATTCCAACCGGTAATTCTTAAAAATGTTCCCTTGTAACCTTCAACAAATTTCTTAAAATCAAGATTAAGAGGAGTTAAAAAGTGTTCTTTGAAAAATTCGCTGTATTCCGAGATAGGAAGCGATTCAAAAATACCTCCGCCTCCGTTATTTATAAGTATGATGGTTAAAGGTATCTTATATTTATAAGAATTATGAAGGCCATTCATATCATGGAAAAATGCCAAATCTCCGGTCAACAGGATAGTCGGTTCCTTTGATGCGCTTGCAATTCCAAGCGCTGTTGAAGTAATGCCGTCAATTCCGCTTGCACCGCGGTTTGAATACGCATGAATTTGTTTTCGTGTTAGTCCGGCAAAGAAATCGATGTCTCTTATCGGAAGTGAATTGGAAATCATTAAATTGCATTTTTGAGGGAGCTGTTCAATCAGTTCGGAAATGATTTTCCCTTCATGGATTTGAGGGACATCTTCAATAAATTCTTTTTTCAGTGACGAGGCAAATTGATTCATTTTCATAAAACTATTCAGCCAGGCGCTTTTTCTTTTTTCTCTAATATGTTGAATAATGATCCTGCAGAATTCTTCAGGTTTGACGGTTAAGATAGTTTTCGATGTAAACGAAGGATCATTTCTGTCGCCGAATTCATTAACAAGTACTTTTTCTGCTTTTGAATTTTTGAAGAATTCAAGAACTACATTTGATGTAGGAGTTCCTCCGAATTGTATAATTATATCCGGATCGTATTTTTCTTTAAAGTTATCAGATCTGACAATGGCAGTAAAATTATCAATCACTGATTCTTTTTGAACAAAACCAAACCGGAGATGTGAAGCTCCGTCTATATATACGGGATAACCTAGAGTTTTAGATAACCCGGAAAGCAGTTGAGGAAAATCGGGGCCGTAATTATTATACCCAACCAAAATTAATCCGCGTTCTTTCTTTGACAATTTATCAGCCAAAGAAATGAAATTAATTTTGTTATGTTTTGGAAGCTTTAATTCATAAGATGAATTGAGAAAACTCTTTTCTATAATCTTCAGATCGACTTTATCAGTATTGTTATCCGGTTCAAATGGCTTTTCAAAAGGCAGATTTATATGAACAGGACCTCTATCCAGAAAACAAGAATACCGGATAGTATCTTCCGCGATATTTTTAATCTTTTTAAGATTGTTAATATCGGGTAATCCGGCATCTATAAAAAAACGGATATGATCTTTGTAAATATTATGCTGATTAATAGTTTGATTTGCTCCGCTGTTTATTAAAGCCGGAGGACGATCGGCTGTACATATTATTAACGGAATCCGTTGATAATAGGCTTCAATTATTGCCGGGAAAAGTTCGGCAACTGCAGTACCGGAAGTAACAACCACTGCTACCGGTGATTTGGTTTTTTTTGCGAGACCAAGAGCAAAAAATGCAGACGATCTTTCATCAACAATGTTATAGATCTTTATATTTTTATTTGAAGCGAAAGCCAATGTAAGCGAAGTGCTGCGGGATCCGGGAGAAATACAGGCATATCTCACTCCCAGCTCGGCTAATCTTGAGACAAATAAATCACTCCAGATAATATTGCGGTTAATCGATATTTTCATTTTCAAATAATGATAGTATTGGTTTTAATTTCAACTCGGTTTCTTTGTATTCCGATAATGCGACGGAGCCTTCTACTATTCCGCATCCGGCAAAGGCGCGTAACTTGTTGCCGTTTATTAACGCTGAACGGATGCCAACAGCAATATCGGCATTGCCGTTGAAATCAATCCATCCAAGTGCGCCGGAATATAATCCGCGTTCAAATAATTCTAAATTTTCAATCATTAATTTAGCATTTTCCACGGGTAAACCGCATACGGCGGGAGTAGGATGAAGTTTTTTAATAACCGAATAAATTGAAATCCCATTATTCAATTTCGAGGTTATACGGGTTAATAAATGCTGAATATAAGGCAATTTTTTTACAATTGGATTAATAGAATAACTTACATTATTCGAAACTGAATTCAATTGATTTACAATAAAATCCAAAACTTTTTTATGTTCTACTATATTCTTGCCGTCATTCAATAATCCGATTTCAAGTAAAGTATCACTAATTTCCGAATCCCCTCTTGGAAACGAACCTGCTAATGCCTGGGTTTCTAAAATACCTTGCCTGACACTAAAAAGTTTCTCGGGAGAGGAACCTATAAAAATCGAATCTCCGTTTCTATATGCAAACGTATAACAACCGGGATAAGTTTTTATCAATCTTTTTGTTAATGAGAAAATATCCGGATTGTCAGATAGTTCCAGGTCGGTATATCGTGCTAAAACGACTTTACTTATTCGGTTTGCGGAAATTTCTTTCAGAGCATTTTCAACTTTGGAATTCCAACCAGTTATATCGTCTCCCTGTATAATATTCAAAATCCTTGTATTACTATTAGATACAGCCGGGTTATTTGTTCCGGATAGTATTTTATTCAATCCGGCTTTTTGCCTATCTATATTTCCCTTATCGGACTCAATTGTATTAGAAACAATGTAGAATTTTGAATTATTGTTTATCAGAAGCATTTTAGGGATAAACCACTCTGAATATTCATAATCATTCCAGAAATTGCTTTTGTTATCAGAATTGAATTTTAAATGTCCTACTAAAAAAGGACTCACAGGTAGATCGGGTTGTATTCCATTAGGAAAAAGACTGTTTTTAAGCTGAGAAATCTGAAGATCAAATTGATCTGCAGAATCTGATTCTTTTATAGAAATTTTATGCAGTTTTTCAATTGCCAGAAATGTGATTTCTTTATCCGGTTGATGAAAAAAGAAATAGTTTTTTTCAATAGATAAAAATTTATTAAGTAAATAATTGAATTTATCTTCCTTAATAGGAAATAGTACACTATTTAAGATGTAAGCCAAATGAGTTTTGTCCTTATGATCATAAAAAAAATATTTATTTATCATTAAACCAAAATACAGGATTAAATGTTATATATACATAATGAATATATATATAATGAATCCGGATATCATTTTATTACAAATCAGCGAAATTTAGCACTTTTTGTTTTAGGATTATATTTATTAAGATTTTTTTTTACAAAAGAAATAAGTTATATTATAACAGGTTGTTCATTTAATTGTTTGTCATTTGAAACTATAATAAGATTTCTTTTGTTCTAAAATAACACTATAGCGAAATCCGGGAAAATTAATTATTTAATTATCAAAGGAGGAATAGAATATGGCAGGTGAAAAAAACAAAATAGCTTTAGAGATTTGGGAAAAATTATCTAAGGCACACGACAAAGTTCGTAAAGTTCAATCAAAACAAATGTTCGGAGAAAAACTAACATCACCTCAATTTGGAGTTCTTGAAATATTGTTAAAAACCGGTCCTGTTCCGTTGAAACGGATCAGTGAGGAAATGATGGTTACTGGAGCTAATATTACGTGCGTTGTTGATAATTTGGAAAAAGAAGGTTTTGTTAGAAGAATTCATTCTAAAGAAGATAGAAGAGTGATTCTTGCGGAATTGACTCCAACAGGTAAAACAAAGATTGATTCTGTTATGCCTCAGTATATTGAAAATATGTCAACTCTTACTTCAATTTTAACTGAGCACGAACAAAAAGAATTAACAAAACTATTAGGAAAATTACAGGCATAATTAATTATACCGGAAGATTAAAGCGCACCATTCATCCATTTGATTTGATGCGACTTTTTTGAATCCTAAAGAATTATATTTTGCCGTAACATCATTTTCGTCTATTATTAAAAGACCGGAGAGTATTATTGTTCCGGTCTTTTTTATTTTTGCTTTTATATCCTCTGCAATATCAAGAAGAATATGTTTGTTGATATTCGCAACTATTAGATCAAATTCTTTTTCGGAAACCTGATCAATCTCAGATAATCTTATTTCAACCTTATCTTCAATATGATTGAGTTTGATGTTTTCAGTCCCATTTAACATGCACCATTCATCATTATCGATTCCAATTGATTTTTCCGCACCAAGCAGCGCTGCAGTTATCCCTAGAATACCTGTACCTGAGCCGATATCCAAAACCTTATCGCCTTTATTAACATATTTTTCCAAAAACTGAAGAACTAATTTTGTTGTCGCATGTTCACCGGTTCCAAAGGACATTTTTGGGTCAATTGCTACTATAATCTGATTTTCCTTTGGGATGTATTCCTTAAAAGACGGTTTTATTACTATCCTTTCGGTAACTTCAATAACTCTGACATTTTTTTCATATTCTTCATTCCAGTTCTTGTCTTCGACGATTCCTTCTTCGATACTATAACTTTCTATTAATTTTTCAGATAGAATAGAATTCAAAATATCTTCGATGTCCGAACGGTTTATTTTTTTTTGCGCGTCTGCAAATACAATTAGACCGTTATCCGATTCATTGATTCCGTCAATATCCAATTGCCAAAAAAGTCCGCTGACTAATTCAATGTTAACCGGGTTAATAGTAATCTTGAATTCTTTATAATTTTTCATGTAAAGTACTCCTTAAAGTACTATTGAATTCGAAAACAATCAGGTAATCAAGGTCAATTTTGATCGTAAAATAATTCACAAAGTTTATCCTGGATTTCTCTTGCTTTAACGGCACTACCCGGATAATTCTGAATCAAAATTGAAAAAGCAAGCAGATGCCGGTTTTTACTTTTAATATAGCCTGAAATTGTACTTGCATTGCTGAGTGTCCCGGTTTTTGCATAAACATTTTTATATGCCGGGATATCTTTCATTCTATCAGCCAAAGTTCCGTCAACGCCGGCAACAGGAAATGAATCAATTAATTTCGGGAAAAGATAGGGTTGCTTGTAATAAAAATATTTTAAGACTTCTATAAGCAGTTCGGAACTAATAAGATTATAAAACGAAACGCCCGAACCATCGGCGAGACGGTAATTTTTGGGATCTAATCCGGTTCTAACAATCAGACTATCGAGGTAGGCAATTCCTTTTTTAGCAGAAGCATGCATCCCCGACTTTTCAAAAGCAAGAGCACGCAAAATCAATTCAGCACAAAGGTTATCGCTAACTTTATTTGTATGAGTGATAATTGGTTCTAAATTATGCTTTACAGAGAATAATTTCTCATTAGGATTATGCATCGTTAATGTGTCGATTTTCCCGCTAAATTTAATTCCGTTTCTTTCAAAGCTCTCTTTCAGAAGTGTAAGAAAATAAAATGGGGGATTGTAAATCCCTACAGAAGTTGATTTTTCCTTCATTGATTCCGGGATTTTACCGCTTATTAAAATCTCATTTCTACGATTAGCCCAATCGCGTGTTATATTGATTGTCGTCTTTCCTGTATCTGTTGTAATCGCAGTATTTCTTACACTTACAAAATTTGTATTTGGGGTTAGTTTAACTAATGCAGATTCATCCGGCTTGCCGGGAGATGTAATAATTTTGACAGCATTTTCATTTATTGTAAGCGGAGAAATGTATGCTGTTTCATCATCCCACATCCAGCCTTCTCCCCAAACGAGAGAATCCATAGCTGAAATATCACCATAGATATTTCCATCAATTGTTTTAATCCCTTTCCCTTTAATTTCAAGAACAACTGAATCAAGATCTTTAGAATTAAAAAACGGATCAAAACCTCCATGAATAAAAATATCTCCGGTAAGGATTGAATCCTTAATAATTCCCGTATGATAAAAGTTAGTTACGAAATTATATTCAGGTCCAAGGAACAATAAAGATGAAGCCGTTGTAAGAATTTTTTGATTTGAAGCGGGACGGAAAAGTAATTGATCGTTTTTTACAAATAATGATTTATCAGCGGTTAAATCATAAACTGAAATTGCAGCCTGGCATGAATTAAAAAAATCCGAAGTAAGTATTTTTTGAATTTCCGGAGCTTGAGAAAGGGGCTCCTGCCGGAAAGTTGAACAGGATTGAAGTAATAATAATAGAGATATGCTGATTAATCCGGTCTTCAGTTTATTCATTTTAGAAGGAATTCCTCTTTACTATTTGGCGTTTTCTGACGGAGACCATTCCCTACGAACTTTTTTTATTGAATAACTTCTCAAGTCAGTTGCTGAAATGTTTATCATATTTCAGGAAACTAGAAATATTCCCTTTCACGAAAATCAACGCCGATTTCTTCTTTAACAAATTTTTGAGCGGCAATTGAATCAACTTCATTTAATCCAACAATTGACATTACAACGTGAGAATAATTCTTTGCTTTTCGTGCGAAGTCTATCATTTCAGCATGTAATGAGGAATCAACACGCATTAATTTCCCATATTGTTCGGGATCCGTTGAATTAAGACTTATTGATACCGTGTCGATAAGATCTTTTAATTCAGGAGTTATATCCTTCTTATTAATAAAATTACCATGACCGTCGGAATTCATACGGGTAATTCCGCCATTGCTTTTTACATATGCGGCAATTTGTTTAACTACATCCCATCTGATAGTTGGTTCTCCATATCCGCAAAATACAATTTCCTTATATTTCGCCGGATCGCCGATTTCCTTTATATAAACTTCAGCTTCCGGTTCCTCGGATTTTTTCATCTTTAGATTATAACCGCTGATCACCGCCATTCCCTTGCGGTCACAAAAAACACAGTCTGCATTGCAGCGGTTTGTTACATTAACATAAAGTGATTGACCAATTTGGTAAGTAAAACTTAACTCAGGTTTAGGCCCAATGTTAAATAATTTGTGTACGTTATAAGAAGTTGTTCTAGCCACGTCTTCCACTCTCAAGTTTTGAATTTCGGCAATTTTCTCTGCGATGAATTTAATATATGACGGTTCATTACGCTGACCTCTATGAGGAACAGGCGTCATATATGGAGCATCTGTCTCAAGCAAAAGATTTTCTAAAGCAATTCGACTTAAAACGTTTCTCACTTCAACAGCATTTTTAAAAGTAACAATTCCGGGAAACGAAATATAATGATGCATTTCCACAAGTTCACGCGCATCGGAAATTGAGCCTGCAAAGCAGTGAAATTGAGCTCGTAATCCTTGTTCTTTGTATTTACGAGTTAAATTCATCACATCATCATTTGCTTCGCGATTATGAATAATTACAGGAAGGTTTAATTTCAAAGCCAATTCAATCTGCGCTTCAAACGCTTTGATCTGAATCTCACGAGGAGAAAAATCATAATAGTAATCCAAACCTATTTCACCTATTGCAACGACTTTTTTATTCTTCGCGAGAGCTTCAATTTTTTCAATCCGGGAATCATCCCAGTCTTTTGAATCATGAGGATGAACGCCAACGGCAGCATAAATACAATCAAATTTTTCAGCAAGATTTATTGCTGCTTCCGAAGATGCAATGTCAGTTGCCGGAACTAAAATATAATTTACTCCGGCTTCTTTTGCGCGGTCAATTATTTGCTCAATTTCACCGTTAAATTTCGGATCAAATAAATGTGCATGTGTATCAATAAACATAATCTTATTCTTTCTTTACTTTCAAAATAAAACAAGGTTAAACTTCTCCCTTTTTTTTCAATCCTGTCCCGCTCTTACGGAGCAATACTGTCAACATAAGCGGCCAAAAAATGCACTTGTCTTTATGCATTAAATCAATGACAACAAGTATCATTATCGATCAAATTAAAAAAATGCTCCCCTTTTTTTCAAAGGGGAGCTCCGCCGGTTACGGCGGTGAGGGGTTCGTCCCGAATTCCTTTACTTAACCCTGATAGCATTGGTTAATTACTTGTCAATATACTTTGAAAAAGTTATATCACTTCTCCAATAACAAAACCATTTGCACCTGATTCCTCGCTTATCTTTAAAACATCATCAACATCATTTTTGTTTACAATTGCGATTAATCCAACTCCAAGATTAAATGCTTCTCTCATAGACGTATCTGAAATATCTCCCGTTTTCTGAATTAACTTAAAAATGGGTAACATATCCCATGCGTTCCAGTCAATATTTAATTTAAGATTCTTTGGGACTACACGTTTAGTATTTCCAACAATTCCGCCGCCGGTAATGTGTGAGAATGCTTTGATCGTAAACTGATTCTTTAATTTGGTTATCAATTGTAAGTATGACTTATGAATTTTTAATAGCTCTTCTCCAATTGAATTTTCAAGAAGAGCAGGCTTATCATTAAGAGAAAACTTTTCCAAAAGAACTTTACGGGCAAGCGAATATCCGTTTGTATGCAGACCGGTAGAACCATATCCAATTAATATATCGTTTCTTTCAACCTTGCTTCCGTCTATAACTTTATCTTTTTCAACAATTCCAACTATAGTTCCCGACATATCATATTCGTTCAAATCATAAAGACCGGGCATTTCAGCCGTCTCACCGCCTATGAGTGCAACACCGTTTTCTTTACAGGCAATTGAAAATCCTTTTATGATTTGTTCTGCTTTATCAGGAAATAATTTCCCGAAAGCAAGGTAATCTAAAAAGTATTGCGGTTCGGCTCCGCAAACAGCTATATCATTGACGCAATGATTAACTAAATCCTGACCTACCGTATCGTGTTTATCCATTGCAAATGCAATTTTCAATTTAGTTCCAACACCGTCAACACTGGAAACCATCACCGGATTTTTCCACTTCTTCAGATCGATTTCATAAAATGCTCCGAACAATCCTATGCCAGACAGAACATTTTTATTAAATGTTGATTTTGCCAATGATTTTATCTTCTCAACTGTTTCTTCTCCGGCTTGAATATTAACACCGGCATCTTTATAATTCACGGCCACCAGCACCTCTTTGATTTTTATTTCTTCAAATATAACTATAAAAATTATTCTGAGACTGTATGAATAATAATTTAGTAACACTGATAAGTGTGTTTCTTTTTACATATAGTTCATACTTGCAAAGCAGAGAAATGAATTACCAAAAATAAAAAGTAATTTGCAATCGGGCTAAAAACTTTCCATTGACTTTATTATAAAAAAACAAGATAAACTTGTATAGCACTAGTACAACTACTAGTGTTTTAGGGCGAAACAGGCAAAAAAAATGATTTCGACTAGTACTTGTACTAGTGTTTTATCCAAATCCTCTGCTTAACTTCAAATAGTAAAATACTTCCCAATATTTAACTGAACTTGAAATGGAATCGATATCAAAAAATTGTTAACAAATTTACACTTGGATGTTTTTTCCCTTTCTACATATTTAACTTAAGTGAACAACTATATATTTACTCAACAAGGTTATCCATATGAAAAAATATTATTCACTTTTACTTTTTTTTTAATAATTATTAAGCCAATATTCAGCCAGCCAGTTGCAGCTGAATTCCTGGGTTTTCAGCAATCTCCTTTATTAATAGGCGCAGGACAGATTGGTGCGGCAATTCCTATTAAAGATGCATCCGGATTTTATTACAACCCCGCTCAACTTGGATACTTTTCTCACGAAAATAATATATCCGTTTTTTTCATGCCGCAAAACACACATTGGTGGAACTTAAAGCCTCCTAGAGCTCCTTTTCAATCTTTCAGCATCGCAGCAGGTTATAATTTCAAAACAGATAGTAATAATTTGCCTTTATCTATAGGCGTAGGTTATATGAAGAATAAGTTTGATTTTAGTGAAGGACTTACATACCCATCCAGTTTTGATATTATCCCTTCTGAAGATTCATTTGATTGTTTAAGTATTGGGGCGTGTTATGAAAATATTCTTCTTTTTAATCTTGGGTTTAGTATAAAATCCTTTTCTTCTAATTTAACTGGCTATAGTCCGATTGATGCAGGTGGAACAGCATTTGATTTTGGAGCTATGATTATTGCTCCTTTTTCAAAATTGCTTTTTAATGACTATGGATTACAACTACCAAATAAATCCGTTCTTAAGCCAAAGTTTGATTTTACTGTTGGATATTCATTAACCAATGT
>Ga0182027_10014218_pt1 | contig 11035 bp, 8 predicted proteins | sample 712E1DmetaG_FD_121300 | JGI IMG/M metagenome (GOLD analysis project Ga0182027, IMG submission 121300) | Permafrost microbial communities from Stordalen Mire, Sweden - 712E1D metaG (Illumina Assembly) | ecosystem: Environmental > Terrestrial > Soil > Wetlands > Permafrost | place: Sweden...
ACTATTTCTTGGCCAAAAATAATCACGCGGTAGCCGCAGAGGCAAATATCACGCCCGCGACACTTCTTCCTGCGAAGACTGCGACAAATACAACGTCCGCAGCGCTTTCTCCTGCGAAGGTTGTGACCAATGCAACGCCCGCAGTACTTCCTCCTGTGACAGCTATGACAAATACCACGTCCGTTGCATTTTCTCCTGCGCAACTTCGCGCCGCGAAAATAAAGGAAAATGGATTGCAATTGGTTGGCGTTGGCCAGGTGACAAATCTTTTTCTCGACCCGCGTTTCAAACAGAACGGCATTGTGTTTATTGATGCCCGCGATGAGTCACACTACCAGGAAGGACACATTCCTGGTGCCTACGAATTCGATCTCTATCACCCGGACAAATACTTTACCGCCATTTTCCCAATTTGCCAGGCAGCGGAACAAATCGTAGTCTATTGCAACGGCGTGGATTGCGACGATAGCGAAACAGCGGCGATTCTGCTCCGAAATGTTGGAATTGCGAATCAGAAACTCTTTGTCTACGGAGGCGGAATCACGGAATGGACCAACAACAGCCTGCCGGTTGAAACCGGCGCGCGGAATAGCGGGAGCTTGCGCGGCGCAAACAAATGAATACCGGTTTATCATCCTGGAAACGAGCCACCGTGAATATGTTTACGGTGCTGGGGAGATGGCTGTTGGGGGCGACTTTTATATACCTGGGCTTGAACAAGGCATTGCACCCTGTCGAGTTTCTGAAACTGGTGCAGCAATACGACATGACGCAAAACGCCCTTTTTTTAAACTGCATTGCTACAGGATTACCTTGGTTTGAGGTGTTTTGCGGGCTGCTGCTGCTGGCCGGTGTCGCAGTGCGCGGAACGGCTTTGACACTCCTGCTCATGCTGGTGCCGTTCACCCTTCTTGTTTTGCACCAAGCTTTGCTCCTTCAAACGGCACAGGGCATTCCTTTCTGCGCTGTGAAGTTTGATTGTGGTTGCGGCAACGGTGCGGAGTTCATTTGCCGCAAACTTTTGGAGAATTTCCTTCTTGTTTTATTGTCAGGCTGGATGTTGGCAGGATATGGTCGACAATTCAGTCTCCGCTTCAGCTTGATAAAGTCGCCCTCGCGCTAGCAAAACCATCAACTCACGGTCATGCTCAAAAGGAATTCGATGTTGGTCTTCGTTTTCTTGAGTTTGCCCAAAAGCAGGTCCATCGCTTCCACCGGTGGCACGCCGGTGAGCGCGCGGCGCAGCAGGACAATCTTGTTGAGTTCGTCGGGGTGGTAGAGCAGCTCCTCTTTGCGGGTGCCGGAGTGTTCAATATTGATTGAAGGGAAAATGCGGCGGTCCACCAGCGCGCGATCCAGATTCACCTCCATGTTGCCCGTGCCTTTGAACTCTTCAAAAATGACTTCATCCATGCGGCTGCCGGTGTCCACCAGCGCGGTGGCCATGATGGTAAGCGATCCGCCTTCTTCGATGTTGCGTGCCGCGCCGAAGAAACGCTTCGGCTTGTGTAGCGCGTTGGCGTCCACGCCGCCGGACAGAATTTTGCCGGAGTGCGGCTGGATCGTGTTGTAGGCGCGGGCGAGACGGGTGATGGAGTCGAGCAAAATGACCACGTCGCGCTTGTGTTCAATCATGCGGCGCGCCTTTTCGATGACCATCTCGGCCACCTGCACGTGGCGTTCCGGCGGCTCGTCGAACGTGGAGCTGATGACTTCCGCGCCTTTGCAGGAGCGTTCCATGTCGGTGACTTCCTCCGGCCGTTCGTCAATCAGCAGGATGAACAGATACGTCTCCGGATTATTTTTAAGAATTGCATTGGCGATTTTCTGCATGAGCACGGTTTTGCCCGTGCGCGGCGGCGCGACGATCAAACCGCGCGTGCCCTTCCCGATGGGGCACACGAGATCAAGCACGCGCGTGCTCAACTCGTCCGCAGCGGTTTCCAGAATGAATCGCTTGTTCGGGAACAACGGTGTGAGGTTGTCGAAGTGTGTTTTCTCCTTTGCCTTGTCCGGATCCTCGCCGTCCACGCCCTCGACTTTGAGCAGTGCGAAGAACTTTTCCTTTTCCTTCGGTGGACGGATTTGCCCGGCAATCAAATTGCCGGTCTGCAAATCGAAGCGGCGGATTTGCGATGGTGAAATGTAGATGTCCTCAGGACACGGCAGGTAGTTGAAACTTTGTGAGCGTAAAAAACCAAAGCCTTCGGGCAGAATTTCCAGCACGCCTTCTGAAAACAGCACTCCCGCGCGCTCGGCATTTTTTTGGAGGATGTGAAAGATAACCTCATGCTTGCGCATCGTGCCGAAATTCTCGACGCCGAGTTCGCGTGCCATTTGATTCAACTCGCTCATCTGCATCGCTTGCAATTTGGCGATGTTCATTGATGCGACGATTTTGTCACGCTGCGGTCCACGGCGTTCCTCGAATTTCGGTTCCTCGGCGGTTGGCTCGACCGGCGTGGAGGGTGGTTGCAGGGAGGCGGAACCGGATGGCTCCACTGCAACGGGTGTTTCTGCAGGCGCGCCGCCGTTAACAAATTCAGGTGATTCCACAGGGGATTCCTCCGCCATTTTCACTTTTGTTTTTTTTGTCGAAACTCTCGGCATAAGTTAAAAACTCGTTGGCGAACTGGCTGGGATTACAACTGCTGGCAATAGTAAAAGCCATCGAGCGAACGGCCTGTAGCCAGATTGGTTTAAAATGGATTAGTGTCAACCAAGCGTTTGAAGCACTTACAGCTTCAATACGGCAAGGGGAATCGTGCAGTCAGTTCTCGCACACGCTGGCGCACTTTGGCAGCTGTGTCAAGCGACTTTATGTCCGATAACACTTCCGAAATCATGTCCGCAATGGCGGCCATTTCCGCCTCCTTCATGCCGCGAGTCGTCACGGCCGGCGTGCCCAGCCGTATGCCGCTGGCTTGGAATGGCGAACGGGTTTCAAACGGAATGGTGTTTTTGTTGACCGTGATGCCGGCTTCGTCGAGCACAATCTGACATTCCTTGCCGGTCACATTTTTCACCCCCACATCCACAAGCATGAGATGATTGTCCGTGCCGCCGCTGACGAGGCGGTAGCCGTTGTGTTTCATGCCTTCAGCCAGCGCCTTCGCGTTTTTTACGATTTGCTCCTGATACGCCTTGAACGACGGCTGCAACGCTTCATGGAAACAAACCGCTTTGGCGGCGATGACATGTTCCAGCGGTCCGCCTTGGATGCCGGGAAAAACCATGGAATCAATTTCTTTCGCGAATTTTTCGCGGCACAAAATCAATCCGCCACGCGGCCCACGCAACGTTTTATGGGTTGTGGTGGTCACGAAATCCGCGTGCGGGATCGGACTCGGATGCAAATCCACCGCTACGAGTCCGGCAATGTGCGCAATATCCGCCAGCAAATACGCGCCGACTTCGCGCGCGATTTCGCCCATGCGCTTGAAATCAATGATGCGTGGATAAGCGCTGGCGCCGACGGTGATCATCCTGGGTTTATGCTCGCGTGCCATCGCGGCAAGCTGGTCGTAATCAATCCGCTCGTCGTCCTTGCGAACGCCGTAATGGATGATCTCAAAAAATTTACCGGAGAAATTGGCCTTGTTGCCGTGGGTCAAATGTCCGCCATGGCTCAAATCCATCGTCAGCATTTTGTCGCCGGGCTTCAGCACGGCAAAATACACGGCCATGTTCGCCTGGCTGCCGGAGTGGGGCTGGACGTTGACGTGTTCGGCGCCAAACAGTTTTTTCGCGCGATCAATCGCGAGCTGCTCAATCACATCAATGTTTTCGCAGCCGCCATACCAGCGTTTCTTGGGCAGGCCTTCGGCGTATTTATTCGTGAGCACCGATCCTTGGGCTTCCATGACGGCCGGGCTGACAAAGTTTTCGCTGGCAATCAACTCGATGTTTTCCTGCTGGCGCAATCGTTCGCGTTCGATGGATTCGGCCACGACGGAATCCACATTGCGCAACCGCAGTTGAGGCGGTGTCTGGTGAAGTTCGAGTTTATTCACGCGGCGTTCGTGACGTCCGCCTTCAAACTTCGCTTTCAAAAAGGCATCAAGGATTTTTTTTCCGGTTTCCGGTGATGTTATTTTGCCACTAAGGCAGAGCACATTCACATCGTTGTGCTGGCGGACCAATGCGGCGGTTTGTTCATCGGTCACGAGCGCGGCGCGGACACCGGGAATTTTGTTGGCGGCGATGGTCATGCCGATGCCGCTCGTGCAAATAAGCAGGCCCAATTCCGCCTGGCCTGCGGCGACGGCCTGTGCCACCGGCAGGGCGAAGTCGGGATAATCATCACCCCGTTCCTTCGTTTTCGCACCAAAATCCGCAACAGTCAGTCCGCGCCGCTGCAAATGTTGTTTAAGGGATTCTTTTAAATCAAAACCGCCATGATCGGCGCCAATAGCGAGGTTTGTGGCCGCAGCGGTTTTATTTGCCTGTGGGGCTGACGAAATTTCGTGCTGTTCCATAAATCTTAAAAGCGATGCGATACCTTGTTCGATTTGATTGCGGCAACTTACATAGACTTCATAGGAGCCGCCGATCGGATCGCTGATGTCTTTTTCAAACGGCTTGAGTGTTTCATTAAATTCACGCAGTAAAAAAGTTTTTTCCACCGCCTCCGGATACAAAAGTGCAATCGTATCCACGTGATTGTGGGTCATGCCAAAAATATAGTCTGCTTCCCGAACCAACCCAACCGTGAGCGCCCGGCTGCGTTGCGCTGAAATATCAATGCCCAGTTCGCGCATCGCCGTGATGGAGTGCGCCGTTGGCGGTTGGCCATCCAGAGCGCCAAGTCCCGCCGACAACACACGGAATTTTCCTAGTCCTTGCGCCGTCCGGCGAAACAGCGCCTCGGCCATCGGACTGCGACAAACATTCCCCGTGCAAATGAACAGGATGGTTTTCATGCTGCGCAAAGGTTCAAATTGAGTTGTGAACAATAAATCGTCAACGGCGAAATCAGCGATGCGATTCCCGCACAACCGCGAGACCCTTGATCAAATCCAACGCGCGTGCCAAAACTGGATCGCGAATCACTATTTTTTGCGATACGCCGGCGAGCGACGGTTCGGCTTTCCAATTTTCACCATTGTCCTTCTGTTTTTCGCGGACCAAATCCGCTTCGCTCATATGGTCTATAAATGGTAAAAAACTATTCGTTGCGGCGCTGGGATTGGTGTTGGTGGCCGGCTTTGACAGCTCTGCATATGCGTCGGTGAAATACACATGTTCGTCTATGGGACTCATAGTCACGGTGATGTTCGGTTGCACATGCGAAACCGCCGTAATGTTGTCCGATGTTGCCGGCGCCGTTGCGATGCGCAATCGTTCACCATTTTTCAGTGGAAACTCCTGAAACATTTTTACTTCTCCCGCCGTCGTGCTGCCGATGATTAAAGCCGTTCCTGACTTTTGCAACGCCGCTGCCAGCGCTTCCGCCGAGCCGCGTGTCCCGCCATTTAGCAAAACAACCAAAGGTCCGCCAATTGAGCTGGAAATTTTTGGAGTTGTGAATAATTTTGTTATTTCTGATACCGCCGCATAGTCATCGCCATCGGCAAATCGCAAATCCAAAACCTCGCCAATGACTTTGTTCGAAGCCGCCAACGCGTGATATGCCATGTTTAATTTATCCGCCAAACCATTTACGACGCCGCTGACACGCAAGTACACGACGTTGCTTTCGAGAATGGTTGCTTTGCTCAAAACTGCATTTGTCGTCGTTTCTTCCGCTTCGCTGTCCACGAGCAAGGCTTTGCCATGCAATTGCGCCAACAAACCTTCAACCGCCGCGCGATTCAAAGTTTCATCCGTTGCGCCGGGAAGATTTGTGCGGAGCAAGTCATAAACCTCCTTAAAATCCGGAGTGGTGTTCGTCGTGTCCGCACGGAGCGAAACGCGCGTTGTCAGCGATGCTGCAAGGGTCAGAGCGAAAAGACTTAAAAAGCGTCGTGTCATCGTCTGCCTAAAATGATTCACAAACGAAGGGAAGTAAAGTGACAATGAAATCAACGCAAAGCTTTTGCCGCAATGTCGTGGCGGAAATGCGCGCCGTCGAAATGGATTTTTTCCACGGCGGCGTAGGCAGCGGCTTGGGCGGATTTCAAATCCTTTGCCCAAGCGGTAACGCCAAGAACGCGTCCGCCGTTGGTGACAATGTCGTTTCCGTTTTTCGCCGTGCCTGCATGGAAAACCTTCGTATTTGACAATTGTGACGCCTCTGCCAGACCGAGGATCAGTTTACCCTTCGCGTAGCTGCCGGGATAACCGCCACTGGCCATCACCACGCAAACAGATGCCATGGGGTTCCATTTCAACTCGATTTTGTCGAGCGTTCCATTCGCGCTCGCATCGAGCAATTCAACCAGATCGTTTTCGAGCCGCGGCAAATAAACCTGCGTTTCCGGATCGCCGAAACGCGCATTGAACTCCAAAACTTTCGGGCCGGTTTTCGTGAGCATGATGCCGGGATATAAAATGCCGCGAAAATCAATTCCTTCCATCGCGCACGCGCGCACGAACGGTTCGAGGATTTTACGTCCGGTCTCGGTGAGCTGCGTTTCGGTCAGAAATGGTGTCGGCGAATAGGTGCCCATGCCGCCGGTGTTCAAGCCTCTGTCGCCGTCGAGCGCACGCTTGTGATCCTGTGAAGTCGGAAAAAGTTTGGCTGTTTTGCCGTCACAAATCGCATGCAGCGAAATTTCCATGCCTTCGAGAAACTCCTGAATTACAATTATCGCGCCCGCTGTGCCAAAGGCCTTGCTGACGAGGATTTCATCAATCGCTTTGTTCGCCTCGGCAACGTTCACGCAAATCAAAACACCTTTGCCGAGTGCAAGACCATCGGCTTTCACGGCACATTTGCCATCCAGTGACGTCGCAAATTTTTTCGCTGCTGCTGCATCGGAGAAAGTTCCGGCTCGTGCGGTCGGGATGCCGTATTTCTCCATGAACCGTTGTGAGAAAACTTTAGACGATTCGAACTGCGCGGCTTTCTGGTTCGGCCCCCAAATCCGCAGGCCGTTTTTCTGGAACAAATCCACGATGCCGAGCGCCAACGGATTGTCCGGACCGACAACGGTGAGATCGATTTTCTTTTCCTGCGCAAATGCTAGCAGTTTTGCCAAATCCTCCGTACCGATGCTGACACATTCAACGGGCGCGGAATTTTTCACGAGCCGTTCCTGTGCGATACCGGCGTTGCCCGGTGTGCACCACATTTGTGTGACATGCGGCGACTGCGCCAGTTTCCAGACCAGCGCGTGTTCGCGTCCGCCCGAACCGATGACGAGAAGTTTCATGAAAAGCTGCCCGCAGATTACGCCGCTTGCCGCGTCGAAGCAATGCGAAGACGGATGACGCGTTATCTGCAACAGTAGCATTGAAGGGTGTTTTTTTGACGTATTTTGGCATTCCTTCACCCAAAATGGCCAAAATCAAGCAACGGTCTTGTTCTGCACCGGGAAGGGATTAGTTTGCCAAAAGAAATGCCAGTTCATCCTTTCAACCCTTTTCGTTTATGAAAACACGACGTGCCTTTATCAAAGCCGGGCTTGCCATCGGCGCAAGCCTGCCTCTCGCCAACCTTGAAAAATTGTTTGCCGCCGATTTGCCGGTAACAAATGCCAGCGTTTCCGCTGCGCCGCTCCGGGCAAAGTCCATTCTTGTGGCGGTGCGCGACGGTGAACGCGCGGCCATGCTGGACAAGGCCATGGCTGCGCTCGGCGGCATGGAAGCCTTCGTCAAAAAGGGACAGACCGTTCTTGTGAAGCCCAACATCGGCTGGGATTCACCACCGGAACTCGGTGCGGATTCGCATCCTGAAACGGTGAAACGGGTCATTGAAATGTGTTACGCGGCGGGCGCAAAGTCCGTGAGCATGTTCGACAACACCTGCGACCAATGGCAGCGCTGTTACGCCAACAGCGGCCTTGAAAAGGTGGCGAAGGAAACCAGTGCGACACTCGTCAACGGCAAGGACGGAACCCTTTATCGCGAGGTCGAAATTCCCAGTGGAAAGAAATTACAAAAAAGCAAAGTCCATTCGCTCGTCCTCGATAGCGACGTGTTCATCAACGTGCCGGTGCTCAAACATCACGGCGGCACTTTGGTGACCGGGTGCATGAAAAATTTGATGGGAATCGTCTTGGACCGGGGATTTTATCATCGCGTTGATCTGCATCAGTGCATTGCCGATCTGCTGACGCTGAAAAAGCCAACGCTCAACATCCTCGACGCCTACGCGCCCATGATCCGCAACGGCCCGCGCGGGAAGTCGGCGGACGATCTGGTCGTCATGCGCACATTGCTGGTCTCGACCGACATTGTGGCGATTGACGCCGCCGGCGCGAAATTGCTCAATCACCAGCCGTCCGATGTCCGCCACATCGCCATCGCCGCCGAAATGAATCTCGGCACGATGGATTTGGAACAAGTGGACGTTCGCCGGTTCAAACTGGCATGAAGTTGTGTCATCCAGATTCTTGAAATGGTCGCGGGTCGTCGTTGCGCTGGCGGTGTTTGCCGCGCTCACGGCGGCGTTTGTTGATTTTCGGGAGTTGGTTCCGTGGAAAATCGGCCATTGGTTGGGTGAAATTCAATTCGTCCCTTCGCTGGTCGCCCTGCTCACCGGTGCGAGCTTATCGCTGGCTTGCATCATCATCGCCGTTGTTACACTGGCTGTAGGACGTGTTTATTGTTCCGCAATTTGTCCGCTTGGAATTTTGCAGGACATCATCGATCGCCTGACAAGATGGTTGAAACGAAAATCCCGACCCGCCTCTTTTTCACGTCCGCACACGTGGTTGAGACAAACATTTTTGTGGACAACAATCATTGCCGCTGTAGCCGGCTGGGGCGGTTTCGCGCTGTCGTTAATCGATCCTTATAGCAATTTTGGTCGCATTGCGTCGGACATTTTTCGGCCACTGGCCACGTTGGCGAACAATTCCGTCGTGGGTTTGGCGGATAAGGTCGGCTGGCATGGACTTTTCCGCGTTGAACCGCATTGGGCGGGCACTGGCGCGCTCCATCAGCCGGTCATCCTCCTAATTCTGCTCGTTGTGCTGGTCGTGATTGGCGGACTGCTCTACTGCAACACGCTTTGTCCGGTCGGCACGTTGCTCGGCTGGCTCTCGAAACACGCGGTATTTCGATTGCAGATTGAAAAAAGCGCCTGTCGCAAATGCGCTGCATGCTTGAAAGTCTGCAAGGCGCGGTGCATCGATCTGCAGTCCAGTTCGATTGATTTCTCCCGCTGCGTGGCGTGTTACAACTGCGTGGATGTCTGCGAAGAGCAGGGCATTGGCTACCGCTTCGCATGGACGCAAAAGGTTCCAGTTTCAAAGATTGCGCCCGACGCGGTACGCGACCCGCAACGGCGCGCGTTCATCTCAAAAACCATGCTGGGTATTGCCGGAACGGTGGGTGTTGGTCGGGTTTTGCTCGCGAGTGAAAAATTAAGTGATGGAAATACCAAACCTACCCCAAATTTTTCATCCGTTATTTGCCCACCGGGGTCGGCGAGTGTGGAACGGTTCCTCGACCGCTGCACGGCCTGTCATTTGTGCATCAGTGAATGTCCGACCGGCGTATTGCAGCCAGCCTTTATGGAATATGGGTTGACGGGAATCATGAAGCCGCGCATGGATTTCAATACCGCCTTCTGCAACTTCGACTGTGTGCGATGCGGCGAGGTTTGTCCGGATGGTGCGATTGATCTGCTGAATGTTGCCACCAAACATCTCACGAAAATCGGTGAGGCGCGTTTATTCATCGACCAGTGCGTGGTGGTGACCAACAGCACGGACTGCGCCGCTTGTTCCGAACATTGCCCCACGAAAGCCGTGTTCACCATTCCCTACGGCAACAATCTCCGCCTGCCATCATTGAATGACGACCTGTGCATTGGTTGCGGTGCGTGCGAGAACGTCTGCCCGGCCAAACCTGACAAAGCCATTGTAGTGACCGGATGGCGTAAGCACGGGTGGGCTAAAAAAGTCATCGAGTCAAAGGCAACCATGCCAAAACCCACCGGCGATTTTCCGTTTTGAAATGAAAACTGTAGTGTGCGCTGTCTCAGCGCATAAGTGGCTTGAGACCAGCCGCGCTACAGTTATACACGGTCAATACGGACAATTTCGCCTTGATATGGCCAATCCTCGTAACGTTCGACCAGACCAGCACGAACAGAATTCATGCACACATAAAGCCATTTTTCAGAATAACTCTCGTCGTGACGGAGGACGTGATCAAAGAAACCCGGCTGCCAGAAACTTTGCAGCTTACCGTTTGGTACTCGCTGTGGTGTATGGCCTTGTTGCGTGAGTGCGTTACCCAATTGACGTTTCAATCCTTTCATCCATTGACCGAGGCGCATTCTATCGGCGATGCGGACAAACAAATGGATATGGTCGGGCATAATGACATAACAGCCGACTGCCGTGCCAAGTTCCACACCATGATGGGCGTAAGTTTGAAATGCGGTATGAACGGTGGCATTGTCGAGAAGCCTTGATCGAATCAGAGTATTAAATGTAGCGAAATAGAGGGGAAAGCTGGAGAAAACAATGTCAAGACGTGGTGGCGTCCCTTTGATTTTCCGAAAATCCATTGCGGCCAGAATAACGGCGCTGATTCTGTGAAGCCAGAAAACTGTAACGTCGCAATTGTAGTGTGCGCTGTCCCGGCGCATAAGTGGCTTGAGACAAGCCACGCTACAGAGTTACATCAATACCGGTAATGTTCCGGCTTGTAAGAACCTTCAAGCGGCACGCCGGGATATTCACTCCTTCCGCTTGCGCTTGTCCTTGTAATCTTTCCAAAGAATGCCCAGGACCAGCCAGCCACTCCCGCCAAGTGCAATCAACAAACAGATCATGGCGATGCCGGGATAGCCAAAAATCTGGAATGAGGAGTTGATTCGCATCATCAGCGCCGCCCCGACAATCAGCGCAGCGAGAATAATGCCGGTGGTGACTCGATTGGCGATTTTTTCGAAGCCGTTGAGCAAATAACGCGC
>Ga0182027_10014219_pt1 | contig 11034 bp, 9 predicted proteins | sample 712E1DmetaG_FD_121300 | JGI IMG/M metagenome (GOLD analysis project Ga0182027, IMG submission 121300) | Permafrost microbial communities from Stordalen Mire, Sweden - 712E1D metaG (Illumina Assembly) | ecosystem: Environmental > Terrestrial > Soil > Wetlands > Permafrost | place: Sweden...
AAAACAGACCATATAAGAGTTCTAGGGGAAAATTGATTTATAATAAAGAGATTGGGAAGGAAATTCCGAGTGAATGGCAGGTAGGATATTTGGGAGATGGAGAGTTGTCGAATATTATTAAGCCTGGAATTATAAATTTTAAGAATGAAAAGATATATTTGGATACTGCTAGTGTTCATGATACAAATATTGTTGATCGAAACTCAAGAATAGATCACGAAGTAAGGCCTTCAAGAGCCAATATGCAACCTAAAATAAACTCTGTATGGTTTGCGAAGATGAAGGAAAGTAAAAAGGCTTTGTTATTTGACGAATATTCACATTTCGAATTAAATAACGTTATATTATCAACAGGTTTTGCCGGTTTAGATATTAAAGATTTCGCCCTGTACTATATTTGGTGTATTGTATCTAGTGGGCAATTTGAAGAAGTCAAAGATAATTTATGCAATGGAACTACTATGCAGGCAATTAATAATAGAAACATAATGAATATTAAATACCTGATTCCTTCGAAAGAAATACTATTCAAATTTAATTTGTCCATAAAATCAATTTATAAAAAAGTATATTCCAATTATCTTGAAACACAAAAGTTAACTCAAATTCGCAATTCTCTTTTGCCAAGGTTGTTATCGGGTAAAATGAGAGTAGGACAGAATAAGTAAATTAATAAGGAGGAGCACATGGAAAAAGTAAAAATTAAAATAGTAAAAATAAGCAGTGCGAATATTCTCAAAGTTTCAGTTGGGACGAATTGTCCTAAAGGTGGAGATGCGGGACATGGTGGACGTACTTATTTTAAGTTAGAAAATATAGCAGGAACAAGCATGGATGTGAGCATCAATGGAAAGAAATTTGATCTCTCTAACGAAGGTAAACTAGAAATAATTCTTGCGGGTGATACGGAATGTGAAACATTTTTAGAGTCGCTTAAGTTTGCTGCCAATACGTTAGAAAATCAATTAAATGAGGTGAAACAAGAGGTTGATGAGCAGGAAATTGATATTTGATAAAGGGGAATTTTTATCTGTGAATTTTTGCAAATTCGAAATCTATTTTTGCAGATGTTAATGCCAGGTGAAATGAGAATTAATATTGGAGGTTAAAATATGTGGTGGAATAATTCAAGTATGATTTTTCTTGGTGGTATCGGTGGGTATTTAGTTCACGCCATTAGCATGAAAGTAAGTTTTAAGCAGCGCACCATTGATAATAAGATTAGGGTATATGATGCCATGATAACGCATTGGGTTAAAATGAGAAATTTCGTATACCATAGATTACGTGTGGATCAAAATTCATTTGGAGAATTTGATAAGTTATATGGTGATTCTCAAGCTTTTATAGGAGAGGCAGCCCTTATTAGCGAAGATAGCAAGTTAGTTGATGATATCAATAGCTTTAATGAGCGGTTATACAGAACGGATTGGCAATCTTTGCAACTTGTTAAAGCTAATGAAGAAATGGAAGATATCAAGAAGGTCGCATTAGATATCATTAAACGGATGCAAGGGGATATTAAAAAAAGTACTATCCTCGATTTTAGCGATTTCATGCATATTTTAGGCGGTATAAGGAAAGTTAATAAATAATATTTGCAGTTAACGTGATTCCCCTTTTGCTAAAACTGATGATAGGAGAAATTAGAGTGTTATGAGTGGCGATCTTATTAGCATGAAAACAAGACAGGTGTTTCGAGAGCATCTTGTTGGGTGGACTCTTCGAACAATTTCCGATGAATTTGATGCTGCTGGTGTGTTTTGTGATCTTGAATATCAGCCACCAGTCTCAGGACAAAGGCGTTCTCTTATTGAGCAGTATTATCATAGTATCAATTGGACAGACCGGCGTGACGTCAAGAAAATTATTCAGGTTTACGAGAACGTATTGAAATCAGCAATAGAGTACGAAAATTCCATGACATTTATGTCAAGTTCGAGTGGTGTGGAAGCTGCAAAATTGGCGACTAAAAAATTGATCGAAATACTCAAACAGGATGATTTTCAATTTGTCGATGGAAGGATTGTTACTGGTGCAGGAATGTCATCATTGGATGATATTAAAGAAGCGGCTGCTCAATTTGATGCAAAACATCTCGTGGAACAGATTCGTCGGATTGAGCAGTCTGTCGATACTGATCCTGCTTTGGCTATTGGAACAGCCAAAGAGCTTGTCGAAACCTGTTGCCGAACGATTCTATCAGAGCGTGGCAAACCAGTTGCAGGAACTCCGGACATACCCATACTCATTAAGCAGACATTTAAGGAGTTGAATCTTCTTCCGGACGATATCCCGGAGCAAGCCAAGGGGAGTGGTATTATTAAACGACTGCTGAGCAACTTGGCAACAATTGGGCAAGGACTTGCAGAGATACGTAATCTATACGGTACAGGCCATGGTAAGGAAGGAGCAACGCAGCCAATCAGGCCACGGCATGCAAAGTTGGCAGTTGGTGCGGCTTCAACATTGGCCGTATTCTTATTTGAAACACATAAAGAAACTTTATAAATCGCAGTTATTTTTGGAGCGATATGTGAAAAAATTTGAGACCAGGAGGATTTAGATGCCCGAAATAAATCTTACTCAATCAGAAGCCGAGGCACTCATCTCTATGGAAAAAATTAGGGTTGATGATCAGAGCTGGGATTATCCTAGCTTGGGAGGCAGAATTAGCATTCCTATAGTTTCAAGAAATAAGCGTGAAAACTTTATTCTCGACCTTAGTCGTGGTAATATTGATTTGTTAAAAGGTACCTATCAAAATAGGGCTCGACAAATTGTAATCCTTGTTCGTTTTGATTTCGGTGGTCAGCCGCATAGGAATCCCGATGGACAAGAAATACTATCGCCGCATTTACATCTTTATCGCGAGGGGTTTGGTGATAAATGGGCTGTGCCTGTTCCCGTAAGTGCATTTTCAAATGTTTCAGACCTTTGGCAAACACTATTGGAGTTTATGAAATATTGCAATATCGTGGAACCTCCACGTATTGAAAGGGGGTTGTTTACATGATTAATGAAATTCAAGAACTATTAGATAAATATCTTTTGTGGCTTAAAGATAAGACTGTACTTAGGCAGGTTAAGGATTGCATTGAAATTACCACGCCATATCTTGATCGTCACAACGATTACCTTCAGATATACGTTAAGAGAGATAATAATGGATTTATTTTAACAGATGATGGTTATACGATTGGTGACTTGCGCCAGTCTGGATGTGAGCTAGAAAGTAAAAAACGGAAAGAGCTACTTGCTCTTTCGTTAAATGGCTTTGGTGTAAAACTCGACAATGAGGCATTGTTTATTCAAGCCTCGTCGGATAATTTTTCATTGAGAAAGCATAATCTTGTTCAGGCAATACTGGCGGTGAACGACCTTTTTTACTTGTCAGTTCCAATGGTTGCGAGTCTTTTCTTTGAGGATGTTACTTCATGGTTGAATGTGTATGAGGTACGTTACACCCCACGAGTGAAATTTACAGGAAAATCAGGGTATGACCATATGTTTGATTTTGTTATTCCCGCGTCAAGAAAATATCCTGAACGTGTTGTACAGACGATTAATCGTCCAAATCGTGATACTGCAGAAAGATTTGCCTTTTCATGGATTGATACAAAAGATGTTCGACCACCAAACTCATTGGCATATGCATTTTTAAATGATGCTGATCACATCCCAGTATCACCGGTGGTTGATGCATTAAAAAACTATGGCGTTAGACCAGTTTTATGGAGCAAACGCGAAGAATTAAAAGAGGAACTTGTCGCATAATGAGTAAAATTTTAACCGAATCCGAAGTTGAGCAAGTTGCCTTAGATATCTTTTCCGAGCTTAAGTATAAGATTATCTATGGCCCGGATATTGCTCCGGATGGGTCTCGTCCAGAGAGGCAGAGCTATTCTGATGTTATCTTGGTCGAAAGACTTCGTGAGGCAATAAATCGCTTTAATCCCACAATTCCTGTTGAAGCAAAAGACGAAGCGCTCAAGCAGGTCATTCGAACTGAAAGTCCTGATCTGGTAATTAATAACCACCGTTTTCATAAGATGTTAGCAGATGGCGTAGATGTGGAATATCGTAAAGACGGTGGGATTGTCGGAGATAAAGTATGGTTGTTTGATTTCGATAAAATAAATAATAATGAATTTCTGGCTGTCAATCAGTTTACGGTTATTGAGAATAATATTAACCGTCGTCCAGACATAGTCCTTTTCATTAATGGACTGCCAATTGCGGTGATCGAGCTGAAGAACCCGGCCGATGAGAATGCCACCACGCTTACCGCATTTAAACAGTTTCAGACATATAAATTACAGATTCCTTCACTTTTTAAATTCAATCAGATATTGGTGGCAAGTGATGGTTTTGATGCAAAGGCTGGGACAATTACTTCTGATTGGGAACGCTTCTTGCCATGGAAGACCATTGACGGCAAAACAAAGGCGCCAAAAGCCACGCCTCAGATAGATGTCCTTCTGCGAGGCATGTTTAATAAAAACGTCCTCATCGACCTTATCCGTCATTTTATTGTTTTTGAGCAAGAAAGAGACACCAAAGAAAATATTGTTAGACTTTCCAAGAAGATTGCTGCGTATCACCAGTATCATGCGGTCAATAAAGCCATAGATGCTACTCTTAAGGCATCAAGCGCCAAAGGCGACAAGCGTTGCGGGGTGGTCTGGCATACACAGGGTTCTGGGAAGAGCCTTATCATGGCTTTTTATACTGGCAAGTTGGTTTTAGCCTTAGATAATCCTACAATTGTAGTTTTGACTGATAGGAATGATTTAGATGATCAGCTTTTTGGTACATTTTCGAGGTGCAATGAACTATTACGACAGGCACCGGTTCAAGCAGATTCACGAGCAAAGCTACAAGAATATCTCAAAGTATCTTCCGGTGGCATTGTCTTTACCACAATACAGAAATTTTTTCCGGAAGATAAAGGTGATCAGTATCCTCTGTTATCCGATCGTAGAAATATCGTAGTTATCGCTGACGAAGCCCATAGAAGCCAGTATGATTTCATTGATGGCTTTGCTAAGCACATGCGCGATGCCCTGCCTAAGGCTTCGTTTATTGGTTTTACCGGTACTCCTATCGAAGGGCGGGATCGTAACACCATTGCTGTTTTTGGCGATTACATTGATATTTATGATATCGAGCAAGCTGTTAACGATGGTGCAACGGTTAGGATATTTTATGAAAGCAGGCTCGCTAAGCTTGAGCTAAAGAATGAAGAGCGCCCACGAATCGATCCTGAATTTGAGGAGGTTACCGAAGGCGAGGAACTCAAGAAGAAGGAAAAACTAAAGACCAGATGGGCCAGGCTTGAAGCTATTGTTGGAAGCGAAAAACGTATTAAGCAGATCGCCAAGGATATCGTCAATCACTTTGAGGAGCGCCTTAAGACTCTTGAAGGTAAGGGTATGATCGTTTGCATGAGCCGACGTATAACTATTGATCTTCATAATGAAATCATAAAGCTAAGGCCGCAATGGTATAACAAAGACGATGATAAAGGATTCTTAAAAGTGATTATGACTGGATCTGCCAGCGATCCTGTGGAATGGCAGGAGCATATTCGAAATAAGCTGAGGCGTCGAGAGATTGGCGATCGGATGAAAAATCCGAGTGATCCTTTAAAATTGGTTCTTGTCAGAGATATGTGGCTTACCGGTTTTGACGCTCCGTCTCTCCATACGATGTACATTGATAAACCTATGCGTGGCCATGGTCTCATGCAGGCGATTGCCCGGGTAAATCGTGTTTTTAAGGATAAGCCAGGTGGTCTTGTTGTTGATTATTTAGGGATAGCCGATGACTTAAAACGAGCATTAGCTGAATATACGGAAAGCGGTGGTAAGGGTAAGCCTACTTTTGACCAAGAGGAAGCAGTTGCTCTTATGCTTGAGAAGTACGAAGTCGTCTGTGGAATGTTTGATAAATTTGATTACAAGAGATTCTTCTCTGCCTCCGTAAAAGATAAGATGACTATCATAACCTTGGCGCAAGAACACATTCTAATACAGAAGAACGGCAAAGAACGCCTCTTGGCTTACGTAACACAACTTTCACAGGCTTTTGCGTTATCGGTGCCTCATGAGGAGGCATTGAGGATCAGGGACGATGTAGGGTTCTTTCAAGCGGTTCGGGCTCGAATTGCCAAGTACGAAACCGGAACCGGCAAGACTGAAGATGATTTGGACTCAGCGATAAAACAGATTATCTCAAAGGCCATCGCTTCGGATAAAGTCATCGATATCTTCGAAGCAGCAGGACTTAAGAAGCCGGATATCTCCATTCTGTCAGATGAATTCTTGGCAGAGATTAAAGGCATGCCCCATAAGAACCTTGCCTTTGAGCTTTTAAAGAAACTTCTCAATGATGAAATCAAAACTAGGTTAAGAAAGAATCTCATTCAAGGCCGTTCATTTGCGGAGATGCTGGAAAAGACTATTAAAAAATACCAGAATAAAGCGATAGAAGCGGCTAAGGTTATTGCGGAGTTGATCGAGCTTGCTAAAAAAATACGAGAAGCTGACAAGCGTGGCGAGGATTTGGGATTAACCGAAGATGAGATAGCTCTCTATGATGCTTTGGAAGTAAACGACAGCGCAGTTAAGGTGCTAGGAGATGAAACGCTGAAGACTATTGCCCGGGAGCTTGTAGCTGCGGTTCGCAATAACGTAAAGATTGACTGGACGCTAAAAGAAAGTATTCAGGCTAAACTTCGTGTTATGGTCAAAAGAGTTTTACGAAAACATGGCTATCCACCGGATAAGGAAAAGAAGGCAACGGAGACTGTACTAGAGCAGGCTACTTTGTTATGTAAAGATTGGGCTGAAACGCCTGTTGCTGAAGAGGGGTCTGATTTATTCTTTAGCGATGTGATTTCGGATGAAGAAATTACTGAAAAGGATAAATTTATTGATTATTTGCCAGTCTATTCATTAGAAGCGGTGGCCACCAGTTTCGGGAAGGAAGAACATGTCCAGAGGCTTGGCTGGAAAAAGGTTGCTAATCGTAAACTCAACAAAGATATGTTTATTGCTAAAGTAGTTGGAAAATCTATGGAGCCGACTATACCGGATGGTAGTTATTGTCTATTTCGTTTTGAACGCGGTGGGTCGCGTAATGGATTAGTGGTGCTTGTGGAATCGCGATTAGTAGCAGATTCGGAGACAAACCAGAAATTTACTATAAAACGTTACAAAAGTGAGAAAGAAGACCTCGGTAATGGGCAATGGAGGCATAAAAAGATTATTCTCTCTCCAGACAATAAAGAATTCAAGAACATCATTCTTGAGAATGTAAGCGGAGAGGATTTTAAAGTCGTAGCGGAGTTTGTAGAAACCTTATAAGAATGAAAAATAAAATTGGAACCTTGAGACCAGAGATAGTTCAGCAACTTCTCTTTAGTAAGTCGTTGTTATCCCAAATCTTATTTTTACCAGAAGTTGATGCTAGTCCATTTTCTATTGCAAAGAAAATACTCATCGCCCACAATGCGGTCGAGTTGGGCATAGCTGCAATTGCTGATCAGATTGGAGCTTTGCCAACACCAAATAAACGATTTTTAATGGATTATTTTGACCCAATAAAGAACAAAAAACATAAAAACCGCGAAGTAGAAGGAAAAGAGTACTGTCGGCAGTTAAATCTCGTTAGAGGGAATTTAAAACATGGGATGATTTTACCGGATCCTAACCAATGGGTGAATACGGGGGATAGAATATATAGTTATCTGTTCAATTGGTGTCAGAAGTATCTCAAAATATCACTGGATGGTTTAGATAATTCGATACTTATAAATAATGCAAAGATCAAAGAATCCTATCATCTCGCGAAAAAAGAATTATCCTCTGGTAACTACCAGCAGGTTTTAGAGTTGCTTGCCAAAGCGACTTATTTGCTTTTTGAAGAAAATAACGCCTTACGGTCGTTAAAAGTTGGGATAGCTAAGGCAGAAGATGCTATTAAACTTGCGGCTTTTGGGGTACATGCAAATGACTATCTGGCTTTGCAAGAATTTTTGCCACAGGTTTCAAAAAAGCTTGATGAAAGTTTGCTAATTCATTGGACGCAAGAATCATTTGGACATCCGGGAAATTGGCGTAAAGATGCGGCATCGTTTTGCATGACCGCTTTCCTTGATTTAGCATTAAAGATTCAAAATGCTGATTGGATTCCAGGCCCCATTGATTTCTTGGCCATATACGAATATAAAATTGAAGCTGTTAAAGATAACGTAGAGATTTGGAGTGAAGATTGGGAAGCGGTTACTCAACCGGGATTTACATTACTATCTCCTCCAAGAAAGGTAGTGAAAATATTAAAGAAAGGTGAATCAATACGGGGCATGATTCATCGAGAAAGAAAAGAATCATTAGGCGTGTTAGGTTTTTCCCAGGTTAAGGATCAAGAACCCGAAAGGATTTCTATTTTTTCAAAAGAGCTCAAAGGAGATGTTAACTCGGCCGATGTAAAAATTACTTGTGTCCCAACGGAAAGCGATTTTGTTAAAGAGTATCTGCCTAATTTACCAACCATTGAAATGCAATAAATTCGCTGCTATCGGATTCACGCATACAGAACTAATTAGGTCATCATGAGCCAAGAAGAAATAATAGAGCATTTGACAGAATTTAGCAAATAAATATCGTGGAGGAGATTTTTAAATGGATGCCGACGGATGATTTTTAATTAAGTTTGACGCGAAAAAGGATTAAGTATGGATAAGTATCCCGAAATTACCTTTGCTATCAATAATAAATTTAAGCAACTAATGATAGATAAGCTTAATCCGTGGGTGTTTTTTAATACCGGGAAGATGACTTCAATTGTGGATTTTTATGGGCGTACTATACAGTATAGCGGCATGGGGTTTGAAGGGTCTCCACGCGAAGTTTTTTTTGGCGGTTTTATAGAACCATTTTTAGAAAATATTTTTGGATGGGCTTTTGAATTCGCTCTATCCTACGCTAAAGAAAGGAATCTTGATCGAAAAGAATTGATATTATATACTCGCGAATGTCTTGTCAACGGACTTCATTTGACTTATCACAAAATGCAAGAAATAGATCGTAGATTAAGAGGTAAAGGTTATCCTGATCGTATTTCGCCGCGTGATATCTCGCGAGAAATTAATAAGATGCAGGCTAATCTTGACGGATATCGTGATTCTACACTTGCAGCATTAGGAGGAAATGCAATGGGCATAAAAGTTCCCTGTAGAATATGTGGGAAACCAATAACAAGAGAAATGAATGAATTCGCGCCAAAAGAGAATATATGTGATGAGTGTAAAGGGGGCGAGAATCCTAACAGCGATAAAGAAAAAGATATGTTGGAAATTTTAAAATTAATAATGAAGGTCTATTTAGATCTTGGAATAAGAATTGGAAATGCTTTAGATGAACGAATATTTCTTGCGCGTATACCTCCAAAATATTCTCAAGAGTTAGAGTTTGGTTGGGATGAATTAGTTAAGTTGGGATACTTAGAAGTAAAAGCCAGGGTACCAGTGACTCTTTCTCTCACCCAAAGAGGTTATGAGTATTTACATCCATCTAACAGTGAATCAAGAGTTAATGAGTCGGTTGCCAGAAGCCAAAACCAAGCTCCGAAGAATAAGAAATTAAAATTAACTCGGATTTTTTATATAACCGCAGCAATATTTACAATCTTAGCAGGAACAGTTGCAATTCTAACTTATTTTAATATTTTCCCTTTTAATAAGCCAGTATCTAAAATAATAGTATCTACTCATATTAAGGGTTCGAATGTATCCGGTGATGTAGTAGGAAGGGATAAAATTATATTTCAATCAATAGGTCCCGAGCAAGCTAACCAGGTAAATATGGATAAACAAAATAGAATTAAGATATCTAAAGTCAAAATAGATAGAATAATTGAAGATTTACTGTCAGGACTTAATGAAATAAAAAAAGAATATTTTGAAGGAAGCCAACGGATTGCAAATGATTTCAGTTCAAGGAATATGTCATCAAGTGGTATGCATATTAAGGCCCAAATGGAGTTTGCTGTTAACACAAAGAAGAAAGTTGAAGCGCTATTGAAAGAAACTCACAGAGCCATTGAAGATATATTATTGGAAAATTTTAATATTGCCGATCTTGCAGAGATGAATGAGTTTAGCGAAGAGAATAGTAGACTTTCTGAATTAGAGAAAAACAGTATCCCAGGACTCTATAAGCAAATGGAAGATACAGTAAGAAGTTGGGAGGTTCGGGCTCTTGGAACTGTGCATATAAGCAAAGACTTTAAGCTTTAATTATAAGCTAAGTATTTTCTATTTCTTGTAAGTTCTTTGTTATTTTTTGCAACTTAATTTTTGCTTTCTTAGTTAAAGTTTCAAATCTTGCTATACGCCATTCTAGTTTCTTTGCTTCTTCAGGAGAAATATTCTTCTTGCCCGTTTCTTCCATAATTTTCTCTATTTCAACATCCAAAAAAGCATCTACCGGTTTTATTCTATCGTAAACCATTGGATATTTCAGTTTAAGATAAAGCTTGAATAAATCTTCATCGGAAAGCGCCTTAGAGATTTTTTCCATTATAAGAGGGGAGGGGAGCTTGCCATGTTTTTCAATGCGGGTTATATAAACAGGATCAACACCGGTTGCATCGGCTAGTTCATATACTTTAAAGCGAAGTTCTTCGCGCTTTTTTCTGATGGCCGTACCAAGATTTTCCATACTTTTATTATAATCAAAAACTAACTAACTGCAAGTTATTTTTTCCTTGACAAAAGAAGAATGTTTGTTATACTAACTAATAGTTAGTTATTGGTGTACTGAAGTATTAAAAATGAATTAACGAAACATTATTCTCGGGGAGGTGGAAACATGTTAAAGGTAAGTCATAACTTAAAGCTGCACAGGATAAAGGCTGGCTTTACGCAGTTGGAATTAGCAAATAGGTTAGGCGTCAAAGAACGTGTTATTTGTTTCTGGGAGACAGGCCGTAGTGAGCCGCATATTGAACAAGCTGTAGATATCGCCA
>Ga0182027_10014220_pt1 | contig 11034 bp, 8 predicted proteins | sample 712E1DmetaG_FD_121300 | JGI IMG/M metagenome (GOLD analysis project Ga0182027, IMG submission 121300) | Permafrost microbial communities from Stordalen Mire, Sweden - 712E1D metaG (Illumina Assembly) | ecosystem: Environmental > Terrestrial > Soil > Wetlands > Permafrost | place: Sweden...
TAACGGTCTGCAAGAAGGAAGGCGGGCATGCACAGGGGACCGTATGCTATACGATAAGCCCGGTTCATAATCTGGACCTCTATATAAATGATGCTCGCACATTGGTTGAAATGGGTGCCGATTCGATCTGCATCAAAGATATGGCCGGCCTACTGCTGCCTTATGCAGCATTTGAACTTGTAAAAGCTCTGAAGGATACTGTTAAGATCCCCATACAGCTGCATACTCACTACACGAGCGGTGTCGCCTCGATGACTTACCTCAAGGCAATAGAAGCCGGTGCTGATGTTATCGATTGTGCGATTTCACCTCTTTCTATGGGAACTTCTCAACCGGCTACAGAACCAATGGTTGCAGTGCTTAGATCTACACCTCATGATACAGGTTTGGATCTGGCTAAGCTAAATGAAATAGCGGATTATTTTTCACCGTTGAAAGCTAAATACATCTCCGAAGGTCTGCTGGACTTAAAAGTATTGGGTGTAGATGTAAATGCATTGATATATCAAGTACCCGGAGGAATGCTGTCCAACCTTGTATCCCAATTGAAACAATCTAATGCATTGGACAAGTATGAAGAAGTTTTGAAGGAAATACCCAAAGTAAGAGAGGAACTTGGTTTCCCTCCACTTGTGACGCCAACTAGTCAGATAGTAGGAACGCAGGCAGTAATGAATGTTATAACAGGCGAAAGATATAAAATGGTTCCCAATGAAACAAAAGCGCTTATTCGCGGTGAATATGGCAAAACACCTGCACCTATACCGGATTCTATAAGAAAAAAGATCCTTGGGGATGAAAAACCTATTACAGTAAGACCGGCCGATCTGATTCCTCCCGAACTTGAGAAGTCAAAAGCAGCTGTTAAACAGTATATGATACAGGATGAAGATGTTTTGACGTATACGCTTTTCCCGCAGGTAGCCGAAACCTTCTTTAAACGTAGAGCAGCTGACCTGTTGAGTGAAAATGAAACCGGAGAAGATGAGATAGCAGCTGTGATCACTGCTGCTATTTTGGCTGAATCAGAAAAAAACCCGGAAAACTTTGACTCAGGTTCAGTACAGGTGATAAAATCAATAAAAAGGCTTGAAAATTCCCAATCTTCGTGGGTCGTTGCTGGTCGTTTGGAAAGAATGCTTGGGAAATGAGCTGAGGTGTCGATAGTGGAAACAAGATCGCAGGATCTGATAAAGAATATTCAATTGCAGCGAAAAGAAATGAGTAAAAGCCAGAAGCTCATCGCAGACTTCATGTTGAATCATTATGATAAGGCATCATTTATGACTGCTGCAAAACTGGGCGAGGCTGTAGGCGTAAGCGAATCAACAGTTGTAAGGTTTGCAATGGAACTCGGGTATGACGGGTACCCCAAGCTGCAGAAAGTTTTGCAGGAATTAATAAAAAGCAAGCTTACCAATGTCCAGAGGATGGAAGTATCATCTTCGCGCATCAACGAGCTGAATGTACTTAAAAGTGTATTGCAGTCCGATATGGAGAAGATAAAAATAACCATGGAGGAAATCAACCCGGATAACTTCAGCAAAGCTGTAGACGCAATACTCGCAGCAAAAAAGATATATATATTGGGAGTCAGGAGCTCTGCACCTTTAGCCAGCTTTTTGGGTTTTTACTTCAACCTGATATTCGATAATATAAGATTAGTTCACACAACCAGTGTAAGTGAAATGTTTGAACAGATCGTCAGAGCCGGAAAAGAAGATGTTGTTATAGGAATTAGTTTTCCCAGGTATTCAAGGAGGACAATAAAAGCACTTCAATTCGTAAAGGATCAAGGATCTACAGTAATTGCAATCACTGACAGTTACGATTCGCCGCTTTCGGCAAATGCAGATTTCTCGCTCATTGCACGTAGTGATATGGCTTCTTTCGCCGACTCTCTCGTTGCACCCCTCAGTGTGATCAACGCATTGATCGCTGCAATTGGGTTGAGGCGCAAAAATGAAGTTTATGGCATTTTTGAGAAACTGGAGAATATATGGGATGAATACCAGGTTTATGAGAAATATGATAATATCGAACCATACCGTAAATTGGACTATTAATAGTATTTGATACATTGAGGCAACGAGTGGATTTTGCAAATAAAAGAAAAATAGCGATCGCCGGTGCGGGGCCCGCTGGCATTATGGCAGCAATAACTTCTGCTGCCAGGGGTTTGGAAACAACGGTATTTGAAAGAAATCGCGCACCCGGAAAGAAATTGCTCATCACCGGCAAAGGCCGGTGTAATTTCACAAATAGTGCTGATACAAAACAGTTGATCGATAATATCCCTGGAAACGGGAGTTTTTTATTTTCAGCATTCAATTCTTATGGCAGCAGCGAGATCGTTAATTTTTTCGAATCAAACGGTGTGGCAATTGCGGTTGAACGCGGCGGAAGAATATTTCCGGCGTCAGGCGAGGCGTCTGATATTTTAAAAGCCCTGGTCGATGCTGCATTGCAGCTAAATGTCAATTTTTTGTTCAATTCAAGAGTTAAAAGCGCTATTGTTGAAAAAGGCGCTATTTCATCAGTGATATTGGAAAATGACCTTGAAGTCGGTTGCGATGCACTTATAATTGCTGTAGGCGGCTTATCATATCCTTCCACAGGTTCTACCGGGGACGGCTATGAAATTGCCTCACATCTTGGACATAGCATTGTCGATGGCCGACCTGCCCTTGTTCCTTTAATTGTTGAGGAACACTGGGCGCGCGATCTTCAAGGTTTATCACTCCGGAATATATCTGTGCGTTTTCTGGATCCGGTCGGAAGGATAATATATAAGGATTTTGGGGAGATGCTGTTTACGCATTTTGGCATTTCCGGTCCTGTTATATTGAGTGGCAGTATACATCTTGCCCGTTGCGGTTTTAAAGGATCAGCCGTGTTCATTGATCTGAAGCCTGCACTTTCGGAAGATAGACTGGATGCAAGGCTGCAAAGAGATTTTGTTGAATTCTCAAGAAAAATATTCATCAATTCTCTGGATGAATTGCTTCCACAATCGATGATTCCAGTAATAGTAAAGTTAAGTGGAATAGATCCTGAAAAACCAGTAAACCAGATCACAAAGGATGAGCGTTTGAATCTGGGCTATTTATTAAAAAATCTGAAGCTGAACATCACAGGTTCCAGGGGATTTGATGAAGCTATAATTACATCGGGAGGGGTTTCGGTAAAAGAGATCAATCCGCGTTCTATGGAGTCAAAAATCGTAAAGGGCCTTTATTTTGCAGGAGAGGTTATCGATGTGGACGGATATTCAGGCGGATACAATCTTTCTGTTGCGTTTTCAACAGGGCATGCCGCCGGGTCAAGCTGTTGATGTTGTCTAAATTCATTTGATACTTTATAATATAATTATCTCCAAGAAAGTCAATTTTATCTGGTCATAATATTTTTTTGAAAGAATCGGAGTAAGGCGCATGGATGACAATAAACAGTTCGGGAGCAAGGAAATAGCCATCGTCGCAATCAAGATCGCATTAACAGCTGATAGAAACGAAGAAAAGCAGCTTCAGTCGGAATATGCCCGTATTGGGATAAGCGCGGCTGCTGTCGATTACGGTGGGGAATTCATATCTTCAGTTATGAAGATCGTAGAACGGGCGGTCGTATCATCTAAAAGAGAAGGTGTAATAAGGGATCTACATACGGAAGAAGGCGCTGTAGCCGGAGCAACAAGGGAAGCGCTGACTCAGGTGATGCCCAAAGCCCTTGGCCTGAATGTCGGCGGGAAAATAGGCATAGCGCGTTATAATGAACATGTTGCTGTAGCAGTGTTTTTTGGGATCGGTTTGCTTCACCTTAACGATATCTCAATAGGACTGGGCCATAGAGTGGTTTAATTATATTTAAGCATAAAGGAGCCAGAATGGCGGTACGCGCGCTGAGAGGCGCAATAACGGCAAATAGCAACAATAGAGACGATATTCTGTCATCTGCCAGAATATTATTAAATAAAATGATTCGTTCAAACAATATTGAGAAAGATGATATCATAAGTATCATTTTTACAGTCACGTCTGATCTTGATGCTGCTTTTCCAGCGGCTGCCGCAAGAGAATTGGGATTCAATGACATAGCTCTTATAGATACAAATGAAATGGATGTTCCTGGCGCCCTTGCAATGTGTATACGTGCGATGCTGCACTTTAACACAGATAAAAACAATTCTGATCTTAAACATTCGTTTATGAGGAAAGCCTGGAAATTAAGACCGGATCTGTTAAACATTTCTATTGCCATAGATGGTCCGGCGGGGGCTGGTAAGAGCACAATTGCAAAGACGATTTCAAAGAAGCTGGGTATGATTTACCTGGATACCGGAGCGATGTACCGTGCAATTGCACTGAAAGCCCTTAATACGGGCGCAGATACAAAAGACAGCTTTTCTCTATCTGCAATTGTACAAAACACCGATATTTCCGTTGATTTTATAGGCGGAGGACAAAGGATATTCCTTGATAAATCTGATGTGACTGATCAAATCCGCAGTCCTGAGGTTTCCAGAGCGGCCTCTGATGTTTCTGCAATTACAGAAGTCAGGGTGAGGTTGGTCGAACTTCAGAGGGAAATAGCTGCTAATAAAAGTATCATAATGGACGGACGCGATATTGGCACGCATGTTTTACCTGATGCGGATTTCAAGTTTTTCCTCACCGCTTCTTTAGATGCCCGTGCAAGAAGACGATTTAACGAAGAGTCGGATAGAGGCATTGCAATATCTTTTGAAGATGTTGTAAAAGATATGCAATACAGGGATTTTAACGACAGCACCAGAAAACACAGCCCCTTGATAAAGGCTGAAGATGCTGTAGAAATAGATACTACATATATGACTATAGATGAGGTTTCAGATTTGGTAATTAAAATGATAGGTATGTAGAAGGGCAGGTTTTAGCATGAAAGAAGAATTAATGCCTAGAAAGCACAATTTTTTATATAGATTGTTTAAATTCATAGCTAAAGTCTTTTTCTCACTTTTCTACAAAGTCGAATTTACTGATATAAACAGCATCCCTGAAAAAGGCCCTTTAATAATGTGCGCCAATCATATAAGCCTTCTTGACATGTTTCTAATAGGATATAGTATGAAAAGAAAGATATATTATATAGCTAAAAATGAGCTGTTTAAAAATCCTTTGCTTGCCTTCCTGGTCGGAAGGCTTGGGGCATTCCCCACAAACAGGGGACGTCCGGATGTAAGATCGTTCAGAACAGTCTTGTCATTATTGAGTGAGGGGCATATCGTAGGTATTTTCCCCGAAGGCACTAGAGTAAATATAAAAAATAAGGACAGTATCAGAACAAAACCCGGCGTTGCATATATTGCAATTAAATCCGGGGCGCCCATACTTCCTGTTGCAATCGAAGGCAATTATAAATTGTTCAGCAGATTAAAAGTCGTTTTTGGTCAACCTTTCAAACTGGAACTTGACCAGGAAAAGAAATATTCCATGGAAGAATTGGTTGAGCTAAGCGTTGGTGTCATGCAGAAGGTTCACAAACTGAGGGAGGCTTGATTTGCAGGTTAGATTGGCGAGTACTGCCGGATTTTGTTTTGGTGTGGAAAAAGCTGTAAATTCAGTTATTGAAGCACTCGAAAGCAGCCAGGAGACAATTTATCTCCTAGGTTCTGTAATTCACAATGATCAGATGATCGAACATTTGAAAGCAAAAGGAGCGAGGTGCATCGACTCTGTTGAAGAGGCGGTTGGGCCTGCCAGCATAGTTATCAGGGCTCATGGTGATACTCCTGAAGTATATGATGCAATAAATGCTAAATACTTAACTTGTATAGATGCGACCTGTCCTTATGTCAAAAGAATTCACAACCTGGTAAAGACCAAGGCAAATGAAGGATACAGGATTTTCATAGCAGGTGATGCCAACCACCCTGAAGTTATCGGAATAAATGGATGGGCATCCAATAATGCAGATATATTTATGACAGCGTATGATACTCAGACCATGACCGGAGGGGATGAAAAATGTTGCATTGTAGCGCAAACCACTATAACAAGAGAAAATTGGGACGAAATAGTAAAGGTATTGGAAAGTAAATTTTCAAACCTTGAGAAATTTGATACAATATGTAATGCTACTGCACAACGGTTAAATGAGGCATCGTGTATTGCACAAGAATCAGATATGGTAATTGTTGTGGGCGGCAGGGATAGTTCCAATACACAGAAATTGTATGAGGCTTGCAGCTCACACTGCGATAGAACCTATCTTATCGAAACAGCAGCAGAGTTGGATCGTATAAAGCCTATCAAGCACATTAAAATAGGAATTACTGCCGGAGCTTCTACACCTAAATGGTTAATTGAGGAGGTAATTGAAAAAGTGAAATTTCTGAATACTGATGAAAACGAAATCGATTTTAAAGAGGCTTTTGAAAGCTCTCTTACCCAATTGCATCCTGGTGATGTCGTAAAAGGGAAAATAATCAGCTTTAACGGAAATGAGTTTTTCGTTGATGTAGGGTATAAGTGTGATGGAATCATACCATTGAATGAGTATACGGACGATCCGTTCTTCAAATCTGAAGATGCGCCTGGAGAAGGCGAAGAGATAGAGGTGTATGTTGTCAAGGTCAATGATGGCGAAGGCAATGTACTTCTTTCCAAAAAGAAGGTAGAAGCTGTTAACAGCATAAATGAACTTGAGGATGCCTTTGAAGATAAAAGGACAATTCCTGTGCGTGCCCATGAGGTTACAAACGGCGGACTCCTCGCTTATTATAAAGGTGCAAGAGTTTTTATCCCTGCTTCTCAGTTAGGCCTTAAGTACATCAGAGATCTTTCTGATTTTATAGGGAACGAACTGAATGTGAGAATCATCGAATTCAATATGCAAAAGAGGCGGATAATCGGATCTCAAAGGATCCTGCTTGAAGAAAATCGTGATAAGTCGGCAACAAATCTCTGGAGCACGATCGAACCCGGTATGAAAATAACCGGTACAGTTAAAAGTTTTGCAGATTTCGGCGCCTTCATAGATTTAGGAGGAGTTGATGGCCTCATACATCTGTCCGAATTGTCATGGTCTAAAATCAAACATCCATCGGAACTTTTAAAAATAGGCGATAAAGTTGAAGTAAGCATCCTTGACTTCGATAGGGAAAAGAAAAGGATCTCATTAAAATATAAAAAGGACTCTGATAACCCCTGGATCGATGCTGCAGCCAAATTCAAGGTTGGTGATATTGTCAAGGGTATTGTTACAAGACTGGTGCCATTCGGCGCCTTTATTGAAATAGACAAAGGTATTGACGGTCTTGTCCATATTTCCCAGATAACCGGCAAAAGGATATCAAAACCGGAAGAGATTCTTCATATCGGTGATGAAGTAATTGCCAAAGTAATCGAGATGAATATCGAATCAAGGAAGATAAACCTCAGTATAAGGGAAGCTGATGTCAAAAAAGAAGATGCTGATAATCTACCAACTGGAATCAATTCAGGATCGGAAACTCAATAAATAAATATAGATTTGGAGGAAAATAGTAATATTCGCTTTTGATCATGGAGTATATATAAATTTAGTCATACTTTTTTCTTCCACTTGAAAAGTTCGGCTTATTCTAGTAGAATAGTGTTGCTTATTATGCGAGAGTGGTGAAATTGGCAGACTCGCCAGATTCAGGTTCTGGTACCGGAAACGGTGTGCGGGTTCAAATCCCGCCTCTCGCACCAAAATGGAAAAGCTGTTTTTAAACAAAAAGCTTGAAGAATTTAAAGCGACTATCTCTAACAAGAAGATTGCCATACTCGGATTGGGCATCAGCAATCTTCCGCTTGCAGCATATCTTGCCGGGCTTGGTTGTGATATTGCTGTTTTTGATGAGCTTACACACGATAAATTGGCACCAAGCATCGATACGCTTAAAGATTTTAAAATTGAATACCATCTTGGTACTGGATATCTGAATTCTCTAAAAGGTTATGATGTCATTTTCAAAACACCAAAAATCAGGCATGATATACCTCAGCTTTTGTCTGAAGCCTTGCGCGGCGCCGTAATTACATCAGAAATGGACGTTTTTCTTGAACTGTGTCCCTCAAAGGTTTACGGAATAACAGGAAGTGACGGTAAAACAACTACAACAAGCATTATTCATGCCTTTTTGGATAAACAAGGTTATAAGTGCTGGCTCGGTGGTAATATAGGAACTCCATTGCTTGACAAGATAGACAGTATCATGCCGGAAGACAGAGTGATACTGGAATTGAGCAGTTTTCAACTGCAGACAATGAAAAATAGTCCCAAAGTTGCTGTTATTACCAACATATCTCCCAATCATCTGGATGTCCACAAGTCATATGAAGAATATATAGAAGCTAAAAAATCAATTTTCAGATTTCAGAGCTCTTCTGATATGGTCGTTTTAAACTATGATAATAAAGTTTTACGCGGTATTTCAGATCAGCCGCCAGGTAAAGTCTTGTGGTTTAGCAGGGCGGATCTCCCTGATCATTGTGTTTGTGTGCAAGGAGAAAAAATAGTTTTCATAGATGGAGAGAACATATCGGAGATACTCGATACCAAAGACATTTTACTTCCCGGTCTACATAATCTTGAAAATTATCTTGCGGCAATAACAGCTGTCATCGGTGAAGTTGAAGTAAAGACCATCAAACATGTTGCCAATAGCTTTAAAGGAGTAGAACACCGAATAGAGCTATTTGCCGAGTATGAGGGAGTAAGGTTTTATAATGATTCGATCGCAACCAGCCCTACAAGAACGATCGCCGGATTGAATTCTTTTAAAGACAAGGTGATATTGATAGTAGGAGGAAAAGATAAGCATCTGGATTTTACTCCACTTGGTGCAGTCATTTCAAATAAGGTCAAATCACTTGTTCTGGTAGGTGAAACTGCAGAAAAGATCGAAAACTCCTACAGGCAATACTTGAAAACAACAGCATTGGATATAAGTGATGAGATTATTCCAATAAACAACTGTGAAGATTATAGCGAAGCAGTCAGGGTAGCATTCAAAAATTCAAGACCTGGCGATGTGATAATTCTATCACCTGCAAGCACCAGTTTTGACCGATTTAAAAACTTTGAGGAACGCGGCAATAAATTTAAAGAGATAGTCAAGTCGTTTATCGATACTTTAAATATAGCTGAATAATTTGTAAAAATATATTTGTTTTTAGCAAAATATATTATAAAATAGATAGAGTTTATTTCATCAAATTAATATGTAGAATGGAAGGACGGTGTAGTCGTGGGGTCATTACTCCTTATTTTGTTGCCGATTGTCGTAATTCTTATCATGCTCATTGTTTTTAAAAAGCCCGCAGACATAAGTGGAATAGTGGGCTGGATCGCAGTATCAGCCGTTGCATTGCTTTTCTTTTCAACATCATTTGAAGTCGTAATACGTTCTACTATTTCAGGATTGATAAAATCATTTTCCGTATCGTTGATTGTAGCAACTTCATTGCTGCAGATGGCATATATGGAAAAAACCGGAGCCCTAAAACGAGTAATCATCTTGATAAAAACAATTTCCAGCGAAAACAGGGCTGTACAGATAATGCTCATAAACATTGGGTTCGGAACACTAATGGTTGCCGTTGGTGCAACACCTGTATCGCTATTGCCCCCAATACTGCTCGCTATGGGTTATTCGACATATGTCGCAATAGCTTTGCCTGCGATTGGTTATGATTCTCTATGTACATATGCGTTGCTTGGCGCGCCGATAGTTGTCTTCGTTGACCTTGCCAATAAGTTCCTTGGTCCGGACAGCCATATAACTTTATCACAGGTAGGCCGTATATTTTATATGTTCCTGCCTATTATTTCAACGTTGATCGGATTTTGCATGCTATGGATCGTCGGAAAATGGAAAGGCATCAAACAAGGATGGTTGCCATGCCTGATCACTGGTCTGGTAATAGGTGTAGTTTCCTATTTCACCAACAGGGTGGACCGTCTTGTAGTACTTACAGGTGTTTTATGCGGATTTGCTGTTATCGTCGTCATGGTTCTTTATTTAATAATAACAGGGAAGAAAGTTATTGATAAAAGCAAGCTGACACAGGAAGAACTGGAATATGAGAAAAAGTATCCTTTATGGAAAGCCCTTACCCCTTGGGGGATATTGATCGTCGTCATACTCATATTAAATCTTCCGCAAAACTTGTTTAATACCCTTTATTACAAAATGCTTCTGCCTATTACCGGAATTACGGCAGATGCTTCTCCAATAGCGACCAGAGCGTTATGGAATGCTTATACCTGGATATTTGTCAGTATAATACTTTCCATGGTATTCCTTAGACCTACAGGAAGGCAATTGAAGGATACGCTCAAAGTATGGTGGAAAAGGGCACCCAGGCCGGTATTTGCTGCTGCTATCTTTTTTGCCATCGGAGAAGTAATGAATATGTCCGGTTACAGCATGGTGCAAAAGAAGTTTCTTGACGGTATGAATATGATAAAAGTACTGGCGGATAACTCGGCTAATTTCTTTCACAATGCTTATGGTGGGATAGTTTCATTCATAGGCTTGTTCGGAGGATTTATAACTGGCAGTGAGGCTTCCACCGTTGGAATGTTTGCCAAATATACTATTACTACAGCCAAGAATTTGAATCTAAGTCTTGCAGGTATAATAACAATAACTGCAGGACTGGCATTTGGCGGTGGTCTTGCAAGTGTAATTTCACCGGCTAAACTGCAAAACGCTGCTGCGTCGATTGATAAACTGGGTGAGGAACACAAAGTGATCCGTGTAGCTTTCGTTTTCTCGCTGCTACTGACAGTTGTTGCATCAGGTATTGTATTAGTACTGCTTAACTCCGGGATCAAAATCTAGTTGTGTAATAAATAAAGGCCCCTCACTATTATTAATACAGTGAGGGGCTTTGATTTTGTAATAAAACAATAACTAAATCATATTACAGTATAAAAATGGTGGAGGGGGGTGGATTCGAACCACCGAAGTCGTAGACAACAGATTTACAGTCTGCCCCCTTTGGCCGCTCGGGAACCCCTCCA
>Ga0182027_10014221_pt1 | contig 11032 bp, 11 predicted proteins | sample 712E1DmetaG_FD_121300 | JGI IMG/M metagenome (GOLD analysis project Ga0182027, IMG submission 121300) | Permafrost microbial communities from Stordalen Mire, Sweden - 712E1D metaG (Illumina Assembly) | ecosystem: Environmental > Terrestrial > Soil > Wetlands > Permafrost | place: Sweden...
CGGACACCATTTGCCGGCTGAAAAAATCCGAGCAAAGCAAACATCAACACAAACAAAAATATGAGCACAAAATTAACCGAATGCTGGTCGAGTGATTCCCAGGCGGACGGATTGCGGATTGAGTTGTCCAGCGAGCATTGCCTGCTGCTGCCGTTCAATCAATTTCTGCTGGCCGAACTCAAGATTGAAAACAAGGAACATCACCTGCGGCTGGTCTTTGCCATGCACGAAGTCCTGATCAGCGGGAAAAATCTGAAACGGCTTCAAATAGCGATGCAGAAAAAGGAACTGGCATTCATTGCCAAAGTGTCAACCAATTATCAGTCCACCACCGTGGATGGATCGCCGCTCATCCTCAACATCGTTGTGAATGAAACAACCTCGCCCGTTAAGCAACCACAAAATGTCGTCAGTTAAAACGGGCATATAGCGTGTTGAAAAAAATGCGGGTGTGGCTTTATGGTTCTTGGTTCGAACCCATTCTGCTTCAGTTCTCAGGAACAGAACGACCTTTTTCCAACTCAACTTTTCGGGATAAATGGTACAAACTGCCGAATCCTAATCATCGAGGTCGTCTCGCGCCCACAACAGCGACAAGATGCCGCCATAAGATTGGACCACCCGACTTTCTTCCATGATGTCGTGGTCCCGATCGCGTTCAAAAGCTGAGAGCCATGCGTAGGCCGGCGCAGGCGCCATTTTGCCGGTTTCGTTCGGGTTTCCAGCTGTCAGCTCCCCAGCGCCGGAATCCTTGCTCAACTGGCCTTGCCTGATGCGCCAAGTAAACTGCTTGGATGCTTTTGACCACGCCACCCGGCCAGCGCTCTCCAATCAGGCAATCTATCGACTGCCCAAAGCGCCCTGGCAACCTTTCAACAAGACCTGCAGGGCAACTCCCAGGCGTCGGCCAACCAGCCTTTTGGCAAGAACACCCAGGCAAATACGGACTATCAAAGTCTGACCAGCGCCCTGCAATCCGGCAATCTTTCGGACGCACAGAAAGCTTTTGCCAGTTTGCAAACCGACCTTAAATCGACCCAATCAGCCCACAAAGGCCATCATCACCATCACAGTTCAAGCGCCACTGCCTCCACCTCATCGTCAACGACGCCGACTGTAGCCAACAGTTCCACCGTGAGCAATGATGGCAACCCATATCGTTCAGGTGTGGAGGAACCTGAGCAATATCAGGGAGGTTCAGAGAATAGCCCCACGAAGACCGATAGCTCCACTTCGGTTAATGTTAGCGCACAAACTGCTGGCGGTCTCCTCGATGTTCTAGCCTGACCCTGATCTAAGGGAAATTGAAGGTTAGACGTGGCAGGCCAGACGGATACCATGTTTTCATAATCCGGCGCCGGAAACTAGACGTGGTCGGTCAGACGGATACAGAATAATTACCGGAATCGAGGCTGTTGTTACCGCGCATCTGATGACACCTGAAACCAGACGTGGCCCACCAGACGAATACAATATGACACCGGCCAACCTCCCCTTGGACGTATTAAAAGCCGGGATTCAAAAGGCAATCGCAGTGATAAATGAAATCTGTTGTATGAGCCTGCATGAGAAGCCGTGCTCCTCTTAATCGAACCGGTGAAACTGATCATGTTCCAACGATAAAAATGGCCATTGACCAAATAGCCGCCTGGCAATGTGACATGATGTCCCGGTTAACGGATTGGCTGTTATTCCGCTGGGCGATATACCTATTTTTTTAAGACCCTACCTTCGCCATCTTTCATTTTGCCGAATAGGAGCAGGACAATATCTACAAGCCACCAAATACCACCTCCGCCACAAGTGCAGAGTTTGAATATGCCAAGCCAAGCCGAGTTCAAATACAAACGGTCAGCGCCCAACATGCCCAAGAACAAGGATAATAAGAAAGCGACGATCCACTTCTTATCACTTTCACTGGCTTGCGCACGAACGACGTTGAACCAAGCGTCCCGATCATGGTCTTGGTTCGACATCTTACGCTATTGGCGGTAATGCTTGGAGAAATCGTTTGACCAAACTTTGTGACCATTGCGGGTGCGAGGCTGAAACTTCTGTTCCACCTGCGATAGGATTGGCAGTTATGACAAGATTTTGAAAACGCCTCAATTTGCGAATGGCCATGAAATACATGATGACTCCCGGAATGATGCAGAACAGGAATCCGAGAATAGTGAACATGAGCATGAACCACGGGATAGGAGGCATCCCTTGGAATGTGACAACTCGTCCCGACTGGGTGGTTGCCCTCCATTTTTCTGTGGAGAAGAATTGAACTGCTCGCACGATGACCTCTTCGCTCGAAAGCGAAGTTTTTGCATTACTAACAGCGTCTGCCATATCTTTCCTTTATTTTGATTTTTTTTGAATTTAAATTGTCGCCATTTTTTACCAAGGATTTAGAAAGAGAGGTGTTAGACGTTGCCCACCAGGCTCAGACAAAACATGTGATATATATTAGGAAACGAAATAATTTGTCAAATTTGTTTTTGAATTTCTTCCTTTTAATTTGAGTGACTCTTCATGCATTCGATCACGGCTGGATCAACATTGGCTTGTTGGGCTGCGGAGATGTCCTGTGGGCTAAATATGGAATTCGATTCGTTGATTTGGCTGATGAGGAAGTCGGGTTTAGTGCCAGCATTGCTGGCCGCCTTGATATCGTCCACTGTGAATGGATTTTGTGCCGTTGAGTCAATTGGCTCGGCAGATGGCGGATTCTGTGCCTTTGGGTTATTTGGTTCTGGGGCTGTAACCACAACACCTTTATTCACGTAGAGGCGCAAGTTATTTTGCGCCGCTAGGTTGCCTTGGGCAGCGGCTTTGCGATACCATTTCACGGCTTCCATGTCGTCCCGCGCAACACCTCTACCACTCGCATAACAGACGCCCAAATGATTTTGCGCCGCTGCGTATCCTTGTTCAGCTGAGAGGTGATACCATTTCACGGCTTCCACGTAATCTGGCGCAACGCCGTGGCCGCTGGCATAGCAGGCGCCCAAGTTATTTTGCGCGAACGCGTTGCCTTGTTCAGCGGAGAGGCGATACCATTTCACGGCTAACATGTCATTCCGCGCAACACCTCTACCACCCGCATAACAGACGCCCAAACGATTTTGCGCCGTTGCGTAGCCTTGTTCAGCTGAGAAGCGATACCACTTCACGGCTTCCATGTAGTTTCGCGCAACGCCTCTACCACTCGCATAGCAGGAGCCCAAAGTACACTGCGCTATTGCGTCGCCTTGCACGGCTTTTTGTTTTAATTTTTGGATTTGATAGTTGTCGGCGGAGTTATTGACGACGACATTCGGGGCCCTGACGATAGGGGCATTGGGATTGAACACAAGTGTCCCATTCTGAACGGCACATCCCGTTGCCAGCACGAGTCCCGCAGACACAACTATTGCGTTAAAGGTTCCAGACATAATCTTCATAAGATTCTCACTATCTTTTGTTTTTTTATTTCTGATTATTTGTCGCCAATAAGTCTTCCGATTCAATTGACAGAGTTCCCATCTTTGCGGACACCCCTGTTTGGTAGTATTGTGGTCGTCATAATTTAATTAAGTCATTTGCGATGATTCCAGTGCCCCCACAGAGCTATCTAACTGGAGTGATTCTTCATGCATTCGATGACGGCTGCTTACTGCGCCTGCAATTTCTTGATGGCTTTATACGCCTCCTCCCTAATATCCGACCTTGAGTTCATCAATAATGGTTCGATGGCAGGAATGGCTTCCTTGTTACCGATAATCGCGATGGTTCGGCAGGCTTCACGAATAATATCCGGCCTTTCTTGCGTCAATAATGGTGTGATGGCAGGAACAGCGTCCTGATTGCCGATAACCACGAGGGTGCGACAGGTTTCACGAACAACATCTGGATTTGAGTCCGTGAGGCAGGGTAAGATTTTTGGGGTGGCCTCGGTTGCCTTCATGTTACGAAGTTTCTTCAGGGCATCAATCACTTTGCCCGGATTATCTTGTTCAAGAGACTCACAAAGTTTCTCAACTACGGGATCGCTGATGACACTTGTTGCCGGAGCCATGATTACTCCTTGTCCACGCACCACCATTTCTTTGATGATTGTGTCGCTGACACTGTTGCTCTTCAGTAAGAGAACCCCACCGACGCCGACATCGAACTTCGTCGGTTGATTTTTTATCATACTGACGACGATCTCCTCTGATATACCATCTTTCACCAGTTCCACAATTGAATTGTCGGTCAACACCTCGGAATTGCCACTTTGGAATTGCTGACGTTCTCGTTGTGCATTGGTAGCGGGATTGCCGCCAACGCCGGTGTTGAGTTCTTTCAGGTGATTCTTCATGTATGCGATGACGTCTGCATTAACAGGAGGATTGGCTTGTTGCGCTGCGGCGATGTCCTGTGGGCTAAATTTTGACTGCGATATGTCAATCTCTTTAGTGATGGCATCTGGTTTAACACCGGTCGCAGTAAGTGCCTTGATGTCGTCCACAGTAATCGGGGTGACGGCCTCGGACCGAATGCAGCCCTCGGGACCGACTCCGCCAGCTGCTTGTCCGGTCGTCAACACTAGTTCCAATGACACGAGCACGACAGCAATAATTCGATACATAATTTTCATGGTTTTCTCGCTTTCTGTTGTTTTTACATTTCTGATTGTTTGTCAGTCAATAATGGCTTCCAATTCAATTGATGGAATTGCTTTTCACGGCACCGCGATCTCTATCTTCGGCATTCGGCGCAGCGTCGTTATTGTCGAATAGACAACAACTGGCGCTGCTTTGAACCGTGTCATATTTCACCTGTGGGCACGAGTTGTTTAACTGGAGTGACTTTTCATGCATTCGATGACGGCTGAATCAACATTGGCTTGTTGCGCCGCAGCGATGTCCTGTGCGCTAAACGTGGCCTTTGACACTTCAATTTCTTGTTTAATGGCCTCAGTTTTGACACCGGCCGCAGTAAGTGCCTTGACGTCGTCCACAGTAAGTGGCGTGACGGCCTCGGCCGGCGGAGCCTGCCCCTGTGCCGGTGCTTGGGGCACTTGTTGCTGCTTAACAACCTCATCGTTATGCTGGATGGTTTGCAAGGTTTGCGGCGATTGTTGCTGCAATTTGGCCCGTTGATCTGCATTAATGTGATCCATGATGTTACCAGCGATGGCACCAGCAATCACGCCAGCCGCCGCGCCGATTAGCGCATCCTGCCCACCGTGCCGCTGACCGCCGATGGCCGCACCGGTAATTGCGCCCATTGCTCCGCCAATCAAAGCGCCCATTCCTGTATTGTTCGGCGTGCCATCCGGGTTCACACAACCGGTCGTCAGCACGAGTGCCACAGACACAACTGTTACACCAATAGTCCGATACATGATTTTCATAGGTTTTCTCGCTTTCTTTGACTTTTGCATTCTTAATGGCTCGTTATTTCCTAAACCTAATTCGACGGTTTGCTATTTTTAGATTTTTGTTGCGGAGCTTGGACCTGTTTTTGTGATGGAGCTGGGGCCGGTTTTGATGCCGGCGTCGGAGGCCTAAATACTTTGTTGACGGACGCTGGAGCCGATGGTTGCCCACCTGGTTTGCCAGGCTGTCCATGCGCTTGCTCGCCCGGCTTGCCAGGCTGTCCATGCACTTGCTCGCCCGGCTTGCCAGGCTGTCCATGCACTTGCTCGCCCGGCTTGCCAGGCCCACCCTGATGATTGCGAGCTACTTCAAGTGCCTTACGATCTCCAACCGGATGTCGCTCTTCAAAGCTTGAATGAGCCAGTCGTCCCTGGGTGACGTGTTCCATACGTTCACGTCCTATTCCGTTATTCACAAACCGACCATGTTCGTCCCGGCGAAATTCATTTCTGATAACGCTCCTGCCATAGAAGCCATGCAGCCGCTCATGACCGATGTGGTAACCCCATTCATGCCCTCTCATCCGAAAGAACCCTTCATGGAAGTGATCGTAACCGACAAATGTAAAACAGCCTTCGCCCAGGCCAAAATCAAAATCAACGCCCACCCGGACTCCGTTAAACATAAACACTCCATCCACAAAAACCGCTCCCACCGGCAAAGGCGCCCAACCGATGGCTGCGTCCCCTTCCGCGTGGCGCCAAAAAACCCAAGCCGGACCCCAGGTATAATCCGGCGCCCAAAGCCAGCCCATACCGGGGTCCCTCACCCAACGGCCATAGTGAAACGGGATGTCACCCCAAGTATATTCTGACTGCCAATACAAACCATTGTCAGTTTGGACCCACTGCCCCATATCATAATAGGGACGCCAGTCGGGATTGGCGGCGATGGCTTGGTCTGGATGCCAATACGGCACGCCCCCTACATCCACCCAGGTGCCGAAGGGCGTAAGTTGATCATGAAAATAATTAAAGTTTATCTCCGGGGCTGGAGCCGCAGGTGCTTCTTCTTGCAGTGCGGGCGGTGGTCCACTATCGGGCACAGATGGAACGTTGTTAGCCACATAAGGAGCGGATGACGGTTGCGAAGGCGGTGGCGGCGGTGTTGTCGGAGAAGAAACGACCGGGGGCGGGGTTGGGTTGACGGATGATGCGGTTTGGAGCGTGCTTATTACGCTCTGAGACACTCCCTGACCGTTCAAATAAATAATGTCGTCCGCGCTCAATCTATAAGATTTTCCCGAACTCTTAATGTAGTTCACGATGACATCATCGCCCATGTGCGATTGGGAAAGTTTAACCACTTCCTGCAAGTCGGGTGATAGGTTTGACGGCGGGGTTTGGGCGTTACATACATTACCGACGCTCCAACACATGCAGCCGATAACGACACAGGCAAGGGCAACTTTCGTGGTCGCTTTCAGGTTTATCAGTTTTTTGCTTTTCATAATAATTGTTCTCCGGTTTTTTAGTTTCCTGCTTCTTATTGGCCCGCTTTATTTGTGCGGTCTCATTGGCCTATACTTTTTCATCCGTGAAATCTTGCAGGACATTTGCAATGTGAAGCGTGCTGATAACGGATGTTTTCATGGCACTAATGAAATGATTGAACGACTGGTGATAGCCGAAATTATCGGCCGGTCGCACAAAATTATCAGGGTGGAAATCTTCATCTGAAAGGCAACGCCCGCGTATACCAATAAGACCGGTAACATCCACCCGGAAGAACCGTATCATGTACCCCAATGGCGCTCGTGGTTTTCGGCGCAGCCAACTCCGCTTCCGGGACGCTTGACTTAAGCGGAAGATATTTTGCGTTGCCCTCTGAAACAGGACCCGTTTGCATGATTTGCGACGTTATCCCTCTGCCAGTATTTTGCAACAAAATTGGTGGAAAAACAAACCTACATTAGACGCAATTATTGAAATTATTATTGCCAACCGCCGCGAATGAATACATGGACGCCGTTGCGGAACATATATCGGTGCGGCATCCACACTGCACCTCGGTATGGGAGGCGGGCCCAATGCCCACTCTCCCATACCGTCGTTCCTCCCAACCCCAAATACCTGAAATCCAGACAAAACCGAGACGGGAGCGACAGTGACGGATTCCTGCACCGGCGGTGGCAAGGAGGCCGCAACCACGGCTTCCGTTACCAACGATGCCAATCATGCGGATGGGCATACATGATGTGCGCTGGACGGCATTGCCAGCAGCCGGGAACCCACACGCGGCTGTAACCGCTGACTGACCAATAACCCGGTGCCCAAACGTAACCCGGTGCCGGATAGGCCGGAGTTGTCACCATCACTGACGGCACGGTGACAACAGGCGCATTCACAACAACCGGCACAACGGGAGCCGTCACCACGACGGGCACTGGCAGCGGCAGATCGAACGAAAAGCCGAAGCGAATTCCGGCATGGGCAGACAAGGTTGCCGCGCCGATCAGGGCGGCCGTGAGAAACAATTTGGTTTTCATAAGTTTCAATTTTTTAATGTTTTTAACAGAGGCTGTGGCGTTGGCCGCATGGCCTCATTGACCCTTACTGTTCTCGCCACGAAATCTTGCAGAAGAATTGAAAGTTTTAGGACGGCCCGACTGTGCTGTTCAGAACGATGGGTCCGATCTTCGACCGGATTCAAATCTTCAAGGATGCTCCAATGGGGAAAAGGCTATTTTGCGGACAGTGTGATTATTGGTGTCCGCCACATATACGTTTCCTGTGTGATCCACCGCCACTCCGCCGGGACTGTTAAATCGTGCGCTCTCACCAGCCCTGTCAGTGGTGCCGCTGGCTCCAGCCAGTTCAGCCAACGTGGTCACCACTCCCATTGGCGTGATTTTCCTGACTGTGTTGTTGCCAGTATCCGCCACATAAATATTTCCTTTGTCGTCAACCGTCAGACCCTGGGGATTCCAAAACCGTGCGTCATTACCGTTGCCGTCGGTATTGCCAGCATATCCGGGCAGACCGGCCAATGTGCTTACCACTCCGCTTGGCGTAATCTTCCGTATGGTGTCATTGGCACTGTCCGAAACATAAAGGTTGTCCGCGCCGTCCACTGCCACGGCAAATGGATTGTTGAACTGCGCGCTGGTGCCGACACCATTAAGACTGCCACTTATCCCCGTTTGACCGGCCAACGTGCTCACCACGCCCGTTGGCGTGATTTTCCGAATGGTGTCGTTACTCATGTCTGCCACAAAAACGTTGCCCGCGCCGTCCACTGCGACGCCCCAAGGATTGCGAAACCGCGCATTGGCACCGATGCTGTCTTTGTTGCCGGGATGGCCGGCCAGTCCGGCCAACGTACTCACGACGCCATTCGGTGTGATCTTCCGTATTGTATTGTTGGCAGTATCGGCCACATAAACATTGCCAGCACTGTCCGCCGCGATGCCAAAGGGAGCCCAGAATCGTGCATTACTGCCGATACCGTCGGCACTGCCGTGACTTCCAGAAATCCCAGCCAAAGTGCTCACAATTCCGTTTGGAGTAATTTTTCGGATCGTGTTGTTGGCAGTGTCGGCCACATAAACATTGCCGGCACCGTCCACGGCAACTCTGTTTGGCAGCCGAAATTGAGCCTGGTTTCCGACACCATCAGCGTAACCGCCGACCCCAATCTGTCCGGCCAGTGTGGTTATGTTCAATACCGACTGGCTGGAAGCAGGAGGAGTTGCAATATGCGGCGGAATAACAGTTTGAGAGCGTTCGTGCCAATATATCCAGCCCAACAAAACAATCGTCGCCAAGCACGCCGGAACCCAAATGACTTTCAGCACACGGCGAATCTGGGATAGCTTGTTGCCCATCTCTCCTTTGAATCCACGTTGTCCCATTGGTTGTTTGTTTTCCTTGATTCGCTGCAAGTCTTTCAGGACATCCCTCATGTCGGCATAGCGATCACGAAGTTCTCTCGCCATGCAACCTTCCGCCACGGCAACCAAACCACGATCAGCATTGGGGTTCAAGCTGGTGATCGGCTTGGGCGGTCCCGCAATAATTTGATCCAGGATTTCCTTTGTGCCCCGGCCTTGGTAGGGCGGGTGTCCGGTCAGCATTTCGTAAAGCAATGCTCCGAAGGAATAAATATCACAGCGCGTATCTTCGGCGTCACCAGCCGCAACCGCCGGTGACATGTAAGGTGTTGTCCCCTCCCAGCTCCGGTTTTCCACATCTACCATCGTGTCATTGAAGAGCGTTCGTGCCAGACCAAAATCAGCCAGACAAGCCTTGCCATCAGCCGTCAACAGAATGTTGGCTGGTTTCAAGTCGCGGTGAATAATGCCGCTGCGATGTGCGAAGCTCAATCCTTCGGCTATCTGTGCGGCAATATCTAATATGGACTCGGTATCCAGGGGTTGTCCGGGTTTGATCCGGCTGGCCAGACTGCCTTTTTCAAAATAAGGCATGACGAAGTAGGGGCCTTCCGCACGATCCGAAATTTCCTGCACCGGGACCACGTTCGTATGCCGCAACCGTTTCAGATGGCCCGCCTCCTTGAGAAAACGGTGAACGACATTTTGATTTGTCACCAAGTCAGATTTGACCAGTTTGATTGCCACATCCCGTCCGGTGTCCGAATCCCGCGCCAGCAGAACAACGCCCATGCCTCCGCCGCCTAGAACACGCTGGATTTCAAACTGATCCAGAATGGCCAGCAAACCCGGACGTGACGGCGGGAAAAGCATCCGCTGGGCGATCAACTCGGCAATCGGCCCCGTGAATGATGAGACGGGTGGCGTAAACGCCGACGGGTTCTCCTTGGACGCGTCTTCACTCATGACACGGCTCCTTTCTGGCCACCTGATACTTTTCCCAATGCTTTGGCGAGCAATTCTTTTGTTTTTTCATCAAGCCAGGCTTGCTCCATTGTCCAGCGCAAGCCGCGCTGCAAATCGGCATCAGGCAGATGAGAAATGCGCACGTCAAGACGAACCAACGCGGCGGCGATGCTCGTATAGTAAAGCGCGGCAGCAATTTCGTCCGGCAGGCCGCTTTCGGGATGATCCATGTTTGCTTTGGCAAAATCCTTGATCAGTTCCAAAAGCTCGATGGGCGGTGCCGGATGGTGAAAAAGGTCCGCAAAACTTTTCAAAAGCAAACCCTGGGCTTCGCTCAAGGTTCTTAACTTCGTTGCGGTGCGCGAGTCAAAGCTCCCCAAATCCACCAGCATCGGCGCGGACATCTGGTGACGGAAAATTGCCGCCAATTCGTCGGGACGCCAGAGTTTGGCGCGCTCCTCACCCGTCGCCATCAACGTGGCCAGCTTTTTCGCGCGGCTTTTGAACACCGCCGCCGAAGAGTCAAAGTCAGACATAACAGTTCTATCACTTCTTACAGATGGCTTCCTGGCATCTTGCATACTTTTTTCAACCCCGTTTCGCCAAGCGAATGAGGAAATCTTCCAACGCCTGAATCTCGGCGGCTGTGGCGGCATCTTGTCCCGCATATTCTTTGATCACTTTGCTCAAGTGCGCTTTGAAGATGCGCTTGGCACTCAAGAGCGTATTGGAAGCGTCCGTTGGAGACTTCAGGCCGAATTGGTCAATCAACTGGTCGTAGGATGGCTGCGCCGCGTCATTGAAGATCGGCTCCAGCAAACGAATGCGAAATATCTCC
>Ga0182027_10014222_pt1 | contig 11032 bp, 10 predicted proteins | sample 712E1DmetaG_FD_121300 | JGI IMG/M metagenome (GOLD analysis project Ga0182027, IMG submission 121300) | Permafrost microbial communities from Stordalen Mire, Sweden - 712E1D metaG (Illumina Assembly) | ecosystem: Environmental > Terrestrial > Soil > Wetlands > Permafrost | place: Sweden...
CCGGAGAAACAATTTATTTTGAAATATAATAACTCTCGAAAAGAGAAGAAAAGGAGAAAAATATGAGAAATTTATCAGTGAACAATCAACCTAACCAAACAAATTTTAAATCAAGGGTGTTTAAAACAGCAAAGGGTGCTTATGCCGGAGAATTATTAGGAAAGGTTTGTATGGCGCCTGCTCCTAATAATGGTCCGTATGCTCATGAAATTAAATTGTTCCTAATGGGAAAAGAAGGCCCTAATGACGCTATTGTATCTGTAATAAAACATAGTACGGAAGTAGCTAAAAAAACTTTAGCGATTTTAGCTCAAGCCTTACATGATGCCAGACATACAAACGGGAAAATGATTGAGTGGGAAAAACTTGCCGTATCAGTGAAGGAGAATGGTTACGGATAATTGCATCCTATAATATAAAGAGGCGATTTTGATTTATAAATCAAAATCGCCTTCCGTTTACCGTTTACCGTTTACCATTATTATTTTTCGCTTAATTTTTCTCTGACAAGTTTTTCGATTTCAGCTAATAATTCAGGGTTTGCTTCCAAGAACTCTTTGGACTTGTCGCGTCCTTGACCAAGTTTTTCGTCGTTATAGCTAAACCATGCTCCCGCTTTTTTAATTATATCAAGGTTAACCGCAACGTCTAAAATGTTTCCGATTTTGCAGATTCCTTTGCCGAAAATAATGTCAAATTCAGCTTGTCTGAATGGAGGGGCAATTTTGTTTTTTGAAACCTTAACTCGAACATGATTTCCGATGTCTTCGGCGTCTTTTTTAAGCCCTTCGGTTCTTCTTATATCCAGCCTTACGCTTGCATAGTATTTAAGGGCATTCCCGCCGGTTGTTGTCTCCGGATTCCCGTACACTACGCCGATTTTCATTCTCAACTGGTTAATGAAAATAACAGTGGTGTTTGTTTTTCCGATAACCCCTGTCAATTTTCTTAAAGCTTTGCTCATTAAACGAGCTTGAAGTCCCATTTGTTTATCTTCCATCGTTCCTTCAATTTCATCTTTAGGAACAAGAGCAGCAACCGAATCTACAACAATAATATCAATTGCACCGGAACGTACCAATTCTTCTGTTATTTCAAGAGCCTGCTCACCTGTATCAGGTTGAGAAATAAGCAAATCGTCTACTTTAACCCCCAAATTTCTTGAATATTCAGGGTCAAGAGCATGTTCTGCATCAACATAAGCAGCAATTCCGCCTTTTTTTTGGCATTCTGCTACAATATGCAGGGCAAGAGTTGTTTTACCGGAGCTTTCAGGTCCGTAAATTTCGATTATTCTTCCTCTTGGGATTCCGCCGACTCCAAGCGCAACATCAAGCGATAAGGCTCCTGTCGGAATTACATCAATATTAATCATCGGTCTATCGCCGAGTTTCATTATTGAGCCTTTGCCGAAATCTTTTTCTATTTTTTCAATAGCTAATTTTAACGCTTTATTCTTTTCTTCCGAAACAGTAGGTGCTTCGATTTCTTTTACTGCCATTATTCCATTCCCCTTATCTTATCTTATTTTGTTTTATGTTTTAGGGAATAGGTAATGGGTAATAGGTAATAGATTTTGTGCTTCTATTTCCTATTTCCTATTTCCTATTTCCTTACAACGAAAAATCATCATTGGCTCTTTTGACGTAGAACCCTAATCCGACTGATTTATAACCTTTAACTGTATTTTTTAAATGATAGTTTTCTTTATTTAATTCGTTAAGTTTTTGTCTTAAAGATTCGTTTTCTGTTTTGCAACGGATTAGCTCAACAACAACTTCGTCCATGCCATCCAATTTTTCGTCAATAATTTTTGACATTGAATCGGTAATATTTTTTTCCATATTTTCAAGCGTAGAAAGCAAATTACCAACAACTTGTTGAGAATCAACTTTAGCTACGGCGGTATTTTTAGGAGAAGTTTCTTTAAGGCTTTTGAGATTTTGCACTTCGTTATAGGAAAAATAAGTTTGACCTTTTTTATCCTTCCTTGGAACAATTGAAGCCTTTTTGCAAAGTTGTATAATTTCGCGGTTGTCAGTTTTTAAAATATTTCTGACTTCTTGTGGTGAAAGAACATTCCCTTTTTCTTCTATTACAGGCATATCTCGCCCCTCTTCCTAAACTACCTCAGTGTACATCCAACTCCATTTTATTTTATTTTACCTAAAAAAACAAATAAAAGACAAAAAAATTAACTTAATGCTTAACATCGCTTAATGGAGTGGAAAGAGTTGGGTATTTTACAGTATAATTATCATACTATATGAATAGTTGTTGGGGGTATTTTGTCAAATATATTAAAGGCAATAAAAAGTTTAATTCAGAATCCTATTTTAGAGTTAACAGCTCATTATTCTGGCAGAAATCGTGCTAATGGAATTGGAGATGCTCTTGAAAAATACATTAAAGACTTATTCGCAAATACGTTAAATGAAAATAATGAGTATGAAAAAATCAAACGTTATAATGAGATTTTTTCATATCAAGGAAATCAAAACAATCCGCCGGATTTAATGTTACGAAATGGTGATTCCATAGAAGTAAAAAAAGTCCAAGGTAATGCACAATCATTGGCTTTAAATAGTTCTTATCCGAAATCCAAGTTATACTCTGATTGTTCAATGATAACGGAAGCTTGTAAAAATTGTGAGCAATGGACGGAAAAAGACATTATTTATATTGTAGGGAACACGGACGACAATAAATTAAAAACACTCTGGTTTGTTTATGGCGATTGTTATGCTGCGGATAAAGATATTTATGAGCGTATAAAGAATACAATTTCAGCAGGATTAGAGCAAATTCCGAATATTGAATTAGCTGAAACCAATGAAATTGGTAAAATCAAAAAAGTAGACCCTTTAGGGATTACAGATTTAAGAATCAGAGGAATGTGGTCTATTTTTCATCCTTATAAAGTTTTTGACTATTTGCCAAAGATGAATTTAGACAAGGAATTTAAATGTTTCTGTGTTATGAGAGAAGAAAAATTTAATTCATTTTCAGAAGATGACAAACAAGCATTATTAGAATTAATGAATGATAATTTTAAAATTTCGGATTTGCAAATTAAAAATCCTAATAATCCTGCATCATTACTTAATGTTAAATTTATGGAGTTTTACTATGGATAAAAGAATTGTAAGTTTATTTTCAGGAGCAGGTGGCTTAGATAAAGGTTTTGAACAAGCCGGTTTTGATGTTACATGGGTAAATGAATATGATTCTACGATTTGGGAAACTTTTCAATATAATTTCCCTAATACATTTCTTGATAAAAGAAATATAAGAAATGTCCCATCAATTGATATTCCCGAATGCATTGGTATTGTTGGCGGTCCTCCTTGTCAGAGCTGGAGCGAAGCAGGGGCATTAAGAGGAATTAATGATTCTAGGGGGCAACTTTTTTATGAATTTATCAGAATTTTGAGAGATAAAAAACCGTTGTTTTTTTTAGCAGAGAATGTTGAAGGAATGCTTGCACAGCGACACAGTGAAGCATTGTTAAATATAAAGCGTTTATTCAGAGAATCGGGTTATAATTTAAGTTTCAGATTAATAAACGCAAATAATTATGGTGTGCCTCAAGACAGAAAACGGGTTATTTTTGTTGGGTATAGAAATGATTTAGGTTTAAAGTTCGAGTTCCCTGCGCTATATGATAAAAAGCCTGTTTTGAAAGATGCTATATGGGATTTAAAAGATACTGTCATTGCTGCCAAGGAGAAAAATTATACGAATGGCAATAAATGTACAATCTCAAATCATGAATATATGATTGGTGGATTTTCCACAATATTTATGTCTAGAAATCGTGTAAGAGCTTGGAATGAACCATCTTTTACTATTCAGGCAGGCGGCAGACATGCTCCGATTCATCCGCAAGCACCTAAAATGACATTTATTGAGCAAAACAAAAGAGAATTTGTAAAAGGGAAAGAACATTTATATCGTAGGTTATCATTAAGAGAATGTGCGAGAATTCAAACATTTCCTGATGATTTTGTTTTTAAATATGATAATTTGATTAATGGATATAAGATGGTAGGTAATGCAGTTCCTGTTAATATGGCCTATGCTCTTGCAAATAAAATTAGGGAAGATTTATCATGTATTTTTGTTGGTTCTGAAATTAATGAAAAACAATTGGTTAATTTTTAGTATTGTTATTTTTATAGTATAATTTTCCCAAAGGATTGGAAGTTTATGCAAATCGTTGAAGTTCAAAACAATTTGGTTAAGGTTAGTTATGATACAGCGGCAGAAGGGCTTGTTTTATCGGGCTTTGTTGTAATTAAAGATTCTGCTCAAGCTTTTATCGGGCAAATTATTCACCTTGATGCAAACAATAAAGGGAATTTTGTCATTGTAAAACTGTTTTTTGTTTTTGATGACAATGGTGTTATAACGGGCTACGACGGTTCTATTCCTGATATTAAAAGCATGTTGGATACTGTTCAACCAAATGAACTTTTAGAAATTTTACCTGTTCAAAACCCTTTTATACTTGGTGAGTTGGCACAGCAAAACACTATTTTAAAACTTGACAGAACTTTTTTGGAAGAAAATCTGCTAGTTTGCTCTGAAAAAGCAGAAAATAATTCTCTTTTAATTGAAAACTTTGCAAAACAGCTGAGTGGTGGCGGGAAAAAAGTATTGGTAATCGATACTGTCGGAAACTTAGATTTTTCGCCAAATAAAATTATTGCCGGTAAAGATTTTAAGTTACCGCTCAATTACGAATCGATTAATTTTATTTATGAAAAAGGACTTGAAGATGCATCATCTGAGACCAAAGCAATGATTCAAGAAGTGTTTTTGGAAGTTCAAAATTATGTAAAAACCCTCCCTGAGCAATTTATTCCTTTTCAAAGCTTTAAAAACGTTGTAGATGTGCAGTATCAAGAAACTGAGCTTGTTGAGCTGGTTTTGCTTAAAAATAAATTGTTAAAATACTACGAAGATGGCATTTTCGCGCAAGGTCGAGATGAATTTGATTCGCTAAAAGTTTCTCTTGATTATTTAGAGCCTACGATTTTTGATATTTCCAATATTGATGAAAAGATTCAGCGTGAAATGATTTCTTACGCCTATTCTTTGGTTAATCAGTCGGAAGGAATTTATGTTATCTGTAACATCAATAACGAGAATTCCGATAAAAAATTGCTGAAGCAGATTTTTATGTCAAATAAGGTTTATTCAACTTTAATTTGCGCTTATTCTTACAAATATTTAAAAGAATTAAAACAGCTTTCAAAAAACCTTATTCTTTTTGCTCCGATTCAGCAACAGAATGATTTTGCAGGTTACAATACTTTCTTGAACAAGTTAAATCGCCATGAATTCATTGTTTACGGTAATTCAACTCAGTATCTGCCTTTGATTGTTAAGCTTGAGGAGGTAAAGGGCAAAGAGCAAAGTGCAAAGAGTGAAGAGGAAATAGGAAATAGGGAATGGGAAATAGACGAGGCAAAAAGCGAGCAACAAATAGCAAACAGTGAAGAAGAAAACTCTTCAGCCCTTCAGCCTTTCAGCTCTTCAGCCGCAGACGATGTGCTTGATGAAGAAATTCGCCAAGATGTTGACGAACTTTATATGCCTCCAAAGCAGGAAGATTTTAATGTAGAAGTTGTAGAGGGTGTCCATAGCGAAGGTGAGCTTACGGAAGAAGATTTGGATTTGCTTGATGATTTTGGCGGAATGACTGAAGGAGGGATAGAGGTATTGAGGGATGGAGAGATGGATAATTTAAATAGCCATACTTCCATACATCCAGACCTCCAACCTTTTGAAGAAGATCTTTCACCTCTCACGTCTCACGTCTTACCTGAAGAAGAAGCCCTCGAATTATCGGAGGTAGAAATCATACCTGTAAAATCTGCTACTTCTATTGTTCCTGTTTATTCGGCTGACATTGAATCAAAAGCCCAGTCTGATGAATTAGACCAGGGCGATGTTGTTTCACATCCTAAATATGGAAAAGGCACTGTTGAAAAATTAATTACTTACGGCTCAAAAACATTATGCTCAATCAATTTTGAAAATGTCGGAAGAAGACTTTTAGACCCGACTTTGGTGGAGCTGAAAAAAGTTGAAGTATAAAAAATTGTTTTTTAGTAGGGTGGGCTTCAGCCCACCATTTCAAAAAACATCGCAAAAAGAATCCATAAGAAATTTTAGAATATTTAAATGCTATCATATACGATTAATGAATTGGTGGGCTTTAGCCCACCTACTTCTAAGAAAAATCAAAAGTAAACAATTCTTTTAATGTAACATCCAATACGTCAGATAATTTAAATAATAGTTTTAAACTAATACAACGTTTCGTTGTTTCAAGTTTTGCTAAATGTTCACGAGAAATATTAAGGAGCTCAGCAAGTTCATTTTGTGACAAGTTTTTTTGCTTCCTAAATTTTTTAATATTTTTTGCTAATAATTCTAATTTTGTAGTCTCATTTGTCATATTTTTATTTTCTGATATAATAATAAAAAGTATGTAGTCTAATTGAGAACAAAAGGAGGGTTTTATGAAACAAACAGAACGTCAGAAATTTATAACAAAACAGTTAGAAATAATTTACGATGAATATAGTGCTTATGTTTATCAATTAATAGCTTTAAAACCTTTCTTGGATGATATGATTGCTGTATCTAAAGGCAAAGAACCGGTTTTTGATTTAAGTGAAATAATTAAAAAAAAGAATAGCTTTTATGATAAAATTATTAAATGAACAAGAATTATAAATCAAGAGTAATTATATATACAAATTTATTTTTTTGATATAATTTTCACATGCGGAAGTTTTTTAAAAAATACGGGTATGTAATTTTATTAGGGTTGATTGTCCTGCTTGGCGTTTTACTCCGATTAAAAGGTTTGTTGGATAACCCTGATTTGTGGCATGACGAATGTGCTCTTGCCTGGAACATTAAATTTAAAAATTATGGTGATTTTTTTGGAATTCTGCGCTTTATGCAGATGGCGCCGCCGTTTTTTATGATTATGACAAAGCTGATTACTAATATTTTCGGGCTTTCGGATATTTCGCTTCGCATATTGCCTTTTTTAGCCGGAATTGGCTCAATAATTGCTTTTTATTTCCTTGCGGGAAAAACCATGAAAAGCAAAGCAGTTGCGCTATGGGCGGTGTTTTTCTTTGCGATTAATCAAAGGTTAATCGGTTATTCTTTTGAGTTTAAGCAGTATAATTTTGATGTTTTTTTTACAATAATTTGTTTGTTGTTTTTTATAAATTTGGATTTAAAAAAACTAAGTGTTAAAAAATCAGTTTTATACGGGGTTTTACTTTCTGTTGTACCGTGGTTTTCTTTTACTTCTGTTTTTATAATCGTGGGTGGCGTTATAAATATACTTTTTAAAATTTTCAAAAACAAAGATAAAAATTCTCTATTTCCTATTTCCTATTCCCTATTTCCTATAATAATAAGTTGTTTGATTTATTTAAAAATTTATCTGCTAAATAATTACACCTGCACGCACATGGTTAATTATTGGCAAGGCAGTTTCCTTAATGCTAATCCTGTATTTTTCATATACCTTTTAATTGATAATATGAAATATTTTTTCTTTCCTATGATGTTTGCTTTGTTGGCTTTTGTTTTATTTTTCGCAGGGATAGATATTTTTTACAGAGAAAAATCCACCTTTGTTGAAATCTTTTCTATAAGTTTCATTTTGCTTATTATAGCATCACTTTTACATTTGTATCCTTTTAGCAGCAGGCTGATTTTATTTTTGCTTCCGATGTTTTTGTTGCTTATGCTGAAGCCGCTCGATAAGGTTTTGTCTGCAAAAAAAATTAAATTGGTTGTTGTCTTTTTGCTCACATTTTTCACGTTTTGCCCGCAAATTATGGCAATTAACAGTTATATTCATACAAAAAATATTTCTCGAGGCGAATATCCTCGTGAAATGATGGATTATATGATACAAAATATTAAAAAAGATGATAATGTTTTTGTCAACAGCGCATCAGATGTGGAATTTGCTTACTATTCATCTTTTTATGATATAAAGAACAATGTTATTCAGGAAAGAGTTACGAATGAGCCGCAAGAAAAATACGCAGCTTTTTTAAAGGATTTAAAAAAAGGATATTACTGGTTTTATTTGCCTTATGATTCTTCGCGCAGACCTGTTTTTGGACAAATTTTGTCTTGGATAAACACTCAAAAAATTATTTATAGCACCCAAAAAGATAAAAGTGTTTTGATGTATGTTTACATCCAATAGCTTTAGGTTATAGGGTTATAAGGTTATGGGGTTATAGGTTAAAATTAATTTATAAAATGTACGACTTTGCAAAACTAATAACCCTATCACCCAATAACCCTATAACCTTTGTGTTAAAATTGTTTTATGGAAAGAATTAAGAAGAATTTATATTTTATCATTCTCGGGTTAATTTTTATTTTGGCGTTTATTTTGCGCTTTAAAACCTATTTGTTCGCTCGCCTTCTTTGGCATGATGAAACAGCACTTGCCATGAGCGTTTTGACGAGAAATATTTTTGGATTTTTCCAACCGCTTGAGGCGGAACAAAAAGCTCCCGTTATTTTTATGATGTTAAATAAAATCGTTTCATGTTTCGGCGTAAATGAGATTTGCCTGAAGTTTATTTCTTTCATGAGCAGTTTGGCTTCGGTTGTAGTTTTTTATTTTCTGTCCAAGAGAATTCTTAAAAGTAAATTTAGTATTATTGTTGCCAATTTTTTGTTTGCGATAAATTATCAGCTGATTTATTGGGCGCAGAAGTTTAAACAGTATTCATTTGATGTTTTTTTGTTTATGTTGAGCCTTTTATTGTTCAGCAAGTTGGATTTGGGCAAAATCAGCTATAAAAAATGTTTGCTGTTTTCTCTTATAAGTATATTGTTAATCTTGTCTTCATTCCCATGTGCGTTCGCTGTGGGAGGTTTTATTTTGTTTTGTATTTTCAGCAGAACAAACATAAAGAAGGTTTCTGTTTACACCTTGCCTTTAATAATTTCGTCGCTTGTGTACTATTTTAAGGTTTTGTATAAGGTTCAGGCACACGAAGTTTCCAGTTATATGTCGTATTGGAATACGGGGTTTGTGAAATTCAATTTGGGCGGTATCCTTTTGATTTTTAAAGAAAATTTTCAATTCTTTTTTATCCCGAACACTTTTGTGTTAGTTGGTCTTATTTTGTTTGTTACAGGGGCGATAATTTTGTTAAAAGATAGAACTAAAATCAGTAACATAATTTTGCTCAGTTTGTTGGGTACTTTTTTAGCTTCGATGTTGAAAATTTATCCGATATTTCAAAGGACAGCCCTTTATCTACTGCCGATAGCGATTTTATTTATGGTTAAGCCATTGGACTTGGTGTACAAAAATAAAAAAATACAAAGCATTTTTATTATTGTATTATTGTTTGTCTGTTTTTTTAAATACGGGTTCTGTTATATAAACAGCTTCTTAAAGCCGAATATATTTTTAAAAACGGACGGTTTGGCAACTTTTTCGAAACTGGTTGAAAGATTTAACAATAAAGAAGACATTTTGGTGCTAAACTCTACGACAAAATCCGATTTTATATATTATTCAACAATTTACAAATTTCGACCGGAACATGTTGTGTTGCTCCCCATTTACAGGTATGATAAGGACTATTATTATAAGATGTTGGGCAGTTTACCCAAGGGGCATAACTATTGGTTTATTTATGGCTGGGAATATTCGCACAGAAAAGACGATACAAAAAATTGTATTCTGCACCACCTGCAAACATACATTCAAGAAAAACATTTGAAGGTTCTGGAAGAATATGAAAATAACAATTCGGTGTTGATGAAAGTGAATAAGTGAAACGTGAAATGTGAAATGTGAAAATAATAAATTTTTGCATAACTTATCACCTTATCATCTTATAAGCTAATCACCTGAAAGTCGTATATTCTTCTTATCATACTTGTAATTTAAAGCAACTGTTATATAATATCAATTATTAAAGGACTTATTATGCAATTAAAATATATAGACAACGCAATCGAGTTTTTTTCCTCTTCAAGAGTTATAAAGTTTTTGGGATTTTTTGCGTTCGTTCTTTTAATGAGTGCTGTTATATCTTCGCAAAATTTCTTTTTCAAAAGTATTATAGAAAACGGGATAAGCAAAAAAGATATTGTTGCCCAAAAAACCATAACGGTTGTTGATGCTCAAAAAACAGAGTTTCATAAGAAAGAAATAGCTCAAAAAGTTAATCCGATTCTAGCCCCGGCTGATGACAGTTTTATAAAAAATAATTTAGCAATTTTACAAAGCTCTATCATGCAAATCAGGAAAAAAAACGCTCCGGTTAGTGTTAAAACAGATGAGCTGGAATTACTTTTTGACACAGCAGAAGGATATAAAAGGGATTATGTTATCAAATATCTTTTGAAAGTTGATGACAAGACTTTAAGGCAGGTCTTTGACAAGTCAACTTTGACACTTTCAAATATTCTTGGAATAGGAATTACCGAGAAAGATTATGAAGGTAATAATATTAATAGAATTATTTATAACAATATGGTTTCAAATGTTACAAGAAGTCAGATTACTGTTATAACAGCACTTTTAAATCAGGTTATAGTCCCGAATTTGGTTATAGATGAAAGCGCAACGGATGTAGCGAGAAAAAATGCCCAGAATTCAGTGAAACCTTATGAGGTAACGTTTCAGAAGGGTGAAAAAATCCTTTTCCAAGGGGAGCCCGTTACACAATTAAAACGAGATGCTTTGATGAAAGCCGGTTATAACGTTTTTGAAATAGGTTACAGAGGTTATATCGGTATATTTATCCTGATTTCGCTTGCAACGTTTGCCTTTATAAGGTATATGAGAACCTTTGAGAGAAAATATCTTGAATCAAACCATATGATGATAGCGGCTATTTTAGCGATTGTGTTTTCACTTATCGCGGCTTTAATTCCTCCGGGATTTTCACCTTATATTTTACCGTTTCCTGCTTTTATAATAATACTGGCGATATTTACGAAC
>Ga0182027_10014223_pt1 | contig 11031 bp, 9 predicted proteins | sample 712E1DmetaG_FD_121300 | JGI IMG/M metagenome (GOLD analysis project Ga0182027, IMG submission 121300) | Permafrost microbial communities from Stordalen Mire, Sweden - 712E1D metaG (Illumina Assembly) | ecosystem: Environmental > Terrestrial > Soil > Wetlands > Permafrost | place: Sweden...
CTTCTTCCTTCTCACTCATCCCCAATCTCGTCTTCCTTCTCGATCACAAAGATCCCCGCGCAACTGGAGACTTGTTCGTAGCTGCAAGCCAGCCCGATCGCTTTACAAGCCGCAATGGTTTCGTCCCCGGCCCAGTAATGCTCCGCTTCACTCCACAGGCTTCCCCAATAGGCCTGTGCCTGCGTTCGCGCCGCCTGGTCCGGATAGGCAATATCTGCAATGATCATCCGGCCTTGCACGGACAGATAATCCCGGCTGAGACGGACCAACAATCCCATCTTGGTCACCAGGTCAAAATCGTGCCAGACGTATGCAGATACGATCCGATCGTACCGCCTCGTCAGGCTCTCTGGCCATACCTCGTCGCGCAGGTCTGCCAGGATCGGGTGCAAGCCCGGCAGCTTTTCCCTGGCCTTCGCCTGCATGCCTTCAGAAAAGTCCATCCCCCACACCTCGCAGCCCGCGCTCACAAAATGCGCCGCCAGGTTGCCCGTTCCGGAGCCTAGATCCAGCACGCACATGCCAGGTACGGCCTGGGCCAGTGCCGTTGTTTCGGCCAGGATCTCTTCATACCCTTCAAACGAAATGGAGGCGTTCCCACTATCCAGCAATTGGTCGTAATTCGCCGCCCAGGCATTGAACAGTTCCTTGCCGGTTTTCATGAAAGAAGATCCTTCTTGAAGTATTCTGGTGCTACCATTCGTTAATCTTTATATCACGTAAGAGGCCCAGGATTGAAACTGGTTGGATCAAGCCCTGGTACATTCCTATCGCAGTCAAGCCTGCATTAAACATCATTCCTACCTTCCACTCCCTTATTGCCTGAGTACCTGATCAACTAACCTGCTCTCTTTACCCCAAATAATCGCGCAGTTTGACGCGGATGGATGGGTGACGCAGGCGGTTCAGCGCCTGGGCTTCGATCTGGCGGACGCGCTCACGCGTTACGCCCACCTTGCGCCCAACTTCCTCCAGCGTATAGGCCTGTCCATCCAGCAAGCCATAGCGCAATTGCAGGATGCGTACTTCGCGTGGCGGCAATCCGTTCAGCACCTCGCGAATATTCTCACGCAGCAGGTTATAGGTGGCGGCTTCATCCGGTGGCATTATTTCATCGTCTTCGATAAAATCACCCAGCACAGAGTCTTCTTCATCGCCGGTCGGCAATTCCAATGAAAGTGGTCGGCGCGCCACCTTGATGATATTCTCCACCTGGCGGGGCGGAATTTCCAACGTTTCGGCCAGCTCATCCACGGTTGGGTCGCGGCCCAGACGCTGAGTCAAAAGGTACTGGGTGCGAAAGAGCTTGTTGATTTGGTCCCCCATGTGGACCGGCACACGGATAGTGCGGCCCTGGTCGGCAATAGCGCGCGTCACCGCCTGACGAATCCACCAGGTGGCATAGGTGCTGAATTTATTGCCGCGCTGGTAGTCGAACTTCTTGGTGGAACGAATCAGTCCGATGTTGCCTTCCTGGATCAAGTCAAGGAAGGGTACGCCGCGGCCCATATATTTCTTGGCCACACTGACTACCAGGCGGGAGTTGGCGGTAATCAGATGCTCGCGCGCCGCCCAGCCGTCTTCGATGGATTTATGTAGTTCAAGCCGGCGCGATGGCGCCACCTGGCCACGCGCCAGTTCTTCCCGGGCGCTCCGGCCGCGCTCGATGCGCTGGGCCAGTGTCACTTCCTCTTTGGCCGTCAACAGCGCCACCTGGCTGACTTCTTTGAGATACAGTCCGATGCTGTCGGTGATATCAATGCCTGCCAGATAATCGTCCGGCGCCAGTTCAGGGATAGGCCCGGCTTCTGCCTCTTCCACCGCCGCAGTTTCATCCTCCGGAACTTCCCCGGCCGGCGCGTCTTCAACGAAAGCCACTCCAGCGCTCAAGAGCGCTGAAAAAGCCTCCTCCAATTGTTCAATATCCTTTTCGGCTTCAGGGAAGAAGAGCAGGATATCTTCGATCGTGACGTATTTCTTTTGCCGGCCCAATTCGACCAGGCGGGCGATGGGTGAATATTCCTCATCCATCTCAACCAGTAAACTGTTTTCCATATTAATTTCCTAACCCGGCCATGCCGGAACCAAAGAAAAGATTAAACACAAAATTCACACATTAACCTGCGGCACATTTGTACCTGCGATCTGGCGCAGGTAAGACCGCCTGTACCGTGATGCTTTCCCGTGGGATCGTGCGTGGTAAATACTACCGCACTACAACCCGAAACTAATCACCAGACCCCCTTCCCCCTGTTCCCACCTTCTTGAAATCGATAAAGCCCGCTTCCACATTCGTATCGGTCAACTGCACGCGCAGGCGGTCGCCCACGTCCACACCCGCGTAGCCGGTAACCAACTTGCCTTCCACCGGCAAGCTGAGCAGGCGCACCCAGGTGCCTTTCTCAGAGGCGCCGGTGCAGATTGCATCGAACTGCTCGCCGAGGCGGTTTTCCAGCAGTAGCGCCGCGGCCGATTTGCCCACCTGTCGCTCAACCTTGTTGGCGGCATCTTCGGCCTGGGTGCAGTGCGCCGCCAGCAGTTCCAGGTCGTGGACAGCATACGGCACGGGCTGCCCGGCCAGGGCAGCTATTAGCAGCCGCTGGGTCAGCAGGTCGGGGTAGCGCCGGTTGGGGGCGGTCGAATGGGCGTAATCCTTGACCGCCAGGCCGAAGTGCCCCGGCAGGCTGCCATCCGGCGGCTCGGCCACGTATTCGCCCGAGCCCAGCAGCTTGATGACCGCCAGCGACAGGTCCGGGAAGCGCAGCGGGTCGGCGGATTTTTGCGCCACCAGGAACTGCTCAAGCATCTTCGAATCCGGTTCAAAAGGCAGCTCGAACTTGTGGTCGGCAGCAATCGCAACGATGCGGTCCCAGCGTTTAGGCACACGCACCACCCGCCGGATGGATGGGAATTTATTGGATGATAGATAGCGGGCGGTCACGCCATTGGCGGCGATCATGAAATCCTCGATGATCTCCTTGGCGCGGTTTATTTCCTCGACCTCGAGGGAGCTGATCTGGTCGCCTTCGAAGACTGGGTGGCTCTGGATGGTTTCCAGGCTGAGCGCCCCGTGCATGTGACGGAAGTTCTTCATGCGCTGAGCAGCCTGGTCCTGCAGTTGCAGGTTCCCGGCCAACCCCGGGACAGCGGAAATGGATTCGGGCATTGGGCCGGTCTTTTCCAGCCAGGCCGCCACGCTGTTATAGGCCAGCTTGGCCTGGTTATGCACCCAGGCCCGGTACAGGCTGGAGCTTTCCACCGTGCCATCCGCATCGACCAACATTTCGATAACAATCGAGAGACGGTCCTCATTGAAATTCAGGGAGGTGATATCGGTGGAGACTTTCTCCGGCAGCATCGGGAATATCTCGGCGGCGGTATAAACCGAGGTGGTGTTATGGCGGGCATGCTGGTCCAGCGCCGTGCCGTTCGGTATGGATGAGTCCACATCTGCAATGGCCACCAGCACCTTAATCTTGTCGCCGGGCACGGCCTCTCCGACACTCAATTGATCCAGGTCGCGCGAGTCATCATTGTCGATGGAGCACCACAGCAGGCTGCGCAGGTCGCGCACACCCTGCGGATCAGCGACGGTTTTGGCTGGCTCCTTGAGCCGGCCCAGCTCGTCCAGAGCGGCAGGGGAAAAATCCGGCAGCAAGCCTCGCTGGAGCATGACCCGGTGGGCAATTCTCTGCAATATGAGGCGATGGCTTTGATTATTTGTGGTCATATACATCCTGATTTATTTGAAATTCTAAAGCGCACCTGGTTTTCCGGCGTGGAGTTTTTTTCACGAATAATACGAATTTTCCGAATTTAACGAATGCTTTTGATTAGATTCGTGCCATTCGTCATGTTCGTTCAATTCGTGATAATAATTCAAGGTTTTACAGATAGGTTGGCGCAATCGAAGTACTCCGTCTGTTTAGCGGTTGTGCTTGAGCTGTTTTTCCTGCTCCTGTTGTTCCTTCTGTCGCTCTTTGCGCTTCTTTTCCAGTTCCTGCTCCACCTGGATCTGCTCCTGCTGGAGCCGTTTTCGCTCCTGCTCCTGCTGGTGCTCCACCTGCTGGCGATCCTGCTGGCGTTGTTTCTGTTCCTTGTCCTGCTCGGATTTTTGTGTTCTTTCTTGTTCGATCATGCTGGTTTCCTTCTGGTAACGGAGGTAGATCGCCTGCAAGGCGCAGCGAGCTTCCCGTTAATCTATAATCATTGTACACCCGCAAGTGTTGGAATAAGATATGAGTAAACTACCCGCCGGAAAGAAAAAACGCCGCGTTATGCGGCGTTGATAGTGCCCCTGGGCAGACTCGAACTGCCCTTTTTAGCTCCGGAGGCTAACGCTCTGTCCACTGAGCTACAGGGGCGGGTACGCACATTCTACCACGAGAATATGGTGAATATCAAACCTGTACATCCGGTGCCAGCCGGATCAGCTCAGCCCGCAGATTCTGGATAACAGCCAGGTTGCCACCTTCATCGCCAAGATCGGCATACTGGCGGCGTTTAAGGGCATACTCGCCGCAGACTTGAAAGAAACGGGCGGTCTTGCGGTAGCGCCCCCTGAACAGCGCGGCCGTGCGGGCAAACATCTGACGCCAGGCCGAGCAGGCCGCCTGGAAATGGGCCGGGCTGATCGTGCCGGCCTGCAGCTCCGCCGCCAGGTATTTTTTAAGGGTTTGCTGTTCACGCCAGGTGGCCCAAAGAATGATCGCGAACATGAACAACCAGCCGGTCCAGTCAAAAAAGGCGCCCACCACCAATCCCTGTACCCCATTCATCAGCGAAGCAACCGTATTATGGAAGGCATGCGTGAACATGGACAGGCCCAGCCCGATCACCGGGGCAAATATTTTTACGAACCAGCTGCGGTTCAGGCGCTCCAGCGCCAGGCCGATCCCGAAGAAAGCGGTATAGAACGGATGCTGCCAGCCCACCAGGAAAACGCGGATGATGGTCAGACTCAACAGCCCGCTCCAGCCGCCCTGCTGGAAACCATAGGTATAGATATAGTAGGTATTCTCGGTTGCGGCAAACCCCAGCGCCGCCACCCCGGCGTAGATAATCCCATCCAGGACGGAGTCAAATTCACTGTGGAAGACCAGGAAGATGCCCAGCACGGCCAGCCCTTTGAGGTTTCTTCGACCAGCGGGGCAATCACGGAGCCAGTGGCAATATCTGTGGCAAAATTCGAGCCGGTGAAGACATAAATCCCCACGCCCAGGGTGGTATTGATGAGGAAGGCGCTTCCGGCAGCAACGATGGCGCCCCACAAAAAGACGCCGCCCAAAAGTAGCAGGGGCTCCTTCTCGTAGCGGTCCAGCCAGTACAGGATATAGGCGAAAAGCAAGCTCGACGCAAAGCCTACCAACCCGGAAACGATCAACCCCATCGAATAACTCCTTTGCCTGTCAATTCTTGAGAATCAGGCGGGTACGCTCTATGCGCGTGGCTTCCAGAGGGATACCGAGCGCGTCCAGCAGCTCTTCGGGGCGGCCAGTGGCGCCATCCCGGGCGGCCAGGCGAATGAAAAGCCTTACATCCTCCCCCAAATTGGGCGCCTCGGAGGCGCTGCTCGATGGTGCAACGGTAAGCTCTTCGATCAAAGGCCGCAGGTCATAGGGTTTGTCACGGCGTATGCGCGGCAGGGTAGCGCAGGCCAGCAAATTGTCCAGGCGCTGCTGCAAGTCCGGCACGGAAGCAGGCTCCAGCAAGGTAACCTGGTACTCCGCCGAGACCACCTGCGTCTGCAAAGCCGGGCCATGTTCATCCACCATCTCAACCCACAGGATGGTCAGACCGGGCGGGGAGCCAGCCTGCAAGCGGCTCCGGGTATCTGAAACTTCTCCCGGATCCGTGTCAAGCCACAGATCCACAATTTCGGCGTTACCGGCAATCCCGAGCGGCAGGGCCGAGGCAATCTGGATGCGCGGGCCGGGGTGGAAGCCCTGCGTATATGCCAGCGACAGCCCGGCGCGCCTGGCCGTCCGCTCCCAGACCGTTTGCAGGTCCAGGTGTCCAGTGTAGCGCAAGGAGCCGGTTTTAGAAAATGTAATGCGTATTCTCATCATTAATGTCTAAAAGCAACCAGTGTTTCAAGGTATTCCTCGGGGCGGCCGATGTCAAAGCGTCTGCCATTCATCACCAGGCCCATGAAACCGTCCTCCTGGCGCAAGCGGTCGAGGGTGGATGTCAGTTGGAACTCGCCATGCTCGCGCACGTTATTCTCGATATGTTCCTTCAGATAGTCGAATAATTTCGGCTTGACAATATACTGGCCAAACAGCGTCAGGTATTCGCCTTCCGGGAAACCTGGCACACGCAGGTTGGTCCGGGCGTAGTCGGGGGTGGGCTTTTCGGCGAAGGCGCTGATGCCGAGCAGGCTTTCTCCTTCCAGCCAGACCCCGGTAACCGTGCCAAAACTGCCGATCTGGTCTTCCGGCGTGCGGCGCAGGCCCACCAGGCTCTGGCCATGGCGCTGGTAGGCTTCCAGCAGTTGGCTCGCACAGGTAGTGTCGCTGCCGGAACGGTAGATGTGGTCGCCCAGCATCAGCAGGAACGGTTCACCTCCCACGGCTTCACGGGCACAGTAGACCGCGTGGCCGAAACCTTCCTGGGCGGTCTGGAGCACGAAGGTGACATGCCGGCCCATTTCCAGCAGGCGGCGCGAATATTCCTGGGATTGCGGCGGAAGTTTATTGTAATTCTCAATCGAAATCTGTTCATTGAACAGAAACCGGAAATCATCCAGGTCGTTCTTCTGGACTACGATAATCACTTCCTCGATCCCGGCTTCCAGCGCTTCCTCGACTATCACCAGGATGGCCGGTTTGGCAATGCCGTCCCGGTCAACAATGGGGAATAATTCCTTCTTGGTGGCTTTGGTGGCCGGGAAGAGCCGGGTGCCGAACCCGGCCGCCGGGATGACGGCCTTGCGGATCCTTTGCTGGGGGGTGATAGTCATTTTAAGAGCGGGCAGGTGCAGGTCGCGCTCCAGGATCTGGATGACGGCCTGCTGGTCGGTTTCGGTGGGGCAGATGAACTGGGCCGTACCGTCGCCCTGGGAACCGACACCCTTGCCACCCAGAATATGCGACTTGAGCGGTTCATAGCCCAGAACGTGGTGGAGCACCGGCGAGGTCAATTCTTCCGGGCAGGCCGGTGTGGCATAGCGGTCGAAAAAGACCTGTGCCTCGGACAAAAGGGCGCCCAGGCGCGGGGCATCCGAATCCCGCAAGGCTTCCATCGACTGGTTGACCAGGCGCTTGTTGATCGGGCCGAGCAGCTCCTGCACGCCGCGCTCCACCTCGTTTTCGGCATAGGGGTAGCAGCGGTTCAGCCGGTTGAGGATCTCCATCGTGTCTTTCCTGGCCTGCAGGTCCACGATGACGAAGTAGAGCGGCTGGTTGACCTGAAGTGCAGTCGTCTCCAGCCGGTCGCCGTCGAAGGTCATCAGCACCGGGCGGTTGCCGAAGGCACAGCCCTGGTCCATACGGCCGCAGCGCGAAGGGGTAGTGATCTCGCCCTGGTAGGCCAGTTCCATCTCGCCGCGCGTGGTCAGCTTCAGGTCGTAGACGCGGTTGAAGGCACGCGCCGCCAGCACGCTGATGGCCGCGCTGGAGGAAAGGCCCTTTTTGATGGGCAGGTCGGTTTTATAGTTATCGATCACCAGCCCATGCACGTGGTAGTTAGTCAGAACCTGGTAGGCCACCCCGGCGATGTAACTCCAATAGCCACCCTTTTGGGCTTCCTCGAGCAGTCTTTTGGGTTCCATCGGGATTTCGGTGGGGCCCAGATGGGTTCCATCCGGCGCGGTGGAAGTGAGCACCAGGGAGGTGGGGTGGGCGGAGACTTCGGCGTAGATGCCCTGGTCGGTACCCGTGATGAGGGTGTAGCCCTGCTCGATCTGGGCGTTGATGCGGCGGTAACCCCCGGCCCAATCCGAATGTTCGCCAACCAGGCAAATACGACCCGGAACGAAGATTTTCATATTTTTCTCCCTTATGTTTTTTGGCTGGCCGGGGTCTTTACTTCCGGGCACTTCCAGTATATTCCCGGATACTCGCGCCGGGCAGCAGCGAAGGTCGGCAGGATGCCACAAGCATCGCAATCGTCACGGCAGTCATCCCGCGTGCCCCCCTCCAGCGAGAGCTGGTAATCGCGGTACAGGTACTTCTTGCGGACTGCATCCGAGATATGCTCCCAGGGGAAGACCTCGTCGGAGCGGCGCGGGCGATGGGTATAAAAAGCCGGGTCGATGCCCTGGGCGGCGAAGGCCGAGCTCCAGGCCTGCAACTGGCGCTGGTCCTGCCAGGCATCGAACTTGGTGCCATTCTGCCAGGCAGCATAGATCACCTCCGCCATGCGCCGGTCGCCGCGGCTGAGCCAGCCTTCCAGAAGGGTATCCTCGGGCGGCGTCCAGGAAACTTTGAAAGCTGGGCCGCGCAGTTCGCGCTTGAGCAGGCTCAACTTGGCCTGGATCTGCTCCTGGGTATCCATGGCCACCCACTGGAAAGGCGTATGCGGCTTGGGGATGAAGGTGCTCACACCGGCATGCACTTTGGCCCGCCCACCCAGCACTTTGCGCCCTTCGGCCAGCACGCGCTTGCACAAATCAACGATGGCCTGCACATCTTCCAGCGTCTCGGAGGGGTGACCGATCATAAAGTAGAGCTTGATGTTGACCCAACCGCGCGAATAGATTTCGCGGGCGGTTTCGAGCAGTTGCTCGTCGGTGATGAACTTGTTGATAATGCGACGCATACGCTCGGTGGCCGCTTCGGGTGCCAGGGTGAATCCGCCCGAGCGCCGGTCCTTGAGCTTTTCCATCAGATCCACCGAAACCGACTCGATCCGCAGCGAAGGCAGCGAGACCGTTAGATGCCTGCCGGTGAACTTCTCGCCGATCTTATTGACCAGATCGAGGATGTCTGTGTAATCGGAGGAGGACAGCGAGAGAAGCGCAAGCTCCTCGGCCCCGGTGGCATTGACGGCCGCCTCCGCCGCCTGAACAATTTCATCCACGCTGCGTTCGCGCACCGGGCGCGTGATCATACCGGCCTGGCAAAAACGGCAGCCGCGCGTGCAGCCGCGCATCACTTCCACCGATACCCGGTTATGCACCACATCGATATTCGGAACTATGAAGCGGGTGGGCGGCGGCGGAAGTTGTGAAAGCATGCGCTTGAGGATGATGCGAGGAATGCCGGGGACATTGGGAGTGGTGCCCGCGACCGTTCCGTCTTCGAGATAGGCTACATCGTAGAAGCGTGGCACATACACCCCGGGAATCCTGGCCAGCCGCAGCAGCACATCCCGGCGTTGCTCATGATGAACTTTCGCGCTTTCCACCGCAGTGATGATTTCCATCATCACCTCTTCTCCCTCGCCGACCACAAATGCATCGATGAAAGCATGCATCGGTTCCGGATTGAAACAAGCGTGCCCCCCAGCAATCACCAGCGGGTCGGCATGGCCACGCTGTTCAGAGCGTAATGGAATTTTGGCCAAGTCGAGTACGTTAAGGGCATTAGTATAAAGCGTCTCATACGGCAGGGAAAAGCCGATGATATCGAAATTGGCCAGGGCATGTTTTGTCTCAAGCGAGTAGAGCGGGATGGTGTTGGCGCGTATCTGCTCTTCCATATCCACCCAGGGGGCATAGGCGCGTTCGGCCAGCGCATCCGGTCGCTGGTTGATCAGGTCATACAGGATCTGCAGGCCCAGGTTGGAGATGCCGATATCGTAGATGTCCGGAAAAACCAGCGCGACCCTGGTTTCGGTTTTATCCCAGTCTTTAACAACACTGTTCAATTCCCCTCCCACATACCGACCCGGTTTCTGTACCTTTAAAAGGATGCGTTCGAGACTTGCTTCAATCTGTTCAGGAGTTAACATGGGCGGAATTATACCTGAACCGGTTTGGTTTAGTATCTATCCAAAAATTACAGAAGAACCGCATTTTGGGTGTGTACGGCTAGGCCGCAAACACTCAAAATGCGACCTTCCTCTTAATTTTCGGACAGGTTCTTAAAAATAAAACCGGGGATGGCTGGGCAACCCCGGTTTTGGGTCATTCCACTGCAGTTATATCGGCTGGGAAATGCGGATCGCATCCAGTTTCGCCTGGGCAGGCGGGACCATCTGGAAGAAAGCCGTCAGCTGCTCACAGGCGTAGTCCGGACAAGCAGCGCAATTTGCCACGCCGCGCTCGATGGCGCACAGGCGGATATTGCACTCGCTGCAATGGCCCACTTTGCGCCCGGCGGTCATACAACCATCGCATTGAACATTATCGACGCTCAAGCCGGTGGCATGAAATTCCTGGCTCCATTTTTCGACAACGGCTTCCAACGCCAGCAGATCGTTGGATTGGGTGGCCTGGTAGGCTTCGCACTGGGCGCAGTCCAGTCCACAGGCGGCAATCAGGGTTAACATAGGTTCTCCTCCTCCAAAATAAAAATTTATTTGCCCAAGCATTGGGATATAAAGATTTTAGTACATTTGTTCTATTTTCACAAGGGTAAAGTCCCTACATTATCTGGGGTTCGCGGTATCCAGCCACCCTGACTCCAAAGTCTGGAGACTTCAGAATCCGGGTGGCTACTTCAGTACACTCTCCTACCTACCCAAAAAACAATCCAAAAACCTGCGATTGATTGAAAAAAACAACCTTTTTTGGGGGTTTGATTTCCAAAACAATCCCTGCCCGCCAGCCCCAAAACCGTCATACGTCCCACAATGCCTCTTAAAAACGCCCGGAACCTGGGATTGAATGCCTATTTACCCCCTTATTCCTGCCCATTTCTTCCACTTTTCAGAATCGTTCCTCGTCGTTTGACAAAAATGATCCCTCGCAACCCGTAAAAAGGGCTTTTCCTCCCGCAGTGGCGATCTGGTGGGTATCCTTTCCCCGCTTCGCTCTCAGTGGAGATGCACCCCCATGTGCCTCCACGCAAGAGTCTTGCCAGCTGCCCTGGCAATCTTTTTATTTCTTTGCATCTACCATTCAATCGACCTTGCGCTGTTATATTA
>Ga0182027_10014224_pt1 | contig 11031 bp, 3 predicted proteins | sample 712E1DmetaG_FD_121300 | JGI IMG/M metagenome (GOLD analysis project Ga0182027, IMG submission 121300) | Permafrost microbial communities from Stordalen Mire, Sweden - 712E1D metaG (Illumina Assembly) | ecosystem: Environmental > Terrestrial > Soil > Wetlands > Permafrost | place: Sweden...
TAGTGCGATTAAAATGCCTATTATCATTTTTTGGTTCATTTTCTGTTCACCTCTACGTCGGAGTTCTATGTTTATTGAAGTTTGTTTTTTGATTAACGAATCTAGTATCTCTTTGTACTACATTAGTAAATTAATATACAAATGTGTATACTTATATATAAATGTTTCGTTTATGTAAACTACTAAAAATTAAGCAAAATTTAACCTCTAAAAGCTAAAGAAAGTTCTAAAATAACTCATTTAGAACAAGTTTCTATTACAATAATTTTAATTCAAATTATTAAGAACAAATATAAAAATAGAAATAAAACATAAAACAGTAGAAACACACAACTAACTAATAAATACTATCAATGCAATGTTAATAAGTATTATTCTTCAAGAAATACCACAAATTTTCTCTATCAACTAGAGATCTTATAGAATCAGAAAGCCTAAAGTCACCAAATACACCTTTAATCCAATTAGAAAAATCATTCTTCGAATCATTCACATGATGATTAAACGTATTTTTATCCATAATTTCTAATCCATTCATCAAATCTAATAGTGACTTAAATATTTGACCATCAATTGCATAAAAATATTTTGAAGGATCAGTAATAATATAGTTATTCAATGCATAAGTGAGTGCAGTAGAAGACTGTTGTGGTATAAAATAAGGTATAGAAGAAACAATTTTAGAGGAAGGAGAAGTATTAACATGAGTATCAACAACATTTTCAGCATATGTATAAGCATGAACAGGTGCTACTGTTTTTGGTTTTACTATCTGAAAAAAATCTGTAGATTTTATCACATTACCACGTTTTCTGGATTCAGTCATCATCTTTTTTAATTCCTCAGATCTCAAATGTATATCTGACTCTATGGTCGAACTCCATTTTTTCATTAAATCCATTTTTTGCTTATTAGATATCCAATTTCTTTCTAAATTTTGTAAATCTTCTAGCTTAACTTTTATGGCATGAGACAATTCTGCGCTCGAAGCATAGAAAGGCATATCTTCTCCCTTAATTGTGTGATAAAACATCATATGATCGAGCAAATTTTTATCTAATAATTCGTCAACTATATCATTACTTAATCCATTATTTTTAATATACTCTTCAAACTCTTTGAAAAATCCTGTACTATCATCAACAGTATTATTATTATTATCTAAAAACATAGGTTGCGATGTAGATTGAGAGATAATTGGTTGCTGCACTGGTTGCTGTATAGACTGTTGCGCAGATTGAGGCGTCTGATGTTGTATTGATGATTGTGTTGGTTGTGAAGGCACAGATTGAATAGCAGATTGGGATGCATTCAAATGTTGTCGCACCAACGATAAATCCAATCCAGGCACTGAGTCTTTATTTGGCTCATTTACGACCTTAGAAACAGGCGTAAACGAAGCATGAGTAGTAGTTATCACAGAAGAAGGTGTTTGAAGTGATGTATTCATATACGCTGTTTTCTGTTGATCGCGTTCATACATATCCCTAGCTAAATCGGGAAGATTTGTAGGAGGTTCTAAACTATTACCTTTTCCACCCCCAGCATCCCGTCGTAGCTTTTCGACTCTTTTTAAAACATCTAACATTTTTATCGTCTATGCTTAGTTTTATGTTTATGACTTATCCTAGGAGCATTCTTCGGACTAGCGACACTCTTAGGCTTAAATGCATAAACATAACCGACCGTACGACCACTATCCTCTAATACCTTTCTAGAAACATTGTGACTATGGAACATTATCCTCTGAATATTTTCATAAATATCCTGCGCATTTTTATACTCCAGTTGCTTTAATACCAGCTCTTTTATTTCAGGTGTTTTTGTAAATTCTTTTTCAAATATATCATTAAAAGTTATAGCAACATTATTCTTATCTGTCAATAAAACTGCTTCGTTAGTCTCATTTACAAACAATTTTAATATCGAAGTATGTGTATCTAAGACTATCGAGTTAGGAGTTTCAGGCAAATCAGTATATTCTATTAACTGCAACACAGACACTGTCTCAGCACCATATTTTATCGGTAAAGAAATAAGTTTTATCACATAAGTGTCCTTCTTTATTACTGCTTTTATAAGTCTGCCCAATTCCAGACAATCCATCGTCGACGGGTGATGCATTTCATATTTACTCAGCTGAGAATAATTTGTTCCTAGAGGTATGTCATACTTCTTTTTAAACATCTGGTTTGCCCATACAATGTTATAATTCTTATCTATCAAGAATGCCGGCTCTTCCAGCGTAGCACATAAATCTTCTAGAGCATTGACATCTAAGTCGTAATTCTCCATCACTCACCTCTATTTTATGAATAACTGAGATTTGGTATTTAAAAAGTTTTGGATATTGCTTGATTTTAGTATAGTTTGTCGATTTTACTGACTTAGCAATAAAATTAATTATATCCACACAAATCTCATACATTTACTGAATCTCATAATATAATTGTATAGTTTCACCTGTACTTCGATAATTTCTTAAAAAAGCTGGAACACGTAATTCATAATCATAAGTACCATATGCCCCTATCATATTATAATTTAACCTTGTAACAAATACTATATCTGATCTTGATAAGGGATTAGAATTATATATATAATAGGGAAGCGAATTATCAGACGTGTCCCACAATATTCCTGTATAAAAATTAGTATTATTTGTACTTTGAGCTTCAGGAACATTTGCAACAGTTCTATAAAATAAAGTATAATTTGAAAGTTTTAACGGTAATCCTTCAACACTATAAGTATTATTTATAGAGTCAGTAAAGTTTTCAGTTCCCAACGATAAATCTAATTCCTCAAAGTCATTCAATGTATCACTTGTAGATTCTCCTGTACTATTTCTAGTTAGTGCCTGTAATGCAAGCCAATTTATTGAGGAATCGGACGATGCAACGTAAATGTTGGCCTCTGGATGATATTGCATCGACCAATTTAGGAATATCTTGTTGATGCTATTTGATGATGTTCCTAATTGTGTTAGTATAGTAACATTTCCATAGTATGTTTGCCAAGCCGAAACAAATATGTTGTTATGAGCTTTATTATTAGTCTTATCTGTTTCATTGATATTATTTAAAGGATCTATCTCCACGAATATTTGATGATTTCCTACAGGAACACTCCATGTAGTATTTACAATAACATTTTGTATTCCATTAATATTGACAGAAGCATCTGTTCCTATCTGTAAGCCACCATTGTCTGGGTCACCGTCATAAAATCTAACCAACACATCGGTGTAATTATAATCTATAAGATTAGCTATCGTAGCATATATTAGTATATTTTCATTTTCTAAAGGATATTCTTTTGAAAACGTTATATCGCTATTGGCGATGCTTAAATCTCCTACCTGATTAACAAATAGATCATCCAAAACATTCAAAGTATAAAATGCTGTCTGATTACAAGTAATATTATAAGTATATACATCGCTCGTCGTAAAATTAGCAACATAAACGTATAAACCCTGAGTAGCATCATAATTCATGCTAAAAGATTGACTCAAATTATTACTTAAAGTTATTATACAATCCGCATCGCTAATTGAATTATTATCCGACTGATTAGTATAGTTAGCAAAAAATTCTATATCTTGATTAACAAATTTAGTCATATTTCCATGGTATAGAAAATTATTTTGCTCATTATTGTCCCAAATCATTAAGCTGGTATTTTCTACAGTTGAATAATTACTAAAGCCAGCAACATCAAACATTAAAGTATTATTGACATATGACAACAATCTACAATCGACGCAGAAATTGTTGTTTCTTAATATTATTGGAGAAGTATAATACACATCTTGTATTGTCAACGTCGCTGGGCTATTGAATGAAGTATCTAGATTTTCTGAATTTACCACTATTTTTCCAGGCAATATTTGGATATTTGCATCCATATCAGCATCTAATACGTTTAAAGTATTATGCCACTTTATGCTGCCCACGCCCGGGTTCTCCACAATAACATCTGGCATTTTATGGAGTTGCGATATATTATTATAATATTTTTTAAAATCAGTGGTTGCACCTTTAAATTTTGAATAATTAACAAAAGACATTTTTGTACCATTGACGACAATAACATCTGTTTGATTAGAATCAGACATATCTGATGATGATTGTGAATTTACAAATTGTGAATCTACTAAACTTGAGGTCGATGATTGGGTTTCCATAACATCCTCGACGGTGAAATATGCTTGTGCAAGCAAAGAATTGCCTATATCATCGCGTAATAATCTAATTGTGTAATTTCCAGAAAACTGCGGAATAAATATTATAGGATCATTTATAGACCCTAAATATTTTAGTGAATATTCAGGATTATCTATCAAAAATATATCCAAATACGTCGTGTCATCAATCCACATCCCTTTATTTATAATTGTAATTGATACAGGTTCATTGATATAGTAATAATTTTTCGGAACAAATATAGATATATTATAAGGAATATTATTGTGAAAATTATTATTAGACAACATATCAATAGTAGTATTTGATAAAATATTTGTATTATAAATAATATTTGAAGTGTCAACATTGACGCCAGAATCTATATTCTGAGCGCTTATAAAAACCGAGAATACAATAATCATGATAAATATTATACTTATTACTATTAATGATAAAAAGAAATTCCACAAAATATTATTAAATTTTTTTCTTATTATATCAATCAAGTTAATTTATCTCCGCATAAAACACAATTAGGTCTTGGCCCGCCTTATACGATCTTAATGTTGCAGGAATTCTTAACTCATAATCCACTGTGGCATTATATCCTGGAGTATTTTTGCTTATTGGAGATACAAATAACACATCTTGCGTTCCATTATATTTTACTCCACCATCACCATAATCCCACAATATACCTGTTTTAAAATTAGAGTTGTTAGTACTATTAACTATAGGAACGTTATTTATTTTTTTTGTATAAACAGTATAATTTGTTACTTCTATAGGTGCACCACCCACGGTGTATGTTCTATTCACAGAATCACTAAAATTAGCAGAACCTAGTTTCACATCCAGAGTAGAGAAGTCAGCCGAAGACGATAAATTACTAATATTAACTCCTAATGCTTGTAGATTTTTCCAATTAATATTTGAATCTACGTCTGCAGCAAATATTTTACTTCCGGATGCATTGCTTACTAGCCAATCATATATTGTTTTATTTGTAAAATCACTCATCACTAATTTATCATTAGTCGTTCCAGCAACATATTCCCACAATCCTACATGCACTGATTTTGATGCATTATTATTCGATTCATTTGATTCTCTAATAGTACCATTAGTTGATAAAGGAGTATCAACTAATACATAGAACCAAGTATCGCCAATAGCTAGAGTATAATTTGCCGTGATGTTTGTGGAAGTATTCATTGTCAGACTAATATTTCTGGAATATATCATTGGACCAGTATCATTATTTATATGCACCTCTACTGTGAAGTTTTGTGCACTGGCCAAGCCAATATTTTTTATTATAGCAGTAATATTTATTGTTTCATTTTCTACAGGAGCATTATTGCTTAAGAAAATATCACTTGCATTAATATATAAGTCGGGCATTACAACATAGAATACATATGTTAAGCTGGTGTTTATATTCAATGCTTGATCAATACAAGTTACATTCCAATAATGATATCCTCCTATTAATCCAGAAACAGTTACATTCTTTTTTTGATTATTATTAATTGTCATGTTACTCGCGATTATATTGCTATCTAATGTTAAATTACAATTAAGATTCGTAGCCATGTTATCCGAAGGTGTAAAATTCAAATCTATTGTGCTTATTGTAACATTAGTATTATTTAATGGATTTGTAAGATTTATAGAAGGATTAATACTATCAATATATATTGTAATTGGTGTAGAGTTTTGTCTATTTCCAGCATTGTCAACACTTTCCAATACAACAATGAAAGTTCCATTCTGCAGATTCACCAGATTTATAGCAGTACTACTGCCATTACTTACCGTTCCGACAACATTTGGAGTATTATTAACATAGAAGGTATAATCTAATAAATTATCCATATTATCTGTTATGTTGAACGTTATCGACGGATTTCCTACATTAAACCAAGTTCTGTTCACAGTTTGTATATATGGTTGTGGAGCGAACAAATCTACATATAGCGTCCGGTTAAGTGTGATATTATACGCATTATATGTTGTATTATCATAACATTCTACACTCCAAGTATAATTCCCTGAAGTCATGCCCGCTAAAGTAAAGTTGTTTGTAGCATTATTAATTAGTTGTGCATTATTTTTTGTTTGAGTAATCGCACCATTTAACAATATTGAACAATTTTGTAATCCTGTTTCATCACTCACATTAAATAGAAATACATTTGTGGCACTATTGCTCCAGTTGTTATTTAAAGGACTGAGTAAAGTTATTGTTGGCGCGATATATACATTGAATGAATTTGTCGTGCTGAAATTTTTATTTAACGCCTGATCTCTGCATGTTACGTTCCAATAATGTGCTCCTTCACCTAAATTATTTGCTGTATATGTTGAAGAATTTCCGCTTCCTACATTCTGCGAAGCCACATTATTACCATCAAGAGTTATATTGCATGACAATGTATTTGCCAGATTATCGTTGGTAGTATAATTCAGCACGACAGTTCTGGTAGTAAATGGCGCTCCATCCAGTGGACTGTTCAAACTGACAGTCGGAGGAGTCAAATCTATATAGATATATTTTGGAGTACTGTTAGCAGTAGTGTTAAAGTCATCATATGCTTCCATTATCAATTGATAATATCCTTCTGTTAGGATTGATAGATTAACGGATATGGTCGTGCCATTAGATATGTTGCCTAATATATTGAATATATTATTGACATATATTGTGTAATTTATATTTGTATCAACATTATCGGTTGAAGTAATACTTATTAGAGGATTAGTGTAATTAAACCAAGTATTATTTGCAGTAGTTATTGTAGAATTAGGCGGAGTATAATCTACTGTGACAAATATTGCTGTTGAATTCTTTCTGCGGCCTAGCGCATCTAATGCTTCAACCTTAATATTATGATTGCCTTGTGCTAAGGTAAAATTTATAGTATTAGGAACATTGTCGGTTGTAGTTCCATTCTGTCCATTGAACACATTATCGACAAATACTGAATAATTTATCAATCCGCCTGTGTAATCTTTCAAGTTGAATGTTACACTGATATTAGGATTTACAAATCCACTAATATTATTAGGACTAGTTATAGTAGACTGTAGTACTGAAATAGTTTTTGTAGCATTATTATTCAACTCACTCAATTCAGATATAACATTATAAGAGTCCGCAGATACAAAAATGGTATGATATCCTGCGGTGATATTCCACAACGTCGAATATATAACGGAAGCATTAACGTTAACATTACGTGTAGCATTTCCTATAAATATTCCTCCTAATCCAGGGTCTCCATCATAAAATGTTACTAATGCATTATTAGCGGGCACACCACCAATGTTTGAAACGTTCACAGTAATATTTATGGTCTGATTCTCATTAGGATTAGTATTGTTAAAAGATATCCTGCCTGAATCTATGTATAAATCTGCGTTCGATATTGTGAAATTTTTGATACTACTTAATATGGAATTATTTAAGTCATCGCTACAATTCAAACTCCAACTATGCTGTCCAGAGGTGAAATTTGTTACTGCTGGTGTGAAATATGTACCGCTCAATTGCGTTACAGTAATATTATAAAAGCTATCAATAAATAACATACAAGCAATATTTACAGGATAATCCATAGCAGTCCAATTAAATTGTACACTATTAGTATTTATTGAATCACTATCGTTTGGATATATCATTGTTATAGTAGGTGGTGTCAAATCTATAGTAAAATTCCTAGCAGCAGGAGCATATACGTTCCCGTCGGGAGCTGAATCATTACATCTCACCGTCCAATTATAGTCTCCTTCTGTTATATTTGTTATATTAAAATAATTAGGAACATTCTTTGTTGTAGAATTCGAACTCTGATTATCCACTCCATTGATTAACAATGTACATGAATCAATTCCTATATCGTCCTTTGGAGTATAGTTGAATGTAATATTTTGTAACCTTGTACGATAATTTACTGTTGGCAAATTCAAAGTCACATTAGGAGGTGCAAATACTGTGAAATTTATCAGACCAGAATTGTTACTATTTCCAGCATTATCTACGCAAGTTACACTCCAATTATAATTTCCATCAGTTAAAACTTTATATCGAGTTACGGTACTCCCGTTGGTTACAGACACATTAGGCCACTCCACAACACCAGAAACAGTAATATTACAAAGTATTGCCGCCGGAATATTCTCTGTAAGATTAAACTTGAAAGTTACATTATTCACCCCAACAATCTGTCCATTTGTAGGAGTCATAATATTTATCACAGGAGCAATAGTATCGATAGTAAATGTCCTGTTAGATGACGAACCATTCAATCCAATATTATCCAAAATTGTAACATTCCAAATATACACTCCATTATTTGTAAAATTCACGAAGAAACTATTCTCTACGCCTTTGTTTGGATTATTGACAGTTTGATTAGCAACACCATTAATATATAACGTGGCGTTTATTAGATTATTACTGCTGGATGGGATGTAAGTAAAATTAATATTATTGGTATAATTCAAGTAAGCATTAGCTATTGGCACTACCAGCGTTACCGTTGGTGCATTTATTGTCGTAAAATTTCTTGTAGCGCTTATATTAACGTTTCCTGCATCGTCCTTACATGCAATGCTCCAAGTATGATTTCCTTCTACAGATATTGCCAAACTAACATTTGTCGGTTGGCCATTCGGAGAATTTATATTGGTTTTATTAATCACACCGTCAAGAGTCAAATTACAAACAAGCACAGGGGCAAAATTATCATATACTGTATAATTAAATGTAGTCACACCACCATAAACCGTTTCTCCTTGGTTTGGCCTGTTTAACGTAATATTTGGTGCAGCATTATCAATAAAAAATTTCCTAGTGGAACTTGAACCATTCACACTAGCATTATCCATACACATAACACTCCAATTATACTCTCCATCAATCATATTTCTCAACGTAAAATTATTCTGTATACCGCTAGTTATTGTATAATTAGTCTGATTTTTTATATAATTTAAGTATAATGTACAATTAGATAAATTATTACCATTTCCATTCGGCGTATAATATAACGTTATATTCACAGGTTTTTGTGAAGCATTATCCGCAGGAGTATTTAGAGTAACAGTTGGCGGAGCACTTATATTCAGCATTCTAGTCTCGCTTACATTAAAGTTGCCGGCATCATCAAAACAAGTAATATTCCAATAATTAAGACCATTATTAATACCACTAATAGATTTTGATGTTAATGAATTATTATTGGCATTTATTCCCGTCGCTTTATCAACACCATTGATTGTAATCTTACAACTCATTAGAGTATCATAATTATCGATGGAAGTAAAATTAAATGCTACAGTGCTGGAATTAGTCGGATATCCATTTGGAGGGAAACTTAAATTTACTGTTGGCGGAGATAAATCAACTATAAATTTTCGTACTGCTGCTTGAGCTGTCAATCCACCATCATCTGTAACATTAACAGTCCAATTATATCTTCCTTCAGATAATCCTGAAAGTGAAAAGCCATTTGTCGCTCCAGTGATGACTCCTGTATCAGTTTTATTCAGTACCCCATTTATGTACAAGTCTGCCTTTGAAACATTAGTATTATCATCAGCAAAATAAAACAAATTTACATTAGGAGAATTTGTCATGTAATTATCAATAGTCTGTAGCACGACAATTGGTGGTGTATTTAGCATTGTAAACATCCTGGTTTCACTTACGTTAACGTTTCCTGCTCTATCCCAACAAGTCACATTCCAATAATGGTCTCCTTGTGCAAATCCATTAATGATTCTTGAAATATTTGTACCGTTATTCGCCGTAAATCCTGTATCTCTGACGACAGAATCAACACTAATATTACAAGTCATTATCGTGTCCACTGCATCTATAGTTGTAAAATTGAATGTAATATTTTGTGAACTAATATTAATTCCATATATAGGTGCCCACAAGTTAATATAAGGTGGAGTATGATCTACTAATACTGTTCTATTGTTAGTAGCGAAACGAGCATTATTATCATTATCGGTTGCAAGACAATTCCAATTATATGCTCCTTCCGATAGTGTAACATTAAAAGTAGTTATGTTGCTTGTACCCGCAACACTTATACTAGCATATGAACTAAATGAACCGCCAAGGTCTGTATATAAATCAATGCTGACAAGGCCCTTATTATCAGTTGCTGAACAATTAAAAAGTACATCTGAATTTTTGGTTGAAAAATTATTTATTGGGGAATTAAGCGTAGATACTGGAGGAACAGCGCTACCGTTTTGTATTGTGATGATAATATGACTCGTTGAATTGGTAGTCACAAAATTAAAATAAGTAGAAGAATTATAAACCACCCAGAACTCATGTGTTGTATTTGGTGCACCTGTAGCATTTACATTCCAAGTCACCTGACATCCGCTAGTTAATGAACTCATATTTCCAAGACATGAATAATTCGTTGAGGTATATGGATTTGAGTTGTTTGTGTAAAATGGAAAATCACCAATCATTGTTGATATAGGAGCACCACCTTTAATATAACCATACATTACGGTAAGCATAACAAAATTAATCCCGAGCCATGCAGGATTAGTATTTACAGCACCACCAGTTATCATATCAAAACGTACTCTGACGAAACCAGAAGAATTTATATATTTGTTTAAACTGCTACTTACACTTCCATTTGTACTAAAATTATCATATACTGTCCTCTCACCATCTGTAATATTCAGTGTACCGACGACATCCCATGAGTTGTTATTATTATTATACAGAGAGATATATTGAGGTTGACTAAATCCTTTTCCAGATGGCGTAGCACCATTACATCCTGTAGCTACAAAA
>Ga0182027_10014225_pt1 | contig 11030 bp, 12 predicted proteins | sample 712E1DmetaG_FD_121300 | JGI IMG/M metagenome (GOLD analysis project Ga0182027, IMG submission 121300) | Permafrost microbial communities from Stordalen Mire, Sweden - 712E1D metaG (Illumina Assembly) | ecosystem: Environmental > Terrestrial > Soil > Wetlands > Permafrost | place: Sweden...
AACAATTTTTGGCCGACCTGCTGGAGCCGCTGGGGAGACGCGAGCGACGCCATTGGGGTTCGGTTTACGTGCGCGGGCTGTTGCTGGACGGCGAGCGCAAATCGATCGAGCCCATGGCGGCGCAAGGAACCCCCAATCGGGCGATTGCCCGCCAAGTGGGTGTTTCTCGTCCCACCGTCTTGTTCGCCCGCAGCGCCTTTGCCCAGGGCGGAGTGGAAGCCCTTCGACATGACCCCGTACGCCAGCGCTCCCGCCGCAAGCTGAGGCCCGCCATGGAGAAGCAGTTGATCGAGACGACACTGCACACCCCGCCGCCCCGCGCCACCCACTGGAGCACCCGCACCTTGGCCCGGCAACTGGGAGTGTCCCACATGTCCGTTCACCGGGCTTGGCAACGCCACGATCTGCAACCCCATCGGGTGGAGAAATTCAAACTCTCCAACGACCCCCACTTTGAGACCAAAGTGCGCGACGTGGTGGGACTGTATCTGAATCCCCCGGATCGCGCTCTGGTGCTCTGCGTCGATGAAAAGAGCCAGATTCAGGCCCTGGACCGAACGGCACCGATCCTGCCCCTGCGACCCGGCTTGCCCGAGCGCCAGACGCACGACTATATCCGGCATGGCACCACCACGTTGTTTGCTGCCTTCAACATCCTCACCGGCAAGGTCATCGGTCAGTGCCTGCCCCGGCATCGAGGCCGCGAGTTTGTGATCTTCCTCCGCCAGTTGGAGCAAGCGGTACCCCCGGATTTGGAAGTACACCTGATCTTGGACAACTACAGCACGCATAAGTGCCCACCCGTTCAACGCTGGCTGAAGCCCCAGAAGCGGCAGCGGTTTCATTTCCACTTCACCCCCACCAGCAGTTCTTGGCTCAATCAGGTGGAACGTTGGTTTGCCGAAATCACCCGCCAACAGATCCGACGGGGAAGTTTCCACAGCGTTAAGGAACTCGAAACAACCATCTACCAGTACTTGGCGGCTTGGAACCAGACTCCCAGACCATTCGTTTGGATAGCCACGGCGGACATCATTCTCGACAAGGTCAGACGCTGTAAAGAATTAAATGTTACAGAACACTAGCTCAACATGTAGACGAGCAATTGGCACCATTACAGCAAATGAAGCAGTTATTGCAGACAATTGAATCTTCATCAAAGAAAATCGAGAGAACGAATTGACGCGATAGGGTTGCATTTTGCCTCCACTTACAATTTACCCGAGTAAAATGCAGCCCTTTTAGGGTAGTGGCGTCATTTGAAAATGGGGAGTGATATAAAGTTGCGTTTCTGACAAGAATGGCGTCGAATTCGGGGTTAGTCAAGTCAGGATTTTGGGAATGAAACCTTAGTCAGATTGCCAGCTAGAAGGATTCTCGTGGCATCCTTTAGGTAAGGGCTTGGATTTGATGATGCTGGCATTTCAAACACACAGTCATTGAAGATCACACCGCTCAGGCCAGTAGGGTTTTCGGTAAATCGAATCCGGCAATGGTAAAAAATGGAGCCTGGAATGTTACCCCCGTCGAGAAGAATAGCGCTGTGTGACGCCCTTATGCAGTGGGCAAGACCACTGCAACTCACGTTTTGCATTTCCCAAAATTTAGCATCAGGAGGAGGAACATCGCTCGGAGGAACCATAGCAAAACTTGCGAATTGAATGAATTGAAGAACGGTCGGCCAATATTCAGGTCTTGATTCACTCGTCTGGCGCAGTTTGATGGCAATCTGCCGCAAGGTCCGCAGGGCCGGCGTGGCTTGCTCTAGATTTCCGTTTGCGGCAGGGTTACTCAATGCAGTATGTAGGGTCGGAAGAGACTCTGCGAACTTCTTCTGGTCCATTACCGCAAATGTTTCTAAAGAAGGACCGCTATTCTGTGGCTGTGAAGGAGGCGCGGTAGCCGGTCTAGCTTGTGCAATATGGAGATGGTCTTTGATTTTTCCGATGTCCTGATTCAGACTCTCTAGCTGCTGATGAATTGGACCCAGCTGCTTGGCTACTTCTGCTGAAATATGATTGTTCAAGTTGCTGGCGTCCGCTGTACTACGCCTATCTAGTTGCGTTCTGACTTCGTCTGTAATTTGCGCCTGAAAATCCTTTGCGCGATGTGATATTACCCCGCTCGTGGCAAGGATCAGGATGCCGCTCAATAACGCGCTTCCGATAGCTATCGACCAAGGCCGACTCCACCATTTGGTTTCCCCTATCGCTGGCGGAGTCGTCGCAATCAGGTCAGCCCGGAGAGTTGTTATTTGTGCAGAGATGATGTTTTCAACATCTTGTTTGGTTAGGGATTGGTCAGGGGTAGTGGAATCACTTTGCTGGTGTTTTTTTTGTTGAGCCTTCCTGAACTGTTTCCCGCCCATTTCGCCTTCCCAATCCATGATAAGGGATTCATCAATACCGTCTGTGGGGAAATAGGATTCCACAGCGAAAGTTTTGGAATTCTCAGGTATTGGAGAACGGGCTTGCATTTCGACCTTCGCATGACGCACAATAATGCGGGGCCGTATTGTGTGCATTGGGTGCGCCTACACCTGCCGCACTGGACAGCCTCTATCCGTCAGTAGTGCCTGAAATCTCTCCCCTTAAAAAGCCTCCCAGCTTTCGGGGTGAATTATGCTCTGTGAGCTACCCCCATGTCAATAGCTATGGAGTGTGCCTAATGCAACAAGAAACCCGCCGCCGCGAAACAACCGAAGAAGATAGCTTGGGGATAATCGCATGTCTCCGCTCGTTGCCAGACCAAGAAAGAGTAAAAGCGGCTATTCGGGAGTTTCTTCAATCCCCAGTGAATCCTCATCCAAAACTGGACTCCGGGCGACGACAAAGACGATTGACGAAAACGGAAGAAAAATGTGGGACTTAGCACGGAGATCCGAGCGGAATTGACCTGGGCCACCAGCAAGGGAACCAAGTAAAGGTTCAAGGTGCGGGTCGTGTACCCAAATTCCACCGGATTCGACGCCAGTTACCTCAGAAGTCGCCGTGCTGGCTCCCATAGCTTGTTTTTCCAACTCTCGAAGGTTTGTGTGGATTAGCACTTTCTGCCCAATAAGGTCACTAAAATTCATACGCAATTAAATCCTCCAGTCCCCAAAGTCGGTGAGTGATGCCAGCCGCCATTGCCGGCGTTACCCTAAGCGTCTCGTGAATCCTCACAAAATTGTAATGCGCAAAGTGTAGCGCAACTTGGGCTTTCAGGTTCGCCAATTTCTTGCTGAAAGCGTTGGTGAGCCGGGTGAACCTTCGCGCCTGCATTCGTATCGTGAGGTTCTGGCGCTCGATATAGGACGTTGAAATGTAGCGCGGGTGAGGTCTCCCTGTGATAGGTGTCGGCATGGCAGCAACGACCCTGGGAGGACCGTACCACCCGGGCGCCCCTGCTTCCCGCTGCTCGGTGCCGTAGACCTTAACCAGCATGGCGTAGTCAATGTCCGCTCCGAAGTTATCTTCGACCGCTGAGAGATACGGACGGAAGCCGTCCGTTGTGAGTTGGACGCGGTACGCCAAGCGTTCCTTGAGGTCGGAGATCATATAGAACGCAGTCGCGGCGTCCCGCTTGCCGATTAGGTGAGAGATTACGAGCTTCGTGTCAGCATCCATGCCGATGAACACATACTGGTCCCCTCGCTCTGGCGGATCGTCGTCGGTGATGAGGGCTTGCTTCTTGAAGATGTAAGTCCAGATTTCGTCAACCTGGACGCGACGAGCAGGAACACGCCGGATTTTGGCGTCCAACAGCGCGGCGCACCGTTCGCCGATTTTCAGTAGTGTCCGCGTAACGGTATTACGCTCCACACCGACCATTCGGGCTGTGGCTCTCATCGAGCAACCCTCGATGAGTCCATTGATGATCTGGACTTGCTTTTCCACTGGCAGGATATTCATTTCGGCTTGCCTTTCCTCCGAGGCGAGCCGATAATGTTTTTGAGGTCGGCATTGCGGCTCATCCCGCGTGCTGATTTAGCCCCGCTTCGAGTTCGCGCTCAGAGCGGGGCTTTTGGTTTCTTACGCCCCTATATTGCATGAGGGGGTCAAGCATGTCAAGGACTTTCTTGAATTATTTTATTGACTTTCTTAAGGGGGTCATGTATGGTTGAGGCATGGCCAAGAAGCTACCTCCAAGCATTCGAGACTATTTTGTTCGCCAGGGCAGGAAGGGCGGCCTTATGGGTGGCCCAGCGCGTGCGGCTGCGATGACACCAGCGCGACGCAAAGAGATCGCCCGTAAAGCGGTTGCCGCCAGGTGGGCTAGGGCGAAACGAGCTAGCTAGTCTTCGTTCTCGGACCAACGGGGAGGTAACCCCTTTTCCTTTAACACGCTGTTGATCACCCTGTGCAGCGTTTCCTCGCCTGCGTACAACTTAGATACCTCTTCTGAAGCGTTTGCGGGCACGCGGGGTTTGCCGTCACGATCCCACATGGCCCGGAGTGATTCTATGTCGGGTTCGCACAAAAGCACAGCTTCCCCGCTTGGCCTAAAGACAATCACTGAGGTGTGCTTACCAACATCGCTGGCTGACTCTGCCATGAACTTAGCCGCAGAAGCGTGATAAATGGTCAACGCAAGTGGAGTTTTTGGATTTTGGCCGTAGAAGTACAGAATAGAACTTGCGGTCTGTGCGCCTGCGCCAATGGTCTGAAACCCTACTATATCGTGGTAGTCGATCTTGCCTTGCGGGTCTTCGGCTGTGAAGATGTGCGGTTTTAGTTCGTCATCGTATCCGAACCCCATCAAAATCACTCCCAAGGATGTTTCCTGGGGAATTAGACTAAAGTCTTTGGCCTTCATCAAGATCTGCTCATGATAGACACTCTGGAATGCGGAAGTGATCTCGGACAGATTATTTGAGCGGCTTTTCAGTTCGTGGCGAAGCCTCTGGCGGATAGGAACCAGTGGTGAAACGTCCGTAGCAGCGTACATGAAGGCCCAATTATTGCTGACGCGGACGGCTTTCAGCGTGGCTCGGTCAGACGAGGTATAGCCAGTGGACAGCGTGGAGTCGCAAACCGCGACGATAGCGTTACCAGCGCCACAGATGCAGGCGATACAGACCGTCACTTCCGTCTCCCTTCGGACGTGTTTTGCAGGGATGTGAGGATATGGCGGCCTGCGTCGGATGTCAAACGGTCTCTTCGGTATAGGTCGAGGCTGCGGATAGTGCGGCCACGGATACGTGGGTGGCTTGATTCTAGCACTGCTCATTTAGTCCCCTTTTTGGTGAGAAATTTCAAATGACGCCACTACCCCTTTTAGCCCCCTCTTAGTAAATCCTCTAGGTCAGCGAATCCGACGCCTGAAAATTCCCTTTCGTCCAATGGCTTGCAGAACCACAAATCGCCTTGAATTGCGATTTGATAGCCGTTCCTGTTTTGGTATATGGCGTAGTCGGAGCCCACTTCTACCAGAGTGAAACCACATTCTTTCACGTAACTGTCACAGAGACCAGCGATTTTGGCTGCTTTCTGCTCATCTTGTGGGGAAATGGGGGAAGGCTGCCTACCGGACCTTGCAAAAGGAGAGTCCGCTTTCTTAACTTCGGCCATGCGATGCCCTCCTCGTGCTAGGTTCTCACCTACTATAATCGTACACTGCACAGCCGGAATTGCAACGCCGAATTCGGGAAGGTAACTCCGTAGTAAATTGGTTCACACTCTTGGGTCTCTCTTCCTCTGAGCGTCGCGTTCGGCTTTAGACCGTACACCTCCTTTTGGAACCCACTTAGTTTCTCCACTCCAAGGGTCTATTCCAACAGAAACATATCCTCTATGACGCTGCCCTAGCTGCTTGGAACGCCCACCATGCCCCCATCTCATACCTTTAACGCCATGCTCTTGGGCTTCGGCTGCTTTTCGTTGCCTACGGACGCTCTCTAACTCTGGTAGTGCGAGTACGCTTATACCCCATGCAAAATGCACAGTACCATCCGCGTCACGCCCGTGATGGAAGCGGGGATTCCGGATCATGTGTGGACATTGAAGGAATTGCTGAGTAGAATCGGTCAGTCATGAGTCAAGAGGCTGGCCAAGTCTCGACCGAGACTATCTACTGCGGAGATTGCCTTCAGCAGTTGCCCCGTCTGCCTGACGCTTGCGTTGATCTCATTTACATTGACCCACCGTTCAACTCCAACCGGAACTATGAAGTGTTTTGGGGCGAAACCAAGGAAAAACGCGGATTTGAGGACCGCCATGCTTCGACAGCCGCATATATCGACTTCATGCGACCGCGATGCGTGCAACTAGCGCGCGTGCTCAAGCCGACCGGGAGCTTTTATTATCACTGCGACTGGCACGCTTCGCACTACGTCAAGGTCATGCTCGCTCAGATTCTTGGGGAGAACTGCTTTCAAAACGAAATCGTTTGGAAACGTAGCACGGCGCACAGCGATGCGAAACAGGGCAGCAAACACTTCGGTCGTTTGCATGACGTTTTGTTGTTGTACACGGGCGGCTCTGAGGATTATACCTGGAATGACCAGTACCTACCGCTTGCCGATAGCTACGTCGAATCACATTACAGAAACGTGGATGCCGACGGACGGCGTTACATGTGGGATAACCTGACCGGTCCTGGTGGTGCTGCAAAGGGAAACGCATACTATGAAGTCCTTGGAGTAGAAGGCTTCTGGCGATACAGCCAGGAAAAGATGGCCGGATTAATTAAGGCGGGGCGTGTCGCAATTCCTCCAAAAGGCAAAACTCCGCGCTTGAAGCGGTATCTGGATCAATCCAAGGGAGTCCCGTTGCAGAGCGTGTGGGATGACTTGCCCCCGATCAATTCTCAGGCTAAGGAATCGCTCGGCTATCCCACACAGAAACCTCGTGGGCTTCTGGATCGGATCATAAAGGCTAGCAGCAACCCCGATCAAATTGTGTTGGACGGCTTCTGCGGGTGCGGGACCGCTCTGGTATCCGCTCAGAACCTTGGCCGCCGATGGATTGGAATTGACATCTCTCCGACTGCCTGCCGTGTCATGGCGAAGCGGCTCACCAAGGACTGCGGCTTGATTGAGGGTAAGGGTTTCGTTGTCCGCGATCTTCCATGGTCAGAAGTGCAGTTGCGGAAAATCCCTCCGTTTGAATTTGAGGATTGGGCCGTAATCGCGCTAGGTGGCATCAAGAACAAAGTGCAAGTGGGAGACATGGGGATTGATGGAAGAATCTACCCGGCACACTCCATGCCTTCCAAGAGTGGGAAAAAGGCCGGAGAGTTAGACTTCATGGACGCGTGGTATCCGATTCAGGTCAAGCAAAAAGACAAGGCGGGAAGGCCGGACATAGACTCTTTCGAGGTTGTGATGCTGACAGAATCCTCGACGGCAAGATTATCTACAAGTATCCCCTTCGAAAAGCGCAACAGGAAGGTTTTTTTCGACCGATCCACTTCAAGCCTATAACCGAATTCGACCCAACGAAGGCCGATGCTGCAATTGCCGCAGAGGCTAGAGTGCTCGTTTGCTCTGCTGATGGAACGGTGACTGTGCCCCGGACTCAGCCGCAGCACAGGGAGATGGAGAATGCGCGTTTCGGGCGCAATGAGCAAGAAATGGCTACTTCGCGGCTTGGAGCTTCACTTCCACTCCGGAGAACAACTGACAGGACTGACGCTTGACGAGTTCCGTGGGGACAGTGAAGTGCTCCGGTGGTAGGCCAGGCCCAGCAGCATGGCGAAGCACCAACTCCGCCATCTGCTTTCCAATTTCATCGCTAAAGACTCGGATAGTAGTGAGCGGAGGGTGTAGCAAGCGAGCCTCGGTGTCGTTGAATCCGGCGACGCTTACGTCTTCCGGGATACGGAGCCTGAAATCCCTCAACGCTCTATAAACTCCCTCGGCAATGGCATCACTTCCCGCAAGAATTGCGCTAACAGGCTCACTCTTGGCAAGAATTGATTTGGTAGCGAGATAGCCAATATCCGAGTCCGCGTCAGCGTGGCTTGTGCTCAAACGAGGCGTGAGTCCGGCATCGAGCATGCCACGCTCGTATCCTTTATAGCGGCGAGCGTGCCAGGGAAAGTTACAGTTTCCCACGAACCAAATGTTTCGATGTCCCAGAGACTGCAGGAAAGAAGTCATTTCGAGGGAACCCGAGATGTCGTCAAACCAAATCACGTTGTGCTCACTGGGCCGCCACTCTCCCGAAACGTTGTTACCCATAACGCAGTAAGGCATACCACTGTCGTGTAATCGCTCAAGGAGATTGGGGAAGATCATTCCGGAAACGATGATCCCCGAAATGATATCCCGCCGCTGCAGAATCGTCGGCAAGTGAAGATCCTGCGGGCAAACCTCACGAGGATAAACGAGCCTGTGAAACAGCATGCTCCACTCGCGCGCGGCACAGTACGAGTCCGCTCCCAGCAGGATGTGGGAGTTAAAATCAAATCGCTGGTGCAGTTCGCGATTACAGAGCAGGAACGCTATGACTCTGAACTTGCTGCTACGGGACAAATGGACGCCTAGGCTGGCTGCGGCGGTTGTCACCCGCTCGTGGATCTCCGGGGTCACATGCGTCGCTCCACGTGCGACCCGGTATACGGTTGCCAGGCTTACATCGGCGAGTTCAGCTACCTCTCGAAGTGTAACCTTCCTCCCAGACTCGCCGGCCATGGTCCTGATGCACCCTCTATGCCACAACCCGCCACGGGCAAGTGCGGCTCCAATGATTTGCCAAGCAGATTAGCTGAGAGAGTATTTGAGGTCAAGAGGATTGTCTGAGAATTGTCTGGGTGGAACTGCACAGGTAAATCGTGTCCACAAAGCCCGAAGCGTTGGGATGGGGTGGCCTCCTCAGCCCCGCCCCGGGTATCACCATCCCTCAGGCGATGCTCAAAAGTCGCTAGCAGAGGATCTTCGCCGAACGCGCCCTCGTCCGCGGCCGCCTCATCCATGCCGCCAACCCGATGATACCGGAGCCCAAAAGCAGCAATGTGCCGGGTTCCGGAGCCGCAGCAGGCACAGAGCCGCCGTTCAAGCCGCCGCTGCTTAGGCAGCCGCCGCCGACCTCATTTGGTACACCCGTAGTCGGGTCAGCTCCGGCAAACGATACTAGAGCAGTTTGCGCCAAGGCTCTGCCGCACAGATCTTGTGCGCCGGGGTCGAAGGCGATCTGATCGCCCGCGAGAATATTTCCTGCGAAGTCAGTGCTGTCACCGAGAGTTGCGGAGCTGGGGACTATCCAATCCACGCTGTTACCTGCACCGAAACCGCTTAAGTCAACTGCCGCATCAGACCCGGTGATGAGCGAGCTACTCATTATGAACACCCAAGACCCATTGGGGTTGCCTGTGGCGTCGAGAGTGAGTTTTCCCGTCAAATCAAAGGTGGTAGAGGTAACATCATAGACGCCTGGCGTGAGGGTCGCCCCATTCAGACCACCCGCCGAAATTGATTTCGTAACCGCCTGGCCTGCTAGAGAATTGTACGCAGAGGTGAGCTGACCCTGTGCCGTAGCCTCCGTACCTGGCTGTATCGTTCCGTTCACGATCCCAGGAGGAAAACCAGTGATCGAAGAACCTGGGCTGACACCCAGGTTTCCGTTGATGATTGTCGCGGCGGAGCCGCCGCTACTGGCATTGGTCACCGACTTGGCGCCCAGGACCGCAAAAGTACTCAGAACTGCTCCGAGGCTGTCGGCATAGGCACTGGGTGCCAACAAAAGGAGAACCAACAAAGGGAGAACCAACAAACAAAAGCGATACAGTTTCACATTTCCTCCTACGTTCCGCGATTTTCTGTAAATGGCCCTTAGGCGCGTACGCGTGTCCTGGATGTGGCCCTAGGGCGCGGATTCTCATTAAATTACTGAGCAATCCTGTTGCCAACTTTACCATATGGAAAATAAAGGCTTTAGACATAATAGTTTGTAAAATGTTGGACAATTATTACTATTATTATGAAAGTTTATACCGTTAGTTTTGACAATATTCTCCAAAAGCTTGATACTTTGTCTTGGTTCAGCGTGAAATGGGGAGAGTCGCCGTTATCCGATAGCTAGAAATTCGGGTCTTGTCTCGAATACCAACTGCCCCGCATCTTGGAGGGCGGATCGCAGACATGTGTAGCATTGCATCGTGGGTTTCCGCCTTAGCCACCGTAATGCTGGCGATCGTGGCTGTCTTTCAGGACAAGATTCGTCGGTGGGTCATGAGTCCGAAGCTGGAACTGAGTGCTCACGTGGCCCCTCCAGATCGGGATGTGAGCCGCTCATTGTGAACATACCCCTGTCGGCGACCCGAATCTCGCCCCAAAAATTCCGAAAATATAGAATCTGATGTAGAGTTTTTACCGCGTCCCCGCCGATGAGGCCATCCGGGTGAGCGCCAAGCCAACAAAGCAAGCGAAACCTAATATGCCTGCCCCTCCGTAGTCTCGCGCATTCCTGAGCCAGATTTTTTCAAACTGGACCACTACATCCGCCTTATCTTCCTCTTGTCAATTAGCATCATAAGGGGTATAACAAGGCTTCCGAGTCCACCAAGCACGATAATTAGCGCAAAAAGCACAAAGAACGATCCGTCATCGAGATCCAGAGGCATCGTGACGAAAGACGCCCTAGTACAACTCATTGGACATCTAGAGGTTTGGGCGTTGATATTCGGTGCCATTGTCGTGGTTGGAGTAGCAGGTGAAACAGTTTTCGGAGTCCGTATTTGGTGGAATAACCGTAAACTCCACAAACTTGCAACATAAAGTGTCGCAAGCTAATAAAGAGGCTGGCAAGGCCAACGTTCTGGCGCAGACAACTGCAGTGCAGGCCGCTGAACTTAGACGGGCAAATTTAGCAACGGAATCGCGTCTTGCGGAAGCCAACCAGAAAATAGAGTACGAGAGAACAAAGCGCGTGGAATTAGCAGCGAGCTTATTGCCCCGTGATTTCTTTGACCAATCCGGTGCCATAGCAAGATTGACCTCATTCCCTCCAATGTCGGTAGTCTTCGAGTTCATTAATGAGCGCGAACCGAGGGCCATGGCGGAGCAAATAAACTTTGTGTTCAAAACCCTGCACTGGACCACTTCGCGG
>Ga0182027_10014226_pt1 | contig 11030 bp, 5 predicted proteins | sample 712E1DmetaG_FD_121300 | JGI IMG/M metagenome (GOLD analysis project Ga0182027, IMG submission 121300) | Permafrost microbial communities from Stordalen Mire, Sweden - 712E1D metaG (Illumina Assembly) | ecosystem: Environmental > Terrestrial > Soil > Wetlands > Permafrost | place: Sweden...
AATTTGCAACGAACCTCGGCCGCTAATGTGTTTTACGCAGGAGAACCAACAGGAATCGGCTCTGTGGACCTTGCACTTCTCGAAGGGCGAATTGCCGGCTTGGCAGCCGCCGGCAGAATCGAAGAAGCTGGCCCGTGGTCGCTGTCTGAAGCTCGGATTTGTGCGCGCGCTGCGCGCCGTTGGATTTGAAGCAAACACGACCTGATACCCATCGCGTTTGATTCCTCAGCACGCGGAGTTGGACTTGGTGGTGGCTTCGCCATTACTTGGTTTGGCTCTGCCTCGCCCAACTCCGCGCAAGCAACTAGCCTCGCTATTGCGAGCTAGAATGCAAGCTTCAGTCCAAATTGAAATTGTCTTGGATTCTCCACAACGCTAGACACGACACCAGCGTCCGTGGTCCCGATATCGGAACCTGGAACTCCCAGACACTGGATATTGAACAAGTTAAGCGCTTCCGCCCGGAACTCAAGAGAGCCTGCCTCTCCGAATCTGAACTTCTTGAAGAGTGAGAAGTCGACGTCGTAGACAGGAGCTGAACGGAGTGAGTCCTGCCCAGTGTTTCCGAAGGAGTTCACTGGTACAGCAAAAGCCGCAGGATTGAAGTACTCGTTGGCAGTAGGATGTGAGACGTGCGGGTTGCCGACCTGGTTGGGCCGCGCGTAATTGAACCAACCTATTTGATTGTCAATATTCGCGACATCGCCGCTGACGTCCAAATTGAAGGGCTGTCCTGAACGAAGAACTGCTAGAGTGTTTGCCGACCAATCACCGAGAAGGTACGAAGCCACGCCGCCCTTATTCAGCCACTGCTTCCCCATCCCGATTGGCAGTTCATAGGTACCGGATACGGACAGGTATTGCTTGATGTCGTAGCCTGCGACGCCCCAGTTGTGGCTCAGGTCGCTGAGATTTTGAACAGCGGAATAACCGCCAGACCCACCAGACCCATTCTCGACACCGAACAATCCACTTCCACCATCCTCGAGAACCTTGGACCACGTATACGAGACGAGGAACTGAAGCCCGTTCTGATAGCGCTGTGCAGCCTTCACCTGCAAGCCATTATATTTGGCCTCGCCGATCGATTCTTCCATGAACTCTGTAGTAGCCCAGGGAAAAGGCACACCGGCAGCCCCCAACCCCGCGGTCGGGGATACATTGAATAGGCCGGTCGTAGGGAGGCGATCATTGTAGCTTCCCACATACCCGACCGATAAGAGCAGCTTGCTCGTCATCTGCCTCTCAACTTCAAGGTTCCACTGCTGGGACCTCGAGTTCTTTCTGTTCGGATCGTACATCCAATTTTGATCACTCCACGGAGAAGCAGCAGGAAGTGCGGAAGTTGCTGCGGATTGCAGGTTAGTGAGCGTGGTCGGCGGCTGACCCAACGCATTGTACCCGGCCTGGGTATTAGTGGCGTCCGGCCAACTTCCCACATTGCCTTGGAAAGTCTGGGTTATTCCAATTAAGGAATCGTACACGATTCCGTATCCGGCTCGAATGGCTGTCGTTGGATCGAGCTGATAGGCGAGTCCGATGCGGGGCCCGAAGTTGCTCGTGACCGGGTTAGGCCCAATATTCGGATTGGATGCAACTTTGATGTGGTTACCATCGGGTACGTTCGCCAAGGATCCCCCAGGTATGCAGGGCGCGCTCTGCGTGGAACTGCAGGCAGGCGGCAGCACCCCTCCACCAATAAGCCAACTTCCGTCACTCGGATCCAATTCTGAAGTCGTACCCTTGGTAAGGTCTGGAGTGCTGTAATAGTCGTAGCGCAGTCCAAGCGTCAAGGAAAGCTTTTTCGTGACTTGCCATTGGTCCTGAACGTAAGGCGCCCAGCTCGGAAAATGGAACTTGTAGTCTTGTGCCGCAAAATAGATGCCGGTCGGAACCCCCAGCAACGCCGATGCCAGAGAGTTGCCGGTCGCGCCAAGATTCGAAGGATTGGCTGTCTGCGCATTCGCGAAGACGTACTGGTCCCGCTGGCCAAGACCCGGCGCTGTGGCGCAGCAGGCATACTGAAGCTCCATGAGTTGATAGCCCAGAGCAATATTGTGCCTTCCATGGAGCCATGTCAGCGTGCCTGAAAAACTCAGGTTCCGGTCATTGAGATTCTCTGGTCCCGCAATATTTGCATCGCCGTAGGGCGCAGCTAACTCCAGGTCGACAGCACCATACTCCTTGGTTCCAGTGAATCCAAGCGCAGTATCAACCGCATTTCCACCGATTGGAACGACGCCTGAAAACCAATTCTCGTGGGAATATCCGAATCGCGCATCGAACACGAGATGGGGCCCAAAGATGTGCGTTTCTCCCACGCCCCACTCAACCGGATTCTCGTATGCGGAGCTGGTAACCATGGAAGTGACCTGCGAACTGTCGTGCGGAGACATCGTGGTGTATCGAAACCATGCCGAGTCATTGGCCCCGATGTGCTCATCGAGCCTGCCTGTATAGGTATCGTTGCTGTTCCTGGAGGAGGACTTGTTGAGATAGTTGTAGTTCGGATTGTTGGTGACGTTGGGTGCGTCGTAAGTCTTCGCAAAGAATCCCGTGGCAAGGGCGCTCAGCCGGTTCGACGGAATGATGTTGCCTTGAAATGCTGTTCGCGAATAGGTTCCGTTGCTGTTGAGCACGGTGGTGCTTGGATCGTAGATCGGCGATGGATCGGCGGAAAAATCGCCACTTAGCTCGGCAGCCGTCGGTACGTGAAGAAACGAAGTGGATGGTTGCCGGAATCGCCAGCCTTCGTACGCGAAAAAGAAGAACGTTCTGTCACTGCCTTTGTAGACTTTCGGGATCGTAAGAGGTCCTCCTACAGACGTTCCGAACTCGTTCTGCTCAAAAGGAGCTGGTTTGGTCGAGGTAGCATCGGTAAACGGATTTCTGGCGTCAAGCGCACTGTTGCGAAGAAACTCCCACGCAGACCCATGATATTGATTCGTTCCTGACTTCGTTACCACGTTTACTACACCACCCAGGACTCCGCCATATTGGGCATCGCTGTTGTGTGACTGCACTTTGAATTCCTGAATGTCATCGACGATTGGCAGCACGTTATAAGTGCTAGAAAACCAGCTTGTATTCGTAACCCCGTCCAGGAGATAGAAGTTGCTCCGGTTCCATTGGCCATTGATCGACGGTTGAGAGAAAGCGCTGCCGGGGACGCCAACGTTGGCTTGCATTCCCGAACCTATGCTGCCCGCCTGCGATGTAGAGATCGGGGTGGCTCCAGGCGTCAGAGTGAGCAGTTGGGTAAAGTTGCGACCATTAAGAGGAAGGTCCGCGATCGCAGTTTCATTGATCGCGGTTCCAAGTTCGCTGGAAGTCGTTTGTAGTTGTTCTGCCGCCGCGTCCACTTGAATGGTTTCCGCGGCGTGGCCAACAGAAAGCTTCACATCGAACGTGAGGCTCTGGTTTACCTGCAAGATTAGACTTGGCTGCTCCGCATGCTCGAAGCCTGACTTTACAAATGTCAATGAATACTGACCGGGTTGAAGCAGGGAGATGATGTATAAGCCCGTGCTTCCGGTTTGAACCTTCCTGGTAATATCTGTAGCGATGTTCCTCGCGGTTACTTCTACTTGCGGAAGCGCCGCTCCAGTCGTGTCTGTAACAGTTCCCGAGATCTGACCCGTTACGGATTGCGACCACGATTGGGCATATGCCATGAGGAATATGACCACCGACAAGCCTAAGCTGCGAACAAAGATCGACAAACTGCGCCTTGAATCCATTTCATCCCCCTTAAATTCTTTCTGCGTCATTTCGTTACCCGTGTTGTTCCCTTTGTCGTCGTTTCTAAAAGGACGCCTGTACAAAGACCTTTTATTACCACTCTTACTTTGTCCCAATCGCTCTGAATCCAGCTGTCAATCCTTGTTCGCGGCCATTCCACTCGTCCAACCCTCAGTTGCTTTTCACGATATTCGCGTTGGCGCCATCGACACACTCAAAAAGGGATGAATAGCGCCGGCTATCATTGTTGACAAGCTCAACAGAACTGGTATTTTCTCCCTCCAACCGCAGCAGTGTTGTTTTTGTACGGGGTTCCGTGCTGGCTAGTGTCAGGTCGGAGCAGTTTCGAACTGTGACCATGGCAGCTTCCGGCGCGCATTCGGCTTGCAGCAGTGTGATCGAAACATCCTGGGAGTCAAGAAAGAAGAGTGGTGACCGTGCATCGGCCTGAGCCAACGAAAGTGAAACGTTGTTCAGAACGAGTCTCTTCATATGACGCGCGTATAGCCCGTAGCCCGGTGGAATGCCCCATGAGTCCTTATGATCCGTCCAGACGCCACCATCCTCCCGATAGTCAATCCGATCCGCGTCGATCATGTCTCTGCGTCGGGCTTGCTGAACTGTTCCGCCACCTGCGATTGTCACGTCAATGTCCGTCAAAAGGATGTCTTCGATCGCCGAGGCGGGATGTCCGTGAAAAAACATGCTGCTGTTTTGATCGGGACGAGGGTCCGGAGGGCCTGGCTTGGTAACAGCTCTAATGCCCCGGAATTGTATGTGATGGATCTTCCCGACAGGCATCATTTTCGGATGAGCATCCGTCGATCCGATATCTGGCCACGTGAGGACGAACATGCTAATGGGAGCCGTTACTCGATCCATCACAATATTGTCAAAAACACAATTCCTAATCTCAGCCCCTTCAAACATTCCCAGTTTGATGCCGCCCAGATCGCAATCATATATAACGCAATTCGAAACGGTTATATCCTCCATGTTCCCTTTTGAAAGCGGGCCAAAACGCAAACCCGAGCAGAGCGACCGCATCATGCAATTGCTAATAGTTAGATTCCGGACCGGCCTCTCCGGAGAACTGGTCATTACGGCAATGCAATCGTCGCCGCATACCAAGTGGCAGTCTGAGATCGTGGTGTTCTCACAGCCGTCAATATCGAAACCATCCTGCCGGTCGTTGTTGATACGGAGATTGCGCAAGAAAATATCCTTGCTGTTCTTCAAGTGGATGCACCATGAACCACATCTTTCCATTGTGAGGTCGGAAATTGTGATTTGTGTGCACTCCTCCAATCGGATCAGCATCGGCCTTTGTTCGGCATCCCTGCCGGTGGCCCCTGGAACTTGAACGTAGCTGTCTGAACTCTTACCCACAATCTTGCCGTCGCCGGCAAGTCCTATGTTTGTTGCCCCTTTTGCATAGATGAGGCAGCGATCAATTTCTTCCGGGTAATAGGGACTCAATCCCGTGTTCTTGCCATACTGAAGCCTGTCCATACTGCCTATGATTGAGGCGCCAATATCCACATGCAAGGTGACATGACTTTTTAAATAGATTGTGCCGATGAGAAAGGCACCTCCGGTTGGGAAGTATACAAATCCGCCTCCAGCAGCGTTGCAAGAATCGATTGCCGTCTGAACCGCCCTCGTATCCAGAGTCAAGCCGTCGCCCTTTGCGCCGAAGTCGCAGACGTTCCAGCTGTTCGTTATCGCTTTTGGGCCGAGCGCCAGCAGTTGATTTGCTGAAACTCCTGCGACGCACATGAGGAACGATCGCCTTGTCGTCATCCTTTTCTCCCAAGCGCTTTCTCCAACAGAGCCAGATCAAGCGTTCGCGTTTCCATGAGCATTCCACCACTCAAGGTGTTGAAGTCGAAATGCTCGAGCTTTCAGATAGCCAGTTGATCCGCGAACTGCCGGACGACTGAGCGGGCTGTGCAGAGCATCAATGACTCCAATAAAGAATCAGATTTGAAGATTGGTAAGGTACATTACGGCGCGTTTGCAATAAAGCCTCTAGAATCTGCGTTGCGCGGGGGCGGTTCATTGAGGTACAGTACCGGTGGTAATATATGGAACGTTAGCAAGGGAACCTGTTTTGAATGCTGGAGCCCAAGATTTCCGTGAGGACGCATCCTTTCCATCCGGGCCAGAGTCGGGAGGGCCAAGTGGTGCAGCAGTACGTCAAACTCTAAAAGAGATACTGTCGAGTCTGCCTTTCCGGACCAGCAATCAATGCCAGAGCCTCTTGAAATACATCGTCATGCACTCGCTTGCGGGGCAAGGCGAATTGTTGCGCGAGCGCGTGATCGGCGCGGAGATCTTTGGCCGCAAACCCGACTACGATCCGGGGACCGACCCAGTGGTCCGCGCACGGGCAGCCGAGGTCCGCAAGCGATTGGCTCAGTTTTACGCCTCAGACGAGTCGGCGGGATGCACGGTCCAAATCCAGATCCCTAGTGGCAGCTACCGCGCCCAATGGGAATGGCGTGAGCCGTTCACACCGGCCCCGCGTTCTGAAAGCACGTCGCTGGTTTCGTCCCCAAACGAGGCCAATAAGGCTACGGAAGCGCCCATTTATCACGAGGACTCCCCAGTCGCCGGGGATAAGCCCGCTCCAAGACAGCCTTGGATGGTGCGCCACTGGCGTGGTATCACGTTGGTTGTGGGAGCCTCGGCTTGCGGCCTACTTGTGCTTTTTCTGGCCGGGGTCGGTCGTGGCGCCTTTGTATCGCCTTCCCACCGCGCATATTCCGACTTCTGGGCGCCTCTCATTCATCAACCTCAACCCACGCTCATCTGTGCCGGAACCAATCCCGCATACATCCTCCCGATGGACGCGCAGGAAAAGTTTGCCGAAGAGCACCACATTCAGAACAATGGGGCGGATTTCGTCGTCGATTTGAAAGAGCACCCGGAGATTGTAGCCACCCTCACGCCCACCTCCAACGGTCTCTTGCGGAAAGAGGACGCGACTGCCTTGATCGCAATTACCAACTTCCTGGCGCGGCAAAATTATCCCTATCAACTCCGCTTTGGTCAGGATGTGCTAATTGAAGACGTCCGCGAGAGGCCGGTCATTATGTTAGGGGCCTTCAACAATAGATGGACGCTGCGCATGAACGACTCTATGCGCTATGTATTTGCGGGGGGCGTGCAAATTGCGAACCGAGCCGATAGCAAGCAGTCTTGGACGCAGACTAAGGATACGGATTACGCGATTGTTTCGCGTGTCTTCGACTCCAAAACGGACGGGGTGCTGCTCACGGTAGCGGGCATTGGCGAGATGGGTACCTTGGCAGCCGCTAAGTTCATCACGGATCCGCAGCAGATTGCGCTGCTGTATTCCAAAGCTCCAAGCGGCTGGCAGAACAAGAATTTGGAGGTTGTCCTATCGACCGATGTGCTGGATAACTCGCCCAGCAAGGCGAAGATTCTGGCCACTTACTTCTGGTAAGAACATGGTCTAATCGCCAAGCGCGATTTACCTCCGATCAAGCCTCCTCCTAAGACAGCCCTATCCCCACCAAATGCCGTGACATTTCCTTGTGCGGCGCGCCAGACGTCTGTTCTTGTTCGCGGTGAACTGGTTTGACCGAGGTTCTGCACCGTGCGGCACTTGTTCCGCAAGCAATTGATATTAAATGCTTTCTATGAGGGTGCACTGTAGAATACCTCAGGTACGTTCCTCCTTAGGTGTTTTTTTGCTGGTAAGCGTTCGAAGGTCCCACCTTGACTGGATGAGAGTGTCCAGCAGGTGTCCGCTTGTTTTTAGCGGACACCTCAAGAGTGTGTCTAAGCCCCCTGTAAAGAATCTGTCTGAAGCGCGACGGAAAGGTTCCAGGGGAATAGATGCTGGATCTGGCTCGCAGAGGAGTCGGCAGTGCTCGCCAGCACTGTGCGCAGCGAGAAATCCGCATCCAATTTGTTCAACATCGCCGAATCCAGACGGGCACACATGTAATCAGTGTGGAGTGGACATGGCCTGCTCTTTCGCCAACTCCTCGTTTGCGATGTTCAAAGCCCTTGCAGCGTCGTAGTTGTCGGGATCCACTCTTAACACCTCGCGCAACTCCACTGCCCCTTCCTTCCATCGGCCAAGGCGACACAGCGCAAGAGCGTAGTTAAGCCGAAAGACAACATCGCTGGGATCGAGATCGAGAGCAGCTTTGTACTTGGCCAAGGCTGATTGAGAATCATTTGATTTCTCCAGGGCCATTCCCTGACTGTTTAAGTCGGATGCAGAAACTGCAGCTTCGGATGCGCTGTCTTCCCGGTGTTGTAATTCAAGCATTCGCTTTTCGACTTGCTTGGCCTCTTCGAATTGGCCCTCCCTCCGCAATGCTCGAGTCAGCAGATAGAGTGCCGCTTTGTTCTCCGCCCCGGATGAAATGGCCAGCTTTAAGTGCTTGATAGCCTCCGCAGATTGCCCATCCTCCAATTCCAATTCGCCCAACTTGGATTGTGCAGCCGAGTTGTTTGGGCTTAACGAGACGGCCTTCTTGAACGCTTCTAATGCACCACGCCGGTCAGGGGTGTGAAAGAGGAGTTCTCCTAACTCTAGCCAGGCTTGAGAGTAGTCGGGCTGCAATTGAACTGCCTTTTGCAGCTCCGTTGTTGACCTCAAAAGATCATCCTGCGAACGAGCCACTTTCGCTCTCAGATAGTGTGTGTATGCTGCCGCTTTCGTTTCGCCTTGTAGATGAATTGCTCGGTCCAGGTGTTCTCCGGCGGCCTGCAACTCACCCGATTGCGCGAGGACCAGTGCAAGGTTCACGTGAGCCTCTGCAAAGTTCGAATCGAGTGCAAGCGCAGTCTCAAACTCTGACTTTGCAGCGGGAGCTTCGAGGAACCGACTCAAGACACGGCCCAAGGCATTATGTACAACTGCTGAGTCCGGCTGCAGCCGCACCGCGCAGTGCATCTCTTCAAGCGATTCGGTTCGAAGCCCTTGTAACGCGAGCGCCGTTCCCAAGAGCATATGCGCGTCAGAACTTTGCGGCTCGGCTTGGACGATCTGCCGGAGCAAAGGCACTGCTTCTTTGAGGTCTCCCTTGGAAAGCAGTACTTTCGCCGTCTTCAACTGCGATTGTTCTGCAAAACAGAGTCCTGCAGCAAATATCAAAGCGACAATGATTATGAAATCACGCCGGATTGATAATGGAATGACCTTAATGAAAGAGCAAGATTGAAGTGGTGTTTGCAAATCAGATCCGGAGCGCCCAACTTGTGCTACCGCAGAATGTCCCGCAGATTCCTTCGATACCAAAGGGCGTAATGAACATTTGATCTCGTAAACGCGAGCGGGACGTAGTTTGACTTTGATGCTTTCACGGACGGTCGGTCCGCCCAGTCCGCGCATTTCAACGAGCCCCTCGATTGACGGGACTATACCCGAGGGGTTGTTTCCCTGTCAAGGACGGGATAAATACATGCTAAGTACATTGCAGCCACCCTTGGAGGTTGTGGCTTGAATTGGTCTTGAAGGCTAAGCTCGCAACATATATTTGTGCATGGCTCTCGGATGAGTTCTTCATCAAGACAGTTTGCCCGTGCAGAGTCGGAAGTGGTTCTGTTGCTAATTGGTCCGGCAAAATCCTTCGGTCTCGACCGAGATCGAGGACAATCTCTTCCGCGAAGATTGTGCTCTTTACATTCCTCGTCAAGAGGAAGATGGAAAACAGAGATCTTCCGTATTCGCCCTCTGCCAGCGCCGTGTGAAATCTGTACTCAGATCCGCAATGAAAGAGCTACGTCGTAGAGTCTCAAGACGTGGGGTGCAGAGAACAGTACCGCATCATCCCGCCTGCAAGATAAGTGCTCGCGGTGAGGCCGGCAACCGAGAATCAACTGAATTGGGCGTCAAGCTTTGCCTTCAAAAGGCACATCAGCGACTGTCGAAAGGCAGGCTTCGTTGAGATACTAGCCTTGGAACGGCGCTATGAGCTCATGCGCTATACTTCAGCCCGGAGGGTGCTGTCTATGCAGATTCGCGGCTTGTTGGGGAGTCTGTTGGTAGCCACTCTTTCAATACCCGGAGACTGTCGGGCCCAGCAAGCACAGCAACCACCAGCACACCCCGTGCAGAGCGGGATGGGCGGTATTGCCTCGGGCGTTGTGGCTGCCCCGGTCTACGACGCAAAGAGACGGCCCATTACCGCGGGCGGATTTGTCGATTCGGGCCCGGTGGTTTTTCAGGACATTACCAAGGCAGCAGGGCTATCCGGCTGGCGGCACAAGATGGGAGTGCCAGAGAAGAATTTCATTGTCGAAACGAATGGCTCCGGCGTTGCCCTGCTCGACTACGACAATGACGGCTGGCTCGACATCTATCTCGTCAACGGCTCGACTTTCGATGCGCTCGACGGCAAGGAAGAGCCACCGCATGCCGCATTGTTCCACAACAACCACGACGGCACCTTCACCAACGTCGCCCTGCAGGCGGGCGTGACCAATGACCGTTGGGGCTACGGCGTAAGCGTTGCCGACTACGACAATGACGGCTGGCCCGACATCTTTGTGGGCAACTACGGCAAGAACCGTCTGTATCACAATAATCACGACGGAACTTTTACCGACGTCGCTGAGAAAGCCGGAGTCACGCTCGGCAATTGGTCCTCGGGCTCCGCATGGGGAGACTATGACGGCGATGGGCTCCTTGACCTGTATGTATCCGGGTATGTGCACTTCGACCGCAACAATCTTCCCATTTCCGGCAGCAAAGCCATGGGACACGGGTCGTGCCAGTATCGCGGCGAAATTGTGAATTGCGGCCCGCGCGGCCTCAAAGGCGAGCCAGACCACCTCTTTCACAACAATGGCGATGGCACCTTTACCGATGTCACTGCCAAGGCCCGCGTTGAAGACAAGGATCACTACTACGGCTTTACTTCGATCTTTATTGATCTCAACGGCGACGGCAAGCCTGACCTCGTGGTGGGCAATGACTCCATGCCCAACTACCTCTATTTCAACAAGGGCGATGGCACCTTTGAGGACGACAGTTACCGGTCCGGTTTCGCGCTCAACAACGACGGCCGCGAGATTGCGTCCATGGGCATCGCCGCGGGCGACTATGAAAATAATGGCCAGGTCGACTTCTTTATCACCGACTTCGGCGACGACTACAAAGTGCTCTTCCACAACGACGGCAATGTGAGCTATACGGATGTAAGCTACCGCACCGGCCTTGCGCAGCCCACCATCCCCTTTGTTGGCTGGGGCGACGGCTTTATCGACTTCGACAACGACGGCTGGCTCGATCTGTTCATGGT
>Ga0182027_10014228_pt1 | contig 11030 bp, 9 predicted proteins | sample 712E1DmetaG_FD_121300 | JGI IMG/M metagenome (GOLD analysis project Ga0182027, IMG submission 121300) | Permafrost microbial communities from Stordalen Mire, Sweden - 712E1D metaG (Illumina Assembly) | ecosystem: Environmental > Terrestrial > Soil > Wetlands > Permafrost | place: Sweden...
ATACGAAGAGTCAAATTTCCGCCTCGGTCAGGTCTCAACTAGGAATGCTTCAGGCCTGATGCAACTGATGCCGGAAACTGCAAAGAAGATGGGTATGGACAGCATTGCAGGACCGGTTCAGCAATTATCGGCCGGTGTGAGGTACCTCCAGCACCTGGACGAGCAGTTGCCTGAAGAAATCTCCAATCCGCTGGAACGGATAAAATTCATTCTTGCTGCTTATAATGTGGGTATAGGCCGGATCCTGGCCGCACGCGAGAAAGCCCGGAAATACGGCAAGAACCCTGATAAATGGGACAGGAATGTGGAATATTACCTGCTCAGGCGTTCAAAAAAAGATCCTTATGCGAAGGCCGACACCCTGAGCGAGTTCCCTTCCGATTATACAGCTGAAGGTTTCGTGAGCGATATCCTCAACCGATATTATCATTACAGGAACAACATCCCGCAATGACCACCCCCCGGGACTGCCGGACCAGGCAGTCAGTTTTTTCATCACCCGGTGACCCGGGCGAATGACCGCCTCCCGGTTCAGCGGAGTAAATGATCCATTAAAAAAAGTTCTGAAATTTCCTTTATCGATTGTTCGACCGTTTTAAACTCAAAACCCAGGGTTTTTCTGATCTTTTCATTCGAATATCTGTATTCCTGGGAAGTGGTTATGGCCATTTCTTTTGTGACCTCAGGCAGTGTGCGCATGATAAAACTGCGCACGGCCTCCACCCGCCATGCCAGGCCTGTCATTGAAGACGGGACATTGATGGAAGGAGCCGGCTTGCCAAGGTATTTTGCCATATATCCGAAAATCTGCTGGTAGGAACAGTTTTCAGATGATACCACAAACCTTTCCGCTGTGATACTGCTGTTCATAAGCAGGATCATGGCCCTCGAAACATCCCGCACATCAACAAATCCATTGATCCCCCTGGTGTAATATTTAAGCCCGTTCCACACCAGCGAGAATAAACCGGAATTACCTCCGCCCCAGAACCCTGGCCCCAGGATGACCGAAGGATTAACGATGTATGCATTCAAGCCTTCAGCAATTCCCCTCCAGATCTCACGCTCCGCGCCATATTTACTAACGGAATATACAGAATTCTTCTTTGATGTCTGCCAATGTGTCTCCTCATCCGAAATACCATCATTCTCAGCTCTCCCGAGAGTGGCTACCGAGCTGACATAACATAGTTTCCTAATCTTTTTTTCAAGGCAGATATTGACCAGGCTGGCCGTACCCTCGGTGTTCACCTTAAACATTGCCTTATGGTCCTTCGGATAAAACGAGACCACTGCGCCCGCATGAAACACTTCCTCAGCCCCCTCAAGGACATCCTCCATGGAATTAAAATCCAGAATATCCGCATCAATCCATTTTATCCGGCCAAAAAGCTCATCTGCCCGGGAAGAATAATAAGCAAACACTTTTTTTACAGCATCTGTATTGCTGGTTTTTCGTTTGACGGCACGAACGTCTTTACCCGACATGGTTAAGTCAAAAAGCAAGTGGGATCCGAGAAGGCCGGTTCCTCCTGTAACAATTATCATACACTAAGAGTTTGTTGGTGAGTTCGTTTATTGAACAAAGAGTCTGCAAGAATCGCTAATGCAAGGAATATGATCAGATGAATCATGATAACAGTAATGAATAAATGCCTTTCCACTTCCAGGGCATCAGAATTATATGAAATAAAAACATTGGCCATGAAAACAAAAGAAATCATAACGGGAAAAATCATAATTAGTTTTTTCTTCCTGAAAAATTGTACGATTAAAAGCAGGTTGACTACTAAAATCCACCAGGGACTGAAAATCGGGAATAAATTCCTGAATGCGGTGCTGTAACCAGCAACCTCACCGGCGTACCAGAGATCCCAGGCAAAAATGCGTTTTCTTTGTTGATCCGTTTCCTTGATCAGAAAGGTATATGAAGGATGGGCGACCAAAAATTTCATGTACTCAGCTTTTCCTTTGTCCAGAACCCATTTCCATAATGGTTCATACTCGGTATTTCCATACAAGTTCCATATTTTATGCCGGTCTGGGTCCAGGTTTATGTCTATGTACCTGTATTTCTTCACAAGGCTGTCGGTGCAGGGCATGCCTCTGGCTTTGAACCATTCTGTATATTCCTCATTGCAGATGATCCTGACTGTAATGATATTGAGCATTGGGACACGGTACCTTTGACCGGTCCTTGCAGTATTTTGCTGTACGAAGAAAAGCACAACCGATAAAAGGGAAATGACCAGTAATGGTTTCAGCAAGCTCCTTTCCCACAGGAAGGCAGAGAAAGAGAACAAGGGATACCATAAAATAAGCATGTAGGGCCAGGTATCGCGCGTGAAGGAAAACAATATCATGATGAGTATATGAACTACCCAGAAGTACCATTTGCGCTTTTTCCATGCCAGGATAAAGGAAGCAATCCAGCAAAATAAAAAGGATAACGAAAGGGATTCTGATAATATCTGGTTGGTCCATCCGGCAATCGTCCACCATGACATCAGAATGTAAACTGAGATCATTAAGAAATATCTGAAAACTGTCGTATTGATCAGCAGAAGCAAAGAGAAAACCAGGAACCAGGTACTAAGACAATGGATATATTTCTGGAGCAGGACAATTGATACTGGTTCACTGCCGGCCAGTTTGTAAATCAACGGGACGGTGAATGGCCTCGGACTGAATGAGCCCGAATGATGCGGAGCCCAGAATTCACGGGTGATAGGGATCTTAGACTGAGCGAGGTAGTCTTCCGTATCGCTGAACTCAAGCCATTTCCTGCTGTCCCAGGGAGTAATAAGGGTGGCAAATAACATCAGGAAAAACAATACAGTATTGATTCTCTGAATCACATTCCAAAGTACGGCAAGATTTTGATTTCAGCCAAAAAATCCTAAGCGTTTCCCTTTCATTAAACTCCTGATCACTTTAAGACCGGCAACCCCGATTTATTATATTTTTTAAACAGCAACGGACGGGACTGCGGATCGGTATTGAAATAAATTTTCAGGAACACCTTCTGCTTATCCAGGTTTTCCTGTGCCACATCAATAGCCACCCGCAGCTGGTCAGTGCTTTGCTTCATTTCAGGATCACCGGCAATAACCCCGGCCAGGTTGCTTTTGCTGGAATCAAGATAAGTATAGCAAAGGTTCAGCATATCAACGATCACAGGCTCCGGTTTTAATGGAGTGAACTGCCTGTTCCAGTAATCGACATACTGGTTAAAAGCATAAATACAATTATTATAGCTTGCAACGGCATCGTTAAACTGTTTGACATATTTATTTTTTTCAGTTGCATCGGCATTGTGTTTTTCGTTCGCTATGCAATCCCTGAGATAATTTGACCATTCCGCCAGAAGGTTGTTTATTATCCCTGCTGATTCCAGTCTACGTAATGCCGCCGAACACTGATCCTTGGAATTCAAGGAATTATATACCCTAATACTGTCGGCATAGGCAAAAAAGCCATGGCTGCCGGAGAATGATGCTTTTCCACTGATGAATTCCTTATTGTTTACCGGGGAGATGAGGCATTCCCAAATCGGATCAAAAGGCATATGGTCCTGGATCAGGATTTCAGGTTTGATCATGAAAAACTGGTCATTGAAAAACCGTTTATAACTCCCGTTAATCATGTATCCGGCACCCCAGGTGGGATCAAAACCATACCAGGATGAATCGATCATTGCAATGATCCATGCATGGCTCAATTCATTGATATGCCCGTTCTGGCGTGTGTACCCCTGGATTATGAACGCATCTATCCCGCAAACATCGCATAATGCCTTGAACACTGAAACATATCCCTGGCAAATGGCAGTGTGGGTCTGCATCGTTCTTGAAACAAGCTCGTCAAAGGGAGTTGCAGCATTGACTCTGCCCATATTCGCAAGATCATAAGAGATATTCAAGGCTGTCCACGTATAGATAGCCCTGGCCCTGAAGGCTGGATTCCTGAAAGCCGATGAAAGGTACCTGCCTAGTGAATTTATAGAGAACTGGCACGTGTCCGGGGCGTTCAGTGCAATGACATCTGCCGCTTTGAATTCATTTGCGACCTGGGCCTGAAGCGGGATGTAACAAAGAACAAATAATGCTGTGATCAGGTTTTTCATGGGAAAGAAATATCCGATAAAAATAAACGATACAATTAGAATTATCGTCTTTTTAAAGAAAATTAAATCAATAGTATAAACCAGGAAGGACCCCCGTATCCGGATTCACCGGCAGGCCTGAGTGAATTAACCCTGAAAGTTTAAAGGACTCATTTTCAATGCAGAATTACATTCTCCTGAAAAATTTTTCAAAAAAACTTGACTTTGGGTATTGAAATGTAGTATTATTGTAAAATTATTTTAATATTATTTTGATATTATGGAAACAGAAAAAAAGCATTTGTTGTCAGGTTACCTCAGTGTACTGATAATTATCGTCTTCATCGCAATAGCCATTTTTCTTATGGTGAATGCAAACGAGAATTTCGTCCCAATGATATTTGCCGCTGTCCTGATTCTTGCGGTTGTTTTCATCTCAAAAGGACTGATCGTGGTCAACCCGAATGAATCGATGGTCCTTGTTTTGTTCGGTGAATACAAAGGGACTGTAAAAAGGAACGGATTCTTCTTTGTGAACCCGTTTTATGTCAGGAAGAAGATCACGCTACGGGCCAGGAATCTCAACCGGGAACCGATCAAGGTCAATGACAAGCTTGGCAATCCCATCATGATCGGCATTGTTCTGGTCTGGAAAGTTGAAGAAACCTTTAAAGCGGCGTTCGAAGTGGATGACTATTCCCGTTTTGTGGATATCCAGAGTGAATCAGCCACACGTAAACTTGCCGGGCATTATGCCTATGATAATTTTGATGACGAACAAAAAGAAATAACCCTGCGGGCAGGAGGTGAAGAGGTTCACCTTGCCCTTGAAAAGGAGCTTTCGGAACGGCTTGCCATGGCAGGCATTAAAGTTATGGAAGCCCGGATCTCTTATCTTGCCTATTCATCAGAGATTGCTGGTGCAATGCTTCGCCGTCAGCAGGCTACGGCCGTGGTCGCAGCCAGGACAAAGATCGTGGAAGGCGCAGTCAGCATGGTTGAACTGGCTCTTAATGCATTAAGCAAGAAACAGATCATCGATCTGGATGAGGACAAAAAAGCATCTATGGTAAGTAACCTGATGGTGGTGTTGTGTTCCGATAAAGATACAACCCCGGTAGTCAATACAGGAACCCTTTACCAATAACAGGATGTCAGGCAAAAAAACTTTTGTACTACGCCTGAACCAGGAAGTTTATGATGCACTGGAAAAATGGGCGGCCTCTGATTTCCGGAGTGTGAACGGGCAGCTTGAGTGGATCATCGAAAAGGCTTTGAATGAAGCAAAACGGCAAATTCCGGGCAAAGGCAAAACAACAAAAAAATGAAACAGATCAGATTTTTATTCATCCTGCTGGCGTTTTCCACCACCAGGCTGGTTGCACAGGAAATAACAGGCGACTGGGCCGGCTATTTAAACGTGCAGGGCATGAAGCTTAAAATTGTATTCCACATCCGGCAGAATGATGGAAAATTGAGTGCAACTTTCGACAGCCCTGATCAGAATGCAACGGGGCTTAAATTCGATGAAACAACCCTTAATGGAAATGATATTTCAATGAGTTCCAAATCACTTGGGATACAGTATCAGGGGACTGCCAGCAGGGCGATGGATACGATCAGCGGACAATGGATACAGGGTGGAGGTAGGTTACCGCTGACACTTGAAAGAACGACAGTGGAGGCTGTTAAAAAACCCGTCAATCCCTACGAATCGGATATTGTATTAAAAACAGCCACGGGAGATATCAACGGAACGTTAACCTTTCCGGGTGAGGCTTCGGTTGTGCCTGTTGTGATTATAATTGCCGGTTCCGGACCCACCGACCGGGACGGCAATTCCCCGCCAATATTGAAAAACAGCAGCAATTGTTATAAACTACTGGCCGATGGATTGAGGAAACAAGGGATTGCCTCCGTACGATACGATAAAAGGGGTATTGCCGGGAGCAGAAGTGCTGCTCAGAAGGAAAGCGATCTGCGTTTTGAACATTATGTGGCAGATGCATCCGCATGGATTGACCAGCTTTCCCGTGATAAGCGTTTTTCGAAGGTCATTGTGGCAGGTCACAGCGAGGGTTCTTTGATCGGGATGATCGCCTCCGGCCGGGCCAAGGTAAACGGGTATATTTCTATTGCCGGTTCCGGGCGCCCCGCCGGGGAGATCCTGAGAGAACAATTCGGGAGTCTGCCACAGGAGGACAAAGACAGGATTTTCCCAATGCTGGATAAACTTGAAAAAGGGGATACTATCGGGAATGTTCCCAAAGAACTGAATTCTTTTTTTCGCCCGAGTATACAACCCTACCTGATCTCCTGGTTCAGATACGATCCAACTGCTGAAATTAAAAAATTAAAAATACCGGTGCTGATCCTCCAGGGTGATATGGATATACAGGTTTCATTGAAGGATGCCGAACTTCTTTCAAAGGCAAACCGGAAAGCCTCACTGAAGATCATTAAAAACATGAATCATATTTTAAAGGATACCGATATTAAAGACAAGATGGAGCAGGTGAGCAAGGTTTACACCAACCCGGATCTGCCTTTAGATAAAATTTTCGAAGATGAAGTGGTCAAATTTGTCAAACAGGTCAAATGATCTGAATTATGAGCGATCCTTTTCATGGCCGGAGATGACACCCCAGGACTGGCTTATGGAAATTCTCGCCCTTACCGGTCTTGTGGCCATGTTTGTTTATGTCATTTACTATTACCCAAAGTTGTCCGGGACGATACCTGCGCATTTTGATGCGTTGGGAAATCCTGAAGGGTCGGAAAACCGTAACGTTATATGGCTCATTCCGGGTATTTCATTGTTTCTGTATATCATGCTGCCACAGATATTGCATTTTAGGCTGGCTCTTCGTTCGTCCACGTTTCTGAACAGGGTGCGTACCCAGAAACAGTTCAACGGCAGGGTCCGTCTTTTAAGGTTTCAAAAGGTGGTCCTGATCTGGGGACTTTTCTATCTTTCAGCCTCAACGATAAAGCTTTCCCTTCACCCGGGCACTGGCATAGCTGTGTGGTTTTTCCCTGTATTTCTCGGCCTTCTGATCATCCCGTCCTTGTCTTACCTGATCTTCCTGAAAAATAATCCTTAAGGGGAAAGCAGTTCTTGTTTTTTAAGGCTGTTTCTGAGATCATGGAACAGCCTTTTTTAAAGGGAGTGCTGACCGGGCAGATAGTCCCTGTCAGCATGCGATATTTTACCGGTTAAGCCAGCCTTATTTTTTTCCTACCTTTGCCTTAAAATCAATCAGAATGAACTTTATAGAGGAACTAAGGTGGAGGGACATGATACATGATATAAGCCCAGGAACGGAAGAAGAATTGTCCAAAGGCATGACTTCTGCATACATCGGCTATGACCCCACCTCCGATTCCCTGCATATCGGCAACCTCGCTTCCATCATGATGCTGGTCCACTTCCAGAGATCAGGGCATAAGCCCTTTGCACTCGTCGGCGGAGCAACAGGAATGATAGGCGATCCCTCCGGGAAGTCCGAAGAAAGAAACCTTCTCGATGAAGATGTCCTGAGATATAACCAGAACTGCATTCAGAAACAGCTGGAGAAGTTTCTTGACTTTAACTGTGGGGCAAACTCAGCTGAGATGGTTAACAACTATGACTGGACCAGGGATTTTTCATTCCTGCATTTTCTGCGGGATGTCGGCAAGCATATCACAGTTAACTATATGGTTGCCAAGGATTCCGTTAAGAACCGGATGAATTCGGGATCAGGGATCTCTTTCACTGAATTCAGTTACCAGCTGGTCCAGGGTTATGACTTCTGCTGGCTGTTCGAACATAAAAATGTAAAACTCCAGATGGGAGGTTCCGATCAGTGGGGGAATATTGTCACCGGGACCGAGCTGATTCGCCGCAAACTTGGCGGTGAAGCATATGCTATCACCTGCCCCCTGATAACCAAAACCGACGGGGGAAAATTCGGGAAGACCGAAAGCGGAAATGTATGGCTTGATCCTGCCAGGACAAGCCCTTATAAATTTTACCAGTTCTGGCTGAACAGTTCTGATGAAGATGCCGCCCAGTATATTAAAAAGTTCACCCTTTTCACTAAAGACGAAGTTAATGCGCTGATAGCAGATCATCAAAAAGCGTCTCACCTGAGGATCCTCCAAAAAGCACTTGCAAAAGACATCACGGTCAGGGTCCACTCCGATGAAGATTTTAATGCCGCCCTTGAAGCCAGCGAGATCCTTTTCGGAAAAGGGACCAATGAAACGCTTCAGAACCTGACCGAAGAAACCCTGCTTTCTGTTTTCGAAGGGGTTCCGCAATGCGGGATCGCTGCATCAGATCTCCGGGCAGGTATCGGAATTATTGATTTTCTTTCCGGTAAAACAGGCATCTTTTCTTCCAACGGAGAGGCCCGCCGGATGCTGAAAGAAGGAGGGGTGCAGATCAACAAACAAAAAGCAGGGGAAGACCTCCTGCTCGATGTTTCCTTTCTGCTTAACGGGAAATATATCCTGGTGCAGAAAGGGAAGAAGAACTATTACCTGGTTAAGATTGTCTGAAAACAGGTTTTTCTTTTGAATAAAATTAATCCTTAAATATTTCCGGAATATTACTTTTAATATTTTACCACATGAATACCAAACACAGAAATTCAGTCAATGCATTATTTGACTCAGTAACTGTTACCGTTGCATTAGTCTTAACCTTTGCATTTGCACCGGGGAAGATCCATGCACAATGGAACCATAATACTTCGGTAAACGAGCTGATCGCGACCGTTCCTGTTGCCGACATGCACCAGGTGCCGACAAGTGATGGAAAAACCTGGGTCGCCTTCTATCATGAAGCTTCCAACAATTATAACATGAGGGCACAGTTGATTGATGCCAATGGCTTCAAGCTTCTTGGAGATGACGGGGTTTTGGTCGATGGCCATACATCAGGATCAGCTACGTATGTTTTCAACGCCTGTGTTGATTCCTCCAATAACCTGATCATTGCCATGCAGGACGAGAGGAGCGGATCGGATAAAGCCGTCGTTTATAAAATATCACCGGCCGGTAACCAGTTGTGGGGAGCCGACGGTATCGTACTGGGCCTTGGCCTTGCCCCATACCCTGCCGTCCTCAGCACCGGGGAAGTCATAGTTGCATGGAACGAATCGAACAGCAACACCCTTAAACTTCAAAAGATCACGACCGGTGGTACGACTGCCTGGTCAAGTCCGATATCTATCCTTGTCGGTTCAACAGCAACAACCATGGGACAGCCGGTTGCAAATACTGCCGGGAAATTTACCGTGGTTTACCAGAAACGCGGAGTCGGTATCAATACTTATTTATATTCACAGATGTTTGATAATTCGGGTAACGCGCTTTACGCTCCTTCGCAGCTCAGCACACAGGCAACTGCTGCTGTAAGGTATTACTCTGTAGGTGCTGAAGAAGATACTGTGTTTGTCGGTTATTTTGCTTCTCCGAACACCCGGTTCAATTCCTTTCTCCAGAAGATCAATCCTGACGGGAGTTTCCCCTGGGGGAATAACGGTTCAAATTTCAATACTCATGTTGGCACCAATGATAGTTTCCAGGGACCGACCAGTATCAATTTCACACCCGGTTCAAATTATGTATGGGCCGTATGTACTTTCAGCAATCCGAACCAGACCCAGTACGGGGTGTATGTCCAGAAATTCCTGAAATCAACCGGTGCAAGGCAGTTAAGCGATTATGCCAAGTCCGTATATGCCATCAGCCCCAATATGGACCAGCAGGACGGAGACCTGGCCCTGGTTTCCGATGCCCCCATGTTCATGACCTATAACTCAGTTTATAAAATCTATGCAACCAGGCTCGATGCCAGCGGCAACTTTGTATGGCCAGGCAATAACGTGGAACTGAGCTCGACTACTGCCAGCATGGCAACCCCTAAAGGAAGATACGGGTTTACGCCTGTTGGCCCCAACAGGTGTGCAGGAACCTGGACTGAGAACAGGGGTGTGGGTGACCATGGTTATGCCCAGGGTATTTCAGTCGGCGGACTGATCGGTCTGGTCGTTGCCACCCAGGGGAATGTTCCTCCTGTCATTTTAATCAATGGAGGAACTTTGCAAATGGTCGACACCGTTTTTCCCACTACTGCAAACCAGAATGTGACATGGAGCATTGTCCCGGGAACAGGCATGGCATCCATCAATACAACAGGGCTTGTCACGGCGATTTCCAATGGAACTGCATATGCAAAAGCAACCGCCGTCCAGGATACCACGGTTGTGGACTCGCTGATGATAACTATGAGCAACCAGGTTGCTGCCCCGCCTACCGTTGTTACGCTTCCTGCAACCAATATCTCTTCTTCAGGAGCCACACTAAATGGCAGGGTAAATGCGAATACTTTACTTACCAATGTTTCCTTTGACTGGGGCCTCACATCCTCGTACGGTAATAATATTGCTGCCATTCCGCCAACCGTTAACGGGACAACTGACACCGCGGTGTTTGCAGTTCCAAGCGGCCTGCAATCATATACAACATACCATTTCAGGGTGAAAGGAACAAACGGGGCCGGTACATCCGTAGGCGATGACCTTATTTTTACAACTTCACCGGGTGTAGGGGTTAATGAAAAGGACCCGCTGAAAATTGACGTTTATCCGGTTCCAAACGACGGGCATTTCAATATTTCATTAAGCAGCCCGACAGAGATCTCTTTCAAACTGCATATTTATAATAATCTCGGTGTGAGGGTTTACAGCAACCTTAACATTACAGTCAGCGGGAATACGGTTATGCCACTTGAACTGGGTTCTGTCCCGGGGGGAGTTTATACCATCATCCTCAGTAATACTGCCGGCCAATTTGTAAGAAAGATAGTAGTAAGCAGATAATACCCGGTTTATTTTACAAACTGCCTGGCGTAATATTTGGCAGTCAGTTTTTC
>Ga0182027_10014229_pt1 | contig 11028 bp, 8 predicted proteins | sample 712E1DmetaG_FD_121300 | JGI IMG/M metagenome (GOLD analysis project Ga0182027, IMG submission 121300) | Permafrost microbial communities from Stordalen Mire, Sweden - 712E1D metaG (Illumina Assembly) | ecosystem: Environmental > Terrestrial > Soil > Wetlands > Permafrost | place: Sweden...
AGCCACGACGGGGCAACGGCCCGGCTTTCGTCACGGACAGCGCCTCAGGCGGTCATTGAAGCGCCTTGCAGCTCTCCATCATGACCTTGGCATGCCTGCGTGAAACAGCGAGGCTAGCCCGTTGTCGTCGACCGTGGCATTGCCGACAATGCACCGGTAGCCACGCACGACTACCGGCGCGTACTTGGCCTCTTTCAGCAGCCCGATCTCGATGCCCCGCTGCAGCGCGTAGGTGAACATGGCGGTACCGGAGGTGTCGATCCAGTTGTCCGGCCGGTCACCCTTGTCCACCACCTGGAACCAGCCGCCGGTGGCAGGGTCCTGGGTGCGGGCCAGGCCACCGGCCAGGCGGGAAAAAATGTCGATCACTTCGGCTCGCCGCGGGTGGCTCGCCGGCAGAACGGCCAGCACCTCAGCAAGGACCAGGGCGTACCAGCCCAGTCCCTCGCTCCAGACCTCGCTCGAAAGCCCTGTCACCGGATCCGCCCAGCGCTCGATGTTGTCCGGCCAAACCCTCGCCAGATCGGGCTGCGCGACCCACGCGTGCAGGTACAAGCCGCTGTCGACCTTAAGGCCGTGCGCAGCGAAGACGGTGATTTGCCGTACCGCTTCGTCGAAGCAATACTCCGCGTCGCCGATCGACGCCCCGTAACGGATGAGGCAGATCTGGCCCATGAACACGCCGTCGATCCACATCTCGCCCGCGAGGCGCTTCCCGTGCCAGAACCCGCCGTCGGCGTTTCGTGGGTAGTCGGCGAAGGCATGGCGAACCGTATTCGCCGCCCTGCGGTACCGCTCTTCGCCGGTGTGCTCGTAAAGCGCCACGATCACGTTGCCGGGCATAATATTGTCGAGCGAATCGAGCGTGACGCCGACGAGGTTGCCCTGCTCGTCTACGAATGCATCCAGCTCGCGCTTGATGAAGTCGAAGTACCGGCGGTCTCCTGTGGTCCGCCAGAGCATCTCAAACCCGAGCAGCGTGTATGCCTTCCAGTATGACCAGGGGGCAAGTACGTCCCTTGGGGTACCCGGGTTCCGCTTCATGATGGTCTCAGCAACGGCAACGGCCCATGACGTCGGGGCCATACCTACTCCTTCCTAAACCGTTGGATATGACTCTCGGCTCGCTGCTGCCAGATCCGCCCCGGCCACGAACCTAAAATCCAGACATCACCGGCACAACGTCCCGCGCCCGCGTCGTACTCATCTGGACGGCGCGCCAGACCTGCCGAGCCGCGCCCTGCGCTCACCAGGATAATTGCTCAAAGCTTACGCTGGGACCATTCAGGCGTGAGTTGACTCTCGCTCGACGACCGAGAACTTGCTCACGAATTCTCGCCGCGGCTTTCCTGGCACACCTCCCTCTATGCGACGGACAAGAAGGCTAACGGCCGTCCGGGCCATCCTCTCATGGTCGGGATCTATGGACGAGAGCGATGGCACCATGAACGCACTCTCCTCGACATTGTCGAACCCAATGACTTTCACGCGCGATGGCACGCGGACACCAGCGTCGGCGAGACCGCGTAGTACGCCGATGGCAACCGTGTCAGTCACGCAAAAGACCCCGTCGAAACGCTTGCGGCCTGCCACCAGCGCACGCGCCACCTCAGCACCCGCTTGCATCGTCAACTTCTCGATGTTCACGACCAGTGAGGGGTCAAAGACGATGCCGGATTGTTCGAGCGCCTGACGGTACCCGGTGAGCCGCAGCTCCGACACATCCACCTCTCCGCTCACCTGGCCATCAACCATGACTATGCGCCGGCAGCCGCGTTCAATGAGATGGCTCGTGGCGGCGCACGCGCCCTTGACATTCGGCATGGCAACATGGTCCACGGGACCGTCGAAGATCCTTTCACCCAGGATCACCACGGGATAATCGACCTTCAGCAGGTCGGTGTCGGCCGGCCCCAAACCGACGGTGCTCAGGATGAGGCCGTCGTACAGACGGTTGCGCGAGAGGGACAACGCGTCCAGCTCGTTTTCACGGGACGCACCGGTTTGTTCTATAACGACGCGCAGGTTGTGCTTCGCTGCGGCTGTGATGATACGCGCTGCTAGTTGGCCGAAGTACGGGCGGTCGACCTCAGGTACCGCCAGCCCGATCGTCCCGGTACGCCCAGTGCGCAGGTTCCGTGCCGCCACGTTGACCCGGTAGTCAAGCCTGTCCATGACTTCGAGCACCTTGGCCCTGGTCGACTCTTTGACGTGCGGATGGTCATTGACGACATGCGAAACGGTCATTGGCGACACGCCGGCTGCCCTCGCCACGTCACCCATGGTCACCATGGGCTTAGTCTGCCATCATCTAACGGCAAGGCAATGACAATATGCCTGCTCCAGCAGCCCCAGGTCCCCGACCGGGCCCCATCGAACACGGGACCATCGAACGCCAGCGTGGCCATAAGCCAGCCCTCCTTTGCATGCGTCGAGTGCCGCTGTCCGCGGGCACCTCATCGGCGCCGGGGGTTTGGCCCGGCTTTAACCTTTTACTGCCCCAGCGGCCAACCCACTAACGATGTGCCGCTGCATCACCACAAAGAACACTGTTATAGGTATAAGACTGAGAACGGTCAGTGTCATGAAGGCGGGCCAGTTCGTCGTGTACTGGCCCACTGATTGGTACACCTGCAGTACAACCGTGTAGTTCGACGGCGAGATGAGAAATATGCTGGGCGCCAGGAAGTCGTTCCATACCCAAATCGTCTGGAATATCCCGACGGTGACGAGGACAGGCCGTATCAGCGGAAGCACAATCCCCCAGTACATTCGCAGAGGGCCACAACCGTCTATCCGTGCTGCTTCGATTATCTCGTAGGGGACGGTCAACATATAACCCTGGATCAGGAAATAGCAGAATATAGCGCCCCCGCTATATATAAGGACCAGACCATTGAGGCTATCAACTAGGTGGACCTTGACGAAGAACTGGTAGATAGGGATGAGCGTCACCTGGAATGGCACAGCAAGGGCCAACAGGAGTATAATGTGGATCCGTTTACTGGCCCGCGTCCTTCGCATAACGATACCGTACGCCGCCATTGACCCGATCAAGAGCATGAGGAAGACCGACAGCACGGTCACGCGGAGAGTGTTTTCGAAACTATGGAGGACAGGGATATTGTCCCAGACGTTCTTGTAGTTTGTTAGGTTCAACGACGTGGGCAGGCCCAGGGGTGACTCAGACGTCTGCTGCTGGGTCTTGAAAGTGTTGACAACGATATAGTAAAAGGGAAAAGCTACCGCGCAGGCGATCGATAGCATAACGATGCTCACGGCCAACCTGGTGACCCACGATGACCTCCTCACCTGAGGCGCGCCTCGCGTCGGCGGAGGACCGTAACCTGAACTAGGAGGACAATGGCAACCATGATAAGGAACAGGATACTGAGAGCCGCACCTTGGCCATATTGAGCGTTCGAAATGCCGAGTTGGATGATGTTCTGAGAAATCGTATAGGTGGCATATCCCGGGCCACCGGCCGTCAGTGCCAACGGTAAGGCGTATACCTGCAAACCGAACACGACCAACAGCACAAGGCTTACGGTCATCGCCGGGGCCAGCAGTGGCACCGTAATACGAAAGAACCGCTGCACGGTTGATGCGCCGTCGACGTCTGCGGCGTCATAGTAGTCCAACGGTATCGACTGGAGGTAAGCCAAGTAGAGCATGGCATGCCACCCAACTTGCGACCAGACGCCGACGCCTATGACCGACAACCGCGCTAACAGGTCGGTCGACAGCCACGGCACCGGGCCAACCCCGAACGCTGCACCTAGAGCGGAGTTGATCACGCCCATTGAGATGGGCGCGAGAATAAAGGTCCAGACTAGCCCGAGCACGGCCGCGCTCGGGACCGCGGGGAAGAACAGGGCAGCGCGGACGAAATTCCGCCCGACGAACCGTCTGTTCAAGGCGACCGCCAGCGGGATGGCAATAATGGTCACCACCAGCGCCTGGCCCAGCGCGTAAACGAGGGTGAAGGACAGGCCGGTCAGGATCGTCGGGTTGCTGAACAGGGCGGTGTAATTGGCGAAGCCAACAAACGCTACTTTCGACGAGTACCCACCGAAGTTCGTAAAGCTAAAATAAAGCGAACGCGCCACGGGGAGAGCGAACAGCCCCAGGAATATCACGGCCAGGGGTAGGATGAATAGCCTAGTCGTCACCTGCTCGCGCCGGCGTGTTACCTCTAGCACCCACAGGCGGCGCCGTTGCCAGTACGGCGCCGCCATTTGCCTAACGTTGTTCGAAGATACAACGGCGCGCCCCGCTGGCGGGCGGTGGTCACCGGGCGTGGGGCTCACCATCTAGGGCACATCTGTTACGGCTTGCAGTCCATCTGGTCCCCAGGCTTTAGGCTTGGAGACGCTTGACTGCCGCATCCATGTTCGCCTCCAGCTGCGCCGGCGTAATCTTACCCTCGATCAGGAGCTGGAACTGGGCATTGGCGACGTTGCCCAGTGCGTCTGCGATCGGTGCCGGCCACGAGATACCGGTGTAGTAGTACTCGCTGGACCGCGCCGCCTTAGCCGCAAGGGTGAGCTCCTTGGTCACGGGCGTCATGACGTTGGTCGCCGTGATGATCTGTCCGGACTGGCTGCCGTAGAGCTCGAGCACGGCAGGGGTGGCGAGGAACTCGAGGAACTTGAGCGCGCCAGGGAGGTTCTTTGACTTGGCGTTGATCGCCCAACCCTCGGTCGGCGCCCCGCACCAAAACGACTGGCTCGCGCTGAGCCCCGGGACCGGGTACATCTCAAAGTCCAACTTGGGGTTGTCGGCGAGGATACCAGGCGAGTCCCATGGCCCCGAGGCGTACGTCGCCAGTTTTCCGTTGGCAAACTCGCTGACCAGCTCGCCACTTTGTGCGCTCACACCGACCATGCTAGCGGGGACCAACCCAGTTGAGTATAGCTTGTCATAGGCGGCCAATGGGACTGCCCACTCCTTGGCAAACGAGGACTTCCCGTCAAAGATAGCTGCATCCGTTAAGCCGTGAGCCTTGAAATAGCTCCCGATAAGTCCTTCTATGACGGTATCCGGCATCCCGCCGCCGAAGTACGGGGTGATCCCCAGGGCCTTGAACTTCCCGCACAGGGCCAGAAATTCGTCCCACGTCGTTGCCGGGCCAGACCCCACCTTCGCCAGCAGTGCCTTGTTATAGTATATACCCCCGGCCCAGGCGGCCACCGAAAGCCCCCACACCCTGTTGTTGAAGCTCATGAAGTTGCGGTTGTTGGCCGCCATCAGCTTGACGAAAGGTTCGTTGGTCAGGTCGTAAACATAGTTGTACTTGTTGAGCGCGGTCTTGTTCTCAACGGTGTAGATGAAGATGTCAGGCCCGACCCCGGCGAGCAGCCGGGTCGACAGCGTGGAGATGTAGCCGGGGATGGGGGGTACGCGCGACATCTGTACGGTGATCGAAGGGTTTTGCTTTTGGAACAGGTTGACAATGGGCTGCATCACGGGGATCGCGTCCCACGTGAAGAAACTCAAGGTCGAAGATGGCGTGCTCTCTCTCACATTGGTCACGCCGCGAACAGCGGCTGAAGCTGAAGGGCTGGCCGCGATCAGCGCCGCGCCGGCGGCGCCCGCGGCTCCCAGGGCCAGGAACCGGCGCCTGCTCAGCGGTGAGCTGAGTGCGTCGTTAGCGATATCGTCGGAGGTTTTCTCGGGCATTTTGCTCTGCCTTTCTCGTTATGGATTATAGGTGTAGCACTGTCAAGTTGCTGGGTGGGAGCGTCTGTAGCGGGCCGAGGCCGACAAGCACTTATGGCCGGGGGCCACGAAGATGCATTGGGTACCGTTGGCTTGGGCGTCTTCCGCGAGGCGGGAGTTCCTGGCCTCTTTCCCAACGGGGCTCGGGTCTGGCTGTGAGCGCGATGACCGCCCGCTACGGGCATATCTTCACCTCGACAACAGCAAAGGACTGGGGCGGCATGGATATGACCAGCTCCGCACCATTGGGCGCCACGGCACCATCGTCAATGCTCACGGGCTGGACACTTGGGACGGCCGGCTGAACCGTGCTGGGCCCGGCGGTCAGGGATTGCACCCGGGCGGGCCCGCCAAAGACAAGGTCGCGCAGGACGACCTTTACCTGCTCGGCGGCGTCGTAGCTGCGGTTGACCATGGTCAGCGACAGGTTGCGCCGCGCCCGGTCAACCGTCGCGGACGCATCGATGATGTCGAAGGGCCCGAGGTCGCTCAGGCGGTGCGCCCAGCGCCCGACCGGGGGAGGATCGGGCGCTGCGACGGTGGGGCCGTCGACGTGCACGTCTACGGCGAGGTCGAGGGCGGTCTGGGAGTGCATAAGGAGCGGGAAGTAGATCGGCTGCACTACGGCGACGTCGGGGGTGGTGACGACCGGTGCGATGGCGTTGACCAACTGAGCGAGGTTGGCCATCTGGACCCATGAGCAGTTGCGGACAAAAATGTTCAGGTATGTGGCCACGACCAATGCGTCGGCCATGCTGTAACGTTCTTCGAGGGTGCCGTCGCTCGTGCGGAACCACACGTTCCATTCGTCATATGCGATGCGCGGCCACCGCTCGAGCTTTTGGACGTAGGCGGCACGCTGGATGAGGCCGGCAGCGCAGGTGATGGCGCGCTCGGCCTGATGGACCTGGAGGACGTTCGTCCAGTAGTCGTCCGACCCCGTATATATGTGCAGCGAGTGGAGGTCGACGAGACCCGCCATCCCGTCGATCACCTCGCGGTCCCAATCGTCCCAGCCGCTCAAACCACAGCTGACGAGCTTGGCGCCCGGGTCGAGCATTTTGATCGCCCTGGCCCACCTGCTGGCCTCCCGCACGTAGTCGCGAGCTGACATCGAGCCCACCTGCCACTCGCCCCACATCTCGTTACCGAGGCCCCACCACGTAACGCCGTAGGGTTCGTCTCGCCCGTTGAGCCGGCGTTGCTCGGCCCAGTAGGTGGCCCTAGACGAGTTGCAGTACTCGACCCACGCCAGAGCTTCTTTGAGCGAGCCAGAACCCATGTTGAGGCAGATGTAAGGTTTCGTCCCTAAGGCGGTGCAGTACGCCATGAACTCGTCGGTACCGAACCGGTTGGGCTCGACACCCCCCCAGGCCAGGTCGCTTCGCGCCGGGCGGGCGTCCTTGGGCCCCACGCCGTCCTGCCAGTGGTAGTTCGAAACAAAATTCCCCCCTGGCCAGCGCAGCACGCTGACCTGGAGATCCTTGAGCAGTGCCAGGGTGTCGGTCCGGAAGCCCTGCTGGTCACTGAGGGGCGAGCCCTCTTCGTAAATGCCGCCGTATATGCACCGGCCTAGGTGCTCTATGAAGCCACCGAAAATATCCCGGTTGACCTGACCGATCGTCCGCCCTGGTTCTACGCTGACCCGGGTCACCGGTAGCCGTCTTTATTGCATGCGGTACGGGTGCCCTCACAGTTCGCGACCGTCTCGGTCCAGACCCTCATTGTCCTTCCCGAGGACCGGGCAATGTGATTTAAGGGGCAAATGGACGAATCCTCACAAGCGTTCCTTGCCGGGCCACTTCCCCATTTATCCAATGCAACCCTCTTTTCTGAAACATGGTCGCGGTTAGGAGACGCGCTGTCTCCAGCTCCCATCCCATGCGCCGTCGTGATCGGAGAGCGCGCCTAGGCGCGGCCTCCCCGTCCCCCTTGCTCAACTATTTGCTCCCCCTTGCGGGTGAGCAAGCGTTCGTCCGGTTGCGTTGCCGGGCACTGCCTCTAACATGTAGCGTTACACATCAGGGAGCCGATGGCAAGTCTTCCGCAGAAACTATTTGGCGCTGATGCCTGAGGAGGAGCCAACAGCCGTCGGGGACCTGCCAAGGCAATCGCCGGTTCTTCTAAGACTTTGCCAGTACCTAGCGACCAATCTTCAGAGAGGACGTCCTGACATTGAGCCCGTTGTTCCGAGACCCAGTTTTCGACGGGGCCAGCGACCCTGTTCTGATCCGCAATCGCCTAGAGCGCTCCTGGTGGATGCTCTACACCAGCCGACGGGCGACCGCGCCGACGAAGGGGGTCGGTTGGGTCCATGGGAGCGACGTGGGCGTCGCATCCTCCAACGACGGCGGCGCCACCTGGTGCTATCGCGGCGTCCTCGACCTCGGTCATGAGTTCGGTCGTAACACCTTCTGGGCGCCCGAGGTCACCTGGGCCAATGGCCTATACCACATGTTCGTCTCCTACATCCGAGGGGTCCCCGACCAGTGGACCAGGCATGCCCGCCACATCCACCACTACATCAGCGAGGACCTGGTCAACTGGGACCACCGTGGTCTTTTACCCCTTAGCAGCGACCGCGTGATCGACGCCGCCGTGTACCCTCGCCCAGGCGGAGGCTACCGCATGTGGTACAAGGACGAGGCCGACGGCGCTAGCACCTGGTCAGTCGACAGTCCCGACCTGGCGGTGTGGCATAGCCCTCAACGCGTCCTGCAGACACCGGGCGGTCATGAGGGCCCGAACGTCTTTCGGTTCCGCGGTGCTTACTGGCTTATCGTCGACTCGTGGGACGGCCAGTTGGCCTACCGCTCAGACGACCTGTCCCATTGGTGCCCGGCAGGCCGGGTCCTTGACGCCGCCAGTACCAGCCGGAGCTGTCGTGAAGACGACGTGGGCCCGGGCCTGCACAGCGACGTGGTTGTCGACGGCGATCGCGCCTTTATTGTCTACTTCACGCTCCCCGAGGCGGACGCCACCGCGCCCGCAGGGCCCTACCCGGCCCGAAGGTCCTCGGTCCTGGCGGCGGAGCTCGGGGCCGAAAATGGGGAGCTCGTTTGCGACCGGGGACGCGATATTGTCCTCGCACTCTCAGATGAGGCCATCTAACCCGAGGGCTGCGCTCGGAGGGCGTGGGTCACGGCTCGTTGGAGTTGCCGCGCCGCTCAATGAGGTTGGCACCGGATCCGCGCTCTGGGCCCAGACCCCATGCAACCGCTGAGCCTCCACTGTGAGCTTCGCCTTCAGCTCCGAGCCGCGAGGTCCACCCCCGGGAAATCCGCCACTTTGATCGAGCGGTACCGACCGAGGTCTCGCTCACTACAACTGGCGCACCCCAGGTCAGCGACGACCGCCGGCGAGGACACCGCTTGTCCCGCAGGGTCCCGGTTGGTCCCGTTCCTGGAGCTGTCAGCGGCTGGACCAGACAGCGCAGAGCGGCACGGCCTACACCCGCTCGCCGAGCTCATAGATACCCGGGCCAGCGTGGACCACGGCCCCGGCGGCGAACGCCCGCCCCAACTGGTCTGCCCAGGTCTCGTTCGTCAGCTCGGCGCGCACGCTGCCGGTAAGGACGAACTGGCCCGGCGCGGGGTCAAGGTCCACAGCCCGCTTGACGGCGGCGAGCACCTCGGGGACCTCCTGCCACTCGTCCAACAACACGGGGCGGTCCGTGCGACGGAGGGCCGCGTCGGGGTCAGCCCTGTAGGTAGCGGCCACGCCCGGCTCGTCCAGGCGCACGATCCTGGCTACGTGCTTCGCCGCGGTCGTCGTCTTACCAGCGGCGCGAGCGCCCGTGATCATTACCGCCGGGAAGTCGGCCAGCAGCTCCGCCAGGTGCGCGTCGGCCATGCGGGCACGGTACGGAGGGGCCATGCTCATGACGCCAGGCGGAGTGTAGGGCTGTCGGCTACCAGTTCCACGCGGGTGACACTACCAATTTCACGCGCAGTCGACTACCAATTGCCCGCGTTTCTTGCCCGACGATACGCCGTCAACGCTCCGGAGACCGAGGTGAGCCCTGGTCGCCGGACCGTCCCAGCGGACCTCTTGGACAGGCCTGTTCGTCCACTCGGTGCCGGCACTGTCCCGACCGCCCGGTACCGCTGGCGGCTTCGGGCCCGAGCAAGTTGGTCGCGTCGGGCGGTTGTCGACCGGACGCAGGCCGCGCCGAGCGTCGCGCGCCGGGCGCGCCTGGCCGATCTCTCGGGCACCGACCGGGCGCAGAATGTTCCTATGGCGCTGCCCAGTGCCGAACCCCTTGACCAGGGCGAAGATGCAGATCGAGACCTCTTTGTTGAGTTCCTAACTGTTGTCAAGGGCTCAGGCGACTTTCTTGGCCGGGTAGATTTGCGGCTAGTGGACGGGCCGGATGCTGGAGCGGCCCCGGTCGACTTCTGACTGCGCCGGCCCGTCCGCCCCTTTAGCTTCTTGGCTTTGCTTGGTAGTTCGCCGTGCTTGGCGGACCTCGTCGGAGATGCGGTAGCGCTCTGCGATGATGGCCCTGCCTTCGGCTTCTGTGACCTCCCGCCCGTCGAGGTCGCGCAGCACATAGCGCTCTCGGCGGCGCCAGCACGCCGCGACGCGGGTGGCCAGGGTGGCAGCCAGATGGCACAGGGCGGAGTCGTGGTGCTTGCCTTGTTCGACGACGAGGCGGTAGTACTTGGCCGCCAGTTGGGGTCTGCTCGCCGGGCGTGGTCGGCGGCCAGGAACAGCGTCATCCGCAGCCCGGGGTCGCCTGATTTGGTCGGGCCGCCGTGCCCGTGGCTGTTGGCGGACTGGTCGATCTTGGGCACCAGCCCGGTGAACGAGCGCACACCAGCGAGGTTGGCGAAGCGGTCGAGGTCGCCGAAACGACCCAGGATGCCGGCGGCCAGGGTCACGCCCAGGCCCGGGGCCGACAAGACGATGCCTTCAGGGTCAATCTGGTGGTAGAGGCCTTCGATCCGGGCGTCCAGCCGGCTGATCTCGTCCCCAAGGGCGCGGACGACCCGGATCTCAGAGGCGATGTCGGCAGCGAGCTCGGCGAAATCCAGGCCGCCGCCGGCCCACAAGCTCAGTGCCTCGTCGGCAGCGGCCAACAGCTCGTCCGCCTTGGCCTCGGCGAAATGCCCTCGGCTCACCCGTCGGACTAGGTCCGTGAGACGTTGACGGCCCAGGCGGCGCAGGGCCCGGGGACCGCTATAGCGCTCGAGTACGGCGAAAGCAGTGTCGGTGTAGCTGGTGGCACCCAGCACCTCGGCGTAGGAGGGCCCGAGCATCTCCACCAAGGCGTCCAGGCGCTGGCAGCACGCATGGCGCCGCTCC
>Ga0182027_10014230_pt1 | contig 11028 bp, 3 predicted proteins | sample 712E1DmetaG_FD_121300 | JGI IMG/M metagenome (GOLD analysis project Ga0182027, IMG submission 121300) | Permafrost microbial communities from Stordalen Mire, Sweden - 712E1D metaG (Illumina Assembly) | ecosystem: Environmental > Terrestrial > Soil > Wetlands > Permafrost | place: Sweden...
GTTGTCTTTGTCTCATTACCGTCTATTCCCTTGGCTGTGCATGAAAAAACATTCAGGCGTGGCTGTGTAAAATTGTTTTGAATATAATAAGTCGCAATTGTCTTTCCAGTCATGTTGAACAATGATGAATTCTGTCCATTGCTACAATTCCAAGAAACATTATATGCAGTCTCGACAATATCATTGTATAGGTCAAATTCGAATGTTATTTGCGAGACATTTGACAGATTTATAGTCAAATTATTCGCTCTCACTCCGAATTTGATGTTTTTTGCTTCATAATCGTTGATGCCTGGAGAGCTGGCGTTCAAGGTTATTTTGTAGCTGCCACCGTTCGTATAATTGTGTGAAATATTAAATGATAAGTAATTGTTTATATTGATATTATTTTGCGTATATATTTGTCCGTCTCCAAAGTCTAGACTCAAATTCACGCCAGTAATATTACCATTATCGCTTACTAGATAAAAATTGAATGTCCTGTACTTGCTGCCATTTGTTATGTCTTTTAGCTTGTATGTATCTACTCCGGAGCTGCCGTTTATTATCGATGAAGGAGCATGGGCAAGACCGTTGTATACATATTTTTTTGATTGATTATTCTTCACTATTTTCATTATATTGCCTAAGCTACTGTATGAATAGATATATACATTTGAGCTTATGTTTGCATTTATTAGTCTATCAAGCGCATCATAATACATTGCATAATATTTTGAATTGATAGTATCATTGATTGATAAAATGTTTCCGACAGGATCATATGTATAGGATAAATCCTGTACGCTTGGAATGCTAATTCTCTGTAAAAAATTATTTTGCGAATCATAATAATACGACGCATTCAAGCCGTTAGCATATGATCTTGATTGAATGCTCCCGAACGGATTATATGTAGCGTTGACATATCCAGTGATGCCCTTGACCTTTCCTAGGAAATTGTAAATGTAATCAATAGTAGACATGCCTTTTTGTGATATTACCCTATCAATTGAATCGTACAGGAATGTTGTGTCGAATATGTTTCCTGATATGTTTTGCGTTTCCTTTGTTATTCTCATCCTATCATCATATACATAATTGAATGAGATATTATTCATTGATAGGCTGGATAATGTCCCAGGAAATTGATTGTCATAAAAGAAGCTTATATTGACGTCTGGAGATCTCTTGTAAATTATCCTGTTTAGTGGATCGTAGGTTAGTGTGATGTTTTGTCCTCTGCTGTCTGTTTGCATTATCAGATTGTTATCTTGATCATAAACATAATTCCAGTTTCCCATGTCTGGATCTAGCATAGCTATCTTTCTATTTAGTGAGTCGTATGTGAAGTTGAATGTATGTCCTTCATTGTCTGTGATTTTTATTAGGTTATCATTTCCGTCATAATTGTAATTCGTCACATACTTTTCGTTTATTCCGACAATTGGATCTGTATTATATTCAAGCACTTGTATAATTCTTCCATACGCGTCAAGTATGTATGTGTGGCTGTGGCTGTTTTCGTCAAAGTCTGAAATATTTCTTTGTGCATATATGATTTTTCTGCTTGTTCCATCTGGGTTTATTAGTTGTATTAACCTGTTCATTGGATCGTATATGTAATATGTGAAGTTTGATGTTGACATATTTGACATATTCAATGAATTATTGTCATAATAAGGGTTCTGCTCTGCTCTTGGCTGGAAATTTTCGTTATATAGTATGTTTTTTACTTGCATCAAACCATTATCTGCCTTATTTGTCAACTGAATCAGGTTTCCGAAGCCGTCATAGAAATAGTTAGTATCTTGCGTCTTGTCTGCAGTTGTTCTCTGCTTGATCGTTATCTCTTCTGGCGCTATCCCATCAAATGTATAGATATATTTTTTAGTAGGCAAGTCAATAGAATCGTATGGCTGGATTTCCTTGATTATTCTTCCAAAAACATCATATTGATAGTTTGTTCTAATGCTGTTCTTTTCTGTCCACATCAGATTTCCATTTGATATATTATAGTTGAAGCTTGTTATTTGTCCTAGTGCATTGATGTATGTTGTTAGGTAGGTGTTGTATTTATCATATGTGTATCTTTCTATGTTTCCTAGGCTATCTGTTTTTGATATAATATTCCCATAAGTGTCGTAATCATAGTATGTGAATGAGTTATCCCCGTTGTTGTTCCATAATTCTTGTTTTGTCAGGTCGCCTTTGCTCAACACACCTGTCCATCCTATGCCGTCATAATATAGCTTAGAATCTTTTATCTTGTTCATGTTTGCGTCATAGATTGTTTCTCGTGCTACTTTATTCATTATCCAACTGTTTGTGTTTATCGCATAAGAATAATTGTAATATTTTTCATCTCCCGCAATATTGACGTCTCCCCAATCAATAATATATCCATAATTTCCGTATATATTATAGAAATATGAGTTATTATTGACTACAGGAGTACCCAGGCCATCATATAAGAAGTCTGTACTTGAAGTTAGGCTTAAGTTGTATATGCCGCCTAACATATTGTAATTGAAGCTCTTGATATTTCTCGAGTATAATGTGCTATTTTTGTCATAAACTTCTGTCGTATATTCTATACCCTTACGCGGATTGTCCTGGTAGAAGTAATGATTTATTATTGATTTGTTGTAATATTCTGTTGCAATCCCGAATCCCCTGAATTCATTGTTCGTATAGTCATATTTCCCTAAAGAATAATTATAAAAGACAGGCGATATTATGCTGAAGCTGTTATTCATCGAATTATTCTTCGTGGCAGAATTTACCACGAATATGTTGAATCCAATCTGAGAAATGCCATTAACTGTGTTATTGTATGAAGTGCTCTGAGAATAGTTTATGTATGTGACGCCTCCATATTCGTTCTTGATGCTTTTAAGCAAGAATGGTGTTGTTGTATTCCTTATCCATGTGTACTGATATGTGGAGTTTTGTTGGCTAACTATAACGTCCGCGAATCCATCACCATTAACATCAGCAAGTCTTTTGCCTATATTGTACCCATTGTTTGTAAATCTTTCCGGAGATAACGAATTATTATCAAGAGTCCATCCGTAACCTGTATTTATCCAGGCATTCCTGTATGATGTCGATCCATTTAGCATATCCTGCCAAATATCAATTAATCCATCGCCGTTTAAATCAGCAAATCTTACGCCCATATCAGGGTATGCCGTAGTTGTGAAATATACTGGAGGAATCCATACAGTATCATTAGTCCACCCAGTACCTGTATTGATCCACGATTTCAAGATGCTTGTGCCACTAAGGTTGGAAGCTTGCAATATATCAGCAAGCCCATCACCGTTAAGGTCGATTAATCTTGCCCCTGTATCTTTGCTGTTTGAATCAAGAAAATCTACAGGGACTGACCATGTGCTATTATACCATCCTGTTCGATTATTGATATACACGCTTCTTACACCATTTTTTGACTTGATAATATCTATCCATCCATCGCCGTTTACATCCTCAAAATATATTCCCTGGTCTGTTCCTGATGCATCGACAAAATCTACAGGGATGCTCCATGAAGAATTTAGCGCCCACCCTGTACCATTATTTGTGAAAACATTTCGTACACCACTTTTTGAATAAAGAATATCGACAAAGCCATCCTTGTTTATGTCAGCGAACCGTACACCTTGATCGATTCCAGAACTATTGGTGATATTTATTGGAACAGCCCATGTAGAATCTAGCCTAAAGCTGCCATTTTTTGCATTGATATAAACGTTATTCGAAGTGGGATTTCGCTGTACTATATCTATGTATCCATCATTATTCACATCGATGAGTCTAACGCCATAATCTAATGTTGTGCCATTTGAAAACAATATTGGCGGGACATAACCCGATACATTGTTATAAGATGGAAAATCATTGTAGTAATTAAATGAAATATTGTAAAGCGCACTAATATTATCCGATCCATACAGGATTATGTCAGAAATGGTTGATGTACTGTTTGATAATTGTGCATAATCAATATGGTTCCTTTTGATAAGGTTGCCATCAACGTTTATATTTATATCTGTTAGTCTTCTTGACTCTTCTATCTGGCTTCCTTGAAAATATGCCTTTCTCCTATCAGGCCTTGCACTAGAGTCGTATGTGAAGCTTATCGATCTTCTTTGATCATTATTATAAGCTATATTATATAAGTATATTGCATCGCTATCTTCTGGGAATGGATTTCTTGAATAAGAATAAAATATGCCATTCCCATTAGTGTCTGTGACCTTGTCAAGATACCATTTTATGGTATATAATCCGTTGTCAGCAGTTAGTGTGGTATTCTCGCTGTATCCAAATCTATATTGTGTTCCATCCTGAAGGGTGACTATCCAGTATGGTCCATAATATTGTATCCTGTAATAGTAATCTACTTTTGTGTGATAGATACCGTCCTGCAATACTAACTCATAATAATTGCCATTAAGGTACATGAAGAATCTATCATCTGAGGAATCGCTCAAGGTCGAGTTTATATCTCTATAGATATAGTCTTGGTTTATGTACCAACCGCTTCCAATTATTGTTCTTTGCTTTGCTGATTGGCTATTATAATTTATGCTCAATTTTGGCTGCATTCCATTAATACCTTTTGGTACATCAATGCTATATGAATATGTTGATGCGCCTGCGTACAATAATGTATTGTATTCACCGTATAATTTTATGTCAGGGTGTTGTGGAATTGATGGATTGTGCAAATATGGCTTGTATGCATCTGCTCCTAAGACATTCTGAATTAATGCCAAGAACAAGATTCCAAGAACCAATATTCGAAGTTTTATCATTTAGCCCCCTGATATCAGTTCTTTGTGCTAGCAATAAATGCTGTTACATTGGCTCTTATTGCATAAGTTGACATGTTCTTCATATCGAGCACGTATACTATCGGTGTTATATTAAATAAGCCTAGCGTAGTTCCGTTCTCATTAACATAATTGAATAGCCAACGCTGGTTTCCATAGACTGCAACCTTATTTACAGTAGTCATTTTTTGGGAATTGTTTATGCTTCTAAGGTATACTTTCTGGTTAGTGTAAACAGTAGCACCAGGCCATATGACACTATTCTCAATCCCTTGTTCTATTGCTTCAAGCGAACTAGGTGTTTCCAAGCTAGTAATCAGCATAGGAAGTTGGATTGATGCATTGTTAGAATCGACCCCACCAAAACAAATTATATATACTGATGTATTGTAATTCACTAATCCATCTTGCGTTGTTAATGTACATGTGTGGGTAGTGCGATATTGTCCATAATCGCAATCCCTTGATGAACCCATTGTCGTATAATTCCAATTCCTGTCGCTGATCCTACAAGCCAACTGTACATTGGTCGTATTGAATGTAAATGTGGGTGTTGTATCATCTGTCGTATATGGAGGTGTCGTGCTCCCATAAGGTATATTACAGCTAGTGCAATTTACATTGGTTATACTATATGATTCATTGAAGTACATATCTATTTGGTCAAGTACTAATGCCACTCCACCACTTGCTGATGTGAAATTCCATTTATAATACCTGTAAGTCGAGTCAGTTGTTGGAATGTTGAAATTTCCCAGCAAATCATTGAATGTATAGGATGACCGCGTATCTAATAATGTGCTAGTTGTAAAATTGTCATTTGATCCCCATACTGTCCAATCCATGGGCCTGTGATTTGTATCATTCATGATATAGAATGTATATCTTGATAATTTATTGAAGTTACCTGTTCCTAAGTCGAACACAGCCCAGTCAGGCACGGATGATGTAGGAGGATTACTGACCTGTGGTTGCCATGCATCACTTAGGTATTGACCGTCAAATAAATGCCATACATAATTGCTTCCTATATCCCTTGCTGTGAATGTGTGATAAGGAGCCGGAGTGTCGAATCCAGTCATATTGGGCCTGAGTTTATAATAATCCGATATATTTTGAACGATATAGAATGTTGGGCTTGTGCTTGAAGCTGTTGCATTCGTACTGTCCTTTGCAACTACAGAAATGTAGTATTGTCCTGGGAATAGCCTATTTAATGCTTCCCAATAGTAATAATAGTAAGGTTTATTCACAGCGATTACAGAGCGATTTATGCATGAAATAACTGCTACGTTATTGTTGGGGTCAGATTTGGACCATGTTTGGAAGTATGATAGATATTTGTCACTTGTAGTCGTGTTGAAATAGTATATCTTGTAAGCCGCGGTGGTTGTTATTCCGTTACTAGTTTCGTTGGTACCGTCAAGATAAAAGAAAACTAAATATATATCCCTGTTATAGTTCGTCCCTTTGCATGTCCATTGTGTTCCGCTTGAATACGTTGGAGTAATATAAACAGTTTCAGTCAATTGATATGAATTGTCTTGATCACCGTATGATAAATCCGATAATGATGAATTAGCTGCCGATAAGTAAAAAAGCGATTTATTTAAGGATAAATCATAATTTAATATACTAATGTTATAACTGCTGATGTATGCTCCGATTGTGCTAGCATTTGTGAACGTTATGTTAAGATATTGTTCTATAGATGCATTCACTGTAGGGCTTAAAAATGTAACATTAGAAATTGAACCATTAACTGAATTATTAAATGGATTTAGACCAGCACCATTATTGTACAATGTATTAATTTCTGTTGTGTTCAAGGCCCTATTATATGCAAATACTTCGTCCATCTTATTATTGATAAAAGAGTCACATAATGCGTACGAATCTAAGCCTAAGAATAATGGAGTATTTGTTGTGCTCCAAGTATAACTCGAACCGCCACCTACATATGTACCATTAATGTACATACTAGCTGTAGAGCCATTAAAAGTTACTACCCAAAAAAACCATTGTCCGATAGGAGGAGTTCCAGCAAAATTAATATCTCCATATGGGCGTCCAATACGAAAACTATTAGCAGAATAAGATGCATACATGCCATCACTACTTGTCGCTGTCCCCATAGAAAAGGCACAGGACCAATTATTGCTGGGTAAATAATACCATCCACCCACTGTCCTAGCAGCATTCCCAGATAATCCAATATTATTATTCGATCTAACATACTGACTGGCAGCAGTCCATGTTACACCTTGACCTAACTTTCCTGAAGCGCCTTGTAAAGCTGCGCTAGAGATTGTTGCATTATTTTGCGTCGTTATGGTTTGGATATCCTTTACCGTAGTACCACTCATTGTTGAATTATCAAAAGAATAATAAACAATTATACCATCGGTCAGCGCAGCATAACAATTGCTAGATATAATTATTAATGCAATTAGTAACATTATTGGTAAAAGTGTTTTTCTCATTTTAACACCTCCACAGAGGCTCTGTCAATGAAAAAGCTTTGATCCTCCTGAACAAATTGATCTTGGGAATTCTTCTCATACTGTTCTACTTTATTTCCCTTTATAACAAATTTCATACAGCTTTCTCCAGATGTGCATATTCCATCGCCATTACCATCATATATGCTGTCACATATAAAAACCGTGTCGGTCTTTTCGTCAACAACAGAGCATTTATATCCATCTATGTTCAATTGGACTGCTTGGTTGATAATATACTTCTTTGTTATACACTTTTCAATTGACTTTTGGACTTTTTGTGTTCCTGTTTGACAACTATAGCTGACTGTTGTATTATGGCAACTATTATTGATAGTCTCATTTGAACAATTATTACAGCTACTATTGATTATCTCATCAGAACAATTCATTATCTCTGTTTGACAAGTTCCTATTATAGGTTCTTCATCTTCATATGTCTGGTTTATGCAGTCATTAATTGCTTGAACATTTTGAGGTAATGATGATTGAATATCTTGAGATTGAGTAATAATTACATCTTGTGATTGATTAGCTGATGTATTTTCAAATGGAACCACTGGTAATACAGGAGCAATTATATCATTATTTTGATCAGCAACAATATTATCCTGAGCAGTATTATTTTCTAAGGTGGTATTTTCAAGAGTATTATTCTCAAGAGTATTATTCTCAATAGTAGTATTCTCAGTCGTATTATTTTCTCCAGTGTTTTCTTGTAGTGAAAATGACAATTGGTCATAGCTAATTGAATATTGCTCATTTCCAACATACTCAGCGCTTACTATATAATCCCCAGCATTCAACAGAGAAGAATCCATATCAATATGTGCAACTCCAGAAGTGTCAGTAAAATTCTCACCAATACTTTCATTTCCTAAAAAGAAAGATACAGATTGATTTGCCAATGTTGAATTATCATCAAGAGTTAATATCCCAGATACTGAAATCATATCCCATTTTGTCGGTGCATCAGGAGCAATATTAATCTTCAAATGAGTATTCATCGTCGTAGCGATAGTTGTTAGATTTAATGATGTCGAATTATCTGTGCTGTTTATCACAGCCATCGTTCCTATAGAAGCAACCACAAAGAATAATAGAATAACAAGAAGATATTTACCTAGATTGTTCATTTTCTGCACCCCCAAAATACTACATAATAATATTCAGAAATATATTAAGTATAAGTTAATTTCTAACTATTATTTAGAAAATAACACTTTTGATTAATTAAACGTTCTGTAATATCCTATTTTACAATTCTGGGATATCATTTAACAATTCCATCAGATATCTTTTCAGTATGCACAACATCTTTTGATGTTTTCAGCTCTTTATCGCCACAATATGCCTTATGGTCTTTCACAAAAAGATTTGCTTCTGAGAATTCTTTGATGTTTATTTTTGTAAGCTTTCCAATATTTTCAAGAGAAGATTTGTGGATGAATACATATTCTCCAATATCAGCTTCTGTCGTCAATAATTCTACCGCTCCATCATGTTCGCAAGCAAGCAGCATTCCATTGCTTTCAGCACCTCTAAGGTTTGCCGGCTCAAGATTTGTCACAACAATTATCTTCTTTCCGATAAGCTCTTCTTCAGGATAATATGGTACAAGTCCTGATATTATCTGCCTTTGCTCATCACCAAGATCTATCTGCTCGATATATAATTTTGCTGCATTAGGATGTTTTTTCACATCAATTATTTTTGCAACTCTTAATTGCAGTTTCTCGAATCCTGACAATTTATCAAGAAGCGAGGATTTATCATTTTCAATATGTCCTATATGGTGTGGCTGTTTTTTCCCAGCAAACCTTTCTTTCAATGCCTTAAGGTCGACATCCTCAATTTTTTTGAACAATAATTCAGCATCAAGAATCTTATGGCCTGATTTTATTGATAATACTCCTAGATCATCCCATGATAGTTCAGATTTTATGATATTCAATTGTTTTCTGATATCTGCAGATGCTCTAGGCAGGTAGGGATATATCAATATTGACAAATCTTTTACAATATTTGCTAGGACATTTAGGCATGTGGCTTTTCTTTCTGGATCAGGATTCTTCCATGGCTCATTTTCCTGCAGATATTGGTTTGCCATCCTTGATATATGCATTATCTCTTTCAATGCCTCTTTAATATTTATTTCCAGAGCAAGATCTCTTATATTATCCTCGATCTTTCTTATCTCTGATAATATCTTATTATCATTCTCATTGAGTGCAGCCTCGGGGATCTCAGAATAAAATGACCTGTTGAGAAATACGATAGTCCTATTGACTAGGTTTCCAAGATTTGCTACAAGCTCTGAATTGTTCTTTTTCTGGAAATCATCCCAAGTGAAATCAGAATCAGACCTCTCTGGCCTGTTTATCATCAGATAATACCTGAACACGTCAGGATTTATGCCAGAGGCTATTGCATCATCGCCAAATACTCCGACATTCCTGCTTTTGCTGAATTGTCCTCCCTCATAATTGAGGAACTCATTTACTGACAATTCATTCATCAAAGTATAATTATCCCTTGTGCCTATCAGGAATGCTGGGAATAATATTGTATGGAATGGGATATTGTCCTTGCCCATGAATTGCACAAGAGTCACATCATTTGGGGAATGCCACCAATCACTCCAATCTTTTCTATTCTCTTTAGTTATGCCGATATAGCCTATAGGAGCATCAAACCATGAATAGAATACCTTATCTTCATAACCATCAACAGGCACATGTATACCCCATTTGAGATCCCTTGTGATGCCTCTTTTCTGCAGCCCATCTTTCATCCATGCATCTGTCATAGTGCGTGCATTATCGCTCCATTTTTTCTTTGCATTATCCATCCATTCCTGGAGTTCAGGGGCAAGTTTTGGCAAGTCGATGAACAGGTGTTTTGTTTTTTTTAATATTGGAGAGCTTTGGCATATCTTGCATCTAGGGTTGAGCAATTCTGTAGCATTCAATAGATTCCCGCAATTCTCGCATTGGTCTCCTCGTGCATGCTCATACTTGCATATAGGGCATTGCCCTTCAACAAACCTGTCTGCCAAGAATCTTTTGTCATGCTCGCAATATAATTGCTCGATAGTATCCTCGCATATGAATCCATTATCATTCAGCCTATTGAATATGTCGATCGTGACTTCAGCATTCTGTTTGCTAGACGTCCTTCCAAAACAATCATAATCGCATTCGAACCAATCATATACTTGCTTATGTATCTTAAAATACTTGTCGCAGAGCTCTTTTGTAGTCATATGCTCTTCTAATGCCTTTGTCTCAGAAGTCGTACCATGCTCATCAGTCCCAAGAATTGATATGACATCCTTTTTCATGAGCCTAAGAAATCTAGTATAAACATCAGCAGATATCACGCAGACAAGATTGCCCAAATGAGGGACATTATTCACATATGGCAATGCTGAAGTTACAAGTATTTTCACAAAATCACCATATGAAATAGAAACGTGCAGGATTTAAAAAGATTGCTGTGAAGATGATGATAATAAATGATGATAATAAATAAATAATAAGATGATGATATACCTGCAATCAATTTCCAATATAGTTGCGGACATAAGTACGGCATAAAGTAGCATCTCGGAAATCACAATTTATCGTGATTATCCGCTCGATATATGCGATTAATCGCATATTCGAAGATGCTACTTTATTATGCGCAACTATTGTCCGCAACTA